>Ga0335077_10008408_pt1 | contig 12809 bp, 10 predicted proteins | sample Lox_Sample_31_FD_207151 | JGI IMG/M metagenome (GOLD analysis project Ga0335077, IMG submission 207151) | Soil microbial communities from Loxahatchee National Wildlife Refuge, Florida, United States - Lox_Sample_3.1 | ecosystem: Environmental > Terrestrial > Soil > Wetlands | place: USA... | reverse complement strand
GCGGGACATCGCCCGCGAATTCCACAACAACCCGGCATTCCTGGCCTTCCTCGGCGACCTGCGCGGCCGGGACGTGCTCGACCTGGGCTGCGGGGAAGGGTACAACACGCGGATCCTGTCCCGGCGCGGCGCGCGCACGACGGCCATCGACATCTCCCCGCGGATGATCGAGCTCGCGCGAGCGGAGGAGAGCCGGGAGCCGCTGGGCATCCGGTACGAGCTCGCGTCGTTTGCCAGCCTCGGCGCTTTCGCGGACGCGACCTTCGACGCCGTCGTCTCGTTCATGGCCTTGATGGATGGGCCCCGGTTCGGCGACGCGATGCGGGAGAGCTTCCGGATCCTTCGCCCGGGCGGGATGTTGGCGTTCAGCATCACGCATCCCTGCTTCATCACCAAGGGGTCCCGGTGGCTGCGCGATGAACACGGCGTGCAGGTCAAGTGGATGGTCAGCGAGTACTGGAACTCGTCCGGCTGGGTCGAGCAGTGGCGCTTCACGGATGCGCCGGCCGACACGCCCGCCTTCACCTCGCCTCGATTCGATCTCACCCTCTCCGAGTACGTCAACGGCATCATCGACGCCGGATTTCAGCTCGCGCGGATCGAGGAGCCGCGGCCGCCGGAAGACTACTGCCTGGCGCATCCCAGTCAGCGAGGATGGCGGGATCACGCGGCGCTGTTCCTGTACCTCCGAGCGACGAAACTGGGGTGACGCGCTGGACTTGCCGGGGGAATCTCACCATAATCGGGGCCTGCTCGGCCCGGCCACGACCTTCCGAGGGACGCTCGAGGCCGGTCGTGCGGTGCCGTCATTCAGCGGGCGATGGGGCCCGGTGAGGATCGAGCGCCACCGGTAGGTGAAAGGGGCAGAGGTTTGCCGAGACGGCGCTCGGTCGCGCCGGATCGGGGCAAGCCGGAAAGGGACGCTCATGAGCGATCTTCCGCGCGCACCACGGACACGCACGCCACGGTCTCGATTCGCGATTGCCCTCGGGGTGGGGGCGCTGGTCGCGGCTTTTGCCGTGGGGGCGCTGGCGGCGGCCGGCAAGAGCAACTTGATCGGCAAGCTGGAAGGGCCGGAAGTCGTGACCGACCCCGCGAAGCTCCCAAAGAAATTCAAGGAAGCCCCGCAGCTGGCCGAGCTCGTCAAGGCCGGCAAGCTTCCGCCCGTGGCCGAGCGCATCGGACAGGATCCGCTGGTGATCAAGCCGCTGCACGAGATCGGCAGGTATGGAGGCACCTGGCGCGGCGGCTTCACGGGACCCGCCGATTTCTGGAACGGCTACCGGTGCTGCTCGGGCCCGGATCACCTGCTGTTCTGGGACTACACGGGCAACACGGTGGTGCCGAATATCGCCAAGGGCTACGAGATGCAGGATGGCGGCCGGACGCTCGTCCTCCATCTGCGCCGCGGGATGAAGTGGAGCGACGGCAAGCCGTTCACCGCGGACGACTTCGTGTTCTGGTTCGAGGACGTGTACCGGAACAAGGATCTCGTCCCTACGCCTTCGGCCGCGATGGCGATCAACGGCAAGCAGGGCGAGATCCAGAAGGTCGACACGTACACGGTGAAGTTCAAGTTCCCCGATCCCTACTACATGCTGCCCGACGTCCTGGCGGGGTCGACGGCCCTCGGCGGCCAGGCCTGGCAGGGCCTCCTCGGCATGGGCGGTTACGCCCCGGCGCACTACTTGAAGCAGTTCCATCCCAAGTACGTGTCCAAGGAGGATCTGGACAAGAAAGTCAAGGACGCCAAGTTCGACAGCTGGGTCCGCATGTTCCTGTTCAAGAACGATTGGGCCCTCAATCCCGAGCTGCCCGTGCTCTCGCCGTGGAAGACGGTGACCCCGATCAACACGCCCACGTGGACGCTCGAGCGGAACCCGTACAGCGTGTGGGTGGACACCGACGGGAACCAGCTCCCCTACATCGACCGCGTCGTCCTGACCTTGGCCGAGAACCTCGAGGTCATCAACCTCCGCGCCATCGCGGGCGAGTACGATTTCCAGGCTCGGCACCTCGACCTCGCCAAGGTGCCCGTCTTCCTGGAGAACGAGCAGAGGGGTGGCTACAAGCTCCATCTCGACCCGGGGGACTACGGCGGCGACATGGTCATCAAGTTCAACCTGAGCTACGAGGCCGACCCTGAAATCGCGAAGTGGATGAACACCGCCGACTTCCGACGCGCGCTCTCGCTCGGGATCGACCGCGACCAGATCAACGAGACCTTCTGGCTCGGGACTGGTACGCCCTCCTCCGTGGTGCCCTCCGACAGCAACAAGTACAATCCCGGCCCGGAGTACCGAAAGCTCTGGGCGACGCTCGACGTCAAGAAGGCCAACGAGATGCTCGACAAGATCGGCCTCGACAAGAAGGACGCCGAGGGGTACCGGCTGCGCACGGACGGCAAGGGGCGGTTGCGGATCGAGATCATGACGCTCGGCGGCCAGTTCCTCCAGTTCACACAGATCTCGGAGATGATCCGGGAGCAGTGGAAGAAGATCGGGATCGATCTGACCGTGCAGGAGGTCGAGCGGAGCCTGGCGCTCAAGCGGACGGCCGCCAACGAGCAGCAGCTCGGCGCCTGGAACAACGACGGCAGCGAGCACCTGTTCACCTTCCCCCTGCACGTGTTCCCCTTCGAGATCGCCGCCGTCGCCAGCTCGGGGCCCCTCTATGCAAAGTGGTTCCAGTCCGCCGGCACCCAGGGCAAGGAGCCGCCGGCGCGGATGAAGGAGCTGATGGACAAGTGGCGCCGCGCCTTCGGCGTGCCCGAGAAGGAACGGATCCAGCTCGGCAAGGAGGTCTGGAAGATCGCGGCCGAGGAGGTCTACATCATCGGCGTGATCGGGATGGGGCCGGCCTCGATGGGCGTCCGGGTCGTCAAGACGAACATGGGCAACATTCCGTCGCGCCAGTACAACAGCCCGGACGGCAAGACCCCGACCATCTCGCGCCCGGTGACGTTCTATTGGAAGAAGTAGCGTCGGGGGGACGGGTCCAGTTTGAAGCGCCTGTGAACGCCGTAGAAGGATGCCAGTGTCTTGAATCGGAGGCCCCCCGGCCTCGCCCGGAGATTCATCCGCCACCTCTTGGTTCTAGGCACGGGGGCCGGTGAATGCTCGGCTACATCGGCCGCCGCTTCCTCCTCGCGATCTTCACCGTGTGGGCCATCTCCGTCCTGTCGTTCGCCATCATCCAGCTGCCGCCCGGCGACTACGTCACCTCCTACATCGCGCAGATGGCCGCCATGGGCAGCGTGGTCACCGACGAGGAGGCCGCGAACCTCCGGATCCAGTACGGCCTGGGCCAGCCCATCTACGTCCAGTACTGGAAGTGGATGAAGCTCATGGTCCGCGGAAACTTCGGCATGTCCATGGAGTGGCGGCGCCCCGTCACGGAGGTGATCGGCGAGCGGCTGTGGCTGACGGTGGTGGTCTCCGTGGCGGCTTTGTTGCTGACCTGGACCCTCGCGCTCCCCATCGGGATCTACTCCGCGGTGCGGCAGTACTCGCCGGGGGACTACATCGCCACGTTCATCGGCTTCATCGGCCTGGCCGTCCCCAACTTCCTCCTCGCGCTCGTCCTCCTCTACCTGGGCTTCACGCTCTTCAACGCCAACATCGGTGGGCTGTTCTCCACCGAGTTCCAGGACGCGCCGTGGAGCCTGGCCAAGACCTGGGACCTGGCCAAGCACCTCCCCATCCCGGCGCTGGTGCTGGGGCTGGCGGGGACGGCGCAGCAGATCCGCATCATGCGTGCCAATCTGCTCGACGAGCTGCGCAAACCGTACGTGGTCACGGCGCGATCCAAGGGACTGTCGGAAGCCCGGGTGATCCTGAAGTACCCGGTGCGCGTCGCCCTGAACCCGTTCGCGAGCACGATCGGCTACACCCTGCCGTACATCGTGTCCGGGAGCATCATCGTGTCGCTGGTGCTCGGGCTGCCCACGGTCGGTCCCCTCCTGCTCAAGTCGCTCATCGCGCAGGACATGTTCCTGGCGGGGACGATCGTGCTCATGCTGGGCGTCATGACGGTGATCGGCACGTTGATCTCGGACATCGTCCTGGTGTGCATCGACCCCCGCATCCGGCTCGACGAGTCCTGATGTCGACGCCTGACATCGCGCTCGAGCCCGCGACCGCGCCCCTGCGCGAAGGTCCTGCCGAGGCCGAAGCGGAGACGCAGCGTCTCTTCGTGGCCTCACAGTGGCAGCTGATGTGGTGGCGGTTCCGGAAGCATCGGGTGGCCGTGGTCAGCGGCCTCGTCGTGATCGGCTTCTACCTGATGGCGCTCGGGGCCGACTTCCTGGCGTACGCCGACCCCGACGCTTCCGAGGCACAGCGGTCGCTGATGCCTCCGCAGCCAATCCACTGGTTCGACGGCGGGCGCTTTCGCCCTCACGTCTACGCCGTCAAGGGCGCCCGCGACCCCCAAACCTTCAAGCGCGTTTATCGGGCCGACCCGGACGACAGGATTCCGATCCGGTTCTTCGCTCAGGGGTTCCCGTATCGATTCCTGGGCGTGTTGCCGTCGACGCGTCACGTGATCGGCGTCGACCGAGGCCTCGATGCCGCCAAGACGATCTTTCTCCTCGGCACGGACGTGCAGGGCCGCGACCTGTGGTCGCGACTGATGTACGGCACGCGGATCTCCCTTACGATCGGTTTGATCGGCGTGACGGTGAGTCTCGTCCTGGGCGTGGTCCTGGGCGGCCTGTCCGGCTTCTACGGCGGTGTCATGGACACCCTGATCCAGCGCGTCATCGAGATTCTCCGCTCGATCCCGACGATCCCGCTATGGATGGGGCTGGCGGCGGCGCTGCCCAGGGACTGGTCGATCCTGCAGATCTATTTCGCCATCACCATCATCATCTCGCTCCTGGGATGGACGGAGCTGGCGCGCGTCGTGCGGGGACGCTTCCTCTCCCTGCGCGAGGAGGATTTCGTCGTGTCCGCGCGTCTGGTGGGGTGCAGCGAGATGCGCACCATCTTCGTGCACATGGTGCCGTCGTTCATGAGCCACATCATCGCGGCGACCACGCTCGCCTTGCCGGCCATGGTCATCAGCGAGACGGCCCTCAGCTTCCTCGGGCTGGGCCTGCGCCCTCCCGCGATCAGCTGGGGCGTCCTGCTGCAACACGCGCAGAACGTCCAGACGGTCGCCATCTCCCCGTGGCTGATGATCCCGGCCGTGCCGGTGATCGTCGCGGTCATGGCCTTCAACTTCCTCGGTGACGGATTGCGGGATGCCGCCGATCCGTACGGTCGATGAGTCATCGAAGCGGCCATGCGACGGTTGGCGTGGTGCTTCGGAGCATCGCCCTTCGACGGACCGCGTTCTTGACCGGACGGCGACGTTCAAGGACCGGATGGGCGGAGAGATGAAGATACCGGCCGCAGAGTTGATCGCCACCATCGCGTCGTCCACGTTGCTGTCCGTCCGGAACCTGAAGACGTACTTCCCCCAGGACGAGGGCACGGTGAAGGCGGTGGATGGCGTCAGCTTCGATCTGCGCCGCGGGGGAACCCTGGGCATCGTGGGCGAGAGCGGCTGCGGCAAGAGCGTGACCGCGAGGTCGATCCTGGGGATCGTCGACCGGCCGGGCCGGATCGTCGATGGGGAGATCTGGTTCCGTCGGTCGACCGGTGACGGCGCAACGCCGGCCGAGGCCGCGGTCGACCTGGCGAAGCTGGCGCCGAACTCTCCCGCGATGCGCGCGATCCGCGGCGCGGAGATCGCGCTCATCTTCCAGGAGCCGATGTCCTCGTTCAGTCCCGTTCACACGGTGGGTAATCAGATCGTCGAGGCGATCATGCTCCACCGGAAAGTCGACCGGCGGCAGGCGCGCGAGCAGACGATCGAGATGTTGCGGCGAGTCGGCGTGTCCTCGCCGGAGCAGCGGGTGGCTCAGCTCTCCCATCAGCTGAGCGGAGGGCTGCGCCAGCGGGCCATGATCGCGATGGCGCTGTCCTGCCGCCCGACCCTCCTCATCGCGGACGAACCCACGACGGCGCTCGATGTGACCACCCAGACGCAGATTCTCGAGCTGATGCGCCGGCTCCAGCAGGAGGACCGGATGGCGATCATGCTCATCACCCACGACCTGGGTGTGATCGCCGAGATGGCCAGCGACGTGGTGGTGATGTATCTCGGGCGCGTGGTCGAGCAAGCGCCGGTCGACGACCTGTTCCACGCCCCGAAGCACCCGTACACGCAGGCGCTGCTCCGTTCCATCCCTCGAATCCGCGCGCGGCCGGGAGAGCGCCTGGTGCCGATCGCGGGCTCCGTGCCGCATCCCTACGCCCGACCCGCCGGCTGCCCATTCCACCCACGGTGCGCGAAGTCCATGGCGGGGGTCTGTGACCGACGGACCCCGAGCCTCACGCCAGTGGGGGAGGGGCATACCGTGAGCTGCTTCCTCTACGAGTGACCCACCGCGACGATGACCGGCCGGCCTGAGCTTGCCCGGCGGGAGACCCTCCCTCAGGGGCAGCTGCTCCGGGTACGCGGGCTGCAGAAGCTCTTTCCGATCCGGAAGGGTCTGTGGAAGAGGACCGTCGGACACGTGCGCGCCGTCGATGGCGTCGACTTCCACATCGACGAGGGGGAAACGCTGGGGCTGGTCGGCGAGAGTGGCTGCGGGAAGACGACCACGGCGCGCTGCATCCTGCGGGCGATCGAGCCGACCACCGGCGAGATCTTCATGCGGGTCACCAGCGGGGACGTGGTCGAGCTGGGCCGGCTGCGGCCCTCGGAATTGAGGGCGTTGCGTCGAGAGATGCAGATGATCTTTCAGGATCCGTTCACCTCGCTCAATCCCCGCATGACCTTGCTCGATCTCGTCGGCGAGCCGCTGCTGGTCCATGGCATGAAGAGCCGCCGGGAGCGCGAGGCCCGCGTGGCCGACCTCCTGCGTCGGGTGGGGCTCAGGTCCGAGTACATGCGGCGCTTTCCCCATGCCTTCAGCGGCGGCGAGCGGCAGCGCATCGGGATTGCCCGCGCCCTCGCTCTCCATCCCCGCCTGGTGGTCGCCGATGAGCCGGTCTCGGCGCTGGACGTATCGGTTCAGGCGCAGATCTTGAACCTGCTGCAGGACCTGCAGGGCGAGTTCGGGCTGACGTATCTCTTCGTGGCGCACGACTTGAGCGTCGTGCGTCACATCAGCAAGCGCGTGGCCGTGATGTACGTCGGGCGCATCGTGGAGCTGGCGGCGGCCGAGGAGCTGTTCAGAGCCCCGAGGCACCCGTACACGGCGGCCCTGCTCTCCGCGGTTCCCGAGCCGGATCCGCGCGCTCGCGCGCGACGGATCGTGCTGGAGGGCGAGGTCGCAAACCCGGCGGCCCCTCCCAGCGGCTGTTATTTCCATCCGCGCTGTCCGCATGCCGTCGACGTATGCCGGACCGAGACGCCGGCGTGGCGAGAGGTCGCGCCCGCCCGTTTCGTCGCGTGCCATCGCGCCGACGAGCTCGAGCTGCCCGGGGTGGAGTGAGGCCGTCGCCACGGGATTGACAAGAAGATCGCGAGGGCGGATCGTTGTGCCCAGCGGAGGCCTCTCTCGCATGTCCAGACGCCATATAGGCGCGCTCGCGGTCTTCGGGATCGCCGCGCTCATCGCCCGGCCGGTGCTATCGTGCACGACCGTCTGTCTCCTCGAGAAGGAGAAGGCCGTCGTCGCGTACAACTACGATTTCCATTCCCCCGAGGGGCTCGTCCTCGTCAACAAGCGGGGCACGAAGAAGGTCAGCTCGGTGCGCACCCAGGGAGCGACCTGGACCGCCACCTACGGCAGCGTGACCTTCAACCAGTTCGGGCGCGACAACCCGATGACGGGAATCAACGAGAAAGGTCTCGTGATGGCGCAGATGTGGCTCGACGAGACCAGGTATCCGCCAGCCGACACTCGTCCCACGATCGGAATCCTCGAGTGGACCCAGTACAACCTGGACCGTCACGCGACCGTCGCCGAGGTCGTGGCGCAGGTCGAAGCCGTGCGACCGACGAGCCGGTACCCGATTCACTACCTGGTCGCGGACCCGAGCGGCGACGCGGCGACCCTCGAATTCCTCGACGAGAAACTCGTGGTCCATCGCGGCGCGGCCTTGCCAGTCAAGGCACTGGCCAATTCGACCTACGCGGACTCGGTCGCCGCCTGGGAGAAGGCGGAGAGCAACGGCGTGATGCCCGTGACCCTCGCGTCGACCGATCGCTTCGTGCGCGCCGCCATGCTGGCGGGCCAGGGCAAGGCCGAGTCGATCGGTCGCGGCTTCGAGATCCTGACCTCGGTGGCGCAGCCGAACTTCACGCGATGGAGCGTCGTCTACGACCTGACCGCCCTCGAGGTTCATTTCAGGACGGAGAGCAATCAGGCGATCCGTCGACTCGCCCTGGCCGGGCTCGACTTCTCCTGCGCCGCGCCAGTCAAGATGCTCGACGTCACGAGCGGCGGCGCCGGCGACGTGCGCGGCGCGCTCGTCGACTACACGACGGCGGCCAACCGAGCGCTCATCGAGTCGGCCTTCACAAAGACGCCGTTCCTCCGGGAGGTCCCGGCGGCGACGAAGGACACGCTGGCCGCGCACCCCTCGATGACGTCATCGTGCGCCCCCGCGAGCTGACCTTCGCGACGACGCGGCGCCCCCTCAGCCCATCAGGAGCTTGCCGGGCACCTCACGCCCCATCAGCCTGATCTGGTCCTTCGTGATCCTCGATGTATCTCCATCTCGGCGCCCATGGCCGCCGCCTGCGAAGCGCTTGACGTGAGGTCACCTGTTTCCGAATTCCGGCCCAGTGAAGTAGGCTTAGGTCCATGCACGCGCGACCGGGCGTGAAGATCTTCTTCATGGGGAACAACTGGCTGGGATGGCGCGCGCTCGCCTGGCTGCGGGAGCGCGGCGCTGACGTCGTCGGTCTCGCCTTGCATCCTGCGGAGCGGCGGCGGCACGGGGACGAGATCCTGCGCACCGCTCAGCTTCCCCCGGAGCAAATTGTCGATGCGGCCAGCCTGCGCGATCCCCTCGTGCAGCGAAGGGTGGCCGCGCTCCAGGCTGACATCGGCCTGTCGGTGCTGCTGGGATATATCCTCGCGCCGGAGTTCCTGGCGATCTTCCCCCGCGGCGTCGTGAACCTGCACCCGGCGTTGTTGCCGTTCAACCGGGGCGCTCATCCCAACGTCTGGAGCATCGTCGAGGGAACCCCGGCCGGCGCGACACTGCATTGGATCGACTCCGGCGTCGACACCGGCGACATCATCGCTCAAACGCCGACCGAGGTCGCGGCCGAGGACACCGGCGAGACGCTCTACCGGAAGCTCGAGCACGCGTCGCTCGATTTGCTCCGGCAGACGTGGCCGGCGATCGAGGCTGGCCACGCGCCCCGGCGCCGTCAAGAGGGGCAGGGAACGAGCCACCGCGCGCGCGACCTCGAGCGGATCGACGAGATCGATCTCGATCGGAGCTATCGCGCCCGCGATCTCCTCGACGTGCTGCGGGCCCGGACCTTTCCGCCCCACAAGGGCGCGTTCTTTCGCGCCGGGGGAAAGCGCGTGTACGTGCGGGTGGGCCTGGACGTCGAGGAATGATCGGCGCCGTCACCATCGGCAGGAGGCGGGTCGGTCCCGGCCAGCCCTGTTATATCGTCGCCGAGCTGTCCGCCAATCACCATCAGCGCTTCGAGAAGGCCATCGAGCTGGTGCACGCGGCGAAGGCCTCGGGCGCTGACGCGGTCAAGCTGCAGACCTACACCCCCGACACGATCACCATCGATTGCGACGCCCCAGACTTTCAGATCGGGAGTGGGACGCTCTGGGAGGGCAGGAAGCTCTACGATCTCTATGGCGAGGCATCCACGCCCTGGGAATGGCACCGGCCCCTCCTGCAGTTGGCGGCGTCGCTCGGCATGGAGGCCTTTTCGTCGCCTTTCGACGCCAGCGCGGTGGATTTTCTCGAGGAGCTCGGGGTGCCGGCGTACAAGATCGCGTCGTTCGAGCTCGTCGATCTGCCGCTGATCCGGCGGGTCGCCCGGACCGGGCAGCCGGTGATCATGTCGACCGGCATGGCGTCGATCGACGAGATCGCAGAGGCGGTCGACACCGCCCGGACTGCCGGCGCGCGCGAGCTGGTGCTCCTGGCCTGCTCGAGCGCGTATCCGTCGCCGCCCGAGGCGATCCGTCTGCGCCGGATCCCGGATCTGGCCGCGCGGTTCGAGGTCGTCACGGGTCTCTCGGATCACACGCTCGGCATCGCGGTGCCGACTGCATCGGTGGCGCTGGGAGCGTGCATGATCGAGAAGCACTTCTGTCTGTCCCGCAGCGAGCCCGGGCCGGACTCGGCATTCTCGCTGGAGCCCGCGGAGTTCGCGGCGATGGTGGAGGCGGTGCGCACGGCCGAGCGGGCGCTCGGTCGGGCCGAGTACGGCGCGAGCGCGGCCGAGCAAGCGAGCCAGGTCTTCCGGCGCTCGCTGTTCGTCGTGCGGGATGTCAAGGCGGGCGAGCGGTTCACCTCCGAGTCCGTCCGCTCGATCCGCCCGGGGAACGGTCTGCACACGCGGTACCTCGAAGACGTGCTCGGGAGGAAAGCCACGCGAGACATTCCCCGCGGCACGCCGCTCTCGTGGGACCTCGTGGGCCGACGCCTCGAGCCAGAGCCTTCCTGAACGGTTCGGCGTGACGTGGCCAGTTCCCGACGCCGAGGGCGGCGCCGCAGGTCCATCTCGACTGCGCGGGCGACGCGACGAATGGTTTGACAGGAGCGTGACCTTGGCGGATACTCGCGCCGCGATGCATCGCCCGATGCGACATTTCCTCGGCGGAGTCGCGATCCGCGGTCGCTGCCACACGCGCCCCGGCCGGCCTCCCGCGGCGGCCTCGCGCGTCGACCGATCCTGATCGTGTCGAAGATGGCCACTCCGGCGCCGCATCCTGTCGAGACGATCGCCTGCGAGGAGTGCGATCTCCTGCAGCGCGTGCCCGAGATGCCGCCCGGCAGCAAGGCGCGCTGCCAGCGGTGCGGCAACACCCTGCTGTCTCGGCCGACGGATCCGCTCGACCGTCCGCTCGCGCTTACGATCGCGGCCGCCATCACGTTCATCGTCGCCCATACAACGCCGCTCATGGGGCTCTCGGCCGTCGGCCGCCATGCGAGCACCACCATCGCGGGCGGAGCGCTCGGGATGTGGCGCGAGGGCGAGCAGCTCACGGCCGTGATCGTCGCGTTCTGCGCGGGGATCGCCCCCGGCGGCTACATCCTCTTCATGCTGACGGTGCTGATTATGGTACGGCGCCCGCCCGCGCCGCAGTGGGTCGGCGAGATGGTGCGCTGGGGTCGCGCCATGGCGCCGTGGTCGATGAACGAGGTCATGATCCTGGGCATCCTGGTCGCGCTCATCAAGATCGCCGAGCTGGCGAGCGTGGAGCCTGGTATCGCGATGTACGCCATAGGTGTGCTGGTCGTGCTGTTCGCAGCAATCATGGTCACCGTCGATCCGCATGAGGCCTGGAGGCGGATCGAATGGGCGGATGCCGAGCAATCGCCCCGGCGTGCGTCCCATGGCGAACCGCAGGAGGCGGCGCGGTGACGACCGCCGCGCTCACGGCCGCGCAGGCCGGACTGGTCTCGTGCGAGACCTGCCACCTCCTGTCGGCGCCCGTCAATGCCGCCGAGCCAGGGTACTGCCCGCGCTGCGGCGCGGAGCTGACCTCGCGCCGCCACCATTCGATCCAGTACACGTGGGCGCTCGTGATCGCTGCGGCGATCTGCTACATTCCCGCGAATGTCCTCCCGGTGCTCACCACCACGGCGCTCGGATCCGTCGACTCCGACACCATCATGGGTGGTGTGCTCCTGCTCTACAACACGGGATCGTGGCCGCTCGCCCTCGTCGTGCTCGTCGCGAGCGTGATGGTGCCGCTCGGCAAGCTCATCGCGCTCAGCTACCTGTTGATCACCGTGCAACGCGGCTCGATCTCGAGCAATCACGAGCGAACCCGGCTCTATCGTTTGGTCGAGCTCATCGGGCGCTGGTCGATGCTGGACGTATTCGTCGATACGTTCACGGTCGCGCTGGTGCAGCTGCAGCCGCTGATGTCGGTGGAGCCGGGACCGGGAGTGCTCTTCTTCGCGGGGGTGGTCGTGCTGACGATGATCGCAGCGGAGTCCTTCGATCCGCGCCTCATCTGGGACGCCGAGGCCCCGAGGCAGGAACGACATGGCTGAGGGACCGGATCTCTCCAACGTGCCGCAGGCCACGGTGGTGCCGAGGAGGCGTGCGCGCATCTCCGTGGTCTGGGTCATTCCGGTGCTGGCGGCGGTGGTGGCGATCGGCATTGCGGTGCAGCGCATCATGAGCGAAGGACCGACCATCACGATCGTCTTCAGGGCGGCCGAGGGGATCGAGGCGGGCAAGACCGTCGTCAAGTACAAGGACGTGAACATCGGGCAGGTGACGGTGGTGCAGCTGGCCTCGGATTACTCGAAGGTGGAGGTGACGGCAAAGATCATCAAGAGCGCCGCGGGACTCATGGTGGAGGACGCGACGTTCTGGGTGGTGCAGCCGCGCGTGACGCTGAGCGGGGTGTCGGGGCTCGGGACGCTCCTGTCGGGCAACTACATCGGGTTCGAGGTGGGGAAGTCCAAGAAGAGGAGCGACAAGTTCACCGGACTCGAAGTCCCCCCGATCATCACGAGCGGTCAGGCCGGGAAACTATTCAAGCTCAAAGCGGCGAATCTCGGGTCGCTGGGGGTCGGATCGCCGATCTACTATCGGCGCCTGCAGGCGGGACAGGTCATCGCCTACGACCTGGGGGGGGACGGCAA
>Ga0335077_10008406_pt1 | contig 12810 bp, 11 predicted proteins | sample Lox_Sample_31_FD_207151 | JGI IMG/M metagenome (GOLD analysis project Ga0335077, IMG submission 207151) | Soil microbial communities from Loxahatchee National Wildlife Refuge, Florida, United States - Lox_Sample_3.1 | ecosystem: Environmental > Terrestrial > Soil > Wetlands | place: USA... | reverse complement strand
GTAGAGGATGAGGCCGACCGAGTATAGATCGCTCCTCTGGTCTACCGGCAAGCCCAACGCTTGTTCGGGCGACATATAGGCCGGGCTCCCTGGGCGTTCGCCGGGCGTGGTTATCTCGGTGTTCGAATCCAGGAAGGATCTTGCCAAGCCGAAATCCGAAACGTAGATCTTGCCCCTGCCATCGAGCAGAATATTCTGCGGTTTCAGGTCGCGATGAACGATCCCGGCGGCGTGGGCGGCATCCAGTGCCTGGCACAATTGCGTGGCGATGTGAACGGCACGCGCGACGGGAAGTCTGCCCTCCCGCGCGAGGAGTGACTTCAGGTTCTCTCCATCGATGAATGCCATGGAGATGAATTTTGTGCCCCGCATTTCGCCAAAGTCATAGACGCGCACGACATGGGAATGCGAGACCTTGCTCGCAAGAAGCAGTTCCCGTTTCAGCCGCAATTCCGAGTTGACATCGAGCCCACAGGCGGGGTGCAGCAGTTTGAGCGCGACCACGCGGTCCAGCTCCAGGTCCCGCGCCTTGTACACCGCGCCCATGCCGCCCTGCCCGATCAGACGCTCAATTACATAGCGATCCTTGGGCTTAGCCTTCCGGCGGCGGATCACCGGGGGAGCGCTAGTGATGGCCTCCGGCTGACATTGGGGCACGTCGCTCAGGTGCTGTGGAGCGTGGTCGTGCGGCAGAGGGGAGCCGGTATCCGGCGAACCGAGATCGGTGGACATGTGTGGGCAAGACCGGGCTCCCATCGGCAGCGGCGCTATTTGGTTCAGAGGGGCCCTCTGGGGGTGAAGTGCCCCGCGGAGTACGTTTTTCTCAGGCGTCCGGTACCGGATGACCAGCGAATCGCGTGGTGTCCAGAACCGGGGTGCTCCGCCAGCCGGCGCGAGCCAGAGATCAAACTGTGGATTGGCAGTGAATCAGAGCCAGGCGAAGAAGCTCAAAACGAATTCCCAGAGTCCAGAGTGCCACGTGTCTTTTATGATTGGGACAGGCATACACCTGAATGATCGGTGGATGTCGACTAAGGCTTTAGTGCGATGAACTGGGGACATAGCGTGGCTGGGCGGGGATGAGGGAGCGGAGCACCCCGCACAGGGTTGGTATCACCCCGATTGTTCGAACCCCGGTCCTCATTTAAGGGCCTTAATTGCAGATATTCTGTTTATTTACTTGAATCATTCGAAGAAATTGTTTATGTTCTTTTTATCGATCTCCAGTGCTGATGGCTACCTGCACTGAGCCGGACCACGGAGCTGGTCCGAAAATGCGGGTGCGCCACCCAAACACGTAAGCCCTCTAAGACTTCCCGGTGTTACTGGGAAGCTCGGATGTCCCGTCTTGAGCTTCGCTGAGTGGTGACCTGCCCAGTTATCATCGTCTGGCACTTGTCTTAGTGCGACTTTGCTGCAGTTGCGGAGGAATCGGTCATGGACGTTCGCAAAATAATCGCAGAACTTCAACAGGAACGGGATTGCCTCGATGAAGCGCTTACATGCCTAGAAAGGTTGGAGTTGAGACAGGCTCCCCGCCGCGGGCGGCCACCCTCATGGATGAAAGCCGGCGATAAGCTGCCGAAGACCGATGATCATTCCAACGGTTCAAGCAAGCGACGGAGGCGCGCAGAGAGGATCACAGCTTCCGCTAATAGCGTGGGGATTTCCTAGGAATGTCATTTGACGGGCCGGACGGTTGAACCGAGAAGCTATTGCAATTGGGGCCGGCGCTGTTCGTTCCAGACCAAGCCGTCGAAGATGGCCAGTACCTGTTTACGATAGGAGTAGACGCGCTGCAGAGATTCCCGGAATGACTCTTCGAAGTCTCTTGCTTTCAGCCATTTATCAAGAAGCGTGGGGGGTACGTCAATATCCTGCCGCAGCGCCTCCACCGAATGGCCGCGCAGGAACAATCCGTAAAAGAAGGCCGCCTCCCTTTGTGGCGCCAGGGGATCGAAATCGTCTCTCGCCGTCATAAAAGTCTCAGCGAAAATGTCAGTATAGCGGTGGGGATCGGGTTCGATCAAGTACTTTTCAGACTTGCTACCATTGATCGGGAAAAACCGTATGCCCACCTTCCTTTCTCAGCCGTCGCGCGTCCAGGCCGCCGGCAATCAGCCGAAGCTCATCGATGAGTATATCGGTCGCGTCAACACAAACAATGAGGCGGTGAGCATCGCGCACATGCGCAGCCCCGAAGGATGGCAGGAACCCGGCCAAACACCTGAGTTCGACGAGTACACGGTTGTGTTACGCGGGATGCTGCGGGTGGAGCATCGCGAGGGATCGATCGAGGTCCGCGCGGGACAGGCCGTGATCGCGCATAGAAGCGAATGGGTGCGGTACAGCACGCCCGAGCCGGAAGGCGCCGAGTACATTGCGGTGTGCCGGCCGGCATTCTCCATGGAAACCGTGCATCGCGACGTAGAATGAAGCATGATTGGGACGGAGGTTTAGATGTCGCCCAAAATGGAATCTATGTTTGAGCCGCTTACCAGGAGCGCCAGCGTGAAGTCGGTCTACGGCGAGGCGATTACCGCCAACGGCAAAACCATCATTCCGGTGGCGCGCGTGGCCTACGGCTTCGGGGGCAGACGTGGAGCCAAGCCAGATGAGTCCAACCCCGACCCCAAGGAAGGGGCGGGTGGCGGTGGTGGAGTTTATGCCTTCCCGGTGGGCGTGATCGAGGTAACGGAAGCGCAAACCCGCTTCATTGTGCTGAGCGATAAGCGAAGGATGGCGGGAGCGGCGCTCATCGGATTCTGCATGGGGGCGTGGTGGGCGCGGCGGCGCCGCGGCAAATCGTAGCATAAGCGCTTTTAATACTTCCAGCCTCTTGCATTTGCAATTCTTTCCGGCTACACTCGGATTTTGTGATGTCCGAAGTCTCCACAGCTCGTTTCGTTGTCCCCGAACCCCTCGTAAGCCTTATTATTGTTCTGGTCATCGTATCCGGCCCCGCTTGAGGCCGCTCGGATAGAGTTCCGAGGCCATCAGCGGGGGAAATGAAACCGGCTGATGGCCTTTTTTGCTATATGGACGCTTTTTTGAGGCAAAGAACATGTCGAATTTGATGAGCGGAGCGAAGATGCTCCTGGAATGTCTGGTGCGCGAAGGGGTGGACTGCTTCTTCGGGTACCCGGGCGGCGTGACCCTGCCATTCTACGACGCCATGTATGACCATCACATCCGCCACATCCTGGTGCGCCACGAAGAGAACGCCTGCTTCGCGGCCGAGGGCTACGCGCGCGCGACGGGAAAAGTAGGAGTCTGCTGCGCGACGTCAGGGCCGGGGGCGACGAACCTGATCACCGGGTTGGTGGATTCCATGATGGATTCGATTCCCATTGTGGCCATCACCGGACAGGTTTCGACCAAGCTCATCGGCAGCGACGCCTTTCAGGAAGCCGACACGTTCGGCATCACGCGCTCCTGCACCAAGCACAATTTCCTGGTGAAGACGCTGGCGGAGCTCCCGCAGATCGTGCACGAGGCGTTCTATATCGCGGCGAGCGGGCGTCCAGGACCGGTGCTGGTGGATGTCCCGAAGGATGTTTTTCAGGCGCAGGGTCATTACACGCCGGTGACCAGCATTCATCTGCCCGGTTACAAAGTGTTCACCGAAGGCCACACCGGCCAGGTGAAGCGCGCGGCGCAGATGATCTGGGACGCCGAACGGCCCTGGGTGTATGCGGGCGGCGGCATCATTGCGGCGGGCGCGTCAGAGGAGTTGCGCACGCTGGCTGAGACGGTGGATATGCCGGTGGTGTGCACGCTGATGGGCCTGGGCGGCCTGCCTGCCGAGCACCCCAACTTCGTCAGCATGCCGGGGATGCACGGCAGCTACGCCGCGAACATGGGCATGTCGAACTGCGATGTGATGATCGCGCTGGGTGTGCGCTTCGACGACCGGGTGACCGGCCGCATCTCTGCATTCGCGCCGCACGCCAAGGTGATTCACGTCGATATCGACCCGGCGGAGATCGGAAAGAACCGCGCGCCGGATCTGCCCATCGTGGGCGACGTGAAGCGCGTGCTCGAGCGGTTGAACAAAATTCTGGCCGATGCGACGCCGGAACGAAAAGCCCGGCAAGCCGCGGCGCGCAAAGCCTGGTTTGCGCAGGTGCGGGCGTGGAAGCAGGAGTTTCCGCTGGCGCCTTCGTATTCCGACACCGAAATCAAACCGCAGCATTTGATGGCGGAGATCGACCGGCTCTCCGGCGGCCAGGCCATCGTGTGCTCCGACGTGGGCCAGCACCAGATGTGGGCGGCGCAACTCATTCGCTTCAACGAGCCACGCCTATGGATCAACTCGGGCGGACTGGGATCGATGGGATTCGGCCTGCCCTCCGCCATCGGCGCACAGTTCGCGCGCCCGGACAAGCTGGTTTTCGCGGTGGTGGGAGACGGCGGCTTCCAGATGTCGATTCCCGAACTGGCAACGCTCGCGAATTTCGGGCTGCCCGTCAAGATTGTCGTGATGAACAACGGCTATCTCGGCATGGTACGCCAGTGGCAGGAGCTGTTCTACAACAACCGGCTGAGCGCGGTGGAACTGGAGTGCTTCCCCGACGCCGAAAAGCTCGCCGGCGCGTACGGATTCAAGGGGCGGACGATCGATAAGCCGCACGAGCTGGCCGGCGCGCTCGAAACCGCGGTGCGCGAACCCGGACCGTATCTGCTCAACGTGAAAGTCTCGTCGTACGAAAACGTCTACCCGATGATCCCGGCGGGCGCGGCAATCAACGAGATGGTGATGGGGCCGCCGGAGCCGGTGGCTGTGCCGAAGTAAATAAAGGAACTCCAATGCTGCAGGTGATCTCGCTGTTACTCGAAAACAAACCCGGTGCGCTGATGCGTGTCACCGGTGTGCTGACGGCGCGCGGTTACAACATTGAAACGCTGACGGTCGCGCGCACGCTCGACCCCGAGCTTTCGCGCATGACTATCGTGGTGGACGTCGATCCCATTCTGCGGGCGCAGGTGATCAAGCAGATGAACAAGCTGGTCAACGTGCTGCAAGCCGTGGATCTCACCGAGGCGCCCGCGGTGTGCCGCGACCTGGTGCTGATCCGTGTGCGCGCGCCGCTCGAAATGCGCACCGCGATCCTGAAGGAAGCCGAGATTTTCAAAGCCCGCGTGGTGGATTCTTCGACCGAAGGATTCGCGCTCGAAGCCACCGACGATCCGGAGAAGCTGGACGAATTCATTCAGGTGATGCGCAGCTACGGCGAAATCGAAGTGATACGGTCGGGCGCGGTAGCGATGTCGCTCGAGTCGAAGAAGCTGCGCTTGCAGCCGCCTGTGGCGACGCCTGCGGCGCCGCGCGATCCGGAAAACGGATCGCAGACGCGGGGACGCGGCGACGCGGAGACGGGGCGAGAAGAAGATGCAGAAGTCGAGGTGAGTGAGGAGAGTTAGAGGGCCTTAACCGAGCCGCGACCAAAGGGAGCGGTTGCGACTAGATGGCAGGCGGCGGCGTGGCGAGAAGTTACCGAGGAGAGTTAGATGGCAAAACGTTACTACGAAAAAGACGGAAGTCTGGCGAATTTGAAAGGGCGCACAGTGGCCATTATCGGCTACGGCAGCCAGGGGCACGCGCATGCGCTCAACCTGCGCGATTCGGGTTTGGATGTCGTGGTGGGCCTGTATAAGGGCAGCAAGTCCTGGGACAAGGCTGCGGCCGCCGGTTTGAAAGTCATGACCGTGAGCGATGCCGCCAAGGCCGCCAACGTTGTGATGATCCTGGTTTCGGATCACCTGCAGGCGGATCTCTATAACAACGAGATTGCGCCGCACATGACCGCGGGCAAGACGCTGATGTTCGCCCATGGCTTCTGCATCCACTTCAAGCAGATCATCGCGCCGGCCGATGTGGACGTTTCCATGATCGCGCCCAAAGCTCCGGGCCATCGCGTGCGCGAGCTGTTCACCGAAGGGGTCGGAGTTCCGGCGCTGGTCGCGGTGCATCAGAACCCATCAGGACAGGGCCTCGAGCGCGCGCTGGCCTACGCGCTGGCGCTGGGATGTTTGAAGGCCGGGGTGATCGAAACCAATTTCCGCGAGGAGACCGAGAGCGACCTGTTCGGCGAACAGAGCGTGCTGTGCGGCGGCGTAAGCGAACTGATCCGCGCAGGCTTCGAGACGCTGGTGGAGGCGGGCTATGCCCCCGAGATCGCTTACTTCGAGTGCCTGCACGAGCTGAAGCTGATCGTCGACCTGATCCAGGAAGGCGGCCTGAGCTACATGCGGTATTCGGTTTCGGACACCGCAGAATACGGCGATTACACGCGCGGGCCGAGAGTAGTGAATGAACAAACGCGCGCCGAGATGCGCAAGATCCTGAGTGAAGTGCAGTCGGGCGAGTTCGCGCGGCAGTGGATCAACGAAAACAAGACCGGGCGCAAGAATTTTCTGGCCATGCGCGAAGCAGCGCGGAATCAGAAGATCGAGCAGGTGGGGCGCGAATTGCGCGAGATGATGACCTTCCTCAAGAAGAAAAAAGAGGTCGGTGTACCGGAGGACCAGCCGGCGCTGGCCGCTCGCAAATGAAGATCTTCACCTTCGACACCACGCTGCGCGACGGCACCCAGGGCGAGTCGGTCTCGTTTTCCGTGGATGACAAGATGGTCATCGCGCAGAAGCTGGACGAGCTGGGGATCGACTACATCGAAGGTGGCTGGCCCGGCTCCAATCCAAAAGACAAAGAGTTTTTCGAGCGCGCTAAAGACCTGAAGCTGCATCATGCCAAGCTGACGGCCTTTGGCGCGACGCGCTTCGCGAAAAATCCAGTCGGCGAAGACCGCAACGTGGCCGCGCTCGTGGCTGCGAATACGCCGGTGATCTCGATTTTCGGGAAGAGCTGGGAGCTGCATACCAAGCGCGCGCTGGGCATCACGGAAGAAGAAAATCTGAAGCTGATCTCGGACACCGTGAAGTATCTCAAAGACCACGACAAAGAGGTGGTTTACGATGCTGAGCATTTCTTCGATGGGTATCAGGCGAGCGCGGCGTTCGCGCTGCGCACTCTCGAAGCCGCGCAGAAGGCGGGTGCCGACGTGCTCGTTCTCTGCGACACCAACGGCGGGACGCTGACCGCCAGGCTGAGCGAGATCGTATCGGAAGTGCGCAAGCGATTCGATGGAGTGCTGGGCATCCACACGCATAACGATTCCGATGTCGCGGTGGCGAACACGCTGGCGGCGGTCGAGCAGGGCTGCACGCACGTGCAGGGGTGCATGAACGGGTACGGAGAGCGCTGCGGCAATGCCAATCTGGCCTCCATCATCGCCAACCTGGAATTGAAGCTGGGGCACACCACGGTTGGGCCGGAGAAGCTTACCAATCTTTCGACGGTGGCTCGCTTCATTGCAGAACTGGCGAATCTGCCGCTGCGCGGTGACCAGCCATTCGTGGGCCACAGCGCGTTCGCACACAAAGGCGGCGTGCACGTGAGCGCGGTGCTGAAGGACAATTCCACCTACGAGCACATTACGCCGGAACTCATCGGCAACCGGCAGCGCGTGCTGGTGAGCGATCTCTCGGGGCGCTCAAATGTCCTGTATAAACTCAAGCAGCATGGCCTCGCCGACCGGCTGAGCGAAGAGGCGCGCCGCGAGTTGCTCGAGCGCATTAAAGAGATGGAGTATCTCGGTTACGAGCTGGAGGCCGCCGAGGGAACTTTCGAATTGCTGGTGCGCGAGGCGCTGTATCCGGGGCTGCACTTCTTCGACGTCGAGGGCTACGAGGTGACGACGAAATCAACCGGCGCGGTGGGCTCGCGCTCGACGGCCACGGTGAATCTACGCGCGCAGGATGGAGTCCATTCGGCGACCGCGAGCGGCCACGGACCCGTGCATGCGCTCGATGTCTGCCTGCGCAAGTGCCTGTCGTCGCTATATCCGCGCATCTCCGAAGTCCGTCTCACCGATTACAAAGTGCGCGTGCTCGAGCCGAAGAAAGGTTCTGCCGCGCGCGTTCGCGTACTGGTCGAGTGGTCGGATCATCGCAAGAGCTGGTCGACAGTGGGCGTTTCCGATAACGTCATCGAAGCGAGTTGGTCCGCGCTGGTGGATGCGATCCGGCTGGAGCTGATGCGGCTCACCGAACAGGATGAATCGGTGGAGCGGGCGGTGGAGGATTACTGCTGGGGAGTGTAGCACCACCACGTGGACTCCGATGCTTAAGAAGTCAGTCCGCGCCGATCTCAAGAGACTTCGGGATGACCTGACCGCCTATCGATCTGCGGTGGACCGGATCTTTTCCGCGCGCCTGTCCAAACCGCGCAATTGCCGGGACTACTTTTTTAAACTCCTCGTTTCCGTCTCCAGGCTTTATCTCGATTATCTGTTGCTGGTGAGAGAACTTGAGAAAATTCACGCGCGGAAAGGGACGAATTTGGGTCTCATTCACGCCGATACGCGCCGTGAAGGGCTGTTGCGGAAGCGGTTCGGAGAACGCCTCAGGGCATTACCATGTTGGAAGGGCTTTCAGGCTGAGACAGCGTTCTCCGAAATCACTGGCCTCCGCACCCTAACCGATTATTTGAATAGCTTCAGGCTGCACCTGCCTGAGATATACGAAGAGACGCTTCGTGCAGAAGAATATGCCAAACGCCTGCTCAAAGTCCCGGGCGATTCTGGCGTTGACCTGATGGTGTCATTGGAGCACCTTGCTCGCAACCATGTCAGTTTCGTAGTCCAGGCTTTACAGTGGGCTGCGGATGAGTCTACGTGGCCGTGACGGAATACGCGAAATGGGACTGTTCTCCGATGCGCTCTACGATTTGAGCCAGGTCATTCGCGGCGTTCGTCCAGCGGATGCGCATTACGAGCGGAACATCTGCTCGATGCGTTTCACCACTTCGTCGTGCTCCAGCAAGTCGCCTTTGCGGGCGGAAGCGCGTCCTTCCTCAACGGCCGCGAGGAAGCGTTCATCGTATTCCAGCATGCGGTCAACCGCCTCCTCAACCACCTGTTCGGCATCTTTGCCGGTGCGAGTGGCGAGTTGACGTAACCGGGCTTCCTTGTCGGGGAGAGATTTACCTCCATGCCCGGCAGTCTAGGCGTTACGGGATACCACTGTCAAACTTTGTTGTCTTCCCTTCTGTAAGCACGATCTTCCGATTGGCCGCCACGTGTTCCCACTTCTCAACGGCACCGCTGGGCCAGCGCACTTCGATGCGGTCCACTGTTTCTGCCTTGCCTAGTCCGAAAAACAGCGCCAGATCGTTTTGCGAGTAGAAGCTCGAGCCGCCCGTCACTTCATCGATCTGGCGGCGGCCGCCGGCTTCGATCGTGACGCGCGCGCCGATCGCGCTGCGGTTGGATTTCGTCCCGATCAATCGGATGGAGATGAAATTCTGGTGCGCGCCGGTGTTCTTGAGCAGGCTGGGCGTCTGGTTCATGTTGACGATGACGATCTCGGGGCGGCCATCGCCATCGAGGTCGCCGATCGCCAAGCCGCGCGCTGGACGCGGTTGCTGAAACGCGGGCCCTGCTTGCGCAGTGATGTCGGCAAAGCGGCCGTTGCCGAGATTGCGGTAGACGAGCGTGGGCTGCGCGTATTTTTCGCCGGTATCGACGCGCTCCACCTCGGGATAGACATGGCCGTTGGCAACGACCAGGTCCTTCCAGCCGTCCTCATCCACATCCAGAAACGCGATGCCCCAGCCGAGGAGCTGATGAACGCCCAGGCCGCTCTGCTGGGCGATATCGGTGAAGAATTTGCCGTCTTCATTTTTGTAGAGCGATAGCAGGTCACCCGAAAAATTCGTTTTCGCGATGTCGAGAAGGCCATCGCCGTCGAAATCCGCCACGGCCACACCCATGCCCGCTTGCAGAGCACCGTTGAAGTTGTAGGCGACGCCCGCCTCGACGCCACGCTCCTCGAAAGTGCCGTCACGCCGGTTGCGGTAGAGCAGGCTGGGCGTCATGTCGCAGGCTACATATATATCGGGCCAGCCGTCATTGTCGAAATCCGCCGCGACCACTCCCAGGCCGTAGCGGCCGCCGGGCTTCAGGATGCCGGCTTTTTCAGAGACATCGGTGAAAGTGCCGTCGCCATTGTTGTGATAAAGCGCGTTGTGCGCGAGCGGCAGGCCCTGCGGCCCGCACATGACGGGCGCGCCTTTCCAAAAGCAAGTTGGTTGCTCACCGGGTTTCGGCGTCTTATTCAGGTCGAGATCGACATAATTCGAGACAAAAATGTCGAGCTTGCCGTCGCGATCATAGTCGACAAAAGTGCAGCCGGTGCCCCAGCGTGTGCCGTCTGCCGGCAGCCCGGCGTCTTTCGTCACATCTGCAAATTTTCCATTGCCCAGATTGCGATAGAGGACGTTGTGACCGTAATAGGTGACGAGCAGATCGGGGTGGCCGTCGTTGTCGTAATCGCCGACGCAAACGCCTTGCCCCCAGCCTTCATGAGTCAGTCCGGCCTGCTCGGAAACTTCGGTGAAGCGGCCCTTGCCATCGTTGCGATAGAGCTGGGGATGGGAGGGGGTGCCTGCGAGCGTCGTACCGTCAGCGATGAAAATGTCGTTAAGTCCATTGCCATCATAGTCAAAGATGGCGGCCCCGTTGCCCGTCGTTTCCAGAATGTATTCCTTATGTGTTCGTCCGCCAAAGGTGTTGGGAACGCGAAGTCCCGAGGCGGGACCGACATCGGAAAAGCTCACCTCCAAGGCGTAGGGGACGGCGAGAGCGGAGAGCAGGGCGAGGCTGGCGGCGAGGCGTGAGAGCACGTATTTCCAACATTCTACGGCATGGTAAGAAGCAGGACAGAGCACTAATGGGAAGGCATTAATTTTTCTTTACAGAACAGGAGGCTGGTGATATAGTTTTCTGAAATCGTTTACATTAGGGGCCAATTACTGGAGGCATATGCGTTACCTTGTTGCTACGCTAATGTGTTTTCTTCTCGCGGGCAGTGTTGCTTTTGCCCAAAGAGACCTGGGTACCATCGCAGGTACCGTCACCGACCAGTCGGGAGCCGCAGTCCCGAACGTCAAAGTCACGATTACCGAAGTGGCTACCAATCTCAGTTACGTGGTAGTCACCAGCGAGGCCGGCGAGTACGTGCGTCCGGCTTTGAAGCCGGGCGTCTACACGGTCAGCGCGGAGGCGCAGGGTTTCCGGCGCGTGGCGCAGGAGAACGTGATCGTCACCGGCGGAGACCGCATCGGGGTTCCGCTGACTCTGCCCGTGGGCGATGTCAACGAATCCGTCGAAGTGACGGCGCAGGCGCCGCTGCTGCAGACCGAGAATACAACCCTCGGGGCGGCGTTGAACAGCCAAAGCATGACGCAGTTGCCGCTCGGAGGACAACGGACGTTCATGTTTCTGGCGCGCCTCTCGCCGGCCGTAGTTCCAGCGGAACCGGGCGCGCGCGACGAACTGGGTGGGGGCTTCTCGGCGAACGGAGTCCGGTCTAACGGGCAGAATAACCTTCTGCTGAACGGCGTGGACAATAACGTCAACGTGATCGACTTTCTCAATCAAACTTCTTTCGTGATAGGCCCCTCGGTGGAAGCGATTGGCGAAATGCGCATTCTCACTAACGGTTACAGCGCCGAATATGGACGCGGAGCCGGCGGCGTGGTGAACGTCAGTCTGAAGTCCGGCACTAACGAGGTCCACGGCGCGGTGTTCGAGATCTTGCAAAATACCGATCTCGACGCCAACCGGTGGGAACAGAACGAGGCGGGCGCTGTGCGTCCACCGTTCCGGCAGAATCAGTTTGGCGCGGCCGCCGGTGGGCCCATCATCAAGAACAAGACGTTCATTTTCGGCGATTATCAGGGAACCCGTATCGCCTCGTCCGGAGGCATCATCCAGAACCTGGGTTTCGGGGGATTCTATACGATTCCAACGCCGGCGATGATCAAGGGCGACTTCTCCAACCTGCTCGGAGGCCAAATTGGAACTGACCCGCTGGGCCGCCCGATCTTAGCGGGCGCGATATACGATCCGGCATCGACGAGAACGGTGAACGGGCAACTCGTACGTGATCCTTTTCAAGGGAACATCATTCCGGCATCCCGGTTCGATCCGGCCGCCGCCAAACTGATGTCTCTGTACCCGGCGCCGAATCAGCCGATCGCGGCAGGCTCCTACCCGCAGAACGACTACTACGCGTCGACGGCGGGGACGCAGAACACGGACCAGGGAGACGTGCGAGTGGATCACAGAATCAGCGACAAGGACAGTCTGTTTGGTTCGCTGAGCTGGTCGAACACGAGCAAGGCCAATGTTCCACCGTTTCCCGGCGCGCTCGACGGCGGCAACTTTTACGGGTCGAGCGAAGTGGACTTAGGCCGCAACGCGCAGATCAGCTACACGCGTGTGTGGAGCGCCAGGATCATTTCGGAAACGCGCGTGGGCTTCAGCCGCCTGGTGACGTCCCGGGTGGGCGCCAACCCAAACACGGACGTGAACGCCTTGTTGGGTATTGGCGGCTTGAATCAAAACGGAGCATCCCAGAATGGAGGCGCGCCGCAGCTGGACATGCAACGGTACTCGCAGGCCGGGGCCAACAACTGGTTGCCGTCCAAAGAGTACAGCAACCTGTGGGACTTCGTGCAGAACGTGGCGATCAACAAAGGCTCACACTCATTCAAGTTTGGCGCCGAATTCCGGCCTCTCCGATTCCCCTTCTTCCAGGTGCCTTACCCTCATGGCGAGGAATGGTTCTATCAAAACGGCACTTCGTATCCTTCCACGGCGTTGGCGAGCAACGGCAAAGCGTACAACGTGGCTACCGGCGACGAGATGGCGTCGCTGCTGCTGGGCGTAGTGGCCGGCGGCCAGA
>Ga0335077_10008405_pt1 | contig 12810 bp, 7 predicted proteins | sample Lox_Sample_31_FD_207151 | JGI IMG/M metagenome (GOLD analysis project Ga0335077, IMG submission 207151) | Soil microbial communities from Loxahatchee National Wildlife Refuge, Florida, United States - Lox_Sample_3.1 | ecosystem: Environmental > Terrestrial > Soil > Wetlands | place: USA: Florida... | reverse complement strand
AGGTCCACGTCCATCAGCCGGTAACGGAAGATGGCGTAGCCGAAGGTCAGCGGCAGCAGGCCCAGCGAGAGAACCGAGATCTTCATCACTACCGTCGGCAGCGAGCCGGTGAGGTAGGGCACAACGTAAAACAGGGTGAATGGAGCCACCGCCAGAATGGTGCCGCGCGTAACCCACTTCAACTGCTGGCGCAGAATCGGCGTGGCGGCCTGACGATAGCTGTCCCACAGCACCGCCGCCGCCAGCGCGAAATAGGTGGCGAGATATGCCATCTGCGAGCGGTCAAGGTTCCAGCGCACCGACTCGCTGGCCGCCGCCAGCCGCAGAATCAGCAGGTGGATGCTGAACAGCACCACCGCGGGCAGATAAATCAGCGAAACCGCCCAGCGGTGCTGGCGCACCACCGCCCGCTTCTCCGGGAACACCAGCACGAAATGCAGGAACAACGCGGGCTGCAGCAGCCAGGCGGCGACGTTGCCCCAGTAAATCGTCCAGTCAAACTGGTTCAGCTTGCCGGTGTAGTGGAATGAGTAGAAAACGAACGAGACCAGGCAGAAGATGTAGAAGTGCGTGGAACTGGGCGCGGTCCAGCGCCGCAGAAGAACGTAGATCCCTATTCCAAGATAGATCAGCGCGATGAAACGCAGCCAGTTGTAGAGGGACTTATCGGCAGGGACCAGAATTACCGCCGCGTCCACCGGGATGCCATTTCGGATCAGCGAGTAGGTAACTTTTGACCAGGGGCCGCTTGAATAAAGCTCGCGTACGCGCTCAGCCGAACTGGTGATGTTCTGGCCGTTGATGGCCGCCAGTCGATCGCCGGTTTTGATGCCGGCCTTGGCTCCCGGCCCTTCTGATTCAATTCGCTCAGCGACCAGCGCGCCGCTTTTTTCCACCCACCAGGTTCCATCCGTGGGGATTTGGAATTCGTGTTCCTTCTGGAAATTAATCCAGCCCAGAACCACCGCCGCAAGAGTCGCCAGAAACAGCAACCCGGCAGCGAACCGGATTTGGAACTCGCTCTTCATGAACCCCACCGGCGAAGCGCCGCGAATGCCGGAACCAGCTAAGGACTTCTGCACGTTCGCTGCCATGATAGGGTTTGAGATAAAACCTCTAAGTTGCCCAAAGTCAATGACTTCCAAGATTATAGAGGCGGCCTGTGAGTAATGCTATGTTTTTTGGAAGGATTCTATGGCGCTCCGTAATCGTCTGGCGGCGATACAGTTAGCCGATTTCAGCCCGGCCCGAATCGATCGCTGACTTGGACCACGGGCCGAGCCTGCGCCGCGGGTGCACCGGAGTAGGAAAGAATCGCGCATTCCTGCTTGATTCGGGATTCCTCTGCCCTGTCTCCGGTAGAATCGCGTTTTGCAACGTGCAACTGCGGGCGCGGCGGCAGCAAAAAGTTGGGGAGCAAATTTGCTCCCCAAATCAAGGCGACAGAGGCGATATCACCTACATAGACTGCGCCGGCGGGAAAAGAGTTGTCCGGTGGCGGCGAGAAAGGAATGGAAAAAGAGACTTTGGTCTTGCCAGCCGCCAACCAACCAATTTCCTTCGAGGACCATTGGATCACTCTGGACGGGGCGCGCATGCGCTACCTGCGCGACGGGCTGGGGCCTCCGCTACTCCTGCTGCACGGCCTGCTGGGATATTCCTTCTCCTGGCGCTACGCCATTCCCGCGTTGGCGAATAACTACACGGTGCATGCCGTGGATATGCTGGGCGTGGGATTCTCCGATCGCCCGCCCGAGCTAGACTGCTGCCTGCACGCCAGCGCGCAACGTCTCCTGCGCTTTCTGGATGCGGCCGGCATGGTCTCCTGCGATCTGCTGGGAACCTCGCACGGCGGCGCGGTGGCCATGCGAGCAGCGGCTATCGCGCCCGAGCGTATTCACCGTTTGATCCTGGTCGCGCCGGTGAATCCCTGGTCTCTTTACGGCAGCCGTATGGCTGCTTTTCTCAGCAATCCCTGGGTGGCGCCGGTTTTTCAGCGGGTTGCTCCCTTTTTGAAGTTTGCTCATGGACGCCTGTTGCGCAATCTATATGGCGATCCGCGGCGAATCCGCCCGGGAACCCTGGAGGGCTACTCGGCCCCCTTTTCCATGCCGGGCGCGTTTCAGTACGGCCTTTCAGTACTGCGCACCTGGCAGCCGGACTTACGCGAGTTGGAACTCTCGCTGCCGCGGATTTCCCACATTCCCACTTTGTTGCTCTGGGGGGCTGAAGACAACGCGGTTGATCCTGCCTCCGCGCAGAGGCTCAAGCAGGAATTCCACGATTGCCGGGTGCGCATGCTTCCGGGCGTTGGCCATCTTCCCTACGAGGAAGTTCCCGACGAGTTCAACCGCGAAGTGGCGGCGTTTCTGGAGAGCACCTCTCGCGCCTTTCGACGGGAGGGATCGTGAGGAAACTTGGCGGTTAACCCGCGCGTGAAGCGGATTCTGGCTCTGGCTGCCGGCTGGGGTTTCATCGCTCTGGGAATCGCCGGCCTGTTTCTTCCGATCCTGCAGGGGGTGCTGTTTCTGCTCATCGGGCTGATCATTCTCTCTACAGAATATGTTTGGGCTCACCACCTGCTGAACAAGCTGCTCAATCGTTTCCCCAAGCTGCACGCCATGGCCGACAAGGCTAAAGAAAAAGTCAGCGACCTTATGCGTCGCACGGGAGGGTGAGCCGGCGCGGCGTCTTCTTTCCTGAGACTCAGCGCTGGGGAGTACACTCAGGCGGCTGTAGATCGGTCATACGATTTTCCAAAGGAGAGTGCGATGAAATACGTGATCAGCTGGAACGAACGTCCACAAGGTTCGCCGGCCGAGTATGAGAATGCACAGAAGCGAATCCTTGAGGTGTTCGGGCAGTGGAAGGCGCCTGCCAACTTCAAGATTGAGTTTTTCGTGGTGCGGGTGGGCGACTGGGGCGGGCACCTGCTGGTGGACTGCGACGATCCACTCATGGTGCACAAGTTCTGCTCCATGCTTCCCGCCTTCACCATGGAGGCGCGCCCGGTAGTTCCGGTGATGGACGCGGTGCGGGCCGAACTGGAGATCATGGCGTGGCGCGACGGCCTGGGGGCAGCTAAAAGCTAGAGCCAGCTGAGTTCAATCACTTGCCGGGTCAATGCGGCGCCCGCGTTCAGGAGTCTGGTGAATGCGGGCGTCAGTTTTTGAGCCTCAAGATGTGGTTCGCCTTCAACAGCTCACATCAGCAAATGCAAACCGGAGGCCCGCCGCCGCGGGTAACCTTTCTCCGCCGCGTGCAAGTTGATAAGCTGACAGGCGTAACTGCGATCCATGTCAACGGCCGCAAAAACGGCGCTCGGCCCAGGGACGGCATCCCGGCAGTTCGGCCTGCCGGAAGTGTGGTTCCGCTTCATCGGCGCGATCCTCGGCCTCGTCCTCGCCTTCGCCTTCGCGCTCTTCTCCACCGTCTCCCGCGAATCGGGAAATTTCTGGACCACGCTCATTCTCGCGACGCTCGCCCTGGTGCTGGCGGTGTTCGTGGGCATCACCACTGTGCCCTATCTTGCGCGCCGCGTCGCGTCGGCCCGTTTGCGCGAAGCCCTCGATTACGAGGTAACCCGCGTCGGCATCATCTATGTGACCGTGGTGCTGGTGGTCGGCATCGCCGCCCTGAATACCGGAAACAACCTGCTCTACATCGTGGTGGCGGCCATGCTGGCGGCGATCATCGTCTCCGGCCTGGCCTCGGCCGCGGTCCTGCGCGGACTCGAACTCGATGTGCGCCTGCCGGAACATGTGTTCGCGCGGCGCAGCGTTCCGGGGCGAATCGTGCTGCGCAATCCCCGGCGCTGGATGCCGTCGTTCTCCATCAGCGTGGTGCCTCTCACCAAAGAGAAAAAAGGAAAACGCTGGACCTGGGAGGAAACTACCTTTGGATTTCCTCCCAAACGCCCGCCGCGACGCCAGTGGGTTCGCCTGCGGGACTGGCGCCTGCGCCGCGCATCCGTCGGACCTGCGCCGCCGGGAATCCTGCAGGGAACCGCGTACTTCCCCTACATTCCGGCGCACAGTGAGATCACCGCCGACCTGCAGTTGCTGTTTGACCGCCGCGGCCGTTACCAGCAGACCGGCTTCGGCATCTGCACCCGTTTTCCCTTCGCCTTCCTCAGCAAAACCCGGCGCGTTCCCCTCGCGCGGGAAGTGATCGTGTTTCCTTCGGTGGAGCCTCCTGACGAATTTTTTGAAGTGCTGCCCCTGATCAGCGGCGAGTTTGAGAGCTTCGTGCGAGGCAGGGGCTACGATCTGTATCGCATCCGTGAATACATGCCGGAAGACTCCGCGCGCCACGTGGACTGGAAGGCGACGGCGAAATCCGGCTCGCTGAAAGTGCGTGAGTTCAGCCGCGAAGACGAGCGCAAGCTGAGGATCGTCTTCGACAACCCCGAGCCCGGCGTTGTGGTGAGCGAGACTTACGAGAGAGCGGTGGCGCTGGCAGCTTCCCTGGGCTGGCACTTCGCTCATGAGAATGCCGAGGTTTCCTTTGCGGCGCAGGGCTACGGCGGCGAGCCCGACATTTATCGATTCCTGGCTCATCTCGCGGTAGTGGAACCGGCGGCGGGGCCGTCCATCGCGGAAAGTCTGGCGGCTTCCGATGACTACCAGATCATCGTCACCGCCCGCTCCCGCGGCGCGATTCCAACGACGCTCTGGGCGCGCTCCTACTTCGTCTTCGTCTCCGACCGGCAGTAACCAATGTAGGCGCGAGCGTCCTCGCCCGTGCGGCCAGCGCCACGGAACTCCAGGTCTGTTGCAAGCGCCGCACGGGCGAGGACGCCCCGCCTACATTATGAGCCTGCCGCCAACACGACTACCGCAAATGGCGCAAGCGTGAGCGTTGTGCCGTGCCAATCGCTCTGCACCGGTTTGGCCCCGTCGGCGGCGCCACTGATTGTGGAAAGCGTAGCCGTCGAGAACTCGCCGGGAAGTTCGACGCTGATCGACCGGTCCCTCTTGTTCACCAGCAGCAGTTTTTTCTTTCCCTGATGTTCGAACGCCTGAGCCGCAACTTCCTGGCCATCTGCCTTCGTCGTGACCACCTGATCCCCAGGGCCAAAATTGTCCTTCAGCAATTGCAGCGCAGCGAGGCGCGCGTTGGGCTCGCCGCTCTTCCAGTTCAGCATAGAGACGCTGGGGAACTGTGTCGGGTAGCCCACCAGTTGCGATTCTCCGATCACATCGATTCCCTGCTGCACCAGGTCAATGTAGATGTAGCTGAATAGAGCCCCGGAAAGCCGCCAGTAAGCGTCGGGAATTGGCGGCGGAGGCTCGGCGAAATCGGTGGAGAGAATCGATCCGATCTCATCTACGGTTGTGCGGGTCTCGGGCGAAAGGCGTTTCCGAATCTCCTCGATGTAGCGCACTGTGGCCAGGAAGCGGTCGGCCTGGTCAAAGAAGGTGTATTGCCAGTGATCAGCGGTCTGCTCCGGCGTCGGCGTCGCGTAGAAGTGGTACGAGATCATATCCAGCGGGATTCCGGGCTTGTGGTTGGCGTGGTTGAGGAAGTATTCAAACATCTCGGGATGCGTACTGGGAAACGCCAACGCCAGCCCCACGAACTTCATTTGCGGGTTGTCCTTGCGGATGGCGGCGACGATGCTGTCATAGCGCTCCGTATATTGCTCAGGTGTGGGATGATGCTCGATATCCGGCTCGTTGAAAACCTCCCAGTAGGGGATATTGAAGTGGTGGCCGGAGTCATGCCGCTTTCCGTTCTCGTCGCTGAACCCGCCATTGGTGTACCAGTCCACCAGGCGCGCATAGTAGGCCGCAAGGTCTTGTCCGGTGGGATCCTTTAGTTCGCTGCCCTGCGTGTAGTGCCACGTCACCTCGTTGGGATCTTCGGGGTACTTCACCGGCGCATCGGTCTTGAAAAGCCACGCCGGGGCGGTGCTGAAGTTCAGAATTACAGAATGGCCCTCAGTGGCGTTCAGGAAGTCAACCGTCATGGGATCAATCAAGCTGAAATCCCAGGAAGTCGTCGTCGGCGTTGGCGGCTCCAGTTCCGCCACCGCCAGCCTGGGATAAGGCAGCCACGGAACGTAACGAACATAATCAGCCCCCAGGTTCTTCAAATTGCGGAAGGCAGCGTCATGAATCTCCGAGCCGCGCCGCAACGGCGGATTCACCACCACCTGCAAGGTCGCGGTGGACTTCGACGTCAACAAAATCTTGCTCCAGTCGGTTTCGATCTTCAGCGGCTTGGGACTTTGGGCATGGGCAGCCAACGGAAGGCAAACCAGGAGAACCAGCGTCCGGCGAACGAGCCTTGAGGTCACAGGGGAGACCTTTCGATGAAAGTGATTTGCTGAAAGCCGATTCAGCCGCAGACATTTAACGCCGCCAGGAATTCCGGTGTCAATCCAAAGGGAAAATAAGTACAATACGGAAACTTTGTAAAGCAGGGGTTGACTGGAGCGTTTACCAAAAGGTAAAGGCAACGAAATCCGTTGCCGGTTCTCCGGGAGGGTTGAACAAGTGCGCAAACGTGAGCTGATCGCTCTCAGGGAAAGCTGTGTCTGGCGCTGGTTTTCAGGGCTGGTCGGATTTTTTGTCCTCGCGTCTCTGCTGAACGCCGTTCCGGCCACGCTGGCGGCGGAGAGTGGCGCTCCCACTCATCTGGAGTGCGAGGCCATGCAGGAGCCGCTGGGCATCGATATCCAGCATCCGCGGCTCTCCTGGTGGCTGCAGGATTCCCGCCGCGGAGCCAAGCAGACCGCCTATCAGATCCGCGTCGCCAGCTCGGCCGAGAAGCTCGCGCAGGACCAGGCCGACGTCTGGGATAGTGGAAAGGTCGAATCGGGCGAATCGGTCAACGTCCCCTACGGCGGTCCGGCGGTAGAGTCCCGCCACCGCTACTACTGGCAGGTTCGCGTCTGGGATCAGGCGGGAGATCCCAGCCCCTACAGCCAGGCCACCTGGTGGGAGATGGGATTGCTCTCGCCGCAGGACTGGAAGGCAAAATGGATCACCCGCGACCTACCCGCAGAGCGTGGTGATTATGAATCGGGTGTGAAGTGGATCTGGGCCGCGAATGAAAACGGCCTCACCAACGCCAGCGCCGGCAAACACGAGTTCCGTCTCCGCTTTAACCTCGGCGAAAGTCCCAAAGACGCCACCTTATTCATCACCGCGAAAGACAATGTCGCCGCCTGGGTCGACGGCCGGCAGGTGCTGGAGCCTTCGCCCGCCACCGGCTACGGCGAGCGCGAGCCCTGGGGCCACTTTCGTGTCATCCCCGCCGGGAAGTTGCTCAGCAAAGGCGCGAACGTGGTGGCGGCCGAGGCCATCGTCAATGAATCGCGCGACAATCAAAACTCGGCGGGATTCATCGCCCTGCTGCGCGTGACGATGCGCGACGGCAAAATCCAGCGCTTCGTCTCCGGCCCGGACTGGAAGACCGCTGCCCAGCAGACCGGTAACTGGTTCGCTAAAAATTTCGATGACTCCTCCTGGCCCAACGCGGTGGCGATCGCGGATGTGGGTAGCGAGCAGGTGAAATTTCCGTGGCCCGCCCTGCCGGCAAGCCTGTTGCGCCGCGAATTCAGTGTCGCCAAACAAGTGCGCTCGGCGCGAATTTATTCCACGGCCCTGGGAAGTTACCAGCTTTACCTGAACGGCAAGCGCGTGGGCAATGACGTGCTCGCGCCCGGCTGGACCGACTACAGTAAGCGCATCGTCTATCAGGTCTATGACGTGACCTCGCAGGTGCGGCAGGGCGGGAATGCCCTGGGAGCCATTCTGGGCGACGGCTGGTACGCCAGCGGCCTTTCCTGGCTGCAGACGCGCTACAACTTCGGCCCTCCGCCAGTGCGCCTGCTGGTGCAACTGGAGGTGGAATACAGCGACGGCAGCCGCGATTCCGTGGTGAGCGATGGGTCGTGGAAGGCGGCGCAGTCGCCGATTCTGCAATCCGAAATCTACAGCGGCGAGGACTTCGACGCCCGCCTGGAGCAGAGCGGTTGGGACCAGCCCGGCTTTGCCGCCGCCCGCTGGGAAAAAGTGGCGATCGCCGCCACGCCTGAAGCGCCTTTGGTCGCCGAAGACTTTCAGCCGATGCGCGTAGAGCTGACGCTCAAGCCCAAAACCATGAATAGCCCCAAGCCGGGAGTTTATATTTTCGATCTTGGCCAGAACATGGTCGGTTGGGCGCGCCTGCATGTTGCCGGGCGCGCGGGGACGAAAGTCCGCTTGCGCTTTGGCGAAGTCCTGCAGAACGATGGTGAACTTTACACGGCAAACCTGCGCACCGCCGCGGCCACAGATACTTACATCCTGCGCGGCAAAGGCGACGAGGTTTTCGAACCCCATTTCACCTTCCACGGCTTTCGCTACATCGAACTCACCGGCTATCCGGGCACGCCGCCGCAGGATGCCGTCGAAGGCGTCGTCTTCCACACTGATGCGCCGTTCACCATTCAGTTCAAGACCGCCAACGCCATCGTCAATCAACTCTGGAGCAACATTCTCTGGGGACAGCGCGGCAACTTCCTCAGCGTGCCCACCGATTGCCCGCAGCGCGACGAGCGCCTGGGCTGGATGGGCGACGCGGAAGTCTTCTGGCGGACCGCTGCGTTCGACGCCAACCTCGCTTCCTTCTCGCACAAGTTCACCGCCGACATTCGCGACGCACAGCGCGCCTCCGGCGGTTACACCGACGTTTCTCCCTACGCGGGCAATGTGTCCAACAGCGTGGCCGGCTGGGCCGATGCCGGCGTCATCATTCCCTGGACCGCATATCTGCAATACGACGACAAGACCATCCTGCGGGAAAACTGGGACGCCATGGAAAAGTGGATGACGCATCTGGAAAGCGCCAATCCCAACTATCTCTGGCTGAAAGAACGCGGCAACGACTACGGCGACTGGCTGGCGATTGGCAGCGAAACTTCCAAGGACATGATTGCCACCGCTTACTGGGCTTACGACGCTGAACTCATGACTCGCATCGCAGGGGCACTCGGCCGCAGCGATGACGAAGAGAAATACCGCCAGGTGTTCGACAAGGTGCGCGCCGCGTTCATCCACGAGTACGTGAAGCCCGACGGCACCGTGGGCACAGGAAGCCAGACCAGTTACGTCCTGGCCCTGCACATGAACCTGCTGCCGCCCGGTATGCGGGCCACGGCGGCGGAAAAGCTGGTGGAAGACATCAAGGCCCACGATGGGCACCTCACCACCGGCTTCCTCGGCACGCCTTATCTGATGCTCGAACTCAGCAACAGCGGCCATAGCGATGTCGCCTACGAACTTCTCTTCAACAGAACTTATCCTTCATGGGGATACATGATCGAACACGGCGCCACCACCATGTGGGAGCGCTGGAACGGTGACCAGATGATGGGCGATCCCTCCATGAACTCCTACAACCACTACGCCTACGGTGCGGTGGCGGAGTGGCTCTATCGCTATGCTGCCGGCATCGACGAGAGTGCGGAGAGCCCGGGCTTCCACGATATAGTGCTGCATCCGCAATTCAATCGCGAACTGGGAGAAGCGGAAGCAACGTATGAATCGCCCTACGGGAAGATCGCTTCTTCCTGGAAGGCCGGTGGCGGAACGGTCACATGGGATGTCACGGTGCCTGCGAATACGCAGGCGATGCTCTATTTTCCGGGAGATGTGACGGCGCAGATTCTCGAAGGCGGCGCGGACATTCGGCAGAGTCCGGGAGTGTCATTTGTTCTCCACGATCCGCGCAAGGCGGTTTATGAAGCCGGCGCGGGCACATACCATTTCACAATCCAGCGTTAGGTGCACATGACGAACCAACCTCCGCGAACTCAGCGCCCTCGGCGGTTACGTGCCGCGGCCGGGAACTACCCCAAACGCCGGGCAGCCCAGGTCATTCTGGGTGTCGTAATTACAATATTGTGCGTACTCAATCCGGCATACTCTGAGACCCCGAACCTCTGGACCGCCCAATGGATCACCGCCGCAGACGCTCCCCAGCGGGACCAGGTGGTGCTCCACTTCCGCAAGACGCTCAACCTCGCCTCCGTGCCCGAACATTTCGTGGTGCAGGTTAGCGCTGATAACCAATTCATTCTCTACGTCAACCGGCAGCGCGTCGGCAACGGTCCCGCACGCAGCGATCTGGCGCACTGGCGCTGCGAAACTTACGACATCGCCCCCATGCTTCATCAAGGCAGCAATCTGCTTTCCGCCACGGTGTGGAACTTCGGGATTTACGCGGCCATCGCCCAGATGAGCGATCGCACTGCATTCCTGCTCCATGGGGCAACTGAAGAAGAGCGAGCCGCCGACACCAACGATACCTGGGAAGTAGAAGTCGAAAAGGGAATCCGGGCCACCCACCTGAAGGCGGGAGGTTACTACGCCGCTGAACCGGGCGAGCGGCTGGATGGCGCAGCCTTTGATTGGTCCTGGGATGCCGCGGCAGAGGCGAATTCCTCCTGGACGAAACCCGTGGCCCTCGGTCGCGGCGCCCTTCGCGGTGAAACCGATGCTCCCAACAACTGGCAACTGGTCGCCGATCCGCTGCCGCCGATGGAGATGAAACTCGTTCCCACCGGCAAGATCGTTCGCTTCAGCGGAGTGAACCTGCCGGGGGATTCTGCCGCCCAGGACTTCGTTGTTCCCCCGCACACGCAAGCCAGCGTTCTGATCGACAACTCGACGCTTACCACGGGATACCCCGAACTCACGGTAAGCGGCGGATCAGGCTCCAGCGTTCGCCTGACTTACGCCGAGGCTCTGGTGGACGCCAAGGGAGAAAAGGGCAACCGCAACGAAATTGAAGGCAAGCACATCACCGGACTCGAGGACGAATTTCTGCCCGATGGCTCCGATGCCCGAGTGTTCGTGCCACTCGCCTGGAGAACCTGGCGTTACTTGCAGCTGGATTTCACCACCGGTGACAGTCCGCTCCATGCGCAGGGTCTGCGCACCTGGTTCTCGGCGTTCCCGTTTGAAGAGCGCGCCCACTTTGATTCCGACGACGCCTCGCTCAAGCCCATCTGGGATATAAGCTGGCGAACCGCCCGCCTCGACGCCCACGACACTTACATGGACACTCCCTACTGGGAGCGTCTGCAGTACGGCGGCGACACGCGCATCCAGATTCTGCTCTCCTACACCGTCGCCGGCGACGACCGCCTCGCCCGCCAGGCCATCAACGCCTTCAACTATTCGCGCATTGCCGATGGCATCACCCAGAGCCGCTATCCATCGTCGCTAGTGCAGATCATTCCGACGTTTTCTTTGCTCTGGGTCGGCATGGTGCACGATTTCTGGATGTATCGCGACGATCCCGAGTTCGTTCGCAGCCAGCTTCTGGGCGTACGCACCACCCTCGACTGGTTTCTGCATAAGCAGCGCGCCAATGGGCTGATGGGAAAAATTCCCTGGTGGCCCTTCGTGGATTGGGGCAAAGATTTCGAATTCGGCATGCCGCCGCAGGAAGAGGACGGCGACTCCGCGGTGATCACGCTGCAGTTCATCGAAGCCCTGCGCTACGCGGCGGAGATGGAAGCCGCGCTGGGGGATGCGCATCAGGCCGAGATCTATCGCGAAGCTGCCACGCGTGCCTCGCAAGCCGTGCTCAAGCTCTGCTGGAGCCAGAAGTACGGGTTGCTCGCCGATACACCGGCGCAAACCCATTTCAGCCAGCACGCCAACATTCTGGGAGTGTGGCTGGACGTAATCCCGCGCGAGGGGCAGCGGGACGTCATGCAGAAAATTCTCTCCGCCAGCGATCCCGGATTTTCCGCCGCCGGCCCGGTTCCGTCTATGACCGAAGCGACTTATTACTTCCGGTTCTATCTTGCCCGCGCCCTCGAGCACGCCGGCATGGGCGACCGCTATCTCGACTTACTGGGCCCCTGGCACCAGATGGTTTCGCTCGGCCTCACCACCTGGGCCGAGAACCCCGAACCCACGCGCTCCGATTCCCACGCCTGGAGCGCCCATCCGGATTACGACCTGCTCACCATCGTGGCCGGACTTCGACCGAGGGTCCCGGGATTTTCCAGCGTTGTGATCGAGCCGCACCTGGGCAAGCTCAGACACGTCTCCGCGGCGTTGCCCCATCCGAAGGGAATGATCGAGACGGAATACACGCTCCAGGCCGGAGGTGTCGATGCCCAAATCAGCCTGCCAGCCGGAGTTTCCGGCGAACTGGTCTGGAAAGGAAAAACATTGAAGCTGCATGAGGGAAACCAGAAGCTGACCCTGCCGGGAGTCAATTCGCAGTAGGTCTTCTTTGCGACCTTTGCGCTCTTTTGCGGTTATAACTTCACCGCAAAGAACGCAAAGAACGCAAAGGAACATACACAGCAGAAGGAGATAAGAATGAAACCGTGGTGCGCCGCAGCCGTCTTGATCCTGAGCACGCTCTGTTTCTCGCAGACGGCGAAGCAAAAGACCTCCGCTGAGCTGAAGATGACCGCCGAGCCTGAGACGATGCTCCTCTGGCCGAACGGCGCTCCTGGCGCACTGGGAAACACGGATGCCGACAAGCCCAGCCTCACCGTGTACTATCCGGTCGACCCCGCCGCCTCAGGCACCGGCGTAGTCGTAGCGCCCGGCGGCGGCTATGGCTTTCTGGCCACAAATCACGAAGGCCGCCAGGTGGCGAACTGGCTGAACGCCCTCGGTATCACCGCGTTCGTTCTGCGCTACCGCCTGGGCCCGCGCTACCACCATCCCATCGAACTGGGCGACGCCCAGCGCGCCATCCGCCTGGTTCGCTCCCGCGCCGCCGAATTTGGAATTCAGCCCGACCGCATCGGCATGATGGGCTTCTCCGCCGGCGGCCATCTCACTT
>Ga0335077_10008404_pt1 | contig 12811 bp, 5 predicted proteins | sample Lox_Sample_31_FD_207151 | JGI IMG/M metagenome (GOLD analysis project Ga0335077, IMG submission 207151) | Soil microbial communities from Loxahatchee National Wildlife Refuge, Florida, United States - Lox_Sample_3.1 | ecosystem: Environmental > Terrestrial > Soil > Wetlands | place: USA: Florida... | reverse complement strand
AGAGTGACGGTAACTGCTCAGGCCATCGGGCTCACGCGCGATGCTGCAACCGACGAGACCGGACATTATCTGATCCCCCTGCTGCCGGTGGCGCAATACTCGGTTCGGGTGGAACAGGCCGGCTTTCAGCCGACCGAAGCCAAAGATGTCCGGCTACAAGTGGATGAACACCGCGAGCTGGATTTCAAGCTTGCTCCAGCTTCCGTAAGAGAAGTCGTTGAAGTAACCGCGACCGAGGTGGCCGTGGAGACGACTACTCCGACCCTGGGCCAGGTGATCAACTCGCAACAAGTCACTGAGCTACCTTTGAACGGCCGCGACTTTGTCCAACTGGCGACTCTGACGCCGGGCACCACGCAGGAAACCAACCCAAACAGCTTTTTCAATGGCGGCCCCAGCAGCGAGGTCTCGGCTCGTGGGTCTTATTCGCTGTCGGTCGGCGGGTCCCGCGCCAACAGTACGGACTGGCTGCTCGACGGCAACGACAACAACGAACTGACCGCCGGCGGCATCTCGATCTTGCCTTCCATTGACGCCATTCAGGAATTCAAAGTCCTGACTTACAACTACTCCGCGGAATGGGGAACTCGCGCGGGTCCCACGGTTTTGGTGACGACCAAGTCGGGATCGAACCAGTTTCATGGCTCGCTGTTCGAGTTCTTGCGCAATACGAAACTGGACGCGCGGAGCTTCTTCGCCGCGACAACTGAAAAATTCAATCTGAATCAGTTTGGAGGCTCGCTGGGCGGCCCGATCAGAAAAGACAAGACCTTCTTCTTCGCGGACTATCAGGGAAAGATGCAGCGTCACGGGATTCCTTTTGTGGGCCTGGTTCCCACAGCGGCCATGCGAAATGGCGACTTCTCCGCGGATGCGTTCGGCAATCCCCGCTCGGGCTTCTTGAACAATCCTCACGTGAGCGGAGCGCCGAATCCTCGCTTTCAATGCGACGGCGCAGGCAATCCTCTTCCCGCGGCGGCAGACGGAAGCCAGCAATCCGGCGTCGACTGCAACAAGATTCCGCAGGGTGTGATCAATCCCATCGCGCAGAAAATGATCAATCTTTATCCGCTGCCCAACGCAAACAATCCTTCCCTGGGCTACAACTACGTGAACGAGCCGGTCCGCAGGCTCAACGAAGGGGAGTTCGACATCCGGCTGGATCACAATTTCTCCGATAAGGACTCGGCGTTCGCGCGGTTCAGCTACGACCAGGCCGTTTCCTTCGTTCCGGGTGGTTCGCCGGGATTCGCTGAAGCCAGTCCTTTTGCGAGCACGCAGGGCATCCTCAATCACGCGCGGAACGTGGCCGTTTCAGAGACGCATGTTTTTTCCCCGAACACCGTTAACCAGCTCAACGCCGGCTATAACCGGATTTTCGACTACATCTCGTCCTACGGCACGGGGAGCTGCGAATCGCAGGCGCTCGGCATCCCTGGCGCCAATCTGGGCGGTGTCAGTTGCGGCCTGACTTCAACTCAGATGGATGGCGGCTACTGGTCCCTGGGCGACCGCGGATTCGCTCCCTTTCAGGGCGGCACCAACGTTTTCTCCATCTCCGATTCGTTCGACATGATTCGTGGGAAACACGACATCAAAGTGGGGGGCGAAATCCGCGCCAACCAGATGAATGTCCTGACCGAAGGTTTTCAGGACGGATACTGGATCTTTACCGGCTTTTGGGGGGGCGAGCCAATGGCGGACCTTTTGGAAGGTCTGCCCAGCCTGGCCATCCATGATCAGACCTTCAACGGCAATGTCACCGGCCGGCGGTGGAAAATCTTCCGCCCGTTCATTGAGGACGATTGGCGAATCACCAAGAACTTGACATTGAACCTCGGCCTGGCGTGGGCTCTGGTGACACCCGTCACCGAGGCGGCCAATCGCCAGGCGGATTTCAACCCTGCGAATGGTCAATTCCTGATCGCCGGAAAGGGCGCAGACGCTGCGGCCGGCATTCAGATGGATAAGACCGCGCTCGAGCCGCGACTTGGCGTGGCCTGGAAACCACTCGGCAGCCAGACGACCGTGATTCGTGGCGGCTATGCCATTTTCCACGATTCGTCATGGAACCAAGGCGGGCAGGGATTGTGGCAGAACCCGCCCTATTACGCGGAATCTGATGCTTTCGCGTTCGGCGGGGCATGCACGTTCGCAACCTCCGCCTGCGCCACGAAGTATGGCCTGTCGCCCTCCGCACTGAGCGTGTCTAACGGGTTTCCGATTTTCACCGCGCCTCCCGATCCCAACAGTTTCACAGGGACCATTCTTGCCCAGAATCTAGATTTCAAGCAGGGCCGTGTGCAGCAGTTCAACGTCAATGTGGAACACCAGCTGCCTGGCCAGATTGTGTTGACGGTTGGGTATGCGGGATCTCGGAGTTCTCACATTCTGATCGATGGCAACAACCTGAACGTGGGATCGCCCGCGGCTTGCGGCACCGTTTCCGGGTACACGCTGGGCTGCGGCCCGAACGGAGCGTCGTTCGGTGTGCCCTACCCTGCCTTCCCGTACTCGACCATATCCAACGTCTTCGACATTGGTAAGGCGCACTACAATTCCTTACAGATCAAGGCCGAGACCAAGAGCGCACGCCACGGTCTCTACGCACTGCTGGGTTATACATACGCCAGAGCCTACGACAACGGGTTCACAGACGGTTTGGGCTCCAGCCTGGGAGCGACCTATTGGCCGCTACCGGGGAACAGCAGTTTGGATTGGGGTCTGTCTCAAATCAATATCAATCACAATTTCACAGCAAGCCTGATCTACGAGCTGCCGTTCGGCAAAGGCAAGCGATTCGGCAGTTCCTGGAACGGCGCCGCGAACGCGGTTCTGGGCAATTGGGAAGTGACGCTTATTGAGAAAGCCATCTCCGGATTCCCGGTTTTCGTGGTGGATAGCTTCAACCAGTCGGGCGTAAACTTCCAAAACAACGGGAACAGCCTTAACCGCCCGAATCAGACTTGCAATCCGCAGTCGGGCAACGCAACCTTGAGTCAATGGTTCAACACATCGTGTTTCTCTGCTCCGGCAGCGGGCGAGCTTGGGACCGCGTCCCGGACTCCGGTCTCCGGGCCGGACTTCGTAAATACGGACTTCTCCATCATCAAGCATTTCCTGCTGCCGTACGAGGGGATGCGGCTGGATTTCCGGGCCGAATGCTTCAATTTGTTTAATCATGCGCAATTCGGTTTGCCCGGCGCGGACTTCAATTCCCCGGCTACTTTCGGCGTGGTGAACTCCACGGTGAACAACCCGCGTCTGATTCAGTTTGCGCTCAAGCTGGCTTTCTAGGACAGCCAGTTAATTGTGATGAAACGGAGCGCGTTCTGCCTGGTGATCGCGTGGATGCTGCTAGCGAACCCCTCCGGACGGGCGCAGCAGCGGCGCAAAGTCATCATCAACGAAGACTGCTCCGGGCCCGGCGGCAGCAATCTGCAGACGCTACTGTTGCTGATTCAATCGCCGCGAGTCGACGTGCTAGGGATCACCGTTGTGAGCGGCGACCAGTGGCGCGACGAAGAACTAGCTCATACTCTCCGCCTGCTTGAGATCATCGGCCGCACTGACATTCCGGTGATGCGCGGAGCCGCTTTTCCCCTGGTGCGCACGCGCGAGGAAACGCTCCTCTGGCAGGAACAATTCGGAAAAGTCGCTTACGCGGGCGCGTGGGATGCGCGATGGTGGCACGATCCTTTTGTCGTGCCGCCGCTTCGCGAAGGCCAGCCCTCCGCCAAGCCGGCCGGCGAAGACGCCGCGCATTTCCTCGTCAGGATGGTGCACCAATATCCGCACCAGGTAACTATCTACGAGGGAGGGCCGATGACCAACCTGGCGCTCGCCATTTCACTCGATCCGCAATTCCCGGAGCTGGCTGAAGGGCTGGTTTTCATGGGTGGCAGCTTGAGTCCCGAGACCACTGATCCTGAGTTCGCCAATAATCCCCGTCACGAGTTTAATTTTTGGTTTGACCCGGAGGCAGCGCATGTCGTGCTGCGGGCGCCGTGGAAGAAAATCGTCTGCACGCCCACCGACATTTCGATCAAAACCCGCCTGACGCCGGCAATGGTCAAGCGGATCGACGCGAGCGGAACCGCTTTGGCTCATTACATCGCCCGCTTCTTTCAGGCGGGTGGAGGAAACGACTATATGTGGGATGAACTCGCTGCGGCTGCCTGGATCGATCCCAGCCTCATCACGAAACGTGAGACGCGCTACATGGACGTGGACATTGACCACGGAGCAGGCTACGGGAACACACTCACATGGACTGAAAACGACAAGCCAAAACTCACTGTACAGCCGGTGGAGGTTCAACTGGATCTGGATGCCGAGAAATTCTATACCATGTTTGTGAGCCTGATGACAGCGCCCACGCCGGCGGCTCGCTGACTATCGTCCTCGCAACGCAAAGACAAATTCCTGAATCTCACTCCGTTCGCGTTCTACTTCCGCCGCGGATTTCTTGGACAGCTCGTCGTGCAGTTCGAACTCCTGTTGAGCTTTCTTCTCTTCGCCGGTCTTGCGGTAGGCTTGGGCCAGGCGATAATGGGCTTCCGTCAGTCCGGGATTGACGGCGATGGCTTTTTCGTAGGCGGCGATCGCCTTGGGAAAATCTTTCTGGTCCGCGTAGAGAATCCCCAGTTGCAGGTAGGCAGCGCTGAGATTCGGATCTAGCTGAACCGCCTTCGCCAGCAGGGCGCGCACTTGCACCGGCGTTTCGGAGTCCTCCGGACCTTTCCACTGTTTCCAAAGACTCGCTGCATAGTAGTAATTCGCCATGGCATTACCGGGTTGGAGCCTGACGAATCTTCCCAGCCGCTCCGCAAAACCAGGTAGCTGCGTGATCTCGGAAACCTGCACGCTGCCGAGGAAGAGGTAAGGCTTGGGATCGGCTGGATCGAGATCACAGGCCTCGAAGAAGCGCTGCGCAGCCTGCTCATAAGCGCCGCGAGCGTAAAACGCCGTGGCGAGGCCAAGCAGCATCCGGGTCGACCGCGGAAACCGGCGGTGGCCCTTGGTGAAAATTTCGATTGCCTGATCCGGCGCGCGGTGCGTCAGCAGCTCAGCTCCCCAATCGAAGAGATCGGACTCGCTCGCATCCAGTTCCGCCGCACGCTGATATTCGCGGACCGCTTCGAGAGCGTTTCCCTGCCCTTCTTCAACGTCGCCGAGCCGGTGGTGTAATTCGGCGTTCGCGGGATCGCGCTCAACGGCCTCCCGTAGCGCTTTCTCGTTTTCGGCCGCCGCTGGCTCCTTACCGAGCGACACAGTTGCTTTCGCCAGCGCTTCACTCGAGCGCAGAACCGTATCGGAGCCGTGGCCGCCGCGGCTGGAGGCGTCGCTGACTCCCGCCACGATGAAGGTAGGCTCGTCGAAAAACGCCGGCGCCAGGGTGAGTTCAACTTGCTTCGCCTCCTTTTGCGCGAGGGTAAAGGGGCCGAAAGTTGCGTCGCCCGATCCGCCCATCTCGGCGCGCAGAGTGTAAGTGCCCTCGCGGAGCGCCGAAAAGTGATAGCGCCCTTGCAAATCTGTGCGCAGAACTTTCTCTCCACTCTTCCCCTGCAAGTGAACTGCGGCGCCCGCAACGGGATGGCCACGCGCATCTCGAACAAAACCCTGCAACGCCGCCGAACCCCCGGTATCCTGAGCCTGAGCTTGCATCAGGAGCACCCAAATCGTCAAAGCCGCACGGGGACATCTCATACACCAGGGCTCGACAGCCACTATAAATCATCGCAACTCTTCGAGCATCTTCTGAGCCTGCGCGTGCTTCGGCTGCTGTTTCAGAAGCTCCAATAGCACGCCTCGTGCTTTGTCCGGATCACCCTCTATGCTGTAAACCCTGGCGAGATTCAAGTAAGACTGGTCGAAGCCCGGCGCCACGCGGATGCACTCCTCGAAGTCTCGGACTGCTTCGTCGCGCTGGCGAGTCCGCAGATAAAGCACACCGAGGTTGTTCAGTGCTTCCGGGTAAGCGGGACGAACCTTCAGGGCTCGCCGCAGATATTCGTAAGCGCGCTCGGTTTCATCCGTCTGCGCAAAAACCATGGCCAGACTGTAGTTCGCCTCAGGATCCTCTGGCTTGATCGCCATGGCCCGCTCCAGCGCCTGGCGCGCTTCCTCCCATCTCTTCTGCTGGCGATAAGCGTTGCCGAGGTTTTCGAGCGCAATGAAATGGTCGGGGTTGAGCCGCAGGGCCTCCTGAAAATAGCCGACGGCGTCGCCGGTGCGGCCTTCGCGCGTGGCAAGAAGGCCCAGGTTGTTCCAGGCATTCGGCCGGGTATCGGGATAACTCGCGTTGTGTTTCACTGCGCGCTCGAAACTGGCGCGCGCTTCGTCAATCTTCTCCTGTTTCAGGTACACGCTTCCCAGCCCGTAATGAGCCTCGGCACTTTCGGGATCATCGCGAAGAGCCAGCAAAAATGATGCTTCAGCCTGATCGAAATAGCCCCGCTGAAAAAATGCCGAGCCCAACGAGAGAAAGTTTCTGCCGAACTCAAACGTGCCGGCAACGCCGGCGAATGGCAGTGCCTTGGCCAGTTGTTCCGCTGGAGTTCTGACGATGTGCCGGAAGTCTTGCCCGACATTCCGTGGGTTGACACTGCCCTGGTAAACTTTGACGATGTCTCCTTTCTCGTCGATCAGGAACGAGGTCGGAAGGCCAAGGTCGCGGTGCCGGTCAAACATGTAACGATAGAGGATGTTGTAAATGCCGGCCAAATCATCCGATCCCCAAATGACTGGAAAGGACAAATTGTGCTCAGGCATCCCGGCATCGACGTTCACCGTTAGTAGTTGAAGGCCCTGAGCAGCCCAATCCGCGTGAAAGCGGCCGAAGTTCGCGAGATCCTGGCGGCAATCCGGCGCCGCCGCTGACCAGAAATACAACAACACCGGCCTGCCGCGCAGCGCGGAGAGAGTCCGCTGCTGTCCTGCCATATCAGGCAGAGAAAAGTCCGGAGCGGACACGGGGGAGAGCAACCACATTTCGACCTTCGTTGGAAGGGGTTCGCTGGCTTGCGTCGTGGACCGCTCCCCTATGGTCGCGGCTCGGAATCGCTCCATCCGAACGGGTGCAGCGTCCTCCTCCACCCAGATTCTGTGGTTGAGCGGCAGGCCGTCGAGTCGCTGCACAAGCCCGCTCGGCCAGCGAATCGATGCCTTCACCAGGCCCTTGACCTCACCCAGCCCGAAGAATACCTCCTTGCTGTGCTGCGAAAGGAATCCAGATCCGGATTGCAGGATGCGCGTCTGGCGGCCCGATTCGGTTTCCACCGTCACGGCCGCCCCGATGGCGTCGCGATTACTCTTGGTGCCGCGGAGGCGAAAGGCGATTGACGCCGGCAGCCGGTCCATCACGTTTTTCATCAGGCGCAGTTGCGGGCCATTGCGGTTTTTGAGCACCACTTCCAGCCGTCCGTCGTGGTCGAAGTCAGCCAGGGCGAACGCTCTGCCATCTTCGACGAAGTCCATGCCCACAACTCCGGAAACATCGGAGAAAGTTCCATCTCGATTATTCGCATAGAAAACATTGCGCTCGAACCCGCTCCAGGTGTGGTCGGCGCGAATGAGTTCATTGATGGCATTCCATCCCTGTTCATAATCCTGTGAAGCCCTGGTGTCAGCCGGCGAGTTGGCAACCACCTGCCGCCAGAAAAAACTGTTCAGGTCTGCGCGAATAACGCCGGACAACATACCGTTGGCAATGTAGAGATCGGGGAAACCGTCATGGTCGAAGTCCCAGGCGTCGCTCGACCACGACCATCGGCCCATGCCAACTCCCGCCGGCTCGCTCAGGTCCTTAAAATCACCGTCGCCTCTGTTTCGGAACAGCGAGTTGCCCATCGCGTGTTTGCGATAGAGCGCGCGGATTTGCCCAGGCGCCTGCTTCTGGAAGTTTTCCTGCTTCGAGATGCGTTCGCCCGCAGCCGTCCGCATGTCTGCAACGTAGAGATCCTCGGCGCCGTCGTTGTCGTAATCGAACCAGCAGACGCTCATCCCCGCACCGATGTCTTCGACGCCCGCTTGCGCGGCGACGTCTGTGAACGTACCGTCGCCATTGTTGCGGTAAAGATTCTTCCGGCCGAAGTCGTTCACGACGTACAGATCCGGCCAGCCGTCACGATCGTAATCGCCCCAACCGCAGCAAAAACTGTAGCGCGTGTTGTTCCGGTTAAGGCCGGATTCCGCCGTGACATCGCGAAACGTTCCATCCCCGTTGTTACGCATCATGAAATTAGGAGGCCCGTTCTCTGCGGCATAGTAAGGCATGGGGTATTTGTATTGATCCGTGCCCTGATAATAGGCGTAGAGACAGAAATAAATGTCCAGCCAGCCATCGCGGTCATAATCGGCGGCCGCTGCGCCGGTAAAAGTTCCTTGTGGAGGGTTGGCAAAGTGAAACGCATCCGGCTTCTGGCGAAACTTGCCGCCACCCTGATTCAGGAACAACAGAGGACCGTTCGCGCGCACGACAACCAAATCCTGCCGCCCGTCATTATCGAAGTCGGCAATGATCGCGCAGGCCGTATTCTCGAGGATCCCGACTCCCGACGCTTCCGTGACGTCCTCAAACGTCCCGTCCCCGCGATTTCGATAAAGGCGGTTGGGAAGGCCGGCCGGCTGGCATACATAAAGATCGTCGAAGCCGTCGTCATCAATGTCCCCGACCGACACTCCGTTGTGGCCGTATATGTCGATTCCGCATGCTCCATCAAGAACCGTACGCCAGTAGTCCACGCCGCGCAGCATCTGTTGAGAATATGAGGCATTGCTGCTGAACGCCTGCGAAGTCACATCGGCAAAGCAGGGTTGAAAGGATCGACTCCGCGTCTCCTCGGTCGCTCGCCAGCTCCGCAACTGATACTCTGCAGCCCCTTCCCATTCGAGATCCCAAAACCCAACGCGCTGCTCGCGATGGAAACTTTGGCCGGCACCCACCAGCTCATATCGCACCTGCGTCTTCAGCCGGCCCGAGCCCGCATCAATCCCCGTGATCTGGAACTCGGCGGTCACGATCTTCGAAAAGCTGCTCAACGCGGAGCGCAATTCCTGCAGAAAGGCGTCTCGTCGGAGAACCGCTTCCGGCTTGAAAGAAACGCGATGAACTTCTAGTGCATCTCGGGGGCGCACAAGACGGGACTCCACTGGCCGCAGAGAGCATCCAAGGAAGCCGGGAGCCAGAACCTTCTCGATCGTCTCCATTCGCTGCGGAGATTCGAGCAGGCCAGCACTCCACTGGGCAAGAATGGCGGCGACCCGGTCGTGATATTTTTCCGCGACGAAATCGTCGAAGCCTCCCTTCGCCCTGAGCAGTGTCGCCTCAAGAGGCGTCTGCGTACGATAGTGTGGTTGCAGGCGAAACTCAGCGTCTGCCGAGCGGGCGCGGCGCGAGAGCGAAGGAAAAAAGGGAAATCCGCGCAGCAGAAACGCCGACACTCCCTGCCAGGACCGGAGGAAAAAGTCGCGTCTTTGAAGATCGTCCGGATCGCGCTTCTTCGCTGGTTTCAAATTGACGCCCCCGAGAAACTCATGCTTGGGACCTAGAGATCTAGCATAGCGTCGGAGGCCAAGGCCGTCTTGCGAGTCGGAGGACGGCGTCGTACAGTGGATTACCTGAGAACGACTCACATCAGCAGCGATGTTCTGCGCCGGATCATCACGCCGATCGCGGCGTCATTCATGCTCGCTGCCCTAAACGGCCAGACGGCGCACTTAGGGAAAGGCTACGACGCCTTGCGGCAGGAACAGTACGAAGTGGCCGCCGCCGAATTCCGAGCCGCCCTAAAGCTCGATCCAACATTGGTCATGCGCGCACGTTTCCCGTTGGCTGTTGCCCTTTTCGAAATGAGGGAATCGGCTGAGGCGCGCCGGGAGTTCGAAACCGTGCGGCGCGAAGTGGGAGACCATCCCAACATTTCCTATTACCTCGGCAGGCTTGACCTGGCAGACCAGAACTTCGAGAGTGCGATCCGAAATTTGCAGCAGGCCATGGCGAGCCCTCCTTTCCCGGACACCGCCTATTATCTCGGGCTCGCCTGCTTCAAGCATGGGGATTTGGCATCTGCTGACAAATGGCTGAAGCGCGCCGTGGAGATCAATCCGGCGGATAGTCTTGCTCAATACCAGCTAGGTCTGGCCTACCGCAAGCAAGGCCGCGAGGAAGAAGCTCGAAAGGCATTGGCGCTATCGGCGGAACTACGACGGCGCGATGCGGATGAAAGCAGGCTGCGGGTGGAATGCGGCCGAAAGCTGGATGAAGGCCCGCGCGAAGGAGCGCGCGCGTTCTGCCAGCAACTCTACGATGCCGGCAGCGCCGAGAAACTGACGATGCTCGGCACTCTCTACGGCCAGCACGGAGATTTGGAAGCAGCGCTGGAACCGTTGCGGCGGGCCGCGGAGATCGCCCCGCAAGCGCCACAAATGCAATACAACCTCGCGTTCACGTATTACCGGCTGAACCGCTTTGAGGAAGCGCGCGCGCCCCTTGCCCATGCCGTCGAAAGATGGCCTGACGTTTTCCAACTGAACTCGCTCTACGGGGCCGTCCTGCTGAAATTGGGGGAAGACGTTCCCGCATGTGAGGCGCTGCGACGCGCGCATCGGCTCAATCCGCAGGACCCCGGGACAGCAGATCTGCTCTACGTCACTATCCTTGGCCTGGGACGAAAGAGCCAGGTAGCGCACCAGTTTTCCGACGCACTTCGTTATTTCGACGAGGCAGCCAAGCTGCATCCCGCCGATCCAGAACCGCACCAAAGCCTGGCCGAGGTCTATGCGCTTAGCGGCCATTCCGCCGAGGCCGCGGCGCAACAGCAATTAGCTGACCGTCTCAAGAAATAGCCAGGCGTAGGCTTGTCACGCCGTGGGCTTGTCCCGTGGCGCAATGTACGCCTGAAAATCACGCTGGACGCGCTCGACATAACTCGCCAGCAGTTCGCGGATGCGCCCCGCGCTCGGCGATTTTACTATGAGGCCGACGTGGTGCGGCCGATCCATCCGCCACACGATTTCCGGATCGGTGTAACCAGAAGTATCCGGGCGCTCCTGCCGCGCCAAAGAGACAAGCAGCCCCGCGTAATCCTGCCAGGGCTCCGGCGGCTGATAGGGCGCTTTGCCGCCGGCAACTTCGACCTTCGCCCACTCGGCCCAAAGATTCAAACCCGTAGCGGCTTCCACCAGTTCGGCGATGTGCGCGCCTCCAACGCGGGCGGATGTCTCCAGAAAGTAGATTTCACCGGTTCCGCGCGCCTGAATAAACTCGGTGTGCGAGACGCCGTTTACCAGCCCAAATGCCGCCATCACACGCTCGTTGACGTGAAGCAGATCGCGAACTAGATCTGAGTCGCGTTCCAGAATCCGTGTGGTGAACACGCCGCCCTCGTGGGAGACCTCCATCGGCGGCCGGCCGTAGCCGCTCGCAATCGCAAACTGAATCTGCTTCCGGTAGACGATAGTATCGACGTGGAAGATGTCGCCGGGAACGAATTGCTCGAGAAGATAGTGCGACTGCATGTCGCCTGAACTTTCGATGGCCGGCCAGAAATCGCCCGCCGAATGCACCTTTTTGATGCCAATCGCACCGGCCATCGAGCGTGGTTTGAGCACCCACGGCGAGGGCACGCGATCGAGAAAGGCGCGCACGCGGTCATGGTTGAGCACATGCACGAAATCCGGCACCCGGATGCCGGCTTCGCGTGCTGCCATACGCATGGCGAGCTTGTCGCGGAAATAGCGGACTGTGGTGTCGCCCATTCCGGGAACGCGAAGATGTTCGCGCAGCGCGGCAGCCATCTCAACGTCGAAGTCATCCAGCGCGGCAATCCGGTCGAAATCTCGCGTGCGCGCGAGAAAGCTCACGGCCTTGACGGTGTCCTCGCGATTCCAGCCATGCTCATTGTCTGGCATGTAGAAGATCTCGTCGATGCTGTTGGCGGGCCATTGCGCTTTCTCTTTCAAGCTGAGGGAAGTCAGAAGGACGACCGTCGCGCCCTGGCGTTTGCACTCGCGGAGAAATTCATGGCCCTTCTCATAGCTCGCCAGGCAGAGAAAGGTCATCGGCTCCCTCCGCTGTCGATGAAAGCGGCTGAAGCGCCCACCCACTCCATACCCTTGTTGTGGTCGACCCCCATTTGTGCGCCCCGTCCCATGCGAATGATGATGTTGACCGGGCGAAGATGATCGAGCCACAGATACATGATGCGAACCTCGATTTTCGTCGGCCCGGCCGGCGTATCAATGACAGGGCGGAAATTCACCCGCTGCTGCAGAATGTAATTGTGGCGCGCGTGTTCAGGGATGGCTTGGATCTGTTCGACCGTGGGTCCGACGACGACCCCGGTTCCGGCGAAAGAATATAACGGCTTTAATACTAGATCTTCAGGATGATCGATCTGGCTCACACGGTCCAGAAACTTGGTCCAGGGTGCAGCGGGATGGTCCAGATAGGGCAGCGAGAACTTGCTCAGACGGAAGAACCAGTTGGGATGCCCGGCCCATTCGACATCGAGCGCGTCGCGGTAATCGAACGGGACGCGAATTTGCCGCCGTTCCAGTTCATCCACGATCACGCGATTGTAGACGCGATGAATGGGCGTGAACCGGCCGTCGCGGTGGTAATAAAGCCGGTTGCCCTGCTTGTGCACACATTGCACATCCACCGCGCGCACGCCAAGCATCTGCTCGGTAATCACAAAATCATGGCGTGTCTTTTGATGCGCTGGATCGATCTCGAGCAATACGACGTTTTCCGGATCGTGCGCACCCACAATCGCGCGCTTTAGCAAGACGTAGTATTCCTCTGTCG
>Ga0335077_10008402_pt1 | contig 12812 bp, 13 predicted proteins | sample Lox_Sample_31_FD_207151 | JGI IMG/M metagenome (GOLD analysis project Ga0335077, IMG submission 207151) | Soil microbial communities from Loxahatchee National Wildlife Refuge, Florida, United States - Lox_Sample_3.1 | ecosystem: Environmental > Terrestrial > Soil > Wetlands | place: USA... | reverse complement strand
CATGATGACGGCGGTGAAGCCGAGGGAGATGAAGAGGCGCCGAACACTCGCCCCCTCTTTTGCCGAGTCCGGCCAAGCGCCCCCCGCGGGCCCGCCCGGTCCCGGGGGGCCGGCTTCCCCCTCGGGGCGCCGCGGGTGGACCGAGCCGCGCGGCGCCCCCTCCCCGTGCATGTGGCCGTGCGACATTTCCCTTGAACCTCCGCGTCAGTGTACCCCATGCTCCCTCGCTCCAGCATGGGGCCCGGCCGGGCCAGCGGGCGGCTCTACCGGCCGGCAGCCCCTTCGCTCCTTCGACGGATGGAACCCATCGCGCGCTCCGCCATCGCCCGGGACGGCACCCGACTCCACTTCACCGAGATGGGCACTGGGTCCCCCGCGGTCGTGCTGAGCGACGGCGTCGGATGTGCCGGCTTCGTGTGGCGGCATCTCGGGACCGCGCTCGCGCCGCGATACCGCGTCATTCACTGGAACTACCGGGGCCACGGCGGGAGCGCGATCCCGCGCGATCGGTACCGCGTCACCCTGGACGACTGCGTCGAGGACCTCCTCGCCGTCCTCGACGCGGCGGGCGAGCCCCGGGCCGTCCTCGTGGGCCACTCCATGGGCGTCCAGGTCTCCCTCGAGGTCCACCGGCGCGCCCCGAAGCGGGTGGCCGCCCTGGTCCTCGTCTGCGGGGCTCCCGGCCACCCTCTCGACACCTTCCACGACTCGCCCGCCTTGAGGCTCGTGTTCCCGTTCGCGCGCGGGGCCGTCGAGAAGCACCCCACCCTGGCGCGGCTCGTCTTCAAGGCCGTCGTGCCGACCGACTTCGCCATCGAGATGGCGCTCGCCCACGAGGTGAACCGGGCCCGTGTCGACCGGGCGGACCTCGCCCGCTACTTCGCCGACCTAGCCGCCATCGACCCGGTGGTCTTCGTGCGGATGCTGGCCTCGGCGGGGGAGACGAACAGCTCCGACCACCTCCCCGAGGTCGATGTGCCCACCCTCATCCTCGCGGGCGAGAGAGACACGTTCACCCCGGTGCGGCTCTCCCGGGCCATGCACCGGGCCATCCCCGGGAGCGAGCTCGTCGTCATCCCGAGCGGCACTCACGTGGCGCCCCTCGAGTACCCCGCCCTCGTGGCCCGGCACGTGCGCGGATTCTTGGCGCGCCGGCTGGGCCGCCCGGCCGGGCGGCGCACCCTTCGCGAGGGGAAGGCGGCGCGCCCGAGGCGCCCGCGGGCCCGGAAAGCGGTCCCGTGAGAAGCACCCGATGGACGTCGAGGCTCGCGCCCGCCCTCCTTTGCTCCCTCGCCACCACCGCGCTCGCCCAGCCGTACGACCCGGACTATCGATGGCACACCATCGAGACGGCGCACTTCCGGGTGCACTTCCACCAAGGGGAAGACCGCCTCGCGCTCCTCGTGGCCGCGACCGCCGAGCGCGCCCACGCGTTCCTGTCACCCATCCTGGGATACGCGCCTCGGACGAGAACCGAGGTGGTCCTCTCCGACGACAGCGACCTTGCGAACGGGCTCACCACCCCCTTGCCGTACAACACCATCCGCCTGTACGCCGCCACCCCCTCGGAGCTCTCCGAGCTGAACGTCTACCGGGACTGGCTCTCGAACCTCGTCTTCCACGAGTACGTCCACATCCTGCACCTCGACCACATCGGGGGCGTCCCCGACGTCGTGAACCACATCTTCGGCAAGCTCTGGGCGCCGAACGGCTTCACGCCATCCTGGCTCGCCGAGGGGCTCGCCGTCCTCCACGAGGGGGACGGAGACCCCGGCCCGGAGTCGGGACGCAACAAGAGCGCCATCTTCGCGATGTACCTGCGATCGCTGTCCCTCGAGCCACCCGCCTTCCCGCGCCTCGATGAGGTCTCGAATCCACCGCTCTTTTGGCCCCTCGGGAGCGTGCCGTACGCCCTGGGGGGCCGCTTCCTCGAGTTCTTGGAGGAGCGGAGCGGACCCGAGGCGATCGCCGCCTATCTCGCCCAACAGGGGGCGCAGATCTGGCCGTACGCGCCGAGCCTCGTAGGGCGGGGCCACCTCGGCGCTGAGTTCCCCGAGCTCTGGGAGGAGTTCGCAGAGCGCGAGAGGGCGCGGGCCCAAGAGGAGCTGGAACGGATCCGGCGCCGGCCGGTGACCTATCCGAAGCGGATCACCTTCCAGGGAGGCGAGGCGGGCTGGCCCCGCTGGTCGGAAGACGGCGCCACCATCGCCTACCTGCGCGCCGGGCTGGATGACGAGCCTGCCCTCTTGCAGGTCGCGCCCGAGGGACGCCCGGTGGGCCCCTCCATCCGAGCGGAGGCCGCCGCCGGCCTCGCCCGGGGCGGAGGGCGGGCCGTCTTGGCCCGGGGCGAGATCTGGCACGAGTACCGGCTGTACGACGACCTGTGGGACGTGAACCTCGCCACCGGGAAGACCCGCCGCCTCACCGACGGTGCTCGGACGAGCGACCCGGCGCTGAGCGCGGACGGCTCCTCGCTCGCCTACGTCCGAAGGACCGGTCCGGGCGAGACCGCCCTCGTGCGCCGCACCGGGGAGGCCGGACCGGAGGAGATCGTCTTCGCCCGGCCCGGGACCGACGTCTTCGCTCCCGCCCTCTCGGCCGACGGCAGCCGGATCGCCTTCGCCATGCAGCAGGCCGGGAGGCGGGACATCGTCCTCTTCGAGGGAGGGCGGCTCTTCCGCGTCACCGACGACGGCTCCATCGATACGAGCCCCACCTTCACGCCGGACGGCTCGTGGCTCCTCTTCTCCTCCGATCGGGGTGGGGTCTACAACCTGTACGCCTGGCCGGTGGAGGCCTGCCTGGCCGGCACCGATGCCTGCGCCCTCCGTCAGGTCACGAACGTCGAGACGGGAGCCTTCGAGCCCGCGGTGTCGCCCGACGGCCGGACCATCGCCTTCGTGACCTACTCGCGCGACGGCTACGACCTCGCCACCCTCCCCTTCGACCCGTCCACCTTCATGGACCCGGAGTCCGCCCTGCCCAAAGGGCCCGAACCCGAGGAACGGCCCGCCCCCGATCTCGCCTCTCGCCCCTACCGCGCCCGAGATACGCTCGGGCCCACCTACTGGCTGCCCCTCTTCGGGAGCGATGCCGCCGGGACCGTCCTCGGAGCCCTGAGCGGGGGGGGCGATGTGCTGGACCGACACAGCTACGCGGTCTCGGCGTGGTGGGGGCTCCGCTCCCACGAGCCCGGCTACTCCGCCGCCTACCTCGGAGGCTGGTCCTGGCCACGGCTGGACCTCCTCTCGAGCCGGTTCATCGATTCGGCGCGTGCGGGGAACGGGCTAGAGTCGGTCTTCACCCCTCTCGATGCCGGGCTCGACTTCACCTTCAGCCGGCTCGAGTGGTCATCCGTGGTCCGCCTCGGCTGGAGAGGCACCATCCGGACCGTTCCCGGCACCTCCGGGACGGCCAGCCAGCCCGAGGAGCTCGGGGCTCTGGGCGGATTCGGCTCCGAGCTCACCCTCCTCGCGAGCTTCTCGGACGCCGAGCGGTTCGTGCGCTCCATCTCGCCCGAGGAGGGGCGTACGCTCAACCTCGCCGCCGTCCTCGCCACCCGGGCGTTGGGAAGCGACTACCAGCTCGGCTCTTTGCGGGGCGGGATCACGCAGTACCTTCCGCTCCCGCTGCCGCGCCACGGCGTCCTCGCCCTCCACCTCGCCGGGGGCGCCGCGAACGGCTCCATCGGGAACACCGCCCCCTTCGAGCTCGGCGGGCCGGTCCAGCTCGACCTGCTCTCTCTCCTCCTCGGCACCGCGCTCGTGAGCCCCGACGAGCTCCGGGGCTACCCACAGGGCTGGCTCACCGGGACCGGCTTCGCCCTTGCCAACGTGGAATTCCGGTTCCCGATCGCCGCGCCGGAGCTCGGCCGCACCACCTGGCCCGTGTTCCTTCGGCGCGTGCACGGAGCGATCTTCGGCGACCTAGGCGAGGCCTTCGACCGACCGGGGACCCTCCCCTTCGCCGGGCACCCGTTCGACTGGAACGAGTTCCGCCTCGGCGCGGGCGCCGAGCTGCGCCTCGAGCTCGCCCTGGGCTACTTCGTGGTCACCGATGTCCGTCTGGGGCTGGCCCACGCCTTCGGCCGGGTCTTTGCCGGGGAGAGCGAGGAGCCCGGCGTGCCCGCCCTCACCGGTTATGCCATCCTGGGCGGCACCTTCTAGCTCTGGATTTTGGGGAAGAGCCGACTCAAGGAGAGAGCGCATGAAGACCATCGACCTCCGCTCCGACACCGTCACCCGCCCCTCGCAAGGGATGCGCGAAGCGATCGCGCGCGCCGAGGTCGGCGACGACGTGTTCGGAGAGGACCCGACCGTGCGGGAACTGGAGGAGCGGGTGGCTGCGCTCCTCGGGAAGGAGCAGGGCCTGTTCGTCCCGAGCGGCACGATGGCCAACCAGATCGCCCTGGGAACGCTCGCCCGACCGGGCGAGGAGGTCCTCTGCCACGAGGGGGCACACGTCCTCTCCTTCGAGGGAGCGGCCCCGGCGGCCCTCTGGGGTATCCAGCTACGGCCCCTGCCCGGCGAGCGAGGCATCCTCTCGGCGGCGGACGTCGAGGCCGCGATCCGGCCCGAGGCCGACTGGTTCCCGAGGACCCGGGCGGTCGAGATCGAGAACACGCACAACGGCGCGGGGGGATCGGTTTGGCCCCTCGAGCGGGTTCGCGAGATCCGCCGCGTGGCCGCCTCCCACGGCCTCGAGGTCTACCTCGACGGAGCCCGGCTCTTGAACGCCTGCGCGGCGAGCGGGGTGGCCGCCCGCGACTACGCCGCTCCCGCCACCATGGCGTCGATCTGTCTCTCGAAGGGGCTCGGGGCGCCAGCCGGCTCGGTCCTGACCGGGCCTTCGGAACGGATCCGCGAGGCACGAAGGCTCCGCAAACGCCTCGGGGGCGGCATGCGACAGGCGGGCATCCTGGCCGCCGCGGGCATCTACGCCCTCGATCACAACGTGGCCCGGCTTTCCGAAGACCACGCCAACGCGCGCCGCCTCGCCGCCGGGCTGGGCAAGCTCCCCGGCTTCCAGGTCGCCTTCGCGCCCGAGTCGAACCTCGTGTACTTCCGGTTGACCCAAGTCCCCGCCGCCCAGGCGGCGGACCGGCTCCGCGCCCGGCTCGTCCTCTGCGCGGTGGCCGGTCCCGACTTGCTCCGGTTCGCCACCCACCTCGACGCTTCCACCGAAGACGTCGAGGAGGCGATCCGCCGCGCAGCGGAGGCCTTCCGATGAGAGGTGGGATCCCGGGCGCCGCAGGGCTGGCTGACCCTCGTTCGCCCCTTGCAGCCCCGCCCGGGCGATGCTAGTAACGCGGCCTCTGCGCCGACATAGCTCAGCTGGTAGAGCAACTGATTCGTAATCAGTAGGTCCCCAGTTCAAATCTGGGTGTCGGCTTGAAATCCTCCGGAATTACAAGTGAATAAGACCTACCTACTAGAAAGACCCGATCGGGCGCGCTAGTCTTTACCCCACTCCTACCCCACTTCCGGGGTCGGGGCGGAGGTGCCCAATGTCGCGCGGAGTGAAGCAAGAGGACCGCGCCGAGTGGGAGCGGCGCGGCGGTCGCGTCCGGTTCGACCGGAAGGGTCGGCCCGTCTACGTCATCCGGAAGCAGATCGGCGGCCAGCGGTTCGAGGTGTCGACGAGGCGCCACACGCTCGGCGCCGCCCTCGCCGAGTGGGAGAGGTTCGAGAAGGACCCCGAGGGCTACCAGCCGGGCGGGCCGCAGCGGGCGGCCGCGGTGTACCTCGACGCGAAGCTCTCCGAGGAGTTCCTCGCGTGGAGCGAGGCACCGGACGGCGGCGGGAACACCGCGCGGTGGGTCGGGCAGCAGCGGCTCTACCTGGCGACGTGGGCCGAGGCGCTCCGCGGCGTCGACCTCCGGCGCGCGTCCCTCGTCGAGCACATCCTCCCGCCGCTCAAGAAGGCGACGAGCAGGCCGCAGCGGATCGCGACGCTCAAGCGGCTGTACTCGTGGCTCCGCAAGGTGCGGCACACGCTGACGCCGAGCGAGGACCCGACCCTCGACACGCTGAGCGTGCCGCAGAATCGGCCCGAGCAGCTCAGGCGCCCCAAGGCCGTGCCCCGCGAGCACGTGCAGCTCGCGATCGAGCACCTCGCGTCCGACCGCTGGCGCGACCTCCTGCGCGTGTTGGCCGGCTCCGGCATGCACGTGAGCGAGCTGGAGAGGTTCGCGGCGGACGGGACGATCGAGCCCCTCCCCCGGGACGGCCGCGCCGAGGGAGCCGCGGGGGTGCTCGTGCTCCCGTCGACCAAGTCGGGCGAGCCCCTGCGCGTCGCAGTGAGCGAGGAGGTGCTCGCCGCCGCCGGCCGCGTGCTCAAGGCCGGTCCGTTCGACCGCCAGCACTTCGCCAAGGCGCTCGCCTCCGCGTGCGACGCGGTGAAGCGGCCGGACGGCGGGGTCGGGATCCCGCGCTTCGGGGCTGGGCAGCTCAGGCACTCGATCGCGACGTGGGCGATCAACGCGGGGGCCGACCCGGCGACGGTCGCCGCGTTCTTGGGCCACAAGAGCCCCCGCACGACGAAACGCTTCTACGCGGCGAACGCGACCCCGGCCAAGGTGCCGACGCTGCTCTAGCGGCGCCCGAACGGCAGGGCGCGGATCGCGTCCCCCACGCCCGGGCCGGGCGGTCGAGGCGCTCCCTTCCGGCTCCCGAGCCGGCGCCGCCTCCCGCCCTCCCCTGGCGCGGCGGGGAGGCCCTCCCGCACGACGCGCTCGACCTCGGCCGCCGGGACCTTCCAGCTCCGGCCCCAGGGGATCACCTTGATCGCTCCGGAGCGCACGAGGGCCCGGACGCGGTCGCGGCCGCACCCGAGCCGGGCGGCGGCGGCGCGGATCGACCACGCCGCGCGCTCCCGCGGCTCGCGCCGCCGGGTGGGCTTCGCCGCGGACGCCGCGATCCGGGCGCGCAGCCCAGCCAGGTGGGCGAGGACGTCCTCCAGGTCCTCGCAGTCGTTCGCGGCGGCCGCCGCGGCCTTCTCTGCCTCGAACGTTCCCTCGTCGTCGGCCGTCGTGCTGGTCTCGCTCATGCTCCACCTTTTCCGCCACCCGGTCGCTTCGCCCGGCGGATCGCCTGGCTCTCCGCTCTCCGCATCCATGTCCTGCGCTGGCGTGCGGTCGTGGTCCTCGTCCAGGCGCGCCAGTCCGGATCATCCAGGCCCCACACGTCGCAGCACCGGGCGAAGCGTGAGCTGCGCCCGCTCCACAGCTTCCCGACCGCCGTCCAGCGGTGCTCGCTCTCCCGAGGATGACCCCGCCGGGAGACACGCCCGCAGGCGACGCACACCCGCGGGTCGGGGTCAGGGTCCGCGTTCGACACGTAGAAGAGGTGCAGGATGCTCTGACCGTTGAGCAGCACGCGCGCCTCCGCTGCCGCCTTCTCTTCCTTCGTCACGGCTTCCCTCTCCCTCTCATTCGTCCTTGTACTTCTCCGCGAGCGCGACCACGGAGGCCGGGAACTCGCCGGTCTTCAGCCACCGCGTGATCCCGTCCAGCATCTCGACCAGGTCCCTGGCGTACTCGACGAGGTCGGCGCGGTCGTCCGCCGACAGGTTCAGCCCCTCCACCCTCTTCAGGCGGCGGGTCACTTCGCGCCTGAGGCGCTTGAGGTCGGCTCGAACACTCTCCGTCGTCTCGTCGCTCACGATGTCCTCCTCACCGCGTCAAGCGGGGCCACGTCGCCACCCTCCGCGACGAGTACCTCGCCGCCCTTCACCTTGACGCCCGTCCGGCGCAGCTCGCCCGCCACGATCGCATCGTCAACGGCGCGGGGGATCTTGTGCTTGGGGATCCCGATCTCGGCCGCGTAGGTGCGCAGCTTGTTCTCGGTCATCGAGAGGCCGCTCGCGGTGAGGTCGCGCACCTTCTCGACGAGCCGCGCCCGCACGGCCGCGGGGTCGTCCGAACGCCGCGGCCTCTCGTCCAGCGCCCGCAGAACGGGGCCGAACGGGTTCGAATCGCGCAGGAGGTGCAGCGGCTCGGCCCGCGGCCCCTTGTTCTTCGGGTTCGTGAGGATGAGCCGGCGCTCCATCATGGAAGGGGGGATCTCCTCGTCGGGCGCGTACGTCTTCCGGTTGTTCTCGTTCAGCGCGGTGAGCACGATCGTCGACCGGGCGCAGTCCCCGAGCGCGCTGCCGCCTCGGGGAGCGTACGCGTCGGCGTAGCCCTGGCGGGCGGCGTCCTGGGACGTGTGTGAGACGAGGAGCACGGTCACGCCCGCGAGCTTGTGGATCCGCTGGCACGCCTCGACGAGGATGGAGTGCGACTCGTTGTTCTCCACACCGCCGGCCAGGCGGGACACCGTCTCCAGCACGAGCAGGTCCGCGCTGGGCGCGAGCGTGGGGAGCCGCCCGGCCAGCACGTCGACGAGCGGGGTGGGCACGTACCCGCCGCGGACGGACTCGACGAGGCGCACCGGCTCGCCCGACAGGTCGAGCAGGGTCACGCAGTCGGCGACCTGTTCGGCGTCGAATGACGGCCCGAGGTCGAGGCGCAGCGCGGCCAGGCGCCGCCGGTAGTCGTCGGCGTTGTCCTCCGTCGTGAGGATGGCCGTCGCGCCCGGCTTCACCGCGAAGCGGTTGAACAGCGGGGCGCCGAGCGCCCGAGCCACCGCGATCTGGGTCGTCAGCGTCGTCTTGTTCGAGCCGCCGGGGCCGGCCAGCACCCCGACGACGCCCTCGGGGAGGTACGGCTCCACCAAGTACGTGAGCGGCGGCGGCTCCTCCTCCAGCTCGGCGGCCGTGAACCTGCGCGCCGAGCGGTCGAGGAGCGCGCCCCAGTCGGCGAAGCGCTCCTCGCAGGGGGCGAGCCCCAGGAGCGCGCGCAGGTCGCGGATCGTCCGCCCGGCGCAGTGGGCGTGCTGACACCTGAACCCGCCCGCGCCGCCGTTGTCGGCGGAGGGCTCGAAGTACACGGTGCCACCGTCGACGGTGTCGGTGTGCGACGCCACCCACGGGCAGGTCAGCTCGTGGCGGCCGTCGCCCAGGGAGCGCTTCACGAGCCCGCGGGAGCGGAGGGCGTCGAGGACGGGGCCGCCGGCCGCGCCGGTCCTGGGCGGCGGCGTGTGCGACGTGGCACCGTTCGCGGCGAGCACCTCGTCGATGCTGTAGGAGGTGGAGGGATCCGCGTGCACCATGCGCACGAGGTACGGCTCGCCCCTCACGTGGAAAAAACCCACCGCTCGCATGACCCTGTCCAAGTTCGTCACCGCGGGGTCGGTGGAGAGGGTGCGGGCGAGAGTGGCCTGCGCGGGCGTGAACGAGGCGAGGGGCTCGCCCGGCTTCAATCGCCAGTAGCAGTGCGGGCCGCGCCGGGAGGCGACGACGATCGACGGCGGCGGCGTGAGCGACGAGGGCGAGAGCTTCCCGTCGTCGGAGTCGACGAACAAGGCGCGCAGGCCGGTGACCCCGGCCTTGCCGCGCTCGGTGCCCTCGTTCGCCTGGACGAAGATTCCGCCGCCGCGCCGGTTGAGCCGTGCCAGCTCGGGCCAGACCTCGTCGAGCGTGCCGATGAGGACGCGGGCGAGGGGATCAACGGGCGACCCGTTCTTCCGGTCGCTGAACGTCTGCCACACCATGCGGGCGTCGGCGGACCCGGCCAGGGCGGCGATGAAAGCCTCCGCCTGGGAGCGGTCGGGAGCGACGTTGAGAGGAACAGGGGGCGGCGCTATGTTGGAGCTGCTCGTCGTCGGCCCCCCGCCGTTCGGCGCAGCGTCCTCCGCGCCCGGGTCCAGTCCACCCGGGCGCTCCTCTTCCGGGGATCCGGTCATGGCGCGCCCCCGGTGTCCGAGGGCGAGGACGCGCCCTTCCCGCTGACGTACGCGTCCAGGGCCTCGCGCGAGATGAGCAGCAGCTTCCCGGCGCGGAACCCGTGCCGACGCACGATCGCGCGCGCCAGCTCGATCCCGACGCCGAGCTGCGAGGCGACGTCGCGCGGCCGGAGGACGCCGACGGCGGGGGTGGAGGAGGTGGGCATAGGACGACCCGGCTTGGCCGGCTGACGTTCGAGCCCGGCGGGCGTCCTGCCCTGGCACCGTTTGACCGTCTGCCTACCGCTGCGCCCTTCGGCCGGCCGGTGTGCTCACGGCCAACTTCGCGCTGTCTGGCCGGGCGGCGCCCGCCCTCCACCTCGGTCCCGTCGGTGCCGTGCAAGACCGAGGGTGGAACTGCAAGACCGAGGATAGGACCTCATCGGCGAGCGTGTCAACGAATGGAGGAGCACGCGCCGGGTCGGCTCCTCCAGGTGCGAGACCCGGGCCGCGAGGATGTCGCCCAGGATGTCGCCCGCGAGTCGCCCGGCTCGGCGCGCCGGGCGACTTTCACTCGTGGGTCTCACTCGTACTGGGGGGAAAATGATGTCGCCCGCCCTGTAGGAAGACAAGACTGGGCGACATTGTCTTGTCGTTCCTACCTACCCCCGCGCGGGCGGCACTCTTGGGCGACATTCTTGGGCGGCTCACCCCGGGCGACTCCCCGGCCTCACCCGACGACGGACGAACTCCTCGACGGACCGGGCGGTGATGCGCAACACGACGCGCCGCCCCGTGGCGATGTTGACCGCGCAAAGCTCGCCCCGCTTCGCCAACCTCCGCACGTGCTCCTCGCCGCACAGGAGCAAGTCGCCGACTTGGTCAATGCGCAAGAGGGTCCCGAACGACACCGGCGCGACCATTCCACCGGGCTCGACCGCTGCTCCCTCCGATGCCACCTGTCCCGCGTCGACGTCGACCATGATCGACTGATACGGCTCCCGCGAGGGGAGCGCAACGATCCCCACGACCGCCCCGCCCCCCGCGGCCGCGCCCGGCGGCCGGGGGCATTCCCCGTTTCAAGGCTAGATGGAAACTCCGAGCATCACCAGAGCGACGACAACGACCAGAACGAGCAGCATGCCTGCGACGGCCCAGCCAATTGCCTTCCACCACGATTCCCGCCCGCCGCCGTTCCCGACGTTCAATTTGTAGGGTTGGCCTTGGACCCCCCTTGCGATCCCGTAGCATGCGAATGCCGAGGCCAAGGGCAGCGACGTCCTTGAGCGTCCAGGGTTGTTCGCGTCAGCAACCGCGCCCACTGCGAACAGTACGACAAGGGCGAGAGCGCCAAGTCCGAGCGCTGCCGCTGCTCGACGGGACTGGCCAAGGCGCTTGAAGTTGATTGCGAGAAGCACCCCTCCCGCTAACGTGCTCCCGATGAAGGCAGCGACGAAAACCTGCCATTGCGAGTAGAGGCGGAGTGCGGCCGGGCGCGCCTCGGCCGGGATGCTCACGTTTGCTCCGAGTGGTGCCTCCATGTTCGCCTCCCTGCACAGCGTATCATTCGGAGACGCGTGTTCGTCGAGGTGGCCCGAAAAGTTGCGCTCGCCGCGCGCCTCGGAACCCGAGGCCCGCGGTGCTCGTGCCACCCCTGGCCCGGAAGTACACTACCGGGCCTCCTCCCGGAGGTGCTAAGCTTCCCGGGCATGGACGCCACCGCGTACGTCAGAGTGTCGAGCCGGTCGCAGGACGCCGCCATGCAGCGCCACGCCGTCGAGCGGGCCGCCAGCGCCCGCGGCGACAGGGTCGCCGCCTGGTACTCGGAGAAGCGCAGCGCGAAGAGGACCGACCGCCCCGAGCTGGCCCGCCTCCGGGCCGACGCCCGCGCCGGCCTCGTCCGCCGCCTGTACGTCTACCGGCTCGACCGGCTGTGCCGCTCGGGCATCCGGGATATGTTCGAGGTCGTCGAGGAGCTGCGCGCCCACGGGTGCGAGCTTGTGACGGTGGCCGACGGGTTCGACCTGAACGGGCCCGCCGCCGAGGTCGTGCTCGCGGTCATGGCGTGGGCGGCGAAGATGGAGCGCCTCGCGATCAACGAGCGGATCAGCGACGCCCGCGAGCGCCTCGCCGCCGAGGGCAAGGCGTGGGGCCGTCCCTCCCGGCTCACGCCCAAGGAACGCGCCCGCATCGCCGCCCTGGCGGCCGCGGGCCACTCCCAGCGCCAGATCGCCCAGCGCACCCGCACGCCGCGGACGACGGTCCAAGCCGTGCTCCGCGCCGCCTCTCCCGCCGCCTCCGGCCGACCGGCGCCCGGAGCCGAGCTGCGCTACCCGACGCCGCCGGGGCGCTGAGCGACCGAGCCGCCCGCGTCGGGGTACCATCCCCGCCATGCCCTCCTCGACCCCGCGCGACCGCTTCGTCGCCTGGCTGCACTGGTACATGCGCACCCACCCGAGCACCGTGCCGACGCGCTCGGCCCTGGCGGAGAAGCTGGGCCTCGACAAGTCGTCCATGACGCATCTCTTCCGGCCGCAGTCGGCCCAGCGCCCGTCGTTCGACACTCTCGTCGCGGCGCGGGAGCTGACCGGCCTGCCGGTCGACGTGATGCTGTTCTGCGACCCGCCGGAGGTGCCTCGCGAGGAGGCGTGAGCAGCAGCAAAGTCTCCGCCCTAGCGGCCGAGGGGGGTAGGATTGCGGGCATGCGCCTGCTAGCCTTGCTCGTAATCCTGGGGTCAGTTTCTCCGGCGTTTGCGGCGGCATCCGGCGAAGTCTACCGGCTCCGCTGGGCGGAACGCGCCAAGGGCTCCACGCTCGGGTGGGATCTCTTCATTCGACACCTGTACTGCGACTTCGGCGGAAGGTGCGAGCTAACCACGATCGAGTTGAGGTGCATTGATGAGAAGCTGCACACCTATTTCGACGTGAATGCCACACCGCCAGAGGGTACACTAAAGGTGCGACGCGACGGTGAGTGGGTCCACGTTGAGATCGACGATCCGCTTGCACCTGAGACGCATGAACTCAAGGTAAGAAAGGTCCAGGGAG
>Ga0335077_10008400_pt1 | contig 12813 bp, 8 predicted proteins | sample Lox_Sample_31_FD_207151 | JGI IMG/M metagenome (GOLD analysis project Ga0335077, IMG submission 207151) | Soil microbial communities from Loxahatchee National Wildlife Refuge, Florida, United States - Lox_Sample_3.1 | ecosystem: Environmental > Terrestrial > Soil > Wetlands | place: USA: Florida... | reverse complement strand
CATCGGCGCTTTCCGAGGCCGCGAACGAGTCGAACCGCGAGTCGGTGTCCAGCTCCTGCGCGACGAGGCGTTGCAGGTCGTCGTGCGACGGCCGGGCAGGCACCGGACCTGCCGCACTGTCAGTGGCTGCGCAGCCGGCGACGAGCCCGAGCACCAGCGCAAGCACCGGAATCCACAGCAGAACCAGCCAAACGTTCGAGATCCGCCGCTGCATGACACCCCCGGTTTGACTGATTCGTTTGGCGGCTTTGTACGCGCCCGGGCGTTACCACAGCGTTATGCCGGATCGGCGCGCGGCGGGATCGCCGACGGATCCGAAAAAAAAGCGGCCGGACAAGCCGGCCGCCGTGTTGGCAGGTTCCGTGATCAGGACTCCGCGGTCTCCTCGCCGCCTTCTTCGGTAACCACGGCCGTTTCGGCGGGCTGTCCGGAGGCCTCGAGCGCTGCGAGGGCTTCGCGCTCGGCGGCTTCCATCTCTTCCTTCTCCTTGCGGGCTCGGTGGTACGCCAGTCCGGTTCCCGCCGGAATCAGGCGACCGACGATCACGTTCTCCTTCAGGCCGCGCAGGTCATCCTTCTTGCCCATGATCGCGGCTTCGGTGAGCACGCGCGTCGTCTCCTGGAACGAGGCCGCGGAGATGAACGAGTCGGTCGACAGCGACGCCTTGGTGATGCCGAGCAGGATGTTCTCGTAGGTCGCCGGGCGGCCACCCTTGGAGATCGCCTTGTCGTTTTCGTCCAGGAGTTCCGAACGCTCGACCTGCTCGCCCGGAATGAACGGCGCGTCGCCCGCGTCGACCACCTGAACGCGGCGCAGCATCTGGCGCACGATCACTTCGATGTGCTTGTCGTTGATCTTCACGCCCTGCAATCGGTAGACGTCCTGCACCTCGTCGACGATGTAACGCGCGAGCTGCTCGATGCCCAGCAGGCGCAGGATGTCGTGCGGGTCGGCCGGCCCGTCGACGATCGATTCGCCCTTGTTCACCACCTGACCGTCGTGCACGAGCACGTGCTTGTCCTTCGGGATCAGGAACTCGTGCTCCTTGTTGTCCAGGTCGGTGATGATGAGGCGCTGCTTGCCCTTGGTGTCCTTGCCGAACGACACGGTGCCGGTGACCTCCGCCAGCGTGCCGGCGTCCTTCGGCGAGCGCGCTTCGAACAGCTCGGCGACGCGTGGCAGGCCGCCCGTGATGTCGCGCGTCTTCTGCGACTCCTGCGGAATGCGCGCGAGCACCTCGCCGACGGCTACCTGCTGGCCGTCGCGCACGACGATCAGCGCGCCCACCGGGAAGCTGATCGTCACCGCGTGATCGGTGCCGGGAATGCGCACCTCCTCGCCGGCTTCGTTGATCAGCTTGACCTGCGGCCGGACGCCTTTGTTGGCCGCCGTGCCGCGTCGCTTGACGTCGATGACCACCAGCGTCGACAGGCCGGTCACTTCGTCGATCTGCTTGGCGACCGTCACGCCCTCCTCGACGTGCTCGAACTTCACCGTGCCGCTGTACTCGGTGATGATCGGGCGCGTCAGAGGTTCCCAGTTGGCGATCTGCGTGCCCGCCTTGACCGCCTTGCCGTCCATGACCAGCAACGTCGCGCCGTACGGGATCTTGTGGCGCTCGCGCTCGCGCCCGTTGTCGTCCACCACCATCACTTCGCCGGAGCGGGAGATCACCACCTGCTCGTTTTTCGCGCTGGTGACGTAACGCATAGTCTGCGTGAAGCGCACGGTGCCGTTGCTCTTGGCCTCGACGCTCGAAGCGACGGCCGCGCGCGAAGCCGCGCCACCGATGTGGAACGTGCGCATCGTGAGCTGCGTACCCGGTTCGCCGATCGACTGGGCGGCGATGACGCCGACCGCTTCGCCGGCGTTCACCAGCGAGCCGCGGCCGAGGTCGCGCCCGTAGCAGCGCGCGCAGATGCCATAGCGCGTGTCGCATGACAGCGGCGTGCGCACCTTGACCTCGTCGATGCCCAGCGATTCGATCATCTCGACCCCGTCCTCGTCGAGCAGGGTCCCGGCCGGATACAGGATCTCCTGCGTGTCGGGGTTGATCACGTCGAGCGCGCAGACGCGACCCAGGATGCGGTCGCGCAACGCCTCGATGACTTCGCCCCCTTCGACCAGCGCGCGCATCGCGACGCCGTTGACGGTGCGGCAGTCGTCTTCGGTCACCACGAGGTCCTGCGTCACGTCGACGAGGCGACGCGTCAGGTAGCCCGAGTTCGCCGTCTTGAGCGCCGTGTCGGCCAGGCCCTTGCGCGCGCCGTGGGTGGAGATGAAGTACTGCAGGACGTTCAGGCCCTCGCGGAAGTTCGCGGTGATCGGCGTCTCGATGATCGAGCCGTCCGGCTTGGCCATCAGGCCGCGCATGCCCGCCAGCTGGCGGATCTGCGCCACCGAACCGCGCGCGCCCGAGTCGGCCATCATGAAGATCGAGTTGAACGACTCCTGCTTGCTGTCCTGGCCATGCCGGTTGAGGGTGTGCTCGGTGGCGAGCTGCTCCATCATCACCTTGCCGACGTGGTCGCCGGCGCGGCCCCAGATGTCGACCACCTTGTTGTAGCGCTCGCCCTGGGTCACCAGACCCGACGTGTACTGGGCTTCGATCTCCTTCACTTCCTTCTCGGCGGCGCGGATGATCTCCTCCTTCTGCGCCGGCACCAGCATGTCGTCGATGGCGATCGAGAGACCCGCGCGGGTCGCGAGCGCAAACCCCGACTGCAGCAGGCGGTCGGCGAAGATGACCGTGTCGCGCAGGCCGCAGCGGCGGAACGCCGTGTTGATGAGGCGCGAGATCTCCTTCTTCTTCAGTGGGCGGTTGAGCACCGAGAACGGAAGACCCGGCGGCAGGATCTCCGACAGCAGCGCGCGGCCGACCGTGGTCTCGTAACGCGTGATCTTCTCGGTCTTTTCCTCCGTGGCCCGGTCGACGTCGTATTCCTTGATGCGCACCGTGATGCGCGTCTGCAGCTCGACGAACTTGTTCTCGTACGCGCGGTGCACTTCCGCCACGTCCGTGAAGAACGTCCCCTCGCCACGGCCGTTGATCTTCTCGCGGGTGGCGAAGTACAGGCCCAGCACGACGTCCTGCGACGGAACGATGGAGGGATCGCCGTTCGACGGGAACAGGATGTTGTTCGACGCAAGCATCAGCGCGCGCGCTTCCAGCTGTGCTTCGAGCGAGAGCGGCACGTGCACCGCCATCTGGTCGCCGTCGAAGTCGGCGTTGAACGCCGCGCACACCAGCGGATGCAGCTGGATCGCCTTGCCTTCGATCAGCACCGGCTCGAACGCCTGGATGCCGAGGCGGTGCAGCGTCGGCGCACGGTTGAGCAGGACCGGGTGCTCGCGGATGACTTCCTCGAGGATGTCCCACACGATCGGTTCCTGGCCGTCGACCATCTTCTTGGCGGCCTTGATCGTGGTTGCCAGGCCCATCAGCTCGAGTTTGTTGAAGATGAACGGCTTGAAGAGCTCGAGCGCCATCAGCTTCGGCAGGCCGCACTGGTGCAGTTTCAGCTGCGGGCCCACCACGATCACCGAGCGGCCGGAGTAGTCGACGCGCTTGCCGAGCAGGTTCTGCCGGAAGCGGCCGCCCTTGCCCTTGATCATGTCGGCGAGCGACTTCAGCGGGCGTTTGTTGGCACCCGTCATCGCCTTGCCGCGCCGCCCGTTGTCGAGCAGCGAGTCGACCGCCTCCTGCAGCATGCGCTTCTCGTTGCGCACGATGATTTCGGGCGCCTTGAGTTCGAGCAGCCGCTTCAGACGATTGTTGCGGTTGATGACGCGCCGGTACAGGTCGTTCAGGTCCGACGTGGCGAAACGGCCGCCGTCGAGCGGCACCAGCGGACGCAGCTCCGGCGGCAAGACTGGCAGCACCTCCATGATCATCCACTCGGGCTTGATTCCCGAGCGCTGGAAGCCTTCCAGGGTCTTCAGGCGCTTGGCGTACTTCTTGATCTTCGCTTCCGAGCCGGTCTCGGAGAGATCCTTGCGCAGCGTCTCGATTTCCTTGTCGACGTCGATCGCGCGCAGCAGCTCGCGGATCGCCTCCGCGCCCATCAACGCGCGGAACTCATCGCCGTATTCCTCGGTCTTGGCAATGAAGTCGTCTTCCGTCATCAGCTGTCCGCGCTTGAGCGGCGTGAAGCCCGGGTCGACCACGCAATAGGCTTCGAAGTACAACACGCGCTCGATGTCGCGCAGCGTCATGTCGAGCACCATGCCCATGCGCGAGGGCAGGCTCTTCAGGAACCAGATGTGCGCGGTCGGCGCCGCGAGTTCGATGTGGCCCATGCGTTCGCGCCGCACCTTGGCGAGCGTCACTTCCACGCCGCACTTCTCGCAGATCACGCCACGATGCTTGAGCCGCTTGTACTTGCCGCACAAGCACTCGTAGTCCTTGATCGGTCCGAAGATCTTGGCGCAGAAGAGACCGTCGCGCTCCGGCTTGAAGGTGCGGTAGTTGATGGTCTCCGGCTTCTTCACCTCGCCGAACGACCATGAGCGGATCTTCTCCGGCGATGCGATGCCGATCTTGATCGCGTCGAACTGCTCGTCCTGCTGTACCTGCTTGAATAGATCGAGTAGCGCTTTCATGCTTACTCCTGATGATTCCGTTCGGGCTGGTTCACAAGGTTCTCAATTGCGCTCGAGGTCGATGTCGATCCCCAGCGAGCGGATTTCCTTGACCAGCACGTTGAACGATTCCGGCATGCCGGCGTCGATCGAGTGCTCGCCCTTGACGATGTTCTCGTAGACCTTGGTCCGCCCCTGCACGTCGTCGCTCTTGACGGTGAGCATTTCCTGCAGGGTGTACGAAGCGCCGTAGGCTTCCAGCGCCCACACCTCCATTTCGCCAAAGCGCTGCCCGCCGAACTGCGCCTTGCCGCCGAGCGGCTGCTGCGTGACGAGCGAGTACGGACCGGTCGAGCGCGCGTGCATCTTGTCGTCGACCAGGTGGTGCAGCTTCAGCATGTGCATGTAGCCGACCGTGACCGGACGCTCGAACATCTCGCCGGTACGACCATCGAACAGGTGCGTCTGCGTCTTGCTCGACGTCAGGTGCAGCCGGCCCGCGACTTCCTGCGGGTAGGCGAGATCCAGCATGCCGCGGATCTCGCGTTCGGAGGCACCGTCGAACACCGGCGTCGCGAACGGCACCCCTTCTTGCAGGTGCTCGGCAAGCTGCAGGACCTCGTCATCCGAGAACGCTTCCAGTTCCTCGGCCTTGCCCGACTTGTTGTACACATCGCGCAGGTAGGCACGAATGCTGGCAACGTTGGCCTGTCGCACCATTTCGCCGATGCGCTGGCCGATGCCCTTCGCCGCCCACCCAAGGTGGGTTTCGAGGATCTGGCCGACGTTCATCCGCGACGGCACCCCGAGCGGGTTGAGCACGATGTCCACCGGCGTTCCGTCGGCCATGTGCGGCATGTCCTCGACCGGCGTGATCTTCGACACCACGCCCTTGTTGCCGTGGCGGCCGGCCATCTTGTCGCCCGGTTGCAGGCGGCGCTTGACGGCCAGGTAGACCTTGACCATCTTGAGCACGCCCGGCGGCAGTTCGTCGCCCTGGGTGAGCTTCTTGCGCTTGTCCTCGAACGCCTGATCGAACTGGCGGCGCTTGGTCTCGATCGATTCCTTGAGCGCTTCCAGTTGCGCGGCCGCGGCGTCATCCGCGAGTCGGATGTCGAACCAGTGGTACTTCTCGAGCGAGTCGAGATAGTCCTGCGTGATGATCGTGCCCTTGTTGATCTTGCGCGGGCCGCCGTTGGCTTCCTTCTTCAGCAGCAGGCGTGCGATACGGGCAAACGCATCGGCTTCGACGATGCGCAGCTGGTCGTTCAGGTCCTGACGGTAGCGCTTGAGCGCCTCGTCGATGATCTGCTGGGCGCGCTTGTCGCGCTGGATGCCCTCGCGCGTGAACACCTGGACGTCGATCACCGTGCCGTTCATGCCCGAGGGCACGCGCAGCGAGGTGTCCTTCACGTCCGAGGCCTTCTCGCCGAAGATCGCGCGCAGCAGCTTTTCTTCCGGCGTGAGCTGGGTTTCGCCCTTCGGCGTGACCTTGCCGACCAGCGTGTCGCCGGCCTGCACTTCGGCGCCGATGTAGACGATGCCCGACTCGTCGAGGCGCGCCAGCTGGTTCTCCGAGAGGTTGGAGATGTCGCGCGTGATCTCCTCCGGCCCGAGCTTGGTGTCGCGCGCCACCACGTTCAGCTCCTCGATATGGATCGAGGTGTAGCGGTCGTCGGCGACCACGCGCTCCGAGATCAGGATCGAATCCTCGAAGTTGTAGCCGTTCCACGGCATGAACGCGACCAGCATGTTCTGGCCGAGCGCGAGCTCGCCCAGGTCGGTCGATGCGCCGTCGGCGATCACGTCGCCCTTGGCGATCTGGTCGCCCTTCTTGACGATCGGCCGCTGGTTGATGTTGGTGTTCTGGTTCGAGCGCGTGTACTTCACCAGGTTGTAGATGTCGACGCCGACCTCGCCTTCGACGTTCTCGTCGTCGTTGACGCGCACCACGATGCGCTGCGCGTCGACGTAGTCGACCAGTCCGCCGCGCAAGGCCTGCACGGTCGTGCCGGAGTCGACTGCGACCGTGCGCTCGACGCCGGTGCCGACGAACGGCTTCTCGGGCCGCAGGCACGGCACCGCCTGACGCTGCATGTTCGAGCCCATCAACGCGCGGTTGGCGTCGTCATGCTCGAGGAACGGGATCAGCGACGCCGCCACCGAGACGATCTGGCTGGGCGCGATGTCCATGTATTCGACGCGCTCGGGCGACATCAGCACGAATTCGCCGTTCTCGCGGCAGCTCACCAGCTCGTCGAGGAACTTGCCGGTCTTGTCGAGCGGCGCGTTCGCCTGCGCGATGACGTACTTGCCCTCGTCGATGGCCGACAGATACGAGATCTCGTTGGTGACGTGGCTGTCGGTCACCTTGCGGTACGGCGTCTCGAGGAAGCCGTACTCGTTCAGGCGCGCGTAAAGCGACATCGAGTTGATGAGACCGATGTTCGGGCCTTCCGGCGTCTCGATCGGGCACACGCGGCCGTAGTGGGTCGGATGGACGTCGCGCACCTCGAAACCCGCGCGCTCGCGCGTCAGGCCGCCGGGTCCAAGGGCCGACACGCGCCGCTTGTGCGTGATCTCCGACAGCGGATTGGTCTGGTCCATGAACTGCGACAGCTGCGACGATCCGAAGAACTCGCGGATCGATGCCGAGATCGGCTTGCTGTTGATGAGATCGTGCGGCATCAGGTTTTCGGTCTCGGCCTGCCCCAGGCGCTCGCGCACCGCGCGCTCGACCCGCACCAGGCCGGCGCGGAACTGGTTTTCCGCCAGTTCGCCGACACAGCGCACCCGGCGATTGCCCAGGTGATCGATGTCGTCGACCTCGCCGCGACCATTGCGCAGCTCGACCAGCACCTTCATCGTATCGATGATGTCCTCGTGCGCGAGGACCATCGGCCCGGTGATCTCGGTGCGCCCGAAGCGGCTGTTGACCTTCATCCGCCCGACGCGCGACAGGTCGTAGGTCTCGTCGTCGAAGAAGAGGCGGCGGAACAGCGTTTCGACCGCGTCTTCGGTGGGCGGCTCGCCCGGACGCATCATCCGGTAGATCGCGATGCGCGCGGCGAGCTGATCGGGCGTTTCGTCCAGCCGCAGCGTGTTCGAAATGAACGGACCCTGGTCGAGGTCGTTCGTATAGATCGTGCGGACTTCGCTCGCATTGGCCGCACGCAGCTTCTTCATCAGGTCTTCGGTCAGCTCCTCGTTGGCGCTCGCCACAAGCTCGCCGGTCTCGGGATCGGCGACATTTCCCGCAAGGACGCGCCCGAGCAGGTAGTCCTCGGGCACTTCGATGCGCTTCATGCCCGCCGCCTCCATGTCGCGGATGTGCTTCGCGTTGATGCGCTTGTCGCGGGCGACGACGACCTTGCCGGTCTGGTCGAGGATGTCGAAGCGCGCGATCTCCCCGCGCAGACGCTCCGGCACCAGCTCCATGTAGCCGCCGGTCTCGGCAGCGATGGTGAAGGCGTCGAACGGGAAGAAGTGTGCCAGGATCTGTTCCGGGCTCAGGCCGATGGCCTTGAGCAAAATGGTCGCCGGCATCTTGCGGCGGCGGTCGACGCGAAAGTACAGGATGTCCTTCGGGTCGAACTCGAAGTCCAGCCAGGAGCCGCGATACGGAATCACGCGCGCCGAGAACAACAGCTTGCCGCTCGAGTGCGTCTTGCCGCGATCGTGCTCGAAGAACACGCCGGGCGAGCGATGCAGCTGGGAAACGATCACGCGCTCCGTGCCGTTGATCACGAACGAGCCGGTCGTCGTCATGAGCGGAATCTCGCCCATGTAGACCTCCTGCTCCTTCACTTCCTTGATGGTCGGCTTGGTCGCTTCACGATCCATGATCACGAGGCGCACCTTCGCCCGCAGCGGCGAGGCGTAGGTCAGACCACGCTGCTGGCACTCCTTCACGTCGAACGGCGGATCCCCGAGGTTGAAGCCGTTGAACTCCAGCCGCGCCATCCCGTTGTGGCTCGAGATCGGGAAGATCGAATGGAAAGCCGCCTGCAAGCCTTCCGGCTTGCGCTGCAGAGACGGAGTGTCCGCCTGCAGGAACTGCATGTAGGACTCGAGCTGGGTCGCTAGCAGGAAAGGCACCGACTGCACGGCGGGCCGCTTTGCGAAGCTCTTGCGAATGCGCTTTTTCTCTGTGAACGAGTACGGCATGGACGCTCCGTTCGACTGACTCAACCACCAACAAAAATTACGGACGAGCGAAACCACGCGGACCACCCGGTCCGCGTGGCGACAGAAATCAACGTTGTCCGCTCATCAGGGAAGACTTTGATTCGAGTTCGCGACCTCGACGAGGTTCAAACGCGAATCGAAGGCTTCCCGCAAAACCGCTCCTCCGGCGAGGCCAATCGCCCGCCGGAGGAGCCCTGGTGCTACTTGACCTCCACCTTCGCGCCGGCGTCTTCCAGCTTTTTCTTGGCGGCGTCGGAATCGGCCTTGTTCACGCCCTCCTTCACGGGCTTCGGTGCGCCGTCGACGAGGTCCTTGGCCTCCTTCAGGCCCAGGCCAGTCAATTCGCGCACGGCCTTGATGACGTTGACCTTGTTCGCGCCGGCCTCGAGAAGGACCACGGTGAATTCGGTCTTTTCTTCGACCGGGGCCGCGGCCGCGCCGCCGCCGCCGGGGGCAGCCACCGCCACCGCCGCCGCCGCGGCGGACACGCCGAACTTCTCTTCCATCATCTTGATCAGCTCGCTGATCTCGAGAACGGACTTCGCCGCGATCGCGTCGAGGATTTCCTGATTCGAAAGTGCCATCTTTGACTCCGGATTACGTTGTGATTTCGAAAATGTTCTGCGCGTGGATCAGGCAGCCGCTTTTTCCTTCGCATCGCGCACGGCGGCGAGAGTGCGAACGAACCTCGACGGAACCTCGTTCAATGTGCGGACGAACTGGCCGATCGGCGCCTGCATGGTCGCCATCAGCTTTGCCAACAACTCCTCGCGGCTCGGCATCGTCGCCAGTGCCTTGACGCCCTTTTCGTCCATGACGAAATTGGCCATCGCACCGCCCTTGACGACGAGCTTGTCGTTGTCCTTGGCAAAACCCGCCATTACCTTGGCTGCCGCGAGGGGGTCGGAACTGAACCCGTAGACCAGGGGCCCGACCAGCTTGTCGGACAGACCCTTGAACGGGCTCTCGTTCACGGCACGACGTGCCAGGGTGTTCTTCAGCACACGCAACTTCACACCTTGCCCGCGCGCCTGCTTGCGCAGCTTGGTGACTGCTTCCACGCTCAGACCACGATACTCGGCCACGACGATCGTCTGGGCTCCCGCCACGAGGGCGGCAACCTCATCGATCTGCGCTGCCTTTTCCTGTCGATTGAGACCCACGGTTCTGGCTCCACTCAAAGGTGCTCTGCGTTGGCTTCGCACCGGTTCGAACACCGGCGACCAAACGAGACCTTTGAGCCGATCGATCCCCGCCAACACCCGGACAGGGACCTCACAACGCAACAATCTCTTCGGGTCTGCCGTCTGCGCTGGATTCGGACCGTTCAACCCGCGCCGCCGGTGCGCGACGCGGGTAGCGATCGTTGCTTAGGTCGGGCTCGGCGCAGGTTCCGAAACCATCCACCTGGGCCTGCGTCGTTCCCGATTCCAGCGGTCTTTGACAGCGCGTGTCCCATACAGCGGACCCGCGGCCCAAAGCCCTGTAAAAACTGCCGGCCGACTCCTTCGGCCGGCGAATCATTCGTCAGGCGCCCAACGTGGCCGGATCGACCCGGACGCCAATACCCATCGTCGAGGACACCGAGACCTTGCGCAGGTAGATGCCCTTCACCGACGTCGGCTTTGCCTTGTTCAGTGCATCGATCAGCGCGGCGGCGTTCGTCTTCAGGTTCTCCGCCTCGAACGACGCGCGGCCGATCGAGCAGTGAACGATGCCTTCCTTGTTGGCCCGGAACTGGACCTGGCCGGCTTTGGCGTTCTTGACCGCCGCCGCAACGTCCGCCGTCACCGTTCCCACCTTCGGATTCGGCATCAGACCGCGCGGGCCGAGGATCTGGCCCAACTGGCCCACCACGCGCATCGCATCCGGGGAGGCGATGACGACGTCGAAATCCATGAAACCGCCCTTGACCCTGGTCGCCAGGTCCTCGAATCCGACCACATCGGCACCTGCCGCCTTGGCTTCCTCGGCCTTGGCGCCCTGGGTAAAGACTGCGACGCGGACCGTCTTGCCGGTCCCGGCGGGCAGGACCACGGAGCCGCGCACCGACTGGTCCGACTTCTTCGCGTCGATTCCGAGCACAACAGCCACATCGACCGACTCGTCGAACTTGGCGGTCGCGGTTTCCTTGACCAGCTTGAGCGCGTCGACGAGCGGATAGCTCGTGTTCAACTTGACCTTGCTGGTGATCGCCTTCCGGCGCTTGGAGATCGCCATTTACAGGCCCTCCACGGTGATACCCATGCTGCGGGCAGAGCCTGCGATCGTGCGCACCCCGGCGTCGACATCCGCCGCGGTAAGGTCCGGCATCTTGGCCTTGGCGATTTCCTCTGCTTGCGCCCGGGTAATTTTTCCCACTTTGTCTGTATGGGGCTTGCTCGACCCTTTTTCAATCTTGGCAGCCTTCTTGATCAGCACCGTCGCCGGCGGCGTCTTCATCACGAAGGTGAAGCTCTTGTCCGCGAACGCCGTGATGACCACCGGCACGGGAAGTCCCGGTTCCAATCCCTGGGTCTGCGCGTTGAACGCCTTGCAGAACTCCATGATGTTCAGGCCGCGCTGGCCGAGCGCGGGACCGATCGGGGGGCTGGGATTCGCCTTCCCCGCCGGCACTTGCAGCTTGATGAAACCGACGATCTTCTTTGCCATGCCTGCTCCGTGAGTTCAAGCGTCGGTTCGGGCGTGCCGCCCTACTGCGACTCCTCAATCGTTGCGAGCCACTGACGCGGGCCCCGTCACGGCGCGACGCCCGAATGCGTCGCGCAGAACCTCAGACCTTCTCGACCTGGCCGAATTCCAGGTCGACCGGCGTCGAGCGACCGAAGATGGTCACCGAGACGCGCACCCGGCTCTTGTCGTAGTTCACTTCCTCGACGTTGCCGTTGAAGTCGGTGAAAGGGCCATCCTTGACCCGGACCATCTCGCCCACCTCGAACAGCACCTTCGGGCGCGGCTTCTCGTAGCCCTCCTGCATGCGCAGAAGGATCTCGTCGACCTCCTTCTGCGGCAGCGGCGAGGGCTTGTTGGCCTTGCCGCCAAGAAACCCCGTCACCTTGGGGGTGCTCTTGACCAGGTGCCACGCCTCGTCGGTCATGTCCATCTCGACCAGCACGTAACCTGAATACAGCCGTCGCTCGGTGATGGCGCGCTTGCCCCCCTTGACCTCGACCACCTCTTCGGTCGGGACCATGATGCGGCCGAACATCGATTGCAGTCCGGCTCGATCGACCCGCTCCTGCAGTGTCTTGGCGACGCTCTTCTCCATCCCGGAGTAGGCGTGCACGACGTACCAGCGTTTGGTTCCGCCGGACTCCGCCGTTTCGGGCTTGGTCGCTTCCGTCAAAGTCACCTCCAACATCACTTCCAGCGCAGGAGCAGGTCGTACAGGACGTACTCCAGCGATTTGTCGACGATGAACAGGAAGACGGCCATGATCGCGACGAACGCGAACACGATGCCGGTGGTGTTGATCGTCTCTTTCCGCGAAGGCCACGTGACCCTTCGCGTCTCTTCGTAGGCCTCGTGGGCGAAGCCGAGGAATCGCTTGCCGGGGTGCGTGAACCAGGCGATACCTACTGCCACGACCAGGCCGCCAAGCAGGATGCCGATGCGGACGAGCAAGGTGCGCTCGGACAGCAGGCTGAAGCCGAGCACACCGGCCAGCAGCGCGGCGGCCGCGAGCGTGACCAGCGCCAGGTCGATCTTGCTGTTTACGGTTTGAACGTCTTGCGTAGTCATGTCGCGTTTTCGTGCGTCCGGCGGGCGCCTCGTCGTTCAATCTGGCAGGGGCAGAGGGAATCGAACCCCCAACCTTCGGTTTTGGAGACCGACGCTCTGCCAGTTGAGCTATACCCCTGTGCGTAACTGGCGCGCGGGACAAGTTCCAGGTCGAACGTGCCCCGCTCCGGCGGACTACTCGATGATTTTGGCGACGACGCCGGCGCCGACGGTCTTGCCGCCCTCGCGCACCGCAAAGCGCAGTCCCTCTTCCATCGCAATCGGCGATATCAGCGCCACCGTCATCTGGATGTTGTCCCCGGG
>Ga0335077_10008399_pt1 | contig 12814 bp, 10 predicted proteins | sample Lox_Sample_31_FD_207151 | JGI IMG/M metagenome (GOLD analysis project Ga0335077, IMG submission 207151) | Soil microbial communities from Loxahatchee National Wildlife Refuge, Florida, United States - Lox_Sample_3.1 | ecosystem: Environmental > Terrestrial > Soil > Wetlands | place: USA... | reverse complement strand
TCAGGCTGACGGGAACGACGGCGGCCGAGGTCGCCGCGACCCCTCCCGTCCCCACCAGGAGGACGGCAGACGACGCCGGGGCGGACCGGCGGGCGGAGGCCCGGAGGGCATTGAGGAGGCCGGCGCCGGCGAGAACCACGAGCGGGTTCACGCCGAGCGCGTTCGCGAGGACGGCCATGAGGCCGAGCGCCAGGAGCGCTCTGGTCTTGACCGCGGCGCGGCCCAGCGAGACGAGCGCCTGCGCGACGATGGGGATGACGACCGCCTTGACGCCGTACAGAACGGCGCTCGCCTGCGGCAGCGTGCCGACGTGCACGTAGGCCCACGCCAGGGCGGCGACCATCACGGCCGCGGGCAGGATGAAGCAGCAGCCCGCGACGATGAGACCGGCAAAGCCGGCCCGCCTGTATCCGGTGTAGATCGCGACCTCCGTCGAGCTCGGACCCGGGATGAGGCTCGCGGCGCCGACGAGGTCCAGAAACTCCTCCTTCGACAGCCATCCGTGGCGATCCACGAACTCGCGCTGCATCAGCGCGATGTGTGCGGCCGGCCCGCCGAACGCGATCGTGCCGAGCTTCAGGAAGACGAGGGCGAGATCGGCGAGCTGCCGGCGAGGAAGCGCCTGGTCGGTCACTTCTCGCATCGTTTACGGAAAATACCATTCGCCTGCGCGGGCGGCCGTTGCGCCAACAACGGGGTCGGGGCTCGGACCGGGTCCCTGACGCGAGGCGTTGACATCCCCGACGGCCGCGGCACAGAATTCTCCTGAGAGCGATCGGGCGATGGATTACGCGCCCACGGCCGCGAAGGCCGATGACTCCTGGCTCCGCAGGAAGGAGTCGCATGCGTCCGGAGAGAGGCGCGTTCTCCAGGACCTCCTCGCGCCCTCGGGCCTCAGGCTCGAAGGGGACGCGCCGTGGGACCCCAGGGTTCACGACGAGCGTTTCTTCGGCCGCGTCCTCGCCCAGGGCTCCCTCGGCCTCGGGGAGAGCTACGTCGACGGCTGGTGGGACTGCGAGGAGCTCGAGACGTTCTTCTTCCGTCTCCTCTCGTCGGGCGTGGCGCAGAATTTCCGCGTCTGGCGCGATCTCCCGCGCATCGTCGTCGCGCGGCTCGCGAGCCGGGGGAGCCGTTCGAGAGCGTTCGAGATCGGCGAGCGCCACTACGACCTCGGCAACGACCTCTACGAGACGATGCTCGACCGGCGCATGACGTACAGCTGCGGGTACTGGAAGGGCGCCCGCACCCTGGACGAGGCGCAGGAGGCGAAGCTGGATCTCCTCTGCCGCAAGGCGCGCCTCGAGCCCGGGATGCGGGTCCTGGACATCGGCTGCGGCTGGGGCTCCCTGGCCGCCTTCGCGGCGGAGCGCTACGGCGTCTCCGTCGTCGGGATCACGGTTTCCAAGGAGCAGATCGAGCTCGGGCGCCGGCGGACCTCCGGGCTGCCGGTCGAGCTCCTCCTTCAGGACTATCGCGACCTCGCCGGAACCTTCGACGCGATCGTGTCGGTCGGCATGTTCGAGCACGTCGGGCGCCGCCACTATCGGACGTTCTTCGACGTGGCGCGCCGGTGTCTCGCGCCGGGCGGCCTCTTCGTCCTCCACACGATCGGAAACCGGCAGTCGATCGTCGCGGGCGACCCGTGGATCGAGAAGTACGTCTTTCCGAACAGCCTCGTGCCCTCGATGGCCCAGATCGCCGCGGCGCTCGAGAACCGGTTCGTCATCGAGGACTGGCACAACATCGGGCCGCACTACGAGCCCACGCTGATGGCCTGGTACTCGAACTTCCGCGCCGGCTGGGACCGGCTCCGGGCGCGGTACGGAGACCGCTTCTATCGCCTGTGGTCGTACTACCTGCGCGCCTGCGCCGGGTCGTTCCGCGCGCGGTACAACGACGTCTGGCAGATCGTGCTCTCGCGAGAGGGGCTTCAGGGCGGGTACGAAGCGGTCCGCTGAGGGCGTGACGCGGCGGCCCTACGTGCCGGCGGCGCCGCAGGCGCAGTCGCCCCGGAACGCGTCGTCTCCCGGCGGCCTCTTGTTGACGTGGAAGCAGAAGTCCGTCAACTCCTTGGCGCCGGGGCCCGACGCCAGCGGCGGCGTGCCGGCGCCGACCTCCCGGAAGCGGACGGCGAGCGTGCCGTCCGCACGAACCTCCACGCGCGTGTAGCCGTACGCGATCGTCCCGCGATACTGCTCGGCGCCCGCGGTCCCGATGACCCAGCCGGGCAGCACCTGTCCGCGATGCTCGGGCGTGTCGTAGATGTTCTCCAGGAAATAGTGCGCGTGGCTCGCGAAGACGTACACGTGCTTGCGCTTGTCCGGGGGTCCCGCGAGGTTCTGCGCGCGGAAGAGGAGATCGTACGCCTGCTGCCCCGAGCAGAGTCCCGCGCAGGTCGCGTCCATGGCGTGGCCGCGCGACGTGCTGTAGGGAAGCGCGGCGTGCATGAGGGCGACGATCGTTCGCACGGAATCGTCCGCGGCGTCCAAGGCGAGGACGCGGGCGAGCCACACGAGCTGCTCGCGTGAGAACCCGGCTCCGTCCGCGTTGTCCAGGCTGATGAAGTCCACTCGCTTGCGGACGATCCGGTAGAACGTGCTCCCTTCCGCCGACAGGATGCCGCGCGAGGCGTCGAGAGCGCGCTGCTGGGGGACCGGCGCCTGCGCGAGCCACGGGCGAAAGGCCCTCCGATAATCGTCGCGGGTCCTCCCGTAGAGCTCGTGATTGCCGATCGTCAGGAACACGGGCGTCTTCCTGAAGCCGCCGAGCTGCCGCTCGATGAAGTCGTCCCACGCGCTGTCGAGGTACTCGGCCGTCTCGAAGCGGTCGAGCTGGTCCGGCGGCCGGCTCTCACAGTCGTACGAGGGGTGCCGGCGCTTCAGGATGTCGCAATCGATGGCGTGCATCCGCCGGAAATCCCCGAGGTGCAAGTAGAGCTCGGCAGGCGGGCCGGCGGCGTCCGTCTCGATCGCCCTCGCGATCTTGGGCATGACGAGGTCGCCGCAATCGCGGGAATCTCCCGAGACGGCGAACGCCCAGGCGACCGGGGGAAGAGCCTGGACGAGGGCGACAGGGGCCAGGACGGACAGGACGACCCCCGCGACGAGGCCTTTCATGGAGCCTCCCCGCGCCCCCGGTTCAACGTGCCGCCACCCCTTCGATCATCCGGATGCGCGCGTTGAACGAGTCCACGACGTAGAGGTCGCCCTTGCCGTCGAGGCCGAGGCCGATCGGGAAGTCGAGCCGCGCCTTCGCGGCGGGGCCGCCGTCCCCCGCGAAGCCGGGCGTGCCGTCGCCCGCGATCGTCGTCAGGATCCCCGTCTTCGCGTCGAGGCGCCGGATCGCGTGGTTCTGCGTATCGGCGATGAAGACGTTGTCCGCGCCGTCGAGGACGAGCGACGCGGGCTGGTTGAGCTGCGCCTCCGGGCCCGGGCCCCCGTCTCCGGCGTAGCCGCCCAGGCCGCTGCCCGCGGCGACGAGGACCAGGCCCGTCTTCGCGTCGAGCCTCAGGACGCGGTTGTTTCCGGTCGCGCAGAGCCACAGATTGCCGGCCCGGTCGACCCGCGGCGCGTTGGGCCACGCGATGCCGGTCTCGAGCGCCTTCTTCGCCTGCCCGCTGAAGGAGAGGTCGCCGCTCCCGGCGACCGTCTCGATCCGGCCGGACCTGAAGTCGAGGCGCCTCACGAGGGCGTTCATCGTGTCGGCGATCAGGAGCCGGCCCTCGCGGTCGAAGGCGAGGCCGCCGGGTCGCGCGAGGGCGGTCTTCGACGCGAGGCCGTCCGGCGTGAAGACGTTTTTCCGGATGCCGGCGATCGTCGTAATGACTTTCGTCCTTGCGTCGACGCGCCGGAGGACGTAGTTCCCGGCGTCCGCGATGTAGAGGTTGCCGTGCCGGTCGAACGCGATCTCCGACGGGGACTTCAGGGCCGCCGCCGTGGCCGGACCGTCGTCGCCCGCGAAGCTCGCGCGGCCGCTGCCCGCGACCGTCTCGAGCGCCCCCGTCTTCTTCACGATGCGCCGCACGCGCGCCGCGTTGCCCTCGGAGAAGACGAGATTGCCGTCGGGATCCACGACGACGTTCGAGACCGAGTCGAGCGAGAGCGCGACGGAGGACACGGCCGCGAGGCTGCCGTCGGGCGAGAACGCGTTGGTGCCGTTGCCGGCGATCGTCGTGATCGTCTGGGCGGCGGAGGGAAGCGCGAGGCCGAGGGCGACGGCGAAGGCGTGCCGGATGTGCTTCACCGCGCGATTATCACAGGACGGGGGACAAGGCGCGGGCGCAGAGGTCGCCGAGCTCGTGAATCGTGGTCCGCCGGGCCCACTCGGCCCGCGTGATCTCCCGCGCCCCCGCGAGGTCCGCGGCGAACTGCCGCTCGAGCGATTCGGCGACGGCGCCGTCGAGGACGACGAGATTGCACTCGGAGTTGAAATGGAAGGACCGGAAATCCATGTTCGTCGAGCCGACCATCGAGGCGAAACCGTCGACGACGACGGTCTTGGCGTGCAGGACGGACGCTTCGTACTCGAAGATCCTCACGCCCCGCTCGAGGAGATAACGGTAGACACCGTGCCCCGCATGCCGTACGAGGGGGACGTCGCTTTCCCCCGGCAGGAGGAGCCGCACGTCGACCCCGCGCGCGGCCGCCCGGGCGAGAATCGGCAGCGCGCCCCGGCGCGGGGCGAAGTACGCGTTCGTGAGCCAGAAGGTCCTCCGGGCGGCCGCGCCCATCGCCGCGAGGACGGAGGCCGTCTCCTCGTGTCCGCGGCCCGGACTCGAGTCCAGGACGAGGACCGAAGCTCCCGGCGGAACCGTTTCGTCCGGCGGCGGGAGCTCGAGCGGCGGGATCTCGAAGGGAGTTCCGCCGGCACGATGCCAGCCTTCCTGGAAGACGACGGCCATCTCCCAGGCGGCCGGCCCGTCGACCCGGGCGTGCGTGTCGCGCCACAGCCTCGACCCGCGGCCCCTGACGGACGAGCCGTACTCGTCGCCGATGTTCATGCCGCCGGTGAACGCCACGCGCCGGTCCGTCACGAGGATCTTGCGGTGGTCGCGGTACGGCTGGTACCAGAGGAAGGGAAGCAGCGGATGATAGAGGTGCACCTCGATGTGCCGCTCTTCCATCTGCCGCCAGAACTCCGCCCGGGTGTCGCTCGAGCCGAACGCGTCGGCGAGGACGCGCACGGCGACGCCGCGCCGGGCGGCGGCCGAGAGGGCTTCGACGAAGGCGCGCCCCGTGGCGTCGTCCTTGAGAATGTAGGCCTCGAGAAGAACCTCGCGCTCGGCGGCCGCGATCGCCCCGCACATCGAGGCGAACGCGGAGGGGCCGTCGAAGAACACCGTGACCGCGTTGCCCCGGTGCAGGGGTGACGTGTCGATCCTCCGGAGGAGCACCTCGAAGTCCGGGTCGCGGACGCCGAGAGCCAGGGCCTCCGCGAGACGCCCCACGCGCGTGGGCCTCAGGGCGCGAGGCAGCACCCGGAAGGCCATGGGGCGCAGGACGGGCCTCAGGAACCTCGGCGTCCTGCGCCGGTGCTTCTTCCCCGCGCCGCGTGAAAGCACGGACATCTCGCTGCGCTAGCATCGCACGATGTCCGATGACGTCGCGCGTTCCGTTCTGCACGGCGAGATCCGCGAGCAGCCCGAGGCCGTCGCGCGCCTTCTCGCGCGGGAGCGCCGGAACGCGGCGGCGCTCGCGGCCCGCTGGCGCCGCGCGGACGTCCCGTTCGTCCTCGTCGCGGCGCGCGGCACGTCGGACAACGCCGCCCGGTACGTGCAGTACGCGTTCGGGCTCTCCGCGCGTCTCCCCGTCGCGCTCGCGGCGCCGTCCCTCGTCACCCTCTACGGGGTGCCGCCGCGGCTCGGGGGCGCGCTCGTCATCGGCATCTCCCAGTCCGGACGTTCGCCCGACATCGTCGAGACGATCGCGGCCGCGCGCCGCCAGGGGTCGCCGACGCTCGCGATCGTGAACGACCCCGAGAGCCCGCTCGCGCGCGTGTCGGACGACGTGCTGCCCCTTCACGCGGGCCCGGAGCGGAGCGTGGCGGCGACGAAGACCTACACGACGGAGCTCGCGGCCGTCGCCCTCCTCGTCCTGTCGTTCGCGCGGCGGAGAAAGGAGCTGGACGCGCTCGCCGCCGTGCCGGACGCCATGGGAAAGGCCCTGTCTTCCGAGCCTGCCGCGCGCCGCGCGGCGCGGGGGCTCGCGCGCGCGGAGCGGGCCGTCGTCCTCGCGCGAGGCGTTCACTACTCGACGGCGTTCGAGATCGCGCTGAAGCTGAAGGAGCTCGCGCTCCTCCTCGCCGAGCCTTTTTCGGCCGCGGATTTCCAGCACGGCCCGATCGCGATGGCCGAGAAGGACCTTCCCGTCATCCTCGTGTCGCCGCCCGGGACGCGCCCGGAGGCCGAGATGCGCGCCGTCGGGAAGGACCTGACGCGCCGCGGCAGCCCGGTGATCCGGATCGGCCCCCGCGGAAGCGCGGCGATCCCCGTGCCCGAGGTTCCCGAGCTTCTCGCGCCGATCGTCTCGGTGATTCCGGGACAGCTCCTCGCGTACCACACCGCGCTCGTCCGGGGACTCGACCCCGACCGCCCGCGCGGCCTCCGGAAAGTGACCGAAACGCGGTGAACGGCCGGCCGCCGTTTCTGCTAGTGTTCTCACATGCGAAGCACTTCGTCCGAGAGGGTGACCTCGGTTCTCGTCATCGCTTCGGCGCTCGCTGGACTCGCCGGCTGTACGTCCGCTCACGGCTCGATGGAGGGGCCCGTCGTGGCCGAGGCGAAGGACCTTCCCGACCACTTCATGGTCGCCGCGAACGGGCTCGCCCAGAAGGAAGAGCCGAAGAGCGGAGAGGGCTGCCGGAACCCGATGGTGGATCCGAGGGACGGCACCCTCCTGAACCTCGTGCGTTCGAAGGACGGCAAGGGCGACTATCAGGCGCTCGGCGAGCATTACGAGCTCCAGCCGACGTATGGCCTCGATTCCCGCCATGTCCTCAGGATCGATTGCGCGACGGGGAAGGCGCTCGGAATCGTCGACCGATAGCGATGAGCGGTCCGCGGCCGAGGACCCTCAGTGCGGGCGGACCTCGAAGAGCTTCATGAAGGCCACGGGCCGGCCGGCGGGACCGGGGCCGGTCTGCGGCGACGCCCAGAGAAGAGCGAGGCGTTGGAGCGCCGCCCGGGCCGCGGGGGAATCGTCGGGCTTCGCGGCGCCGTTCTCGAGGTGGAGCCGGACGAGGAACGTGCGCGCGGCCTCTTCCGTCGGTGCGTACGGCGTGAGCCGGTCGGGGTCGTAGCCGCCCGGGAAGTACCGCGCCGGGTCCCGGCGCATGGCCTGCGCGCCTCCCGGGATCACGTTGGGCGGGTAGACCGCGAGGACGTACCTCAGCCGCAGCGCGTCGAGCTCCGCGACGGCCTTCACCGGATCGGTCTCGAGGAGGATGCCCATCGCGCGCGCGAAGCCGGGCTGCGCCGTGCCGAAGTTGTTCAGCGCCACGGCGCGGCCGGAGTACCAGACGATCTCGTGCCCGTAATCCCACGGGGCGAGAACGCCCCACGCGGGCGGGTCGCCGGGCGGCGGGGTCGCGTCGCGCACGACGCCGGCCGCGGCCTCTCCGGCCGAGACCTCCGGGACGGGCTCGCCCTTGAACGTTAGGCCGAGATACGTGAGGCCGAAGGAGTCGAGCATCACGAGTGCCGCGGCCGCGAAAACGGCGCGACGCGTCCAGACGGCGACCCGGGAAGCGTCGAGGGCCCACGAGGCGCCCGCCGCGGCGGCGAGGAACGCGCTCGCGGGCGGAAGGAAGCGCTTCTGCGAGAACGCGAGGAGGAGGAAGACGAGCGCCGGGAGCGCCCCGAGGGTGAGCGCGGCGCGCCGCGGCGGCTCGAGCTTCCGCCATGCGCGCGCCGCGAAAAAAAGCGCGACGAGCCCGACGGGCATCGCCGGCAGCGAGGACTGGAGCGCCTGCGGAGACGCCCACATCGGCCGGAACTCGTCGATGGTCGCGAGCCAGGGGTCCCGCGCGCCGACGAACCCGAGACCCGCCGCGAGCGCCCCCCACGCGGCGTGCGGCTGCGCGACGGCGACGGCGACGGCGAGGACGAGTGCGCCGATGGCCACTTTCGCGCCCGTCGGGAGAAGCCCCGATCCGGGAGGCGGTGCCGAGGATCTTGTTAGAAAGAGGAAGAGGGAGGCCACGGCCATCCCTGCGGCTGCAGCGCTCAGAAGGAGGGTAAACACGGGCCCGAGGCGCCACGGGTCGGCGGGATCCGGCTTCACGCGGAGCCCCGCGAAGAACGGCAGGGCGCATGCCGCGATCGCGAAGCCGAGCGCGAGCGATGGGATCGCTCGTGCGAACGGGCCTTCCCTCCCGTGATCCTCACGTTCGAAGAACGCGGCCGCGCAGGCGGCCGCGCCCACGACTCCCGCAGACATGACGAGCCCCGTGTAGAACCCGAGAGACACGAGCACGACGGCGGCCCAGGCCACTGCCCAAGCCGTCGCCATTGCGAAGTTGCGTGCCCGCACGGCCGCCGTCCCATCCACCTTTCTCTCGTTCGTAGAAATCCCCGAAATCCTCGCGACGAACCAGAGCATCCACAACCCGAAGAGCACCTCGGTGAGGTTGTGGTCGATCTCGCCGAAGGCGGCGCGGCGGATGACGACGGTCGTGAGCGCGAGGGCGAATGCCGCGGCGGCCGCGCCCGCGGCTTCGCCGCCGAGGAGCCGCGCGATCGCGGCAACGGCGATCACGGCGAGGACGAGCTCGACGACGGGAAGCGCTGCGGCGGTCGTCATGCCGCGCGCGGGATCCTCCCGCGTCGATCCCCCGGCGCGGGCGAGGAGCGCGAGTGTCGCGTCGTGCAGGGGTGGCCAGACGGCGCGGCCGCCGTCGGGGAAGTTCTCGAAGCGGTCGGTCGCCGGCGGCAGGAGCGTGACTTCTGCCACCGCCCGCGTCGCGCGGCGCGCGTGGAACATCGCGTCGGGGTCCTCGAAGCGTCCGCCGGGCTCGGAGACGACGGTCGCGTGCCGGTGCCACGCCAGAAGCGCGCCGAGCAGGCACGCCGCCGCGACCTGCAGGCGAACCTTCATGGCGCAGATCATAAGATCCGGTCGTGGCGTTCTCGCTTCTGACACACCTCGCCTGCACGAAGTGCGGCGCGAGGTACGAGGTCGGCCCGCTCCTCAACGTCTGCACGGCGCCCGGCTGCGCGGGCTCGCTCTTCGCGGAGTACGCCGCGGCGGCGGTCTCGAAGGACGACACCGCCGGCCGCCCGCGCACGATCTGGCGCTGGCACGAGCTGATGCCCGCGCACCGGCCCGAGGACGTCGTGTCTCTGGGCGAGGGCGGGACGCCGCTCCTCCACGCGAAGCGCCTCGGGGCGAAGAACGCGATGCCGCGTCTCACCGTCAAGGAGGAGGCAGGCAACCCGACCGGCTCCTTCAAGGCGCGCGGGCTCGCCGCGGCCGTCACGATGGCGAAGGCCCTCGGCGCCCGGAAGCTCGCGCTCCCGACCGCGGGCAACGCGGGCGGCGCGGCCGCCGCGTACGCGGCGGCGGCGGGTCTCGAGTGTCACGTCTTCATGCCGAAAGACACGCCGAAGGTCTTCCGGATCGAATGCGAGGCGTACGGCGCCTACGTGACTCTCGTGGACGGCCTCATCGACGACTGCGGCCGGATCGTCGCTCAGAAGAAGGACGCGGAAGGCTGGTTCGACGTCTCGACGCTCAAGGAGCCCTACCGCGTCGAGGGCAAGAAGACGATGGGCTACGAGCTGGCCGAGGACTTCGGCTGGACGCTGCCCGACGTCGTCGTCTATCCGACGGGCGGCGGCACGGGCCTCATCGGGATGTGGAAGGCCTTCGACGAGATGGAGCGCCTCGGGTGGATCGGCCCCAAACGCCCGCGCATGGTCTCGGTGCAGGCGGAGGGGTGCGCGCCGATTCCGAGAGCCTTCGCGGAGGGGAAGGACGTTTCCACGAGATTCGAGAACGCTCACACGTACGCGTCGGGCCTGCGCGTCCCGAAGGCCTACGCGGATACCCTGATCCTGAGGATCCTGCGAGCCTCGAAGGGTGAGGCCGTGACGGTCACGGACGACGAGATGCGGCGCGGCGTGAGCGAGCTGGCGTCCTGGGAGGGTCTCTTCGCGGCACCCGAAGGCGGCGCCGCGTGGGAAGCGGTCAAGAAGCTCGTCGCGGAAGGCAAGATCGACCGCGGCGAGCGCATCGTCGTCTTCGACACGGGCACGGGCTACAAGTACGTCGAGTGAGGCCTAGCGAAGGCCGAACCTCCGGCGCGCGGCGGACAGCCGGTTGTCGATCGCCTCCTGCCGCATCGCGCCCTGGAAGCCTCCCGCGCCGAGCGCGGCGTGGGCGCCCTCGGTGAGCGTCGCGCGCATGAGAGTGAGCGCCTCCCGCGCATCCTCCATTCCCGCCCGTTCGTCCTCCGTCGTGCCGCCCGTGCAGGCCGATTCGGCGCTGGAGATCGCGGAGGTGACCCGGCCTTCGGCATCGCTCCATTTCGAGGAGTCGACCGGGAACGAGAGGAGAAGACGCGTGGCCTCGGCCAGCGAGGCGTTCGCGCTCTCGGCAGCCATCAGGCAGCCCGGGCCGGGAGACGTCTCGGCTCCGGCGGAAGGAGCCGGAGCGGCATCCCTGTGCGACTTCCGGTAGAACCACACGGCGAGAGCGATCGCGGCGACGACGATCAGGAACCTGCGCATCGGGCCTCCGTGCGTCCTGAGCGTAGCACGCGTCGCGCGACGATCCGGGCCGCGGAAAGGCGGATGGGCCTGTAGACTCGCCGCGTGGAAAACGCGTTCGACACGGATTATGCGGTCGTCGGCTCCGGATTCGGCGGGAGCGTGAGCGCGCTTCGGCTTTCCGAGAAGGGATACCGCGTTCTCGTGCTCGAAAAGGGGACGCGCTTCGCCGCATCCGACTTCCCGAAGTCGAACTGGAACGTGAAGCGGTGGCTCTGGCTGCCGTCCGTGGGCTGCCGTGGCCTCTTCAAGATGACGTTTCTGCCGCACGTCACGGCCCTTTCGGGAGTCGGCGTGGGCGGCGGATCGCTCGTCTACGCGAACACGCTCCCCGTCCCGGCCGACGAGTTCTTCACCGCGCCGTCCTGGGGTGATCTCGCCGACTGGAAGCGCGAGCTCGCGCCCCACTACGCCACCGCCAGGCGGATGCTGGGCGCCACTCGGACACCGTTCACGACGCTTCCCGACGAGGTTCTCCGCGACGTGGGGAAGGACATCGGCCGGGAGAGCGGCTGGTCGCCCACGGACGTCGCCGTCTTCTTCGGGGAGCCGGGCGTGAAGGTGCCCGATCCGTACTTCGGCGGCGAAGGGCCGGAGCGCTCCGGCTGCACGCGCTGCGGCGGCTGCATGGTCGGCTGCCGGCACGAGGCCAAGAACACGCTCGACAAGAACTACCTCTGGCTCGCCGAGAAGCGCGGGGCGAAGGTCGAAGCCGACACGGAGGTCACGTGGGTGCGGCCGCTCGAGGGCGGCGGCTACGCGATTACGGCGCGCACGGGACGGTCGCCGTTCCCGTTCCTCAGAAGGACGCGGATGGTCACGGCCCGGAGCGTCGTCTTTTCGGGCGGCGTCCTCGGCACGGTGGAGCTTCTTCTCAAGCTGAAGGAGAGCCCCGCCGGCCTTGGGAAGATCTCGGAGAAGCTCGGCGACTTCGTGCGCACGAACTCGGAAGTCCTCATGGGCGTCGTGACCGAGCGGCGCGACGTGGACCTCTCGGAGGGCATCGCGATCGGGTCGATCCTGCAGACGGACGCGCACTCGCATCTCGAGCCCGTGCGCTATCCCGCGGGCTCGGGCTTCTTCCGCCCGCTCGCGATGCCGCATGCGCCGGGCGACACGGTGGCGAGGCGCCTCCTGAACGCCGGCGCGATGTTCCTGAAGAAGCCGTGGGCCACGCTCAAGGCGGCGTTCGTGCCGGACTGGGCGAAGTACACGATGATCCTCCTCTACATGCGCACGTCCGAGGGGACGCTCCGCATGAAGCTCGGCCGCGGCATCCGGACTCTGTTTCGGCGCGGCCTCACGACGGGGACCGGCAGCGGGCCGCAGGCGAAGGCCTGGGTTCCGGAAGCCACCGAGCTCGCGCGCCGCGTGGAGAAGAAGCTCGACGGCTACACGGAGAGCCTCGCGACCGAGACGCTCCTCGGCATCCCGACGACCGCGCACATCCTCGGCGGCTGCTGCATGGGAGCGTCGGCGGGAAGCGGCGTCATCGACGACCGTCACCGCGTCTTCGGCTACGAAGGCCTCTACGTCGTCGACGGATCGGCCATCTCGGCGAACCCGGGCGTGAACCCCTCGCTCACGATCACGGCGCTCGCCGAGCGAGCGATGAGCTTCATCCCCGCCGCGGATGCGGCGAGCGGGGCGACACGCGCCGCCTGAGACGGCCGCTACGCCTCTTCCCTCTCCTGCCGCTTCAGGCTCCACATGATGAGGATGAAGCACACGGCCGCGACTCCGAGAAGCCCGAGTCCGATCCAGAGCCGCCCGAACACGATCTTGCCGATGCCGAAGAGCGCCGTGTAGACGAGGATGATGCCGAGGATCCAGTTCACGAACGACATGGAGCCGCCGGGGATCGGCTCCCGCCCGAAGCCGAGCCGCCGCGAGACCGTCCGCCAGCCGGGACCGCCGGGGCGGACGCGCCGGTAGAACGCGTCGAGCGTCGCGTCGGGAACGGGCTTCGTCAGGAACGTGACGAGGACCCAGACGGCGGTCGTGATCGCGACCGTGAGGAGCATGACGACCGCCTGAATGCGGAACTCC
>Ga0335077_10008397_pt1 | contig 12815 bp, 10 predicted proteins | sample Lox_Sample_31_FD_207151 | JGI IMG/M metagenome (GOLD analysis project Ga0335077, IMG submission 207151) | Soil microbial communities from Loxahatchee National Wildlife Refuge, Florida, United States - Lox_Sample_3.1 | ecosystem: Environmental > Terrestrial > Soil > Wetlands | place: USA... | reverse complement strand
TGCGCGAAGTGTGGCTGGTCGGTGGACCGCCAGCTGAACGCCGGGCTGAACCTGGGGCTGACCGTCCTGCGCCACGGCGCAGGGCTTGGGGGTCTTCGACTTGACCCCGACGCCCTTTCCGAGGATACGGTGAGACCCCTCTACGGGTCGGGCAACGACCGACCCGCACGGGTGGAGCGGAGGGAAGGGAGGGACGACGTTGGGGGTCCCGCCGGAAGGCGGTGCCCCCAATAAAATCCCAAAGCCTCACGGCATCGACGGGCCGGCGGCGTCCGCCCCGGCCGCCGGGCTCGGGCGGCCGAACGCCTCGAGGGTCGTCTGGCCGGCCGAACCGGGGAAGAGGGTCGCGAGGGCGTCGGTGAGGAGGCGGATCCGCTGGCGGACATACGGCGTCACCCCCGGCATGTCGGCGAGCCGCTGGGCGAGCGGGAGGTACTTGCGAACGCTCGCCTCGTAGACGGTCGACTGGAGCTCGAGGTCGCACGGCTTGCCCCCGGCCAGCACGGTCGTGCACCGGCCGGAGAGCGGGGGCCGGCGGTAGGACGTTCCGCACCCCCGGCACCGGAACGTCTGGGTCGCGAACCCCTTCAGGTTCCCCATCACGTCCGGCAGGAAGTGCGCGTTCAGGACGAGCATCACCGCCTCCCCGAGGTCGACCGCGCGGATCTGGGTCGCGAGAAGGAACGAGCGCTCCACCAGGTCGGCCATCGCTCGCCCGTCGCGGTACGCCGAGCGGACCGGCCCCCCGGCAATCCGTGCGGTCTCGTGCGTGTACCGGTAGCCGGTGAGCGCCCGCTCCGTGTTCAGCCGGTGCCCGACGAGGTCGACGAGCGCCTCGACCTCCTTCGGGGAGGCACGGCGCGCGGCGGCGCGGTACAGCTCGAGCGGGTAGCTCGCCCCGACGTCGACGTTCTGGGCCTCCTTGTCGACCTCGGTCGCGACCAGGCGCGTCGTCAGGACGAGCGGCTTGTCCATCTTCGAGCCGCGACTCTCCGGCAGGTAGGCGTGCGAGAAGTTCAGCAGGGCGTCCAGCAATAGGGTGACGGAGTCCTCGTCGCCGTCGCAGTTCCGCCGCTTCGCTGCGTGGAAGACCGGGTGGGCGAAGCACGCCTCGGCGCGGGTGAAGCCGACCAGGCGGCCGGCGACGGCCCCCGAGGTGTGGGGCGCGAGCGCGACCACGAGCTCCCCGAGGAGGTCGTCCGGCCCCTCCGCGCGGTAGAACGGCTCGACGCCGTAGAGCCGGACCAGCTCGTCGTCGACGAACCGGGCGAGGCGGGCGAGGTACTCGCCGCACGATCGGGAGACCACGAGGTCCTGCGGCGCCAGCTCGAGCATCTGCGCCGGGTCGGTCAGCGGCGCCCCGTCCTGATCGTGCGTGTAGCCGAGCGCGATCGCCCGCTCCAGCGGGAGCCCGACCTCCGTCGGGCGGAAGTGGCTGAGCGGGAGGTTCGTGAGGTCGAAGCGGGCGGTGCCGTCCTGGTAGACCGAGATCCGGTGCGTGGCGCGCAGGATCGCCTTCTCGAGCGGCTCGGGAACCTTCCCGACGGACGTCAGCCCCTTGACACCCTTCGCGGTCGGCGCCTCCGCGAGGCTGAGCCGTGCGAGCGCCTCGCGCCAGAGGCTCTCGAGCGGTAGTCGCTGCGCGGCGCTCGCTCCGGTCGGCTCGGTGTGCCCGCCGCAGGCGCACCGGTTCCAGACGCTCGCGCGCCCGCACGTCGGACACTGGCGGACGCCGAGCTCGGCACGGATGCCGGCCGCCCCCCCGCGACGCGCGGCCTCGCCGATCGAGCGGGTCGGGCCTCCCGACTCTCCGACCGGGAACAGCCCGTGCACGTTCGGCTGCATCGCGCGGTGGTAGGCCTTCTCCGGCCGGCCGACGCGCCCGCCGACCCGGGAGGGGCCGCGGGCCCGGAGCTCGATCCCGGCGAGCCGACTGACGTAGACGAGCGGGTCGCTCGCGACCGGCTCGGCCGGCGCCCGCCGCTCGAGGCGGCCGTCGGCGACCTCGAGCCCGAGGCCGATGAGGAGCGCCCGGCTGGACTCGGGCTCCCCCCGGACGAGCTCGGCCCCCCGCGGCCCGGAGAGGAAGCCGGCTCGGGCGAGGAGCTCGCGCCAGGCCGGGTCGGCCGGCAGCTCGAGGGCGCCCTCGCGCCAGCTCCCCGAGCGTTCGACGAACTCCGACAGCGCCCGGATCTCGGGCGGAGTGAGGTCGTGCCAGAACAGCAGCCAGCGGGGATGCAGGGGGACGCCCCTCGCGCGGGCCAGCGCGACCGCCCCCTCGAAGGTCGGCTCCAGGAGGCTCGAGGTCGGCTCGATCCCCGCCGCCCGGAGCTCCTGACCGTGCCAGTCGAGCGAGTACGCCCCGGGGACGAGCGGGCGATTGTTCTCGAGGAACTCGCCGAACCCGACCAGCAGCTCGCCGAGGTCGAGGATGCGCCGGACCCGCGGGAGGAGCCGTTCCCCCTCCTCCGCGTCCCGCACCGAGGTGACCGTTCCGTCGTCCAGCTCCACGATCGGGCCGTCCAGGTGGTCGCAGACCCCGATCGCCGCCGCCTTGCCGGGGTACTCGAGCTTCACCTGCGTGCCGATGGCGACGAAGTGCTGGAGGACGACCATCGTCGCCGGCGACAGACCGCACGACGCGAGCCCGGTCGTCCGGGCCCGGCCGTAGACGAGACGAAAGCCGCCGGGGCGGTTCGGGTGGGCGAGGACCGGCCGCCCGCCGACCGCGTCCTGGAGGTACTTCGGCAGGTGCGGGTCGTCGTCCTCCCGGGCCTGCTGCCCGATCTCGGCGAGGAACTCCCAGCCGTCCAGACCGAGCTTCTCGACGATCTTCCGCAGCTTCGGGGCCTTCTGGCAGAGCCCCTCGGCGATCACGAGACAGGCGCCGCCGCGGAGGCCGTTGGTCGGAACGCGCGCGAGGTCCCGGAAGGCGCTGACCTCGGCGTCCCCCTCGGTCGCTTCCCCGGAGATGGCGACCGGCAGGTGCGAGACGATCGTCGCGATCTCCTCGCCGGAAGGGACGTACTGCAGATGCTGGTAGAACTTGTACAGCGGGATCTCCTCCTTGAAGCGGCCGATCTCCGCGGCGTCAGCACGGTACGGGGCGATCCCCAGGTCCCTCCGGACGATGTCGGCGAGCAGCACGCTCAGGGCCTGAGCGGTGCCGCCGGCCGCCCGGATCGGTCCGGCGTAGTCGAGCTCCAGGTACGGCGGGGCCGCACCGAACGCACGGATCTCGACGTCCGCGAGCCCCTCGAGCGGGGCGACCAGGATCCCCTCCGTCAGGACCGCGAGACCGACCCGCAGCGCGACCTCGACGCGGTCCTTCGGGGAGCCTCGCCGCTTCGGGTCGGAGGCGAGCCGTCGTGCGAGCGTGACGGCGACCTCCTCGCGCGGCATCGTCCGGGCGAGGCCGCGGATCTCCTCGGCGATCCCGTCGACCTCGAGATGGGCGAGCAGCTTCTCGACCCGGCTCGCCATGTCCTGGGCGCGCGGGATCTCCGGACCGATCGACGGGTCGATCCCCGACCGGCGGGCGCGCGACGCGGCGTCGTACGCCCGGTCGATCCCTCGTTCGAGGGTGACGAAGTACGACTCCACGCTTCCTCGAGCCGGCCGTCGTTCTTAACGCCGCAGCGGGCCGGTCGCTCCGGCCCGCCCGACGCGACCGGCGCCGCTAGCCCGACCGGGAACGGGGACCGTCCGGCATCATCGGAAGGGGAAAGCCGTCCAGGAACGACCACCAGGCGCCGATCGCCCGTCGGGAGGCGAGCAGCGCGGCCTTGCGGGCCGCCGGCGAGTGCTCGAGCAGCCCCGAGAGGACCCGCCGTTCGGCGCCGGAGTGCTCCACGTCGGCGGTGGTGTGCACGCGGAAGAACTCGTGGGCTGCCGGGGAGTTCACGCCGTAGTGCGCGCGGAGCCCGCGCGACTTCTCGGCGGCGATCTCCGGGAAGATCGACTCGTAGGCGTAGAGCGCGGAGACCGCCTCGGCCGGGCTGCGACGGGTGAGCCGCTCGTAGCAGTCGAGCAGCGCCGAGGTCGGCGCGAGCGGAGGCGCGGTGCTCGCCGCGCGACCGGAGAGGCCGATCCCGCGGGCGAAGTCGAGCCACAGCTGGGGATGGGTCGGCGGCCGGCCCTCCTCGTCGACGAGGTTGTCGAGAAGGACGCGGCGGTCCTCCGGGCGCTCGAGCTGGGAGTAGGCGGCGGCGACGAACCGGGGAAACGCCGATTCGAACCGGTAGTACTGGCCGGCGTACTGCCGCAACGTCGGCAGCGGGAGCTCCCCGGCCGACCACGCAACGTAGAACGGGTGCTTCAGCAGATGGCGTTCGCGGAGCAGCGCGTCGATCGGCCCGACGGTGCGGTCCATGGCGTGGCGAGGAGCCTCCGGAGTAACAAGGTTTCGCCATCTCCTCCTCCGGACCGATCGGCCGGCGCGGTGGGGGCCTCCGCACCCGCGTCGCCGTGCGCCGTCGCTCCGTCGCCTCGTCGGGAGCTCACCGGGTGGGTCCGAGAGCACGATTCACCGCCGGGGCGGTTCCGCTTCACGACAACGTTTATGTAGCGTCCTCCAGCATCCTCGCGCAGAGCGTATGACGCTCGTCTGACAAACAGGACGGGAACAGACGATGAAGTCCATCATCCAGGAAGCGATCTCGAAGCACCAGGAGAACCAGAGCCTGGTCGAGGAACGGAAGCCGGCCCCGCCGGCGTACCAGAACGGCGACGACGCGGAGCTGGCGAAGCTCGCGGAGACCCTCAAGGTCAACATCCGCATCGTCGGCTGCGGCGGCGGCGGCTCGAACACCATCAACCGGTGCGTCGAGGAGGGGATCCAGGGCGCCGAGATGTGCGCCATCAACACCGACGCGAAGCACCTGCTCACGATCCACTCCCCGCGCAAGATCCTCATCGGCCGGCGGGCGACCAAGGGACTCGGCGCCGGCGCCCGACCGGAGATCGGCGAGGAGGCCGCCCGGGAGAACGAGGACGAGCTGCGTCAGTTCCTGCAGGGCGCCCACATCGTGTTCGTGACGGCCGGAATGGGCGGCGGCACCGGTACCGGGTCCGCGCACCTGGTCGCCCGGCTCGCGAAGGAGTCCGGTGCGCTCACGATGGGCGTTGTCACCCTCCCGTTCGCCGGCGAGGGCGCTGCGCGGATGGAGCAGGCGCGCGACGGCCTGGAGCGGTTGCGCCGCGTCTGCGACACGACGATTGTGATCCAGAACGACAAGCTCCTCGAGCTCGTGCCCCGCATGCCGCTCGACTCGGCGTTCAAGCTCGCGGATGCCGTGCTGATGACGGCGATCAAGGGGATCACCGAGATCGTCACGCGGCCGGGACTCGTCAACCTCGACTACGCCGACATCCTGACGGTCATGAAGGACGGCGGCGTCGCGCTCATCGGGCTCGGGGAGAGCGAGAGCGCGACCGACCGGGTCACCGAGGCGGTCACCGAGGCGCTCACCTCTCCGTTGCTCGGTTCCGTCGAGCTCAAGGACGCGACCGGGGCGCTCGTGCGCGTGATCGGGGGTCCGACGATGACCGTCAGCGAGGCGGAGAAGGCGGCGGCGCTCGTCGGCGGGAAGATCTCGAAGCGCGCCCGCATCATCTGGGGCTGCTCGGTCGAGAACTCCCCCGAGATGGAGAACACGATCAAGGTGCTGCTGATCATCACCGGGGTCCGCGCGACCAGCCTCCTCGGCCAGAAGGGAGGCTATGCCAGCGGCGAGAGCGAGGAAGTCATCGACCTCGTCCGGTAGACCGGCGCGCCCCAGGGCCCGCTACCTCGGTATCGAGGTAGCGGGAGAACCCGTTCCCCCGCTGACGGCCGCCGCGTGGCCGGGCCACCTGCGCGAGGCGCTCGCGGCCGCGGGCGCGGGTTCGCTCGGTTTCCGGCTGATCCGCAGCTCGGCGAGCCGCGCGATCGTTGAAGTGAAGCACGCGAGCGCCCCGGCGGCGCGGGAGGCCTGGAACGCCGTCGGCCGTCGGTCGGAGCTCGCCCCGAGGATCCGGACAGTGCGGACGTGGGGGACGCTCGCGGGCGCCAAGCGCTGGCTCGGGGAGGCCGGGCGCGACGGGCGGCAGCGCTGGCCTAGGTCAGGCTGACCGAGTACGTAGCGACCTCGATGTCGAGGGCGGTCGCCGGTACCGTCAGGGTGACCGTGCCGAGCGAGCCGCCGAACGCGAACGGCCCGACGCACGCGGCCGAGCCGGTCGGGGTGCACGCGACGTCGCCGGAGAGCGCGGGTACGCCGCTCAGGTAGTCGAGCCAGGCCGCGGCGTACGGGGTCGTCACCGAGACCACGACCGAGCTGCCGGTCGCGAGCGAGTAGCCGTGGAGCGGCAGCGTCAGCGCGAGCACCGAGACGAGGCGGACGGAGAGCTCGGCGGTGCCGACCCCGACCTCGTTGCCGACGAGGCCGAGGAACTGGGGGATCCAGAGCGTGAGGTTGGAGCCGGTGTAGTTGACCCCGGGCGGGTCGAGCATCAGCGGGAGCCCGTTCGCCTGGGCGTAGACGACCGAGCCCTGGTCGAACGCGACGTCGGCCGGCGGCCCGTAGACGTTGTTGAGGTGGACGACGAACGTCGCCCCGATGAGCGTCGTCGTCGTCTGCGTGATCTTGTGGGAGCCGTTCTGCACCGTGTACGAGGTGGAGAACTGCGTCCCGCTGTCGCCGGCGGCGATCGACGAGCCGTCCGGTGCGGCGATCGGGGGCGCGCCGAGCGACCCGAGCGTGATCGGCTGGCTGAACTCCCCCCCGACGACGTCCTCGCCGGCGGCCGCGCGGAGCGTGCCGGCGAGGCGCGCGAGCTGGTTCTCGACGGTCAGGGCGTGGTTCGCGTCGTTGAGCTTCATCGTCGCCGGCAGCTGGGTCGAGAGGTAGTTCGCGATCATCGTCACGAGGAGGAGCAGCCCGAGGATCGTCGCGACCGCGGCGACCTGACCCCGGCGCCCCCGTCGGCGCCACCGGCGTCGGACGTCGGGTCGGCCGCGCAGAGCCGAGCGCGCCGCGCAGGGTGCCAGCCGGGTCATCGTGCTCCGGGGGGCGCTACTATCCCGGGACCGCCTACATAGGTCTTCTGGCGCTCTACGGCGGTGAAGGGACCCGCGGCGCGAACGTTATCGTCCTGCCTTCCTCGCGGTTCCGGGTAAGGGAGTGGCGGGCGGAGCCGGGGGCCCTCAGCGGCTCGGGCGGGCGTTGCTCTCCGTGCAGGACAAGCGCGGGCTCGCCGACCTGGCGACCGGGCTGCATCGTCTCGGGGTCGAGCTCTGGGCGACCGGGGGCACCCGTCGGGCGATCGAGGCCGCCGAGGTCCCGTGCCGTTCGGTCGAGGAGCTGACCGCCGTCGACGCGTGGTTCGACGGACGGGTCAAGACCCTCCATCCGGCGGTCTTCGGCGGGATCCTCGCCCCCTCGGGCGCCTCCGGGGACGCGGAGCTGGCGCGGCGCCACCTCTTCCGGTTCGATCTGGTCGCCGTGAACTTCTATCCGTTCGAGGCCCACCTGCGGGACGCCCCGGCGGCGACCGACCGCGAGGAGTACATCGACATCGGAGGGGTGGCGCTCGCGCGCGCCGCCGCGAAGAACCACGGGCGGGTCGTCGTGGTCACCGACCCGGCGGAGTATCCGGGACTGCTCCGGGAGCTGGAGGAGAGCGGCGGCGCGGTGACGCCGGAGTCCCGGCTGCGCCTGGCCGTGGCGGCGTTCTCCCGCTGCAGCCGCTACGACGCCGCCATCGCCGGCGGGCTCGGCGTGCGCTCCGGCGCCACGACCGCCCTGCCGTCGGAGGTTCGGTTCCGGCGCGAGGCGACCGCGCTGCGGTACGGAGAGAACCCGCACCAGGCCGCGGCCGCCTACGCCTGGGACGGTCCGGCGCCGCTGGACGACCGTCCGGTCCGCCTCGAGCTCCGCAAGGGCGACGCCCTCTCCTACACCAACCTGCTCGACCTCGAGACGGCGGTCGGCCTCGTCGAGGAGTTCGAGGAACCGGCGGCGGCCGTCGTCAAGCACGCGACCCCGTGCGGCGTCGCGACCGGCACGACGCTGCGCGCGGCGCTCGAGGCGGCGATCGCGACCGACCCGGTGGCGCGGTACGGCTGCGCCGTCGCGGTGAACCGGCCGATAGGAGCGGACGATCCGGCCGCGCTCCACGGAGTGTTCGTCGACCTGATCCTCGCCCCCGGCTACGGGGCCGGGGCGCTCGAGGCCCTCGGCCGACGGCCGAGGCTGAAGGTCGTCGAGGCCCCGGTCGAGCATCCTGGCGCTCGCCGCTGGGAGGCCCGCTCAGCGCTGGGGCGTCTGCTCGTCCAGGAGGCGGACCGGCGACCGCTCGACGTCGGCTCCCTGCGGCTCGTCGCCGGTCCGGCCGTTCCGGCCGACGCGCTCGGACCGCTGGGGTTCGGCTGGAGCGTCGTCCGGCACGCGCGCTCGAACGCGATCGTGCTGGCGCAGGGCCGCGCGACGGTCGGGATCGGCTCCGGCCAGCCCACGCGGGTGAAGGCGGTCGAGCTCGCCTGCGAGGTCGCCGGGCCTCGCGCCCGGGGAGCGGTCCTCGCCTCGGACGCGTTCTTCCCGTTCGCGGACGGCGTCGAGGTCGCCGCCCGCGCCGGGGTGCGCGCGATCGTCCAGCCCGGCGGCAGCGTCCGGGACGCCGAGGTGAACGCGGCCGCGGAGCGGGCCGGGATCGCGATGTACGTTACCGGCTGGCGGGTGTTCCGCCACTAGCGCTGCCGCCCTTCGCAAAGTGGCGACGGAGGATGGCACGGAACGCCACCGGGTCGATCGGCCCGACCTCGCGACCCTTCTCGGTGCCGGATTCCACGAACAGGTAGGTGGGGATGGCGTGGATGCCGAACGAGCGCGTGACGACCTCGGCCTCATCGACGTTGACCTGGGCGAACTTGACGCGTCCGGTGAGCCGGACCGCGAGCTCGCGGAGCGTCGGCTGGATGAGCCGGCACGGCGCGCACCAGTCCGCGTAGAAGTCGACGACGACCGGCAACGGGGAGCGGATCACCTCCGCCTCGAACGTCGAGTCGTCGACCCGGACCATCGCGGCGCGCTCCGTGCCCAGTCCCCCTTCGGCGTTCGAACTCCCTGCCCGCTTTAAGGATGCGTTTCGTTCGGCGGCGAGCGCGCGTGCCGGAGCGGAGCGCCCGCGGGGCCGACGGCGTCGGCCCCGGGGTCGTCCGGGCCCTGCTCGGGTGGTTCTCGGCGGTCCGCCGGCCGCTCCCCTGGCGGGTCGCGCCGGACCCGTATCGGGTCTGGGTCGCCGAGACCCTGCTCCAGCAGACCCGTGTCGAGCAGGCGCGCCCGTACTTCGAGCGGTTCGTCTCCCGCTTCCCGGACGTGGCGAGGCTCGCCGAGGCGGACCTCGAGGTCGTGCTGAAGGTATGGGAGGGCGCCGGCTACTACGGGCGAGCGCGGCGCCTCCACGCGGCGGCACGGCGGCTCGTCGCGGAGCGCGACGGGGTGCTCCCCCGGACGGTCGAGGAGCTCGAGCGCCTCCCGGGCGTCGGACCGTACACCGCCCGCGCGATCGGGGCGATCGCGTTCGGCCTCCCGGTCGTTCCGCTGGACGCGAACGTCCTCCGCGTCGCCGCTCGATGGACCCGGGAGACCGGCGACATCGGCCGAGCGGAGGTCCGCCGCCGGCTCGGGGAGCGCCTGGAACGGGAACTCCCTCCGGGGTCGGCGGGAGCGTTCGCCGAGGCGCTCATGGAGCTCGGCGAACGCGTCTGCCTCCCCCGCCGGCCCGACTGCGCCGACTGCCCGGTGGCGTTCGGCTGCCGCGCCCGGCAGGAGCTCGCCGACCCCGGAGCGCTGCCCAGGAGCTCCGCGTCCCCTCCCCGGCCCCACCTCCGGGTCGCGGTGGTCGCGCTGCAGCGCGACGGCCGCTACCTGGTCCAGCGTCGGCCGCCGGACGGACTCCTCGGGGGCCTCTGGGAGCTCCCCGGCGGCAAGCTCGTCGGGCGGGAGCGGCCGGTCGACGCGGCCCGGCGGGAACTGCGGGAGGAGACCGGCGCCCTCGCCGGCCCCCTCCGTCCCCTCGGCGTGGTGCATCACGGCTACAGCCATTTCACGGTCGAGCTGCACCTGTTCGCCGGGCGAGCGCGCCGCCCTCCCCGCCTCGGGCCCGAGCGACGGTGGGCGACCCTGGAGGAGTTCGCGGCCCTGCCGCTGCCGCGGGCGACCGGCAAGCTCCTCGACCGCCTGCGGGCCTGCGATAGGGAACGCCCCTGCGGGCCCCTCGAGTCCACGACGCGGTCGCCTGCGGCTACCGGGCGGCGTCGAGGGACGAGCCGCGCAGCGCCTCGCGGATCGCCGCGACAAGGTCACGTACCGCGAACGGCCGCACGAGCGTCGCGCGGGCCCCGAGCCCCTCGGCCTCGCGACGCAGCGCGTCGTGGTCGCGGGGCAGCAGCACGAGCGCGCGGAGCTCCGGACGCGCGCGCAGCGCCTCGGTCAGCTCCTCGCGCCAACGGGACGCCCCCGAGACGGCGTCGACGATCAGGAGCGCGACCGGCGCCGGCTCCCACCGGTGGAGCGACTCGGCGGTCGTGAGCTCGAGCACGACCGGGTGGCGCTGGAGCGTGAGGATCCCGCGGAGGAGGAGCCGGACGTCGTCGTCCGGGACCCACAGGACCGCCGGCACGCGCTCGGTGGCGTTCGGGCCGGAGAGGTCCCGGGCCGACGGTCCGGCGCTGGCGCTCCCTCCGAAAGCGGACATGGTCGGTCGATCGCCTCGCCCCCCCGGTGGCGAGGTCCCGGTATAGAGGGCTGGTCGGCCGAGTAGATGAACCCTCGGTTCAGCGCCCTCGAGGAGGTCGCCCGTCCCCCAGCCCCCGCGGGTGGAGTCAACTATATAGACTGGTGCGCTATCCCCATAGTGGCCTCGGGCATCGGCACGGACCCCTCGGCGGCACCGTCCACGAGGCCGGGGGGTCGTGCCGGTGCCTACCCGCCGCTCGTCCGTTCCCCCGGAACCCCCGCTCCAGCGATAGATTCTTTTGAGGGTCGCCCGGAGCCCGGGCGATGGGCCACTGGTTCCGTTCCTCCGACCACGATCGCCAGGCCCTCGAGGCGACCGTGCGCGCACTGCACGAGACGACCGTTGCCGGGATCGCGGCGGCGCTGTCGTGGAGGCCCCGGAAGGTCGAGAGGCTCCTGGTCGACGAGCTGACGCGAGCCGGAACGTCGATGGCCTACGACCCGGCGCGCCGCGTCGTGCGGTGGGCCCCGCCGGTCGCGGTCGTCTGGTCCGATCCCCCGTCCGCCGTGGGCGCTCCGGAGCCGGCGCCCCGCCGCGCCCCGGTCGACCTCGGTCCGACGCTCGCGGCCCCGCCGCCGACCGTCACCTCCGGGACGCTCCGCGCGCAGTGCCCTTCCTGCCACGCGGGGCTCGTCGCCTCCAGCTCGCCCAGCCTGAACGTCTGCCCGGCATGCGGCCGGCTGTTCTCCTCGCGAACCGCGGGGGCGGGCGCCTCCGCCGCGTCGCCGGCTCCCGAGGTCGGACCGGCGCCGGCGCGCCCTGAGCCGGTACCTTCTCCCTCCTACGGCGACCGGCGGTCGCAGGAGCTGCTCGCGGCCTACGTGACCGCGAGCCCGATCCCGTGCCCCCGGTGCCACACCCGCCTGCAGCACCGCGGGGTCAGCGAGTACGGCTGTCCCAGCTGCGGCGAGGTCGTCCGGTTCGGCCCGACCGGGGTCTCCTCGTCGTCGGCGTCCCGGTCCTCGGCGGCTGCCGCCCCGGCGCCGGCGCGCTGACCGGCGCTAGAACGACACGCTCGCGCGGACCGGGCGAACGAGCCGGCCGCTCGCGATCGCCTCGGCGACCCGTTCGAGGTCCGGCGCCGGACTGCGGTCGGCCTCCCAGGGAGGCACGAGCTCGCGCAGCGCTTCGAGCGCCGCCCGGCTTCCACGTCCGCCGCGCCGGGGGCGGCGATGCTCGAGCGCCGAGCCGGCCACGACCCACTCGATGGCGACCACGGTCCGGCTGTTGCGGAGGACCCGGGCCAGCTTCGCCCCCGCCCACGCCCCCATGCTCACGTAGTCCTCCTGGTCGGCCGAGGTCGGGACGCTCGTCGCGCTCGCCGGGTGCACGAGCGTCGCGTTCTCGTTCACGAGGGAGGCCGCGACGTACTGGGGGATCATGTAGCCGTTCGTCACCCCGGGCTCGGGGGCGAGGAACGCAGGCAGCCCCCGGTTGAGCGCCGGGTGCACCAGCCGGGAGGTCCGGCGCTCGGAGAACCCGGCGATGTACTGGACGCCGAGCGCGAGCGCATCCAGCGCGAACGCGAGCGCCTGCCCGTGAAAGTTTCCCCCGCTGACGAAGTCGTCCTCCCCGAACACCAGCGGGTTGTCCGTGACCGCGTTCAGCTCGCGTCCGATCGTCTGCTCGGCGACGCGGATCGCCGCCTTCGCCGCGCCGAGCACCTGCGGGATGCAGCGGAGGGTGTACGGGTCCTGGCCGTTCCAGCCCGGACGGAGGACCGCGAGCTCGCTGCCGTCCAGCAGCGCCCGCATCGCCGCGGCGACCGAGCGCTCGTCCGGGGCCTGGCGGGCCTCGCCGAGACGGTCGTCGAACGACTGGGGCGAGCCGAGCAGCGCGTCGGTCGACATCGCCGCCGCGACCGTCGCCGCCGCGTGCAGCTCGCGGGCGTCGGCGAGGCCGAGGGCGAGGTAGGCGCCCATCAGCGCGGTCCCGTTGAGCAGCGCGACCCCCTCCTTGGCCTCGAGCACGAGGGGAGCGATCCCCTCCCGCTCGAGGAGCGCGCGGGCGGGCTCGGGCCGGTCGGAGCGGGGGTC
>Ga0335077_10008396_pt1 | contig 12816 bp, 9 predicted proteins | sample Lox_Sample_31_FD_207151 | JGI IMG/M metagenome (GOLD analysis project Ga0335077, IMG submission 207151) | Soil microbial communities from Loxahatchee National Wildlife Refuge, Florida, United States - Lox_Sample_3.1 | ecosystem: Environmental > Terrestrial > Soil > Wetlands | place: USA: Florida... | reverse complement strand
ACACGGCGAGCGTGGCCGCCCAGGACGGCCAGATCGGCCAGGCGGCCTACAGCGCATCGAAGGGCGGCGTGAATGCGATCACGCTCGTCGTGGCGCGCGATCTGGCGCAGGAAGGCATCCGCTGCAACACAATCATGCCCGGCCTGTTCAACACCCCGCTGCTGCAGGGTGCGCCCGAGCAGGTGAAGGCTGCACTGGCCGCGCAGGTGCCGTTCCCGGCGCGCCTCGGCAATCCGCCGGAGTACGCGTCGCTCGCGCTGCAGATGATCAAGAACGGCTACTTCAATGGCGAGTGCGTCCGCCTCGACGGCGCCATCCGCATGGCGCCGCGCTGACGCTGGGGCGACAAGAAAGGATGCAGCATGGGCAAGCTGCATCCTGTTCCCGGACTAACGAATGTAATGTGAGCTTGATCATCGCAGAGCGGGGCGATGCTACGCGCGCGCTTCCAGCACCATGTTGAATGGACCCTCCGTCGCCCTCCGGACGCGAGTGAAGCCACCTTCGCGAATGACATCCGACAGCCTCGCCTCGCCGGCCTGAGCACCGAGGCCTTCGCCGACCTCCTGGTCGAGGGATGTGGGCACGCAGATCATCGTCGAGGCGTTATAGTAGAGTCGCCCGACCGGATTCATGTTGTCTTGCGCCTTGTTTCCGGCGATGGGCTCTACGATCATCCACGTGCCGTCGCTTTTCAGGATCTGCCGCATGTGCTTGGCGCAGCCGCGGGGATCGCCCATGTCATGCAGACAATCGAAGAATGTGACCAAGTCGAAATCGCGATCCTTGATGTCCTTCGCGGTTGCAGCTTCGAACCGCACGCGATCGCCCATGCCGTGCGCTGCGGCATGCCGGCGCGCCTCCTCGATCGAAGGCTCGTGAAAGTCGTAGCCGACAAACTTGCTCGCCGGGAACGCCGTCGCCATCAGAAGCGTCGAGAACCCGACGCCGCAGCCGACATCGGCAACCTTCGCGCCCCTCTTCAGCTTGTCGGCCACGCCGTCGAGCGCTGGAAGCCAGTTCTGCACGATGTTGTTGACATAGCCTGGACGGAAGAACGCACCCGTCGCACAGAACAGGCAGCCCGCAGTGTCGCCCCAGCGCACGCCGCCTCCGGTCCGGAACGAACGCTCGACCTTCGGCTCGCCCTCGATCATGGCCGCCACCAGGTCGAACGCGCCCGCCAGATAGACCGGACTGTCCTTCACGACGAAGACCATCGCCTGCTCGGGGGAAATGCTGAACTTTTCCGATGCGCCGTCGTATTCGATGTAGCCGTTCGCGGCTTGAGCGAGCGCCCATTCGCGTACGTAGCGCGGCGCTAGCCCACCCGCCCGCTTTGCCAGCTCTTCGGCGGTTACCGGGCCCTCGTTCAACGCATCGAACAATCCGAGCCGCAGTCCCAGTCGAACGGTCGGCACGCTGAACGCGCCACCCAGATCTCCCAGCATCTTGCCGACAAAATCATGCAATTTCGCTTCGTTGAGCTTGGCCATGGCGTACCCTCCCATCCGAACCGCGATTGTATATCACAGGAGACTGTGACGGGCTCGGCCCGGTTCAGACCTTCCTCTCCGCGCGCTCCGCTGCTTCGGCGGCGGCGATCACCTTGTCCTGCGTGCGCAGTTCGAAATCGGATGCGTCGTGGCGCTCCAGAAGCTGGCCGGACGGATCGCCGAACGGCCGGTTGACCATGCGTCCGCGCTTCACGGCGGGCCGCGCGCCGAACGCCTGCGCCCAACGCAGCACGTGGGTGTATTCGTGCGCCGAGAGGAACGTGGCGGCATCGCCATACGCCTCGCCGCGCGCGACATGGCCGTACCACGGCGCGATGGCCATGTCGGCGATGGAGTACTCGTCGCCAGCCATCCATTCGTTATGTGCCAGATGCCGGTTCAGCACGTCGAGCTGGCGCTTGGTCTCCATGGCGTAGCGGTTGATGGCGTATTCGATCTTGATCGGCGCATAGACATAGAAATGTCCGAAGCCGCCGCCGAGGAACGGCGCCGAGCCCATCTGCCAGAACAGCCAGTTGAGACACTCGGTGCGCTTGTAATGATCCTTCGGCAGGAAGGCACCGAACTTCTCGGCGAGATAAAGCAGCATCGATCCCGACTCGAACACGCGCGTCGGCGGATTGGTCGAGCGGTCGACCATCGCCGGAATTTTCGAGTTCGGATTGATGGCAACGAAGCCCGAGCCGAACTGGTCGCCGCCGTTGATGTTGATCAGCCAGGCGTCGTACTCGGCCTCCTTGAACCCCTTCGCCAGCAGCTCCTCGAACATCACCGTCACCTTCACCCCGTTGGGCGTGGCGAGCGAATAGAGCTGGAACGGGTGTTTGCCGACCGGCAGCTCCTTCTCATGCGTTGCGCCGGCCGTGGGCCGGTTGATGTTGGCGAAGCGGCCGCCCGATTCCTTGTCCCACACCCACACTTTCGGCGGGACGTATTCGGTTGTCGCGGTGTTGTCGTTCATCGGATGCACTCCCGGACATGGCGGCCGACCCGACCTTAGCAGGCCTTGCCGTCCTGTCGTGCGACTTCCCGCGAAGGCGCTGTAAACTCAGAAGGTCGAATCGGGCAGCGCATGACCGACATCTTGGCCTGGCATGACTACTTCGTGACCGTGGCGCAGGTCAGCGCCACGCTAGCCGGCCTGTTGTTCGTCGGCGTCACCATCAGCCTCAATCACATGCTGCAGGGGCGTGGCTATCTCTTTCGCGCGTGGTCCGCCCTGTTCCTTCAGCTGGAAGCCCTGCTGATCGGATTGTTCTCGCTCATTCCCGGCCAGCCCATGCTGTGGCTGGGATTGGAGTATGTGGCGACGGGACTTGCCATTCTCGCGGCCATCCGCGTGTTCGGACATTACTTTCCGGATGATGGACGCTCGGTCGTGCTCGGCTCGAAGGGCGCGCGCATCGTACGCGGGACGCTGCTGCACATCGCGACCTTGCTGCCGGTGCTCGCCGGCATTCTGCTGATCCTCAGGATACCGCACGCCTTTATCTGGCTCGTTCCGGCGCAAGTGATCTGCCTCTACCTGTCGCTGGGCAACGCCTGGGTGTTCGCCGTGGAAATTCCCCGCCGGATGGAGGAAGCCAAGGAGGTCGCCGGCGGCGGCCGCTATCCCGGCACGACACGGATGCCGGAATAATCGCTACTTCAGCTTCCTGATCTCACCCGTTGCGAGGGCTTTCCAGGGCCCACCACTGACTGAAGCCTCCGCCTGATAGGTGAACAGGACAGGCGACACGCGCACTTCGCTGTAGCGGAACTTGACCGGCTTGCCCGCCACATCCTGATCGACGATGTAAGTCAGCTTGTTTCCTGCGAATGTCCCGCCTTGATCGTATTCGGCATCCCCAAGACTGCTGACCGCATATTCCGTGTAGGACTTTGCCTTCTCGTCGTAGCTCAGGATGTTGAGGAAAGACCGCGTGCCTGTCGGGCCGGTTTCCTCGCCGCGGCAGATGACCTGAAACCCTCCGCTGAACCAAGTGCATGTCTGCTTGCTCGACAGTTTTCCAGCCGCACCGAACGGTCCGCCTTTGGTCTCGCCATGGCCCTGCCAGCTGCCGATGTAATAGGCGAGCTTCTGGACTCCCGGCCCGGGCTTTGGTGCCTGTTGCGCCTGCCCGTAGGCAAGGCATGGAGCCAGCAACAGGAAAATACCGGCGCTGAATTGCGCTTTCATCGAATGCCCCTTCAAGAAAACTCGACCATACACAGAAGGCGCTATTGTACCGGCATGATGTTACAACGAGCGCGCCTTGCGCCGGCCACAGGGTCTCCGACAGGATTGGCCAAAATCAGCCGCGGGGAATGCGTGCCGCTCATTTTGCGGCGCGGATGTCCTTGTGAATCTTGCCGCTCTTCATGATGAGGAGAAGGTTCTTGTCGGGTGCGGCGAGGAGATCGATGTCCTTTAGCGGATCGTCAGCGACCACGAGCAGGTCGGCATAGGCACCATTCTCGATGACGCCGAGCCTTCCGGGATAGGGATTGCGCGGGCCCGACAGCGCCAGCAATTCGGCGTTGACCGACGTCGCCATCTTCAGGATGTCGGCATTGCCGTACCAGCGTTTCAGATGCGTCAGCATCATGCCCTGCCGCTCGGCAATCCGGGGGGAGAACAGCATGTCGGAACCGAAGGCGGTCTTGATCCCGTACTTCTTGGCCAGCGCGTAGAGTTTGCCGGTTCCGGCGATGACCTGCAGGAAGTTGATATGGCTCTGGCCGGTCAGCGGCTCGGCGTCGTCCTCGACGACGAACGGCTGGGTGCTGAGCCACACGCCCTTGTCCGCCATCAGCTTCGCTGTCGCGTCATCCATCAGGTGACCGTGCTCGATGCACCGGGTCCCGGCCTCGATCGCCCTTCGGATTGCGGCCGACGGATAGGCGTGCACCGCCGCATAGGTGTTGCGATCGGCCGCGGCCTGAACGCCCGCGTGGAGCTCAGGCACGGTGAAGGTCAACATGTCGAGCGTTGTGCGCGGCGAGGAGACTCCACCGCCAGCGACCAGCTTGATCTGCGACGCGCCGAACACAAACTGCTCGCGCACGCGCAGGCGAACCTCGTCGGCACTGTCGGCGATGGCAGCACCTCCGCTGCGCTCGACATTGCTCAGCGGCCCGGCGGGATTTCTCGGAAAATCCGTGACGGGACGCATATCCCCGTGGCCGCCGGTCGTGGTGATCATCGCTCCGCTCGGATAGATGCGCGGGCCGACGGTCTGCCCCGCATCGATGGCTTTCTTCAGCGGGAAGGCTGGTCCCCCCAAATCGCGGTCGGTCGTGAAGCCGCGCATCAGTGTCCGCTCGGCCTGCGCGCTGGCAGCCCGGACGATGTGGTCGATGTCGGACTTCATCAATTCCGTCAGCGCGAGGCCCGCGAACATCGTGTGCCAGTGCGCGTCGATCAGCCCCGGCATCAGCACGTGCCCGCCGCAATCGATCATCTTGGCGCCTCCGGGTGCGCCCGTGGCGCCGCCCGCGACATCCTTGATCCGGCCACCCTCGATCAGGAGATTGAGACCGCTGCGCAGGCCCGAGGATTTGCCGTCGAACAGTTTGAAGTTCGTGAACACGATCGGCAGACTCGCGACCGCCGCCTCCACCGCGGATGCGAGGCCGAGGCCTGCGACCGCGCTCGCGGTTCCTGCCAGCATGCCGCGGCGGGACATCTCGCGCGTGATCCGCTGCTCGGCGGCCAGAACCGTCGGCTGACAGCAAGGGCAGCCGGCACCGCCATCTTCACCTGCGGTGTGCGTGAGCATCGATCGGGCCTAAGCCGCGAAGGAACACCGATCAATCAGGCGAAGGGCCCGGTTGACACTTACTCCGAAGCCAGCTCTCGGATCTGGCTGTTGGCGAGTGTCAGGCGCGCGATCGACAACTCGCCGCCGCGTTCGAGTTCGGCCAGGAAGCTTCGCGTGCGTGCGAGCGCTTCTTCGTGAGCGCCGGCCCATTTTTCCGCCGCCTTTGAACCATCCACGCGCGTGCGGTCGACCGGATCGCCTTCGAAGCCGCGCAACGCCTGTGACGTCAAGACGCGCTGGCTCGAGAAGAGATCGTCGGCGATCCGGCGGATGGCAAGCCGGTCCCAGTGCTCTGCAGCGGCGATGCGCGAGGCGAGACCGCGCAAGCGGTCGATGCCGACAATGGCGCCGATACTGAAATACGCGCCGGCGACGAGATCGACATCGAGCTTGCGGCTGTATGCCAATTGGGCGATCTCCGGCGCGGTCGCCCACAGTGGGAGCGCGGCCACGTCATGCGCCAGGTCTTCCGGCACACCCGCCTGCATCAGGCCGGTGATGCGCGCCATCGTGTCCTGCATTTCATAATCCGACACGAGCGACGAGAACGTCCCGCGCAAGGCTTCGACGCCGGCGTGATAGCGCGCCACGGTTTCGGCGAGATCCGCGTTGGCGGGAATGTTGACCAGGAACCAGAAGCCCGACCGCCGCAGGAGTTCGGCGATTTCAGTGTACATGCCAGTCTGCACATCCGCCGGCACCTTGTAGTCGAGTGCATCGATCCGCGCCTTTAGCGCGTCGAGCCGGAAGGCGCCTTCGGCGACGGCGAAAGCGCGCGCGACGCGCGCGGCCGGCGACCCCGAGATTTCCTTCATCCGATGGATGAACACAGGACCCGCCATGTTGACGATGCGGTTGGTGATCACCGTCGAGATGATCTCGCGGCGCAGGCGATGGTTGGGCAATTCGCCGGGCAGCTTTTCCACGGCAAGGCGCGGATAGTAGTTGGCCAGCGCCGACCCGAAATAAGCGTCGTCCGGCAGATCGCTTTCCAGCAGCTCCGGGTCGAGGTCGAGCTTGGCGTAAGCCAGCAGCACGGCAAGTTCAGGCCGCGTCAGCCCAACCCCTTCCTGGCCGCGTTTGCGCAGCGACTCGTCATCGGGGAGGAACTCGACGGCGCGGCTGAGTTTCCCACGACGCTCCAGATCGCGCATGAAACGTCCCTGCGCATCGAGATCGTGAAGGCCCCTCGCCTGGGCCACCGACAATGCCAGGGTCTGGTCGTAATTGTCCTTCAGCACGTGTGCTGCCACATCATCCGTCATCTGCTCGAGCAGCTTGTCGCGTTCGGCCGGCGAGACTTCGTTGCGGCGCATCGGTCCGCTGAAGAGGATCTTGAGGTTGACTTCGTGGTCGGAGGTATCGACTCCCGCCGAATTGTCGATGGCGTCGGTGTTGATGCGGCCGCCCCTGCGCGCGTATTCCACGCGGCCAAGCTGGGTGACGCCGAGATTGGCGCCTTCTCCGATCACCCTTGCCTGAACCTCGCCGCCATTCACGCGCACGGCGTCGTTGGCGCGATCCCCCACATCGAGATTGGTCTGTGACTTGGACTTGATGAACGTGCCGATGCCGCCGAACCACAGCAGGTCGATCTCGGCCTTCAGCAGGGCCTTCATCACCTCGACGGGCGATGCCTTCTGTGCAACCAGGCCAGTCAGTCTTTGCACTTCGGGCGACAGCGGAATTTCCTTCAGCGTACGGGAAAAAACGCCACCGCCCTTGGAAATGAGTGACTTGTTGTAGTCGTCCCAACTCGAGCGCGGCAGATCGAACATCCGCTTGCGCTCGGTCCAGCTCGATGCCGCATCAGGATCCGGATCGATGAAGATGTGGCGATGATCGAACGCAGCAACGAGCCTCGTGCATTTCGACAGCAGCATGCCGTTGCCGAACACATCGCCGGACATGTCGCCGACGCCGATGCAAGTGAACGGTTCATTCTGGATATCGCGGCCGAGCTCCCGGAAATGGCGTTGCACAGCCACCCATGCGCCCTTCGCCGTGATTCCCATTTTCTTGTGATCGTAGCCGTGGCTGCCGCCAGACGCGAACGCATCTCCCAGCCAGAAGCCGCGGGACTCCGCAATGCCGTTGGCGATGTCGGAGAACGTCGCGGTACCCTTGTCTGCTGCGACGACCAGATAGGGATCGTCGCTGTCATGGCGGCGAACGTCGACCGGCGGGATGATCGCACCGTCGGTCGCGATATTGTCCGTCACATCGAGAAGGGCATTGATGAAGGTCTTGTAGGCCGCGATGCCGGCCGCCTGGACCTCTTCGCGCGATCCGTTGGGCGGTAGCTGTTTGGGGTAGAAGCCACCCTTCGCGCCGACCGGAACGATCACCGCGTTCTTCACCTGCTGCGCCTTCACCAGACCCAGCACTTCGGTGCGGAAATCCTCGCGCCGGTCGGACCAGCGAATGCCGCCCCGCGCCACCTTGCCGAAGCGGAGATGGACTCCTTCGACCTCCGGCGAATACACGAAAATCTCGAACAGCGGGCGCGGTGCCGGCAACTCTTCGATCTTCTGGGAGTCGAGCTTGATCGAAAGGTAGGCTTTCGAGCCGCCATTCTCGTCGTGCTGATAGAAGTTCGTGCGCAGGCTGCACTCAATGATGTTGCGCAGCCGCCGGATGATGCGGTCGTCATCCAGGCTCGGCACATCGTTCAGCGCCGCATCGATCCGCTTGTGTACCGATTCCGCATTCCCTTCGCCGCTCGGATTGTGACGCGCATCGAACAGCTCGACGATCAGCCGTGCAATGTCCGGATTCCGCGCCACAGCCTGCTCGATGTACTCCTGGCTGAACGCAAAGCCTGCCTGCCGGGAATATTTCGCGGCAGCGCGCACGATGTTGACCGAGCGCCAGTCGATTCCAGCGCCGATGATAAGGCGATTGAAGCCGTCATTCTCTGCCCGGCCCGAAACGATCGCCTGGAACGCGTCTTCCACCGGCTGCTTGATGTCCTCGAGGTTGGCCGCGCCTTCGTCCGCCCGCTCCATCAGGAAATCGAGAACAGCCGCGTCGCCCTTCCAGCCCCTTCCTGTCTCAAGGCTGAGCGGATAGCTGTCTTCGGCGATGACGCGGAAGCCAAGATTCTCGAAAACCGGAAGCGAAGCGGAAAGCGGCATCACGCCGCCGCGTACATAGATCTTCAGCCGCAGGGCGCTGTGCGCATCGTTGGCTTCGCGGTAGGCACGCGCCGTGATCCCGACAGAGTCTGCCGATCCGATCTGCTCGAGCTCGTCGAGGTCGCGCACGGCTTCGTCTGCCGTGTACGCGTCGCGATAGCGCGCCGGAAAGGCATTGCCGTAGCGGGCGAACAGCTCCATGCCGCGCGCTTCGCCGTGCACGCGAACGAGCGCGGTCGCAAATCCGTCCTCCCAGGTCCGGATCGCTTTTCGGATCTCCGATTCCAGCTCGCGCACGTCGACTTTCGGCCGCGGCCCTTCCTTGCGGCCGATGATGTAGTGCACTCGCGCAAGCACCGAATTGTCGATCGTCGGATTCGAGGCCGACATGCGACCGTTGAAGGCCTTCCCAAGGATCGCGTGAATCTTTTCGCGGGCGTGCGTGTCATAGCGGTCGCGCGGCACGTAGACGAGCGCTGACACAAACCGATCGAAGCGATCGCAGCGCACGAAAACGCGGACCTTCGGCCGCTCGCCAAGCCGCAGGATGCCCAGGGCCGTCTCGAACAGCTCGTCTTCGCTGATCTGAAACAGTTCGTCGCGCGGAAAGGAATCGAGGATATGCGCGAGTGCCTTGCCATCGTGACTGTCGGGGCGAAAGCCGGCGCGCTCGACCACCCGCGATACTTTGAGTCTCAGCAGCGGAATATCGGACGGCCTGCGGCTGTAGGCGCCGGATGTGAACAGCCCGACGAAGCGGCGCTCTCCGGTCACGTTGCCACGCGTGTCGTATGTTTTCACGCCGACGTAATCCATGTGGACGCGGCGATGGACGACCGAACGCTCGTTTGATTTCGTGATGATCAGTGGCTCGGCCTGCGAGAGGAACCCTATGATTTCCGACGTCAGCTCGCCACGCCGCTCGCCGCGCCGGATAACGCGGTTTGCCATGCTCGAAAGCACTCCAAGCCCGGAGCCTTCGATCGCGTCGAGCCGTCCGCCATCCCGGTCCCTGTAAACGTAATCGCGCGTGCCCAGGAACGTGAAATGATTGTCCGCGAGCCACTCGAGAAACGCGGCACTTTCTTCGACGATTTCCGCGTTGATCTTGGGCGGATGGCTGCGCAAGCCGCCGATCGTCTCGCGCAGATGCGAAAGCATCTTCGGCCAATCGGCGACCGCAAGTCTGACCTGCGAGAAGATGTAGCTCGCGGCCTCGGCGACGCCCGCGCGTGTTTCATCGCTCAAGGCATGAAGCGCAAGAACAATCAGGCTTTCCCGGACTGACGTTCCGGCGGGATCGCGACGTCCATTCGTTCCGCGCTTCTCGGCAACGATGGGATGAAACAGGGCCTGCACGCGCAGGCCGCGCGCACTGAGTTCGCCCATAAGAGAGTCGAACAGGAACGGCATGTCGTCGTTCACGGCAACAAGAATGGTCTCGCTCCGGCTCCCGTTGGCGACAAACGGGATGAGACGAACCAGCGTTTGGCCGGCGGCTCTGCTGCTCGTCGCCTCGAAAACAAGGGAGGCCAAGGCAGCAAGCGAGGCCGCGTCGTAGCGGGTGACGTCTTCCGGCGGAGCGCCACGAAAGATCGCGTCAAACAGCCTCTGCTCTTCGGCGGGCAGGCGGGAACGCGCCTCTCCCACGCGCTCGAGCGCCAGATCGTCCTCGCTCATTTGACTTGGCGATGCAGGCTTCTCGCGTGCCGCGAGCGCAGAATCCTTTGCCATGTCGACCTATTCGTCCAGGAAACGCCACCGGCAGAAGCGCAGGCGTCCGCAATCCATGAATTGGGGCGGGAAGCTAGCGCCGCGGTTGAAGAATCGAAAGAGGCGATATCGGCTCTCGCACTAGGAACGGAGCGGCGACGGAACTCCGAATGGCGCCGGCTGGACGGTCTGCCGCGCCTCCACGATCCGCTGGACGGTCAGGATCGCTGCGCAGCCCAGCAGAATCAGGCCAGGGAGAGCCAGGTCGCCGGGACTTCGCATCCACACCACGATTGCGCTGCAGCAGCCCGTCGCGGCAACAAAATGAAACGAGGGTTCGCGCAGACGCAATATCCCTGCCGCAAGCACCGCTGCCCCGATGCCGAAAGCGATTGCCGGGAGCTCCGACGAACCGACCGGCATGATCGCGGCTCCGCATCCCCATGCCGCGCCGAGCGCCAATAGCACCCAATTTTGCTGCGCCGCGAAGCTTCGCAACGATTCGAGCTGGAACGGCGCACGCATCGCGCCACGAACGAGATATGCATCGATGCCCAGCAGGAAACCAACAAGGGCGAGCCACGCAACGCGGTATGCCTCTTGATGCGACGCGGCCAAAGCGGTGGCCAGTGCCGCAATCGCCAGCGCACCGACGAAATAGGGTGTCCGGCCAAGCAGACTGGCCAGCTGCGCGGTCTCGAATGCTTTTGCATGCAGCGCCGCGAGCCGATCGAGATCGGAAATCTTTTGCGCTGCGGAATTCGTTGAAGGGACGTCCAGAACGGGCGGTGTCTTGACAGCGAGCGCCATGCGAGGGCCCTTTCGACCATGCGCCTCCCACTGTCCGCACGGGTTGTTAAGAATCGCTTAACCTTCGGCAAAGTGTTAGCCGCAACAGCTATCGTCTTTCCATGATTGTCTTTTTCGATCTTGAGTTCACTGCCTTCGAAGGCTCGCTGGCGCGCCGCTGGCTCGCCCCAGGTGAATTCAAGGAGGTGGTGCAGATCGGCGCCGTGAAGACCGATGCCGACACGCTCCGCCCGGTCGGCGAGCTCAATCTGTTGGTCAGGCCGCGCATCAACGCCAAGATTTCGGATTACCTCGAACGCCTGACCGGTATCAGCCACGCGGACATCGCCGCACGCGGAATGGACTTCAGCGATGCCTATCGCCAATTCGTGGATTTCGCCGGCAGTGGAGTCATCTGCGCGTTTGGCCGCGACGATCTCGTGCTGATGGAGAACCTGCGCCTGTACGGCATCGCGGACGCGCCACCGCTGCCGGCTTACGTGAACATCGTTCCCTGGCTTGCGGCGAACGGAATCGACGCGGCCGGACTGCACGCCTGCGATGTCGCGCGAATCTGCGGCGCCGAGTTTTCCGGCAGTGAACATGATGCGCTCGACGATGCGCGCTCCGTGTTTGCCGGCGTGATAGCGCTGATCCGGCGCGGCACCGCGCCACCATGGCGAACCGACGAGACGATCTAGCGCTTGCTTGCGGGCAGCACGAGCATCAGCGCTCTGGCGATGGCGCGCGATGAAGCCCGGCCGAAATAGCCGCGATCCGGATTGAACGTCACGATCAGCGTCTTGTCGTACAAACGCAAAGTCGGACGCATGGCCGTCGCCAGCGTCACGGTCGTAACATGATCCGATATCGTCTCGCGGCCGGCACTGGCGTGTGTGAAACGCTCAATGCCGCGCGCGGCATTCTCCAATGCATCAAGAGCTGTCGATCGGAGCGCGCTGCTCGTTTCGAGAACGCTCCAGTCCGCTGTGAAAATCACCCGAAGCCTTCGTGCATAGGCGAGGTGCTCGCTTTCATCTCCGGCGACAGCCTGCATCTGGCTCACGGAAACAACGGGAAGCTGGGGCACGGCCGCATCCCCGGAACGCACAGCGGGAAGACCGTTGGGGCTTCCATCCGTGTACAGCGTGATGCCGCCCCAGCTTGCGGTGCGAATGGCGGTCTCACCGGAGTCATATTTCAGAATGCGGCCGCCAAGCGACGTGCGATCGGCATACAGCGCAAAGACTTCCGGATCGCCGTCGAAACGCAAAAGGTAGTTGCCGCCGAAGGCTCCAATGGTGAAATGAATGCGGTCACCCGCGACATAAGCACCGGGCTGGATACTGCCGAGCCGCTCGATCGAAAGCCGCTCCACGAGATCGGATTGGGCGAGGCAAGGTTCGGCGCTGGCAATCGCCGCGAAAACACAAATCGCAAGCAATGCCTTCGACATGAGTCTGGTCGCCCTGATATCCGTTGTGGCGACCCCCGCGCCAGCAAAGCCCTGAAGCGTCGCGAAGAAATCGGGCAAATTTAAGATTGCAGGTCGTCGAAGCGGCCGCCGCGGCCTTTTCCCTCGGAAAACCGCGCTGCGCCGGAAACCGCTTCGCCGCTGCGCAGCGTCGAAAGCCCGCGATCGAATTCATTCTGCATGGCCGGGATCAAATCGAGCGATCCCTGCTCGTACACGGACAATCGATCCTGTTTCATGCAGATTTGCGGAAACCCTGCGATTTCACGGGCAAGAGCTTCGGCGGCGGTGCGCGCCTGGCCCGGCGGCACGACGCGATTGGCAAGCCCGATCGCGAGTGCCTCCTTTGCATCGACAGGGCGGCCGGTAAGAATCAAATCGAG
>Ga0335077_10008395_pt1 | contig 12817 bp, 15 predicted proteins | sample Lox_Sample_31_FD_207151 | JGI IMG/M metagenome (GOLD analysis project Ga0335077, IMG submission 207151) | Soil microbial communities from Loxahatchee National Wildlife Refuge, Florida, United States - Lox_Sample_3.1 | ecosystem: Environmental > Terrestrial > Soil > Wetlands | place: USA... | reverse complement strand
TGCACGATGTATTCGCCGTCGCGCCGCTTGGCGCCGGCGTTGTCGATCCCACGGCCGGCAGCGCCATGGTGACAGGTCATTTTAGCGGAGTTGAGCTTAAGCACATTCTCGAGTTCTTTCTCGTCGACAACCCGGCGCATCCCGGCGAGTATTTCCCGCGTGTATCGGGGATGCGGTTCCACTACGACAAATCGCGCCCAATGTTTGATCAGGTAACGCTGGTCGAACTGGGAAATTTCGATAGCGGCTATCGCCAGATCGATATTAGCGGACAGGAGCGGCGCTTGTACGGCCTCTCCTGTCCCTTGATGGTCGGGCAGATTCTGGTAGGTATCCCCAAGTACACCAAGGGGAAGCTGGCGCTTGCGCCCAAGAACAAGGCGGGCGAGCCGCTTACCTCGAAAATCGAGGCCCTCGAAGCCCCTCAGGAAAACTCCGGCTACCTGCTGCCACCCCCGAACAGGGTGGACACGCGCAGTGTCGCAGTAGCGACGGTAAACGACCTACGTGAGATCAAGGAATGGCAGGCGATCATGGATCATCTGCGCAGCCTGCCGGCTAAGAGCAAAGGCGGGCTGCCCCTTATCCCGGTCGATGAGCGTGCCGCCGAGGTCCGCGCCATCAAGGTGGGTTGAATGTTGCTCGCGTGTGCACAAGCGCGAACCACCCTCAAAGTGACCTGCTCAATGATTCCTGGGAGCGATCCGTGACCGACAACCCCGTCATGTCCGCCGATGTCCCTCTGGCAGATGCCCCGCCGAGCTTTCACCTGCTGGCGAAGCCGAGCGGATCCACGTGCAACATCGACTGCACCTACTGCTTCTTCCTCTCCAAGCAGGCGCTCTATCCGAACGAAAAACGGCGCATGTCGGAAGCGACGCTCGAGACCTATATCAGCCAGTTGCTGGAGTCGCACCGTGTGCCCGAGGTAACCGTGGCGTGGCAGGGCGGCGAGCCCACATTGATGAAGGTGGAGTTCTTCAAGCGCGCCGTCGAGCTCGTCGAGAAATACCGCAAGCCCGGCCAAACGGTACAACACACGTTCCAGACCAACGGTATCCTCCTGGACGATGACTGGTGCGCATTCTTCAAGGCACACAACTTCCTCGTGGGCCTGAGCGTCGACGGTCCGCGTGAACTGCACGATGCCTACCGGCGCGACCGCCGCCAGCAGGGCACCTTCGACCGCGTGATGCAGGGCTGGCAACACCTGCGGCGGCACGGCGTCGAATTCAACATCCTGTGCACGGTCAATGCGGCCAACCAGAAACACGGCCGAGCGGCCTATCGCTTCCTCCGCGACGAGCTGGGGGCAAAGTGGATCCAGTTCATCCCGATCATCGAGCGCGCCACAGAGGAGACGCTGGCGATCGCCAACCAGGGCTGGAGCGAGCACCGCGGGCGCAAGCGACCGCTCTACACGCAAACCGGCACCCTCGTCACCGAGCGTTCGGTCGGCTCCGAACAGTACGGCCGCTTCCTCGTCGAGGTCTTCGAGGAGTGGGTGCGCCGTGATGTCGGCAAGGTCTTCATCCAGCTCTTCGACGTGACTCTCGAAGCGCTTTTCGGCCGCCACCTGCTGTGCATACACGCGCCGACCTGCGGCTACGGCCCCGCGCTGGAGCACAATGGGGATCTATACGCCTGCGACCATTTCGTCGAGCCGGGCTTCCTGCTCGGCAACATACACAAGACCCACATGCAGAAGCTGGTGGCCTCTCCGCAACAGCGCAAGTTCGGCGATGACAAGCGCGACACATTGACTGCACAGTGCCAACGCTGCGAGGTCAAGCCGCTTTGCAACGGTGGCTGCCCGAAAGACAGGTTCGCGCTTTCACGCGATGGCGAGTCCGGCCATAACTATCTTTGTGCCGGTTTGGAGCTGTTCTTCAAACACACACTGCCCGCAATGAGGACAATGGCGCAGTTGATTCAGCGGCGTCGCTATCCTGCAGAGGTGATGCTGCTGATCGCAGCGGAAGATGCAAAGCGCGGCCCTTATAAGCCTTGCCCCTGCGGCAGCGGCAAGAAGTTCCACTTCTGTCACGGCGATCGCTCGTCACGTGCTCCCTTCACCGGCGTGGCGAGACCGAAGGCCGCGGTGCCGGAAAAGGGAGTGCTACCCCTGCAGGGCGAAAGCCAATCGGCAAGGGCGTCCGACAGCACTCAAGCAGCGACCGAGTGACGCGAGGCGGCAACCGCAAGACTCGAGGAAGTTGGCCGGCGGATGCTGGAATAAGTGCGGCAGCAGGAATGCCGACGTCGCAATATCGATCCCATGTCCGCGCGGCCGTGGTTTCAGGCGCTAACTCGCCGCGCGCCGCCCGCGTGAGCTCCAGAGTCGCGAGTTGATCCAGGGGATAGACATCGGGGCCCTATTGCTATAATGTAGTAATCTGTTAGTACATCAATACAAATGAAAGCACATCGCACCATTACTCCGCGCCAGGAAGCCCTCGCCGAACGCAACCTCTGTGTGGCTCTTGCGGCCTTGTCTACTGCCGAGGAAACCCGGGCGTTTCTGCGTGACCTGTGTACTCCGGCCGAGATTCAAGCGATGGCCGATCGGTGGGCGGTAGTGGACTGCCTCAAGCGCGGCCTCCCCTACCGCACCATCCATCGTCTCACGGGCGTAAGCGTCACCACGATCGGCCGGGTCGCGCGCTTCCTCGCCACCGGCAACGGCGGCTATGAGGCGGCCAGTAAGCGCCTCGAAGCACTTCGCCATCCCCATACAAATGCCGCCTGACCGCCCATGGGAGAGCTTCGACTCAAACTGGCGGTCCAGAAATCGGGCCGCCTGACGGACCCTTCGCTCGACCTCCTCGCGCGCTGTGGCCTTAAGCTCGCGCGTGGTAAGGATCAGCTCTTTGGCTTCGGCGAGAATCTCCCGCTCGATGTGCTCTTTGTCCGCGATGACGACATCCCGGATCTCGTCGCCGAGGATGTCTGCGACCTCGGCCTAGTAGGGCTGAATGTCCTCGAGGAGAAGCGCCTGGAGCTGGCGGCCACCGGCCGTGCCGCCCGGTTCGAGACCGTATTGCCGATGGACTTTGGGCGCTGCCGGCTATCGATCGCTATTCCCTTGGAGATGTCCTGGAACGGGCCGGACTGCCTTTCTGGCCTTCGCATCGCCACCACGTATCCGTATTTGTTGCAACGCTACCTGCACGAGCGGGACATCCGAGCCGAGATCGTCAGGCTCTCCGGTGCAGTCGAGATCGCCCCGCGCCTGAAGCGCGCCGACCTGATCTGCGATCTTATTTCGACCGGCTCCACGCTCGCCGCCAACCACCTGCGGGAAGTGGACGTCGTGCTCGAGAGTCATGGCGTCTTGATCCGTACCCCGATCGCTTTGGATGGCGAGAAGGACGATTGGATCGCAAGACTCCTCAAACGTATCGATGGCGTGCAGCAGGTGCGGGAGAGCAAGTACATCATGTTGCACGCGCCGCGCAGCGCCCTGCCGACGATCAAGCGCCTGCTTCCAGGCTCGGAGTCCCCGACGATTCTGCCCCTGGATGGCTGTCTCGACCGAGTTGCAGTACATGCGGTTTGTCGGGAGAACGTCTTCTGGGAAACGCTCGAGAGCCTGAAGCAGGCGGGTGCGAGCGCGCTCCTCGTGCTTCCGGTCGAGAAGATGCTGTCCTGAGTAAGCCCCTATGCGCATTTTGAATTGGGAAGCGCTGAACAAGCGCGAGCGCGCGGCGGCACTCAGCCGACCGACGCCGGCGGCTCGGGCGCAAGTCGACATCCAGGTCGAGGGAATCCGCTGTCACGTCCGCGCATCCGGGGATACGGCACTGCGGAAATTCACGGCCGAGTTCGACCGTGCATTCCCGGAGCAACTGGCGGTCTCACCATTCGAATACGAGAGCGCTCAGAGTGCACTCGGCACGGAGCAGCAGCAGGCGCTGGCGCGCGCGATCGCCAATGTACAGCGCTTCCATGAGGCGCAAATCGCGCCCAGTGTACGGCTGGAGACTGAACCCGGAATCCGCTGCGAGCAGATCGTGCGGCCGATCGCGAAAGTGGGCCTGTACGTGCCTTCGGGGTCGGCGCCGTTACCGTCGGCGCTCATCATGATGGGCGTGCCGGCCAGGATCGCCGGCTGCAGCCAGCGCATCGTCTGCACTCCTCCGCGCTTAGACGGCAGCGTTCACCCGGCCATCCTGTTTGCCGCGCAGCTGTGTGGCATCGACTCGATCTTCAAGGCCGGCGGCGCGCAGGCCATCGCCGCACTTGCCTATGGCACCGAGTCCATCCCCCGGGTAGATAAGATCTTTGGTCCAGGCAACAGCCACGTCACCGCTGCCAAGCAGCAGGTGGCACAGGATCCGGATGGGGTTCCGTGCGATCTGCCCGCCGGGCCCTCGGAAGTCCTGGTCATTGCCGATTCCCAGGCTCGGCCGGCGATCATCGCCAGCGACCTTCTGGCGCAGCTCGAGCACGACCCCCTGTCGCAGGCGATCCTGGTCAGCGACAGCACGATGCTGGCGCGCGCGGTCCAAAGTGAACTCACCCTGCAGGCCGCGCAGCTCTCCCGACGGCAAGTCCTGGCGCAGTCCCTGAGCGCCTGCCGATGCCTGCTCGTGTCGGACCTGGAGCAGGCCTTTGAGGTCGCCAATGCCTATGCACCGGAGCATCTGATCCTGCAGGTCCTCGAGCCTCGAATGTGGCTCTCGCATGTCATGAATGCAGGCTCGGTATTCCTCGGTCCCTGGACGCCCGAGGCTCTCGGGGACTACTGCTCGGGCACGAACCACGTTCTGCCGACCTATGGCTACGCGCGAAGTGTTAGCGGACTCACGCTGCGAGATTTCCAGAAGTCGATCTCGGTGCAGGAAGCCACACCGCAAGGGCTGAGCGCACTCGGCCCAACGGCAGTGACCCTGGCCGAACTCGAAGGGCTTGACGGCCATGCCCGATCAGTCACCCGACGACTGGCGATTCTACCCAAGCGCTCGAGCCCGCAACCCCACACATCAGACGCGAGCCGGGCGGCGCCGTGAGTTGGCTCAACGCTCTCGTGCGTCCTGAGATCCTCACGCTCAAGCCCTATGCGCACGCTACGTGGGATCCCGCCTTTACGCGCCTCCATGCGAACGAGTGGCCACAAAGGATCCTGAACGACGAGTCCGGAGCCGGCCTGAACCACTACCCGGAACCACAGCCACGCGTGCTCATCGCGCGACTCGCCGAGCTGTACGCTGTGGACCAGTCCAGGGTCCTGGTCGGTCGCGGCAGCGATGAGCTGATCGATCTTCTCGTGCGGGCCTTCTGTCGCGCCGACAAGGACGCCGTCCTCGTCTGTCCACCAACCTTCGGCATGTATGAGATTGCGGCGCAAATCCAGGCGGCCCAGATCGTTTCAGTGCCCCTCAATCGCGCGCGCGGCTTTGCTCTGGATACCGCAGCAGTGCTCAAGGCCTGCCCTAACCCAGCGGTCAAGCTGCTGTTCCTGTGCTCGCCGAACAATCCCACCGGCAATCTCATGGCCGAAGAGTCCATCCTCGCCATCGCGAAATGCGTGCGCCGACAGGCCCTGGTCGTAGTCGATGAGGCGTATGTCGAATTCTCCAGCCGTGCGAGCCTGGTCTCGAGACTCGATGAATACCCGAACCTCGCCGTGCTCCGCACCTTGTCAAAGGCGCATGGACTGGCGGGTGCCCGCGTCGGCACGCTCATTGCCGACTCGGAAGTGATCGCACTGATCCGCAAACTCATTGCGCCCTATGCCACCCCCCAACCAACGCTCGAGGCAGTTCTCAGTCTTCTTTCGCCCGTTCACCTGCAAAGCCTTCCGCAGCGCATTCGGGAAATTCAGCGCGAGCGGCAGCACTTGGCGCAGGCACTCCGCACCATGCCTTCGGTCAAGGAGGTACTGCCGAGTGAGGCGAACTTCCTTCTGGCCCGCTTCATCGACCCGGGCTCCGCGCTTGCGCGCGCCAACCGCGCGAAGCTCCTGATCCGGGACGTACGCGGCCAAGCAGACCTCGAGGATGCGTTGCGCATCACGGTGGGTACCTCAGCGCAAAACGCCCGGCTGATCGAGGCCTGGCGATGAGCGTCCCCACCCTGTTCATTGACCGGGATGGCACCCTGATCGAGGAACCTCCCGATCAACAGGTCGACCAGCTCGAAAAGATTCGATTCATGCCCGGCGTCTTCGGAGCGCTGCAAGCGCTTGACCGGCGGGGTTTCCGACTCGTCATCGTGACGAATCAGGACGGCCTGGGAACGCCCGAATATCCGGAACAGGCATACAAGTCGTGTCAGCAGTTCCTGCTGGATAACTTTGCTTCGCAGGGAATCCGCTTCCGGGCGATCTTCTGCTGCCCGCACCGCCCCGAGGATGGATGCGCTTGCCGCAAGCCCAAGCCGGGGCTTCTCACCGACTATCTGGCTCGCGAAGAGATCGACCTGGCGCGCAGCGCAGTGATCGGCGATCGCGTGACGGATCTCGAGCTCGCCCAGAGCCTCGGGATCCGTGGTCTGCGGGTCAGTCTCGATGGCTCGCCGGCGGAGACCTGGCCTGCGATCGTCCACACATTGACCCAACGCCGTGCTCGTGTTCAGCGAAGCACCAAGGAAACCGATATCACCGCGGAAGTGAACCTGGACGGGGCCGATGAGTCGCGGGTCACGACGGGAATCGGCTTCTTCGACCATATGCTGGAGCAAGTGGCCCGGCATGGAGGCTTCTCACTTCAGCTCACCGCCCGTGGGGATCTGGACGTGGACGAGCACCACACGGTCGAGGACTGTGGCCTCACTCTCGGAGCTGCCTTGAAGCAAGCGCTCGGACCTAAGCTCGGCATCGCACGCTACGGTTTTGCCTTGCCCATGGATGAGGCCGAAGCCGCGGTGCTGCTCGATCTCTCCGGCCGGCCATTCGCGAAGTTCTCCGGTCGATTTGCCCGCGAGCAGGTCGGAGCCTTTCCGACCGAACTCGTCCCGCATTTCTTTCGCTCCTTGAGTGAGGGGCTGGGCGCCGCCATCCACATCAGCGTGCTGGGCGAGAATACGCACCACATGGTGGAGGCGTGTTTCAAAGCGGTCGGCCGCTCGCTTCGTCAGGCCGTGCGTCGCGAGGACGACGCGCTGCCCACTACCAAGGGTGTTCTGTGAAGGTGGCCATCGTGGACAGCGGGGGAGCGAACCTCGCGTCCTTGGCCTTCGCGTTTTGCCGCCTCGGAGTGCGTCCGCGACTCACTCGCGAGGCGGCGACGCTCGCGCGCGCGGATCGGGTCGTGCTACCGGGCGTCGGAGCGGCCGGTGCGGCGATGGGACGTCTCAGCACACTCAGGTTGGTCTCGGTCATCCGCTCACTCACGCAGCCGGTCCTCGGCATCTGCCTCGGCATGCAACTTCTCTTCCAGCACTCCGACGAAGACGACACACCGTGTCTCGGCCTCCTGCCACAGACGGTGCGCAGCCTTATCTTCCGCCCAGGCCTGCCCGTACCCCACATGGGCTGGAATACCTTGAGATCGATCACGTCCGATCCGCTGCTGGGAGGGATCACGGAAGGGTCCTACGTCTATTTCGTGCATCGGTATGCGGTGCCGGTGGGTGAGGCAACTCTGGCCGCCTCCGACTACGGGCAACCGCTGTCAGCGGTCATCAGGGCACGCAACTTCTGGGGCACGCAGTTCCACCCGGAACGCTCGGGCGCTCCTGGCGCACAGATCCTCCAGAATTTCCTGAGGCTCTGAACCGATGCTGCTGATCCCTGCTATCGATATCCGCGAAGGCCGCTGCGTGCGGTTGTTTCAGGGAGACTTCGCCCGGGAGACGCGCTACGCACCGACGCCCGCCGAACTCGTAGGCCGCTATGAGGAACTGGGCGCTGCCTGGATCCACGTCGTCGATCTGGACGGTGCCCGACTTGGCCTGAGCCGCCACTGTGCTTTGATCACAGGCCTCGCGCAGCAGACGTCCGCTTCCTTGCAGGTTGGCGGGGGAATTCGCTCGGCCGAGGACATCGAGTTCTTACTCTCCGCGGGCGTGCAACGAGTCGTGCTCGGAAGCGTGGCGATCCAGCGGCCGCTGGTGGTTAACAGCTGGCTCGACAAATTCGGCGCAGAGCGAATCTGTCTCGCATTTGATGTGCGTAGCGCAGCTCTCGTGCCTCAGGTACGCACGCATGGCTGGACGATGACTTCCGGGATCTCGCTCTGGGATGCCATTGCCCCCTACGCGGGTCGCGAATTGCACATTCTCTGCACTGACATCGCGCGCGACGGCACCCTCTTTGGCCCCAATCTTCGCCTCTATCAGCAGGCCGTCGTGCGCTTTCCACAGTTCCGGTGGCAGGCCTCCGGAGGGATCCGCAGCGCGCAGGACCTACAGGCACTCAAAATCGTTGGCGTCCATGCTGCGATCAGCGGCAAGGCTCTGCTTGAGAACCGCATGACCCCCCAGGAGCTGCAGCCATACTTGCCCGTCGCATCATCCCCTGCCTCGACGTCCAGCACGGTCGAGTCGTAAAGGGGATTCGCTTTCGCGATCTCAAGGTCGCCGGCGAAATCCTCCCCCTTGCACAGCGTTATCGCGACGAGGGAGCGGACGAACTCGTCCTTTACGACATTACAGCAAGTGCGGAGGAGCGCAGAGTCGATCGCCACTGGGTGCGCAGGGTCGCCCGCGCGCTCGACATCCCCTTTTGTGTCGCAGGCGGCATCCGCTCCATCCAGGACGCCGAGGAGATCCTGAACGCCGGAGCCGAAAAGGTCTCCCTGAACTCCCCGGCGCTCGCCAATCCGCCTCTGATCGATGCGCTGAGCCGCAAGTTTGGCTCCCAGTGCGTGGTCATTGGCATCGACAGCCGCCGCCATGGCAATACCTGGCATGCCTGGCAGTTCACGGGCGAGATGAACCGCGCTTGCGACAGCGGCCGCCGGGTTTCGGACTGGGCCCGAGAGGTTCAGGAGCGTGGTGCCGGAGAGATCGTCCTCAACTGCATGGGATCCGATGGAGTACGCGAAGGGTATGACCTTGAACAGATCCTCACCCTGCGAAACGACGTTAAGGTGCCGCTGATCGCTTCCGGAGGCGCCGGGTGCGCCGAGCATTTCAGGCAGGTCTTCGAGTGCGGTGCAGACGGCGCACTCGCGGCCAGCGTATTCCACTCGGAAAATGTCCACATCGGCGCACTCAAACAATACCTGGGCGCGCAAGGTATACCGGTTCGTTTATGAACGCCAAAGACATCGACACACTGCAATGGGACAAGGGAAGTGGACTTCTGCCCCTCATCGTCCAGCACGCTGGCACCGGGACCGTCTTGATGACCGGGTTCGTCAACCGCGAAGCCGTTGCGCTGATGCTCGAGCGCCGCCAAGTCGTGCTCTACAGTCGGTCCCGCAAGCGTATTTGGATCAAGGGCGAGTCATCCGGCCACTACATTAAAGTCCAAGAAGTCATTCCAGACTGCGATCGAGACGCACTGCTCGTCCTCGGCACACCATCGGGTCCGACCTGCCATGCGGGTACACCGAGTTGCTTTCCCGGCGGAGAGCCTTCGGCTACACGGCTTGCGTTTCTCGATGATCTACAGAGAACCATCGATGACCGGATCTCGAGCCCCCCTACGGACAGTTACACCGCGGCGCTGGTCGCTCGGGGCATTCAGCGCATAGCTCAGAAGGTCGGAGAGGAGGCCCTCGAAGTCGCACTCGCAGCCGCTTCTTCCAGAAATGACCTCTGTTCGGAGTCCGCCGACCTGCTTTTCCATCTTCTGGTGCTACTGAGAGTCCGTGGCATAGATTTCGGCGAGATCGTTTCGACGTTGCGACAACGTCAGCAGGTTAGGTCTAATGGGCAAACTGCGCGCCGGCTCGCCCAAGCAATCCACGGATAGATCGAGGTTCTAGTGACTCACCTCGTGAGCGCCGACACGGCGGCCTTCTTCCCTGAGTTGCGCCCGAACCTTCAACCGGACGGGCGGCGGTGGCGCTCCTCGCTCGATGTCCTCCGCCAGTCTGCCGCGGACGAGGGTCACGAATCCGGGTTTCTGCGCTGGTATCTGGGACTGACGGGACGGGCAAAGCCTCGCGCTTCACGCTCACGTCAACTACAGCGGACCGCTTGATCCAGACGCCGCTCGATCAACGTAGCCTTGTGCTCCACGACTAGATGTGAGGACCGCTCCACCCATTGCCAAAGTCTTGTGCCCAAGGACGTCAGCATTCTCTACTAAAGAAGCACCCTTCTTCAGGTCAATGTCCGCCCACTTTGGTGAATTCAGTTCTCCTTTGCGGGCCCCGGTCGTGATAGCAAGCAGCACGAGGGTACGCAGCGGCGTCCAAACCGATCTTCCACACCTCGAGCAACGCGCCACGCTCCTCAGCGGACAGGAACCGCGTGCGTCCGCGAGGTTCCTTCTTGCGGCTGATCGCGCTAACGGGATTTCGGAGCCGCCCAATCTAGCCGCGTTCGTGGCAAGCCTATCGAGCGCCTGGCACGCCGGCGAGATCCGTCCGACTTTTTCCATCGAGGCCAAACCGCGATACCTGCGCAGTCTACAAAGAGTCGCAGCCCAAGAGCCGGCCGCCAGCCCCACCACAGCGCACAAACCGGAAACGCGACCTGTTCGAGACCCAAAGCTGCAGGAGAAACCGCAACCGATCTACGCCAAACGCGGCCATGCCCGTGTCCAAGCGCTGCGGACGGTGTGGCCGATCGTATGCCGGCGGCTCGAAGGTCTCCCCAACATCAATGCCATGCAGCTGTTCGAAGAACTCTGCATCCGGTTCCCAGGCCGATTTACTCGCAGGCAATACAGAACGCTTCTTCGCCGCGTCAATCTCTGGCGTAAAGACGCTAGCGCTCGCGGAGTCGTCATCCGCACGAAAACGTATCGACGGTTCAGCGACAAGCCGCGCGGCCGACGACCCGATATCTTCAAGGATAACTAGGGCAGAGATGGTGCAGAGCCTAGAGGAGCACCCGGATCAGACCGCCCTTGAGCTCCTTGTCGAGTTCCAAGCCCGTTACCCGGGGCGGTACAGTCTGCGACAGCTTTACACGTTACAGAAGAGGGTTAGGCAATGGCGGAGGCAAGCCGTCCAGCGGCTCATCGCCGAGGTAAATAGCCCTACGCCTTGTGCCTCCGCTCTCTCCAATAGCTACCTAAGCGCCAACGGGTGACATCCGTGGTGAGGCATCCGGTAACAAAATTACGTGAGGCAACACGACAGTCGCAATTGGCGCGCAATACTGCCGAACATGCGCTAGCCGGCCGCAATCGGACCCCAAGCAGACAGACGCGGAATCCGGAGCGACTCACTGTGTAGATCAGCGCTGGAGCCAGAGAATGCACACCGTTAACTGAATTGTGATCGCTGTCTCCTTGACGCCTAAGCTTCCGGACGCGTCGGACCTACCTGCGATGGCAGGCAACGTGCGTAATGCGACAGAATCACGTAGCAGCCGAGCCCTGTGAACTTCTGCGAGGGGCGCCATCACGCCAAAGGAGTCATCAATGAGCAGCGTGCAGATCGAGCAGAAGAGCTATGAGATGCCTCCGCGAGAGGGAATAAGCATCGCGCATTTTCTTACCGTCGCTGACATCGAGCGATCGGCCCGCTACTACGAGAAGGTCTTCGGCGCTCGCATTCTGAGCCTGGGTGACGGCAACGCGCCTGGGTACCTTCAGCTTGCGAACATCTGGATGATTCTGAACGTTGGAGGCGGACCAACCCCGGATAAGCCGACGGTAACGCTCAGCGTCCCCGACCCGAATCACATCAACAGCTTTATGAATTTCCGCGTTGCGGATATTCAAGCGTGTTATGAATTGTGGAAAAGCCGAGGAGCGGAGTTCATCACGAAGCCGATCCCCAAGTACGGCGAGACGCGCTGCTACATCCGCGATCCTGACGGATATATTATCGAGGTCGGACAGAGCACCGACCTCAAGTACGGCTGACGCTCGGCCCGGATGAAATGCGGATTTAACGGCTCGAGTGACCGGTCTTGAGCCGAAAGCGGCCACAACTGCAGCTCAGGAGGAGGCGCCGGAGTGGGACAAGTCGGGGCGCGGTAACGGCTGAATCTTCCGCTGCACCTGTTTGCCGATCTTGCGATTCGCGATTTCCAGATCGTACTGCGCCTGCAGGTTCTGCCAAACTTGCGCAGTCGTACCGAAGTACCGCGAGAGCCGCAGCGCCATCTCGGCAGTTACCGCGCGACGGCGTCGAACTATTTCATTCACTGTAGGAGCCGTGACGCCGAGCTCCTTCGCCAGCTTGTAAGAACTCAACTTCAGCGGTTGCATGAAATCGTGCAGCAAAATGTCCCCCGGATGTACCGGACGCAGCTTCTTGGTTGCCATAACTTACAGTCCTTTGACGTGTCTTCAGTGGTAATCAACGATCTCAACGTCGAACGCGTCTCCGTCTTGCCACTTAAAACAGACACGCCACTGCTTGTTGATCCGAATGCTGTACTGCCCTTCACGGTTGCCCTTCAGAGCCTCCAGCTGATTAGACGGAGGAACCATGAGATCGCGGAGATCCGCAGCGCTATCCAGGTACTTCAGCTTTTCGCGCGCCCCTTGTTGGATCTGCCCATCGAGGCCCTTCACGAACTCACCCAGAAACACCGACCGGGTATCTTTGTTCTTGAAGCCCCTGATCACGCTGATACATTAACGCTATACGTTATTAACGTCACGCGTTAATAGTGGGGCGTGACGGAGTCGAACCGTCGACCAGCGGATTAAAAGTCGTAGATCTGACACCGGCATACACCACCCAACTCTGTCAAGCACCTTGCTACGCAGGTGATTTTTCAAGGGATTCACTGTGCA
>Ga0335077_10008393_pt1 | contig 12817 bp, 5 predicted proteins | sample Lox_Sample_31_FD_207151 | JGI IMG/M metagenome (GOLD analysis project Ga0335077, IMG submission 207151) | Soil microbial communities from Loxahatchee National Wildlife Refuge, Florida, United States - Lox_Sample_3.1 | ecosystem: Environmental > Terrestrial > Soil > Wetlands | place: USA: Florida... | reverse complement strand
GGGCAACTGCATGCTCGGGGCACACGGGGTTGCCAGTGTGCAGACGAAGCGATAGCCGCGGCGCGAAGCCGTCTCGATGTAGCGGGGCTGCCTTGCGTTGTCGCTGAGCGCTGCACGCAGCTCGCTGATGATGGTCTTGAGCACCGACTCGCTGACATGCCGATGACCCCAGACCGCGTCGAGCAAGGCGTCCTTGGTCACCAGCTGTCCCGGCCGTCGGGCGAGCGTGCACAGCACCGCGAACGCCTTTGGCGCAAGCGCGATCGGATGCCCGCCGCGAGTCAAACGAGCATTCGCCTCATCCAGCTCGAACGCGTCGAATCGCACCTGCAGAGGTTCAAAGTCGGCCATTCGCGGGCAGGAACGCGCAGAGCAGCGCGATATGGACCCAAGATGCACTCTATCATCGCACAAGCTGACCGCCGGCAGCGCTGTGGCGCACCGGCGCGGTCTGGCCAGGATGGTCGCGAGCCCTATGGTCGTTGCCGGCACCGCTTGGAGTGAGATCGCCTCTCGGCGGGCGCGCCCGGAGCCGCGTACTCGCCGCCTGGCGACGAGCACTCTCCGCCTCGCCGCGATGGGCTACTTGCCGTACTCGTCGTGGCGGCGCACCCAGAAGGGTCCGCGGTCGCCCTCGTCGCGGCCTTTGGGCACCAGGTCGAGGTACTGGTAGTCCACACTCATCATGTCTATCCCTCGAGCATACGTCGAGTAGGTGTGGAACACGGCACCCGTGTTGTCCCTGTAAAAGACGCTGACCCCCTCACGCTCCGACACACCGGGGTCCTGCGTCGTGAAGTTGTAACACGCTTCCTTCCTGGCGACCTGTTCCGGCGTAAAGGACACGTGGTAGTCGAAATTGAAGTCCGTCTCAGACGACGAGACCCACTTGAAGCTCCAGTTCATCCGCTTCTTGTATGCCGCTAGCTTGCTGTACGGTGCCCGAGACGCAGCGATCATCGTCACATCGCGCTGGTTGAGGTGCAGGATGATGCCGTTGAAATTGTCCGCCCAGCGGGAGCAGTGCGGGCATCCCGCCTCCCAGTCGGGTCCATACATGAAGTGGTAGACGATGAGCTGGCTTCTTCCGTCGAAGAGCTGCGGCAGGGTCTGTTTCCCATCCGGTCCCTCGAAGACATACGGCTTGGTCACCGGCTCCCACGGCAGCTCGCGCCGCTCCCGGCTGAGCTGGTCGCGCAAGCGGGTGAACTCCTTTTCCTTGGCCAGGAGGCGCTTGCGTGCCTGGATCCACTCGTCGCTGGTAACGATCTGATGGGACGCCATGATGTGATCTCCTCCTTGTTCGCGACTAACAACTCAGTGCGCGGGCCCGTACCCAGCAGCGCCCGCCACGGCCGTTCGGAGCTTGGCGGCAACGGACCGCTGGGCCATTGTGCCACCGAACCTCTTCACCGTTCTGGGGCTCCCGCGACCAGTCGACTCCAAAGTGGGTCCGATGGGCGCGCTGGACCGAGAAGGCGGTTCCCGGGTTGATCACCCGGTTCAGCAGTTCGAGCATCGATCGCGGCGCCAGCGCCTAGCTGATGCACGCACTCCGCCGAGGCATCGGCTTAGCGCGGCCGAGCTTTTCCGCTCACGGCTGCGGTAAGATGAGTCCACCTGCGGCTATGAAGGATGGACGGATGAAAACGGTCTTGATCTATGAGCTCGCCCAGGATGGCCTGCGCAAAGCGAGTATGCATCGCGAAGCGCACAGTGCATGGCTTGACGAGTTCTATGAGCGCGGTGTGCTACTGATGGCCGGGGCGTTCGCAAATCCGGCAGAAGGGTATATGGCTGTCTTTACCGACCGAGAAGCCGCCGATGAATTCATCCAAGGCGACCCATTCGTCGCCAACGGCATCGTGTCGAGCTGGACGCTGCGCGACTGGGACGAAGTCCTTTCGTAGAGATCGTCGGACGATCTCTTTTGTCTCGAGCGCGCGCGGCCGAGCCGGCGGCGCCGGCGCTCCGAATGGTGCGAGGCCGGGACGAGGTAAGGATCGGTGGCTCCCGTGCGTGCGTGGGACTAGGCCGCTTTCTTGTCCGAAACTGCAGCAGTGCCGCTCAACTCACGCTCGATCGCGCTCCAGCGCTCGCGGGCCTTCTCCGTGTTGGACAGCTTCACGTGACCGAAGCCACGGATCTGCTCCGGCAGGCTCGCAAGCTCGACGACGAGCGCGACATTGCCCGCTGTGAGTGTGCCGGAAAGCAGGCTCAGCGACCGCTCGTAGTCATCGATCAGCCGGCGCTCCATGCGGCGCTCCTCGGTCATGCCGAACGGGTCCAGGGCCGTGCCACGTAAGAAGCGCAGGCGGGCGACGGCTTTGAACGCGAGCCCCATCCAAGCCCCATATTCGGACTTCATCAGGCGGCCCTGAGCGTCGCGCTTGGCGAGCAGCGGCGGAGCCAGGTGGTACTTGAGCTTGAAGCTGCCTTCGAATGCCTCGCCCAGGCGTCTCTGGAATGCCCCGCCCGTATACAAGCGGGCAACCTCGTACTCGTCTTTGTACGCCATCAGCTTGAAGAAGTACTTCGCCACCGCTCGCGCGAGCGAGTCGGTCGAGCTCACCGCCGCTTCCGCACGACGGACTTTGTCGACCAGCGCGTGGTAGCGCCGTGCGTAACCGGCGTTCTGATACTCGGTGAGAAACGCGACGCGACGCGCGATCAATGCATCCAGAGTCTGCGGCATCTGCACCACGACCGGCTTGCCCGGCAGCGCGATCTGCTCGACCTGCTGCAGGTCGATGGCGGCGCGTCTTCCCCAGTGGAAGCTCAGCTTGTTCGAGTCGATGGCGACACCGTTCAACTCGATCGCGCGCAGGATCGACGCCTCGCCGAGCGGCACCAACCCCTTCTGGAACGCGAATCCGAGCATGAAAAGGTTCGTGGCGATCGAATCGCCCATCAACGCGGTCGCGAGCCTGGTCGCGTCCAGAAAGTGCGCGCGGCCGCCGACGGATTCCTCGATCAGGGCGCGAACCTGCGAGGCGGGAAATTGCCAGTCCGGTTGCTGCGCAAACTGGCCGGGCGGCTGCTCATAGGTGTTGATGACGGCGACGGTCTTGCCCGGCTTGGTCTTCGAGATCGCGTCGAGCGCACCGGCGGTCAGCATGTCGCAGCCGAGGATCAGATCGGCCTCGCCCGTTGCGATGCGCTGCGCGCGGATGTCCTCCGGGCTGCGTGCGATGCGCACATGCGAGGTTACGGCACCATTCTTCTGCGACATGCCGGTCATGTCCAGCGCCGAGATCCCCTTGCCTTCGAGGTGAGCGGCCATCCCGAGCAGCGCGCCGATCGTGATCACGCCGGTGCCCCCGATCCCGGTGATGAGGATGTTATAGGGCGCCGCGTCGACGGCAACGGTGGGCGGCTCGGGCAGGGCGTCCACGGGTGCGCTCTTCTGTAGCCCCGTCTTCGACTTCTTCGGGACCGCGCCCTCGAGCGTGACGAAGCTCGGGCAGAACCCTTTGAGACAGGAATAGTCCTGGTTGCAGGACGACTGGTCTATCGCACGCTTGCGGCCGAGCTCGGTCTCGAGCGGCAAGATCGCCGTGCAGTTGGACTGCACGCCGCAGTCGCCGCAGCCTTCGCAAACGTCCTCGTTGATGAACACGCGCCTCGGCGCTTGCGGGTACGTCCCTTTCTTTCGTCGGCGGCGCTTCTCGGCGGCACAGGTCTGATCGTAGATCAGGACAGAAACCCCCTGGTACCCGCGCAGCTCCTTTTGCACGGCTTCGAGGTCTCGGCGATCGCTGAGCGTGACCGACGCAGGCAGGGCAGATCGGTCTTGGTAGCGCGACGGATCGTCCGTGACTAGCGCGATGCGCTGTACGCCTTCCGCCGCCATCTGCTGAGCGATCATCGGAACCGTGAGCGTTCCGTCGATCGGCTGGCCGCCGGTCATCGCGACTGCGTCATTGAAGAGGATCTTGTAGGTGATATTGACGTTCGCCGCGACGGCCGCGCGGATCGCAAGGCAGCCGGAGTGGAAGTACGTGCCGTCGCCCAGGTTCGCGAACACATGCTTGCGCTTGGAAAACGGCGCCTGTCCGATCCACGGCGCACCCTCGCCACCCATATGCGTCGTCGTCTTCGTGTGCTCGGGATAGATGGCCGTCGCCATCACATGGCAGCCGATGCCTGCGAGCGCGATGCTGCCGTCGGGCACCCGGGTCGAAGTGTTGTGCGGACAGCCCGAGCAGTAGAACGCGGGACGCGGCGGGGTGTTGACGGCCTTGCGCAGCACCGCCTCCTTGGCTTCGAGGAACGTGAGGCGCGCTTTGATCAGGTCGCTCGAATGGAAACGCGCGATGCGCCCTGCGATGACACGCGCGATCTGCGCAATCGAGAAATCGGCTTTGGCCGGAAGCAGCCACTCGCCGCGGGGATGCACCCACTCGCCGGTTTCATCGAACTTGCCGATGACGCGCGGGCGCACGTCGGACCGCCAGTTGTAGAGCTGTTCCTTGAGCTGGTACTCGACCATCTGCCGCTTTTCTTCGACGACCAGGATCTCGTCCAGGCCGCGCGCGAACTCGCGCACGCCATCGGGTTCGAGCGGCCACGGCATGGAGACCTTGAACACGCGGATGCCGATCTCCGCGGCCTTGTCCGCGTTGATGCCGAGCTCCTCGAGCGCTTCGAGCACATCCATGTACGCCTTGCCCGAGCAGATGATTCCCAGACGCGCGGTCGGGGAGTCGATCATCGTGCGGTTGAGCCGGTTGGCGCGCGAATACGCGAGGGCCGCGTAGATCTTGTAGTCCTGCATGAGCGCCTCTTGTTTGCGCGCCTGCACGCCGACGAAGTCGTTCAGCAGCCGGCAGTTCAGCCCGCCCTCCGGCACCGCGAAATCATCGGGCAGCTTAACCTGTATGCGGAACGGGTTCGCATCGACCGACGCGGATGATTCCACCGTGTCGGCGAGCGCCTTGAAACCGACTGCGCACCCCGAGAAGCGAGACATCGCCCAGCCGTGTACACCCAGGTCCAGATATTCCTGCACATTGCAGGGATACAGGACCGGGATCATCGACGCCGAGAACAAGTGGTCGCTCTGATGCGGCAGTGTGGACGAGTACGCGCCGTGATCGTCGCCTGCGACGAGCAGAACACCGCCATGCTCGGACGTGCCGGCGAAGTTCATGTGCTTGAAGACGTCGCCGCAGCGGTCGACGCCCGGGCCCTTTCCGTACCACATGGCGAAGACGCCGTCGTAGTCCGATCCGCCGATCAGCCCCACCTGCTGGGATCCCCATACGGCGGTGGCGGCGAGCTCTTCGTTGATGCCGGGCTGAAACTTGACGTGATGGGCCTCGAGATGCTTCTGCGCTTTCCACAGCGCTTCGTCGAGACCGCCGAGCGGCGACCCGCGATAACCCGAAATGAATCCCGCTGTGTTCAGCCCTGCGGCCTGATCGCGGCGACGCTGGACCAGTGCCAAGCGCACGAGGGCCTGGATGCCGGTCAGGTAGATGCGACCGGTGTCGGAAACGTACTTGTCGTCCAATGTGACTGCGCGCATGTCTCACTCCTGTAGGGATCGACTTCGGGGTGCTCGGTCGTGGTGTGACCGAACCCCGGAGGAGCACTCCGGCCGGGTCGGCCGTGGCGCTCGCATAGCGCTATTGTCAACCTAAACGGATGATGCTGCGCGGAGCCTCCGTGAGGCGGGCATCGCTGGACGGTGCCCGCAGCCCGACGCGATCCTCGGAATGCCGTGCTTCTTTGCTCCCACGGCGAAAGCGAGAAAGGACGCGCCAGGGTGCGCGAGGCGGCAGTCGGTCGCCGCTCTCGGGGTAGACATCATGGTCGCCTGTGGGTAGGGGCGTGCCGAATGCGGGTGTCTACTCTCCCCCGGCCGCCGTATTCGCGGCCTCATCGGCGTAGCGATAGCGAATCCAACCGGCATTCATCTCGTCCCAGGTCTGCTCACCCCATGGCACGGCGCGATTCGGATCGGGGTTGGCCGGGTTTTGCGCAGAGTTGTCCCAGGTCATCTCGAACACCAGCCGGGTACCCGCCGCCAGCAGCTTGGGGGACTTCAGCACGTAGCTGGTCTGCCAGTTGAAGTCGTACTTCGGCACCGAGAGCAGCACCTCCTCGCGCCCGTCCGAGTATTGCGCGGTGAACTTCGCCGCCTTGCCGCGCAGGTGTGCGTGCGGCATGAGGCCGTACAAAACGACCGCGCGCTCGAACACATGCTCGACGGATACGGTGTACGCCTTGGCGTTGGGCGGCACCACGAGCGAGTATTTGGCCAGCATCAGCAGATGCAGCGGATAGCGCGGCGGCCCGTCGCGGAAATAGTAGCCGACCCGCGTCACGTCGGTCGTCTCCTTGCCGATGGGCGTGTAGTGCATCTGGAAACGCAAGCTCGCGCCTTTGCGCAACAACACGCCGGTGTCGGGAGGATAAGGCAGCACATTCTTGCCCGGCGAATAACCGCCGAAATGCGCGAGTTGCTCGGCTGTGTTGCGCTGAGAGCCGGCGGCGGGATCGTCGACGCCGGCCAGCACATGGTGCACCACCGACCGGTCGCCGGGAAGAATCTCCACCGCGCGCACCCAGGCATCGTGATCGAGCGGATTGGGCACTCGCGGGTATTGATAGTTGACCACGCCGGTAGGCGGCACCGTGTACGCCGGCACTTCGACGATCAGGTCCGGTTGGCCCAGCGTCCATTCTGAGCGGATGCGCTCCAGATGCGCGAGCGGATCCGGCCCGTCACCGCGGGGCGCGCCGGCTTCGATCCAGTGCACCAGCGTGGCGGCCTCGTCGACCGTGAGCGAACGATCTCCTTCGAACGCGCCGATGTGCGGATCGGCGTGCCAGGGAGGCATCCGCTGGGTGCGCACGACCTCGCGGATCATCGGGCCGAAGCCGCGCACCATCTCGTAGCCCGTCATCGCCCACGGTGCGACCCCACCCGGCCGGTGGCAGCTCGCGCAGCGCCGCTCCAGCAGTGGCGCGATCGTCTCGGAGTAAGAGATCTTTGCATGCGCGGCTCGCCGTTCCTGTTCCGGAAAGTCGACCAGACAGCCGGGGGCGTCGGCCTTCGCCACGCGCACCGGCTTGCCGGCAAGCACATCCTCCAGAGCGTCCGCCAGGTAGTTGCGCGTCGCGGCCGGCTTTTGTGCGCCATACGACAGGCGATCGTCGATCGGTCCCCGATACAGCAGCTTCCAGGTATTGGGCTCGATGACGAAGACATCCGCAGTGCGCTCTACACCCAGGGATTCGCCGATCAGCTGCGTCTCGTCTTTGAGGATCGGCAAGTCGATGCCGAACTCCGCGGCTTCCTGCGCGACCGCGTCGCGATCGTCCTGCAAGTTGGAGTTGATCAGCAGGAACTCGACGCCGCGGTCGCGATACCGGTCGCGCAACGCTCGTAGCGTAGGCAGCGCGTTGCGCACGATCGGGCAGCCGTCGCCATGCACCATCAGCACCACGACCTTGGCATCCGACAGGTAGTACAGCTCATGCGAAACGCCGCGATGATCGAGCAGGCGGAAATTATCGACACGCTGGCCGGGCTCGAGCGCCAGCGCCCCGCCCATCACGCCGAGCCCCGCCAGACAACCACACAGAATGGCGATGGCCGCCCTCATCGATCCCCTCCGGAAGCCATGGTGCGTCCGGCGCGCATCGGCTCCTTGCGCCTCCGCTAGTTGCGCTGAATCGGGATCGCGAACGGGCGGATCGGTGATGCGGCCGCGCCGCGCATCTTCAATGGAGAGGCGATGAACAGGAACTCATACGCCCGATCCTTGGACAGGTCCTCCAACCACAGCGCCTCGATCAGCGACACACCTCGTTCGGCGAGCAGATAGCTGTGCGCAGCGACAAAGTTCTCGGGATCCTGCTGTGATTGTCGATTTCATGACGCATCTCCTCCCGGATTAGGTCTACTCATCGTACTCCAAGGTTGTGCGAGGCGCTCAAGTCGCGGGCCGTCGAATCGATATTGAAGGCATCCGTTCGACCCACAGAAATCCAACATGAGAGCCTGCGCCTGCATCCTCACACTCGGACTCGCGGTTTCGCTCGGCCCGGCCGCCGCTGCCGAGAGCGGTCTTCCTTGCCGAGTGCCGGAACTGCGTCCGGGCGCTCTGCCGCCCCCGGTACCGATCCCGGAAAACTGTGACGTTCTGCAGTCGAGCGCGGACGCGGCGCACTTCGCACCATCGCCATCGCGGTGGTTCGAATCGGAGAAGACGGCGTACGCGCAGTTGCTTTCGCATGCACATGCCAAGGTGCTCGTCGTGCCGTTCCAGGTCGAGGGCGCGGCCTTCGACCGCGTCGAGCGCATGCTGATGACGGCGAGGCTCGCCCGGTACCTGGCGCGCGAGAGCCAGCAGCAAGTCGCCGACCCGTTCCTGATCGAGCGGGCGTTGGGCGAGGGCATGCGGCGGGTCGGCATGGCCGAGGCAGAGCGCTTGGCCGTGCAGCTCGGTGCCGAGCGCATGGTGATCGGCTTCACCGGCCACGACGGCCGCGGCAACATGCGGCTGCGCTTTGCGGTGTATCCCATCGGCAAGCGCGGCATCGACCGGCAGCAGCCCGCGATCGAGAAGCGATACGCGGAGATGCCCTTCGGCGACGGGCTTCCCTCGGAGCTGTTCCGCAAGATGCTGCCCGAGGTGGCGCGAGACCTCGGTTTTCCGCAGCGGCTGGCCGCCGCGCCTCGAGCCTATCCAACCGAGGCCGCCGCCTCGCTTCCGGACTCCCCGGCGTCGCTCGCGCACGCGAATGCCAACGCTTCTCCGATTGCGCGTGCCTACCAGCTCCAGCTCCTCGGCGCGCTGTATCCATCCGAGTCGGTCCGCGGGATCGAGCGTCCATTCATGCGCTCGCTGCTGCTGCTCGATGACGTCGCGCCGGAGTCGCCGGATTATCGATTGTTGAAGGCACGCGCATGGATGTATTTGCGCCGCAGGCCTGCCGCGCTCGCAACGCTGGGCCAGCCACAGACCGTGGAGGAGCGCGCGCTGCAGGCGATGCTGAACGGCAACCTCCCGGACCTCGAGCAGGAATACCCGAGGATCCGTTCGCGGGCGGACAAGCTGATGTCCCTGATCGACCTGCTCAATATGAGGGCCGTCTACGACGCCTTCGATGGCCGCAAGGCACGCGCCGAGCTCGCCGCGCTCGCAGGCAGGTCCCGGGAATGGCAAACGCTGCTGGCCTGGAAGTACATCGACTGGGACGGGTGGTCACGGCGCTCGAACATCGAGCTCAAGACCCTGCTGGACCGCAGTTTCCCGGTTCCGGGGCTTACGGCCGAGTCGATGCTCCACGAGCAGGTCGCGCTCGGCAACGACGGTGCGGGCAGTCCGGACATCGAGCTCTCGGTGTTTCGGCATGCGCGCAAGCTCATCGCCGACAAGCCGACGGAGTGGTGTTGCGAGGATCCGCTCGTTCTGCCCAGCCGGTGGGATTATCTGGATCTGCTCGTCGAACGTGCCGAGTCGAACCTCGAAACCCAAGTGCGATTCCTGCTCCAGACGCAGGGCCTGCCCGAGCGCGCGGATGCGCTGCTTGCCCGATACGAGATCGTGTATGCGGATCACTCGGCGCTCACGCTGCTGCGTGCGGAGACATCCGCCGCACTGGCGGTCCGTCGGCAAGGGCCGGAAGCCGATGCGCTGCGCAAGCAGGCCTCCGAGCTGCGGGCGAAAGGCATCTATTGGGCGCAAGGGCAGAGCGCGCGGGCAGCGCGTGCGTGGCGGACCGGGCATGAGCAGTCGTTGCAAGCGCAGTCCGGGGCTTCACAGCCTGTCGACGTAGCCGACGCGATCGTGAAGGCGTACGCGGTGGACTATCCGGCCCGGCAGTACTGGCCGGTGTGGATGCCGGGCGCCGCCTCGAGCGTGCTGCGCGCCCAAGCGATGCAGCGGCTCGCTTACTCGCTCGACTGGTTTGGCGCAGTGACTCAGGCTTCCGGTTACGCGGGCACCCCGGACGCACAGCAACAGCTCCTGAAGGAAATCGAAGGCCGCTTCAAGGGCGCGCCCGAGCGGCCCAACTTCCTCGCTCTGAGGCAACCAGGCGCGTCGGGATCCGTCGACAAGCTGAGCATGTACCGCGACGCGATCCGGGCCAATCCGCGAGCATGGGAGAACTATCTCCGCGCTGGGAAGGCGGCGATCGAGAAAGGCGATTACGCGCAGGCCTCGAAACTGTTTTTGAGCTACCCGGGTTTCTCGGAGCGGCATCCAGACGAGACGGTGGGCCTGTCGAATTCCGCCTACGAAGCCGGGTCGGAGCTGTATTGGCGCGGGGCGATTCGTGAGGCGACACCGCTGTACCGACTCGCCGCCGGATTCGACAACGGATCGGACGCCAGCATCACCAGCGGGCTGCGTCTCAAGCTGCTTGCCGGAGACTACGTTGGCGCGGCGGACGATTCATTGCAGCGCGCCCGGCGCTACAACTCCGCGCAGGCGTACAGCGACCTCTTCGCGCTGCTGCACGTGCTCGGCCACTCCAAGGAGGCGTGGCCCGGATTCGACGCGCTCATGGAGCGCTTCGAGGACCCGCAGCTGTGGGCATCCGCGTACGTCGGGCATCGTGTGTCCGCGGCGTCCGACAGCCAAGTCGAGAGCTGGCTCATGAGCGAGCGCATCCGCAAAGCTTCCGCCAATGGGTATCGCTTCGCTCCGAACTTCGCGGTGCTGTGGTACGTTGTCGATCGCCCGCCGCGGGCCGGCTTCGGCGACCTGGTCGAAACGCTGGACAGCCCAGCACGGCATTACACCACCAGCCGCGGGTTCACCGTGGAGGGCGATTCCGCCCATCCCGGCCCAGCGGAGCAGGCAAAGATCGTAGGCCCTTCGCACGGCATCCCCAGGCCCGCAGCGGAATCATCGGCCGGCGCCGTGCCGGGAACCGCGATCAAATACAAGCCCACGCCGGTCGGCCCGGTCAGGTCCGACCTCGCCTATTTCGCGGACGCTTACACATTGCTGCGCACAAAGGACTACTCGGGCGCGACCCGCGTCTTCGACGAGATGACCCGCTATTACGAGATCGTCGGGACCTATGCGCTCCCTTATTTCACGTGGGGCTTGGCGAAGTCCGGGGATGCGAGGGCTGAGGAGCTTTACAAGACCCTCGACCGGCAGACTGGCGTGACGGGTCCCTTTGCTTTCGATACTTTGCTCGCCAAAGCCTTTATTGCGGGCGCCGCAGGGCGCCACACGGATGCGGTTCAGCACCTCAAGGACGCATTCAATCGGTGGCCATACGCCGTGGCGCGCCCGATTTACACCGTATATCAGTTCGCGCAGGCCTGCGAGTGGCTGTACGAAGACAGCGGGAAGGACGAGTACCGTGTGCTCGCTCTCGACTGGGCGCGCGAGGTGCAACGCATCGCGCCGATGTACTCGTGGGCATACGCGATGGAGGCGAAGCTCACCAAGAGCCCGGAGCAGCGGCTGCGCTCGCTGGCTCTGACGCTCTATCTCGATCCCAACTCGGAGCGCATCGCAAAGTTTCCCGCTGCCGAGAAGAAGCGGGCGAAGGAGTGGCTCAAGACCAATAATCCGTTCCTAAAGACGCTCTCCCGCACGCCGGAAAGTCGCGTGTAACTGGGCCGGCCACGCGACGCGCTCGCGCGATCGGAGGATCCGGCGAGCGGCCGGCGACAGCGCTTGTGTCGACTCATGCGCTGTGGCAAGGTTACGCTCCATGAAGATCTCGCGCGTCGAAGCTTTGCATTGCGACGGCGGCTGGCGGCCCTGGACGTTCGTCCGCATCGAAACCGATGATGGGCTGGTCGGCTGGGGCGAGTGCAGCGACAACCGCAGCCCGCACGGCATCGCGGGTTGCGTGCGGGACCTGTCGCATCTTCTCGTGGGCGAAGACCCGCGCCCGGTGGAGCGCCTGTACTGGGACATGCTGCGCGCGACGCGGCAGAATCTGGGCGGCGTCACCCACAAGGCGATGGCGGGCATCGAGCTGGCGTTGTGGGACATCAAAGCCAAGGCGCTGGGCGTCCCCGTCTACTCGCTGTTCGGCGGACCGCTGCGCGATCGCGTCCGGTTGTACTGGTCGCACTGCGGTACTACACGGGCGCGCATGTGGCAGATGCTGGGGATGCCGCCGCTCCGGACGTACGACGACATCGCCGCGCTGGGAAAGGAAGTCGTCGCACGCGGCTTCACGGCGCTCAAGACCAACATCGTGATCCCGGGCGAGCCCGCCAACGTGTACTTCCCCGGCTTCAGCGCCGGCATCAACTCGACCGACGGTGTAGCGACGGTGGAGGTCATGGAGGCGATCGAGCGCCTGATCGGCACGTTCCGAGACGCGGTCGGCCCGCGCGTCGGGCTGTGCCTCGATCTCAACTACAACTTCCGGACCGAAGGCGCGGTGCGCATCGCGAAGCTGCTCGAGCAGTTCGACATGCAGTGGATGGAATACGACAACTGGGACGCGGAGGCGTTGCTGCAGATCAAGCAATCGACCTCCACGCGCCTCGCCTCTTGCGAGAGTCTGGTCACCACGCGCCAGTATCGGCCGTTCCTAGAGCGGCATGCGGTGGATGTGGCGATCATCGACGTGCCGTGGAACGGCTTCTCGCAGTCCGTGCAAATCGGGCGCATGGCGGAGGCGTGCGAGATCAACATCGCTCCGCACAACTACTACAGCCATCTCGCCGACCTGCACTCGCTGCATCTCTGCGCGGTATTGCCGAACGTGCGAATCATGGAGATCGACATCGACGACGTGCCGTGGAAGAGCGCGCTTGTCACACGACCTCCCACCATCCGGGACGGGTACATCTTCGTCTCGGATGCGCCCGGAT
>Ga0335077_10008392_pt1 | contig 12818 bp, 10 predicted proteins | sample Lox_Sample_31_FD_207151 | JGI IMG/M metagenome (GOLD analysis project Ga0335077, IMG submission 207151) | Soil microbial communities from Loxahatchee National Wildlife Refuge, Florida, United States - Lox_Sample_3.1 | ecosystem: Environmental > Terrestrial > Soil > Wetlands | place: USA... | reverse complement strand
TCCAGCTTGACACGGCCTGCACTTGGCAACAAACTGGACTACGCTGTTCTGATTGAGCGGCGGACACGCTTCCGCTTAGAGGAGGGGCCTGACGATGCGGCTTGCGAGGATGCGGTTCATTGGAATTGCGATGTTGTCATGCGCCGCGACGATAGCATTCGCGCAGCCCGGACTATCCGGAACGGGCGACGGCGAATGGCCGTCGTATGCGGGAGATCTGAGTAACTACCGCTACTCGCCGCTCGATCAGATTAACGCGGCAAACTTCCGCAAGCTGGAAGTGACGTGGCGGTTCAAAACCGACAGTCTGGGAACACGGCCCGAATACAAGCTGGAAGGCACGCCGTTGGTAGTCAACGGAGTCCTGTACGCGACCGGCGGCACGCGCCGATCCGTTTTCGCCCTGGATGCGGCCACAGGCGAGTTGTTGTGGGTCCATGGCGAACATGAAGGGCAGCGCGGAGCGACCGCAGCGCGCCAACTCTCGGGGCGCGGCGTGTCGTATTGGACCGACGGTAAGGGCGACGAACGGATTCTGTACGTCACGCCGGGATATCGCCTGATCTGTCTCGACGCGAAAACCGGGATGCCCATCAAGACGTTCGGGACCGGTGGCCTGGTGGACATGAAGACCTTCGCCGTCTATGGCACGGGCCAGCCCATCGACCTGATTGATGGAGAGATCGGCCTTCATGCGACGCCGGCGGTCACCCGCAGCGGCGTGGTGATCGTGGGCTCGTCGTTCCGCGAAGGGAACGCTCCCAAGACGCACAACAACACCAAGGGGCTGGTACTCGCCTTCGATGTGCGCACGGGAAAGAAGCTGTGGCAGTTCAACACGATTCCCCGCCCGGGCGAATTCGGCAATGACACCTGGCTCCAGGAGTCGTGGGCGGTGAACGGCAACACCGGGGTGTGGACGCAGATCGCTGTGGATGAGCAACTGGGCCTGGTTTATTTGCCGGTCGAAACCCCGACCTCGGATTACTACGGTGGCCAGCGCCCCGGCGACAATCTCTTTGCCGAAACGCTGGTGTGCGTCGATCTGAAAACCGGCAAGCGCAAGTGGCATTTCCAGTTGGTGCATCATCCCATCTGGGATTACGACATTTCTTCGGCGCCGATCCTGGCCGACATCAACGTGAACGGCCGCGCGATCAAAGCCGTGATCCAGCCGACCAAGCAATGCTGGCTGTTCGTGTTCGATCGGGTGACGGGTCAGCCGGTCTGGCCGATCGAGGAGCGCGCGGTTCCACAATCCGACGTGCCGGGCGAGCGCACTTCGCCCACGCAGCCGTTTCCGACCAAACCTCGAGCCTACTCGCGCCAGGGCGTGACGCTCGATGATCTGATCGATTTCACTCCTGAGCTTCATGCCGAAGCGGTAAAGATCGCCCAGCAGTACCGGCTGGGTCCGATGTACACGCCACCATCAGAAAGCAAGGCGGGCGGGCCATTCGCCACGCTGGTGCTTCCGTCGCCCGCCGGTGGCACAAACTGGCCCGGCGCGGCGTACGATCCCGAGACACACATCGTCTACGCTTACGCGCAGGAAACCATTACTCCGCTGGGTCTGGTGCGCCCGCCCAAAGAATTCTCCGACATGGATTTCATCATGGGGCGCGCGGGACAGGTCTTTCGTGCGGCCGGACGTGCGCCCAGCGAAGGATCGGGCGCTGATGTCGCTCCGCCTCCGATGCCTGCGGCAGGGCGTGGCGGTGGTGGAGGCGGATTCAATGTCCGCGGCCTGCCCCTGCTGAAGCCTCCCTACGGCCACATTTCGGCGATCAACATGGACACGGGCGAAATCGTCTGGCAGGTCCCCAACGGCGAGACGCCCGATTTCATTCGTAACAATCCCGCTCTCAAGGGCGTGGATATTCCGAACACCGGCCAGCCGGGATACGATACCGGCACACTCGTGACCAAAACGCTTGTGATTCAAGGGGACACACAAGTGACCACAACGTCATCGCACCCGCGCGGGGCCATGCTGCGGGCCTATGACAAGGCGACGGGAAAAGAGCTGGGCGCTGTGTGGATGCCGGCGCCGCAAAGCGGCTCGCCGATGACGTACAGCGTGAATGGCAAGCAATATATCGTGGTTGCGATCAGCGGCGGCAGCTATTCGGGTGAATACCTGGCGTTTTCCCTGCCCAAGTAACGCCGGTCAACACGCGAAGCGATCACTTGGGCGTCACATGGATCAGGGCGCCGGGATTGGCGTCTTCGAGCATCCACAGCGAGCCGTCGGGGCCTTCTTCGACATCGCGGATGCGATGGCCCACGTCCCAGCGCTCGGCCGATTTTGCGCCGCCGTGCCCATCAAAGATGATGCGGTTGAGCGTTTTGGTTTCGAGGCCGCTGACAAAGCCGTTGCCGTTCCATTGCGGAAAGGTCTGAGTGCCGCGGTAGAACATCAAATTGCCCGGCGCGATCACCGGCGCCCAATACAGCACCGGCTTGGCCAAGTCGGGCCGCGTGTCGGGATTGGGAATAGGCACGCCGTTATAGTTCCGGCCATAGGAGACCAGCGGCCAGCCATAATTTTTGCCCTTCTCGATCAGGTTCAACTCGTCGCCGCCGCGCGGGCCGTGCTCGACCTCCCACAATTCTCCCGCGGGCGAAAATGCCAGGCCGTACGGCGTTCGCACCCCACTCGCCCAGGTTTCCGACGGCGTCAGGTTGGGGCTCGGAAAAGTATAAGTGCTCACCACCCTCGCGGTCTTGGCCGCTTCAGTGTCCCTGGGCGGATCGATCAGAGGAATGGTGGCATCGCCGGTTTTGCCAAAGTTGGGATTGCCGGGGGCTGGTTTGCCGTCGAGGGTGAGCCGCAGGATCTTGCCCACGGGTTCGTTCGGATCCTGGGCAGGGGTCATGCGTTGACGGTCGCCAACCGACAGGAATAGATACTGCCCATCCGGCGAGAACGCGACCTGCGCGCCTTCCTGCCCGCCCCTGCCCGTGGGCATCTGGCGCCACAGCACTTCGAAATTTTCGAGTTTAGCCGAGCTCGCGGTGACGATCAGCTTGGCGCGCGCGAGCGTCAGGCCCCCACCATAATCACCCGGCGCAGCATAGGTGAGGTAGATCCGCTGGTCGGTGGCATAGTGCGGTGAGAGGAACACGCCATGCATGCCGCTCTGGCCCTGCCAATAAACCGCGGGCGTGTTCTCCACCTGGATTTTGTTTCCCTGCTGGGACACCAGCCAGACAGGCCCGGGCTTTTCGGTGATCAGCATGCGGCCATCCGGCAAAAAAGCCAGTCTCCACGGCAGTTTGAAAGTAGTCACCGTGGTCATGGCGAAGGGCAGGCTGCCTTCGGGCTTCTGTTCGCCGATGTTGACCTGGGCCAGGGCCGCCACGGACGCCAGGGTGACAACCGACGCCGCTTTCACCAATTTCATCTACAGTTCTCCTTAGGTGTCGATCTCCCGCCGCGAAGCGATTCAGGCGCTATTATTCATCGTACACTGATCTCCTTGATAAACTGTCATCACAAAGGAGCAAGTTTTGTGCGCAGACACTTCTCACTTTTGGCTGCAATCATTCTTGCGGCAATGCTCGTACTGCTCCGGCAGTCCATCCAAGCGCAGTCGCCGGCGACACCGAATCTTCCGGGCGCTGTTTCCGCGGCTCCGACCCTCTATCATCTGAATGATGCATTCCTCGAATGGCCGCTTCCGGCTTCCGATCGAGCTTACGGCGCGATCGACGGGAAACATCTTTTTCACTACGTGGTCGAGCAAGCCGGTATCTCCCGCCGTTATCGCGATCAGGGCCATCCACAGTTCTGGGGAAGAATTATCGGAACCTCGGCCGACGCGGAATCGGCGCAATGGCTGGCGGACCAGTTTCGCAGGATCGGCCTCGCAGATGTGCGCCTTCAGAATTTCGATCTGCGTCCGCAATGGATGCCTCAATCCTGGGAGATCAGCGTAAACGGTAACGGCAAGACGCTGCATCTTGAAGGAACCGCCGAGCCCGCGTATGACACGCCGGGAACCACGCCCGCCGGCCTCGATCTCGAAGCCGTCTATGTGGGCACCGGCAGCGAAGCGGATTTTATGCGACGCGATGTGCGCGGTAAGGCCGTTTTCGTCTACAGCATGCCGCTCCCAGGCGGAACGCGGCCCATGGCCACCGTCGAGGGGGCTCTCAAGCGCGCGCAGGAGAGAGGCGCCGCGGCGATCTTTTCGATTGTCGCCCAGCCGGGCAACATGCACACGCAATTCTATCCCGCGGGAACGACGATACCGACCTTCGCTCTCGGCATGGAAGACGGATACGCTGTCCGCGACCTCATCGGACAATCCCCAGGCGCGCCGCCGCACGTCCATATCAGGCTCGATGTGAAATCGGTTCCCGGGTTGAAGACTGCCACGGTCTGGGGCACACTTCCAGGCTCAACCGATGAGACGATTTACGTCATCGCCCACCGGGACGGATGGTTCGATGCCGCCGGCGATAATGCATCCGGTGTCGCTACGCTGCTCGGACTGGCCGAATACTACGCCAAGATTCCGCAGGCGCGGCGCCGCCGCACGTTGATCTTTCTGGGGACGACCGGTCATCACAACAGCGCCAATATGAGCATGACCGACTTGATCGCGCGGCGCGACGAGCTCTTCAAGAAAACCGCGCTGTTCATCAACGCGGAACACACCTCCACGCTTCAGACCTATCTTTATTCCGAGCACGTCCGCTGGGCGAACACCTACACCGCGCAATTCTGGTACGCGGGCGGCCCGCGCAGGCCGGAGCTTCAGAACATCGCCATCAACGCCTTTCGCGAATTCGGCGTATCCACGTACGCGGAACCGGATCGCGCGGCGCTGCCCGGCGACATGAGCACGATCTATCGCTATGTTCCCGCCGTTACCACCAGCGACTTCAACACCTACTTCCACACCGATCTCGAAACGCCGGACGTCGTGCCGTGGACAGGTCTCGAAGCAACCACGCGCAGCTACGCAAAAATCATCGACGATGTGAACAAGCTCGACTTGAATGCGCTCCAACGGGAGCCTGAACCGGAACAGCCCCGCCCCGCGCCCGCTCCTCCGGGGGCTTTGGCAGGCATCGTTCCACCGGCGGCTGCCGTTTACAAATTGTCCGACGCTTTCCTCGAATGGCCTCTTCCGGCGAATGATAAAGCCTACGGCGCAATCGATGGCAAGCATCTCCATGAATACGTGGTGGAGCAGGCGGCCATTTCGCGGCATTATCGCGACAGCGGGCATCCGCAATTCTGGGGCCGCATCATCGGAACGTCGGGCGATGCCGAATCGGCCACGTGGCTCATCGATCGGTTCAAAAAAATCGGGCTTTCCGATGTTCATCTGCAGTCTTTCGATCTCACGCCGACCTGGATCCCGCAGTCGTGGGAGATTACAGCCGAAAGCGATGGTAAGACGCTTCATCTGGAGGATTCGGCGCAACCTGCCTACGAAACGCCGGGAACCCCGCCGGAGGGGCTGAACATCGAGGCCGTCTATGTCGGCACGGGCAGCGACGCCGATTTCGCCGGCCGCGATGTCCGCGGCAAAGCCGTGTTCGTATTCAGCATGCCTTTGCCCGGATCGATGCTTCGCACCTCGACCGCCGAAGGCGTGTACAAACGCGCCCAAGCGAAGGGCGCAGCTGCGATTTTCGACATCGTCGCGCTGCCGGGGAATATGCGCAATCAATTCTATCCCTCCGGAGTGGACATCCCCGTTTTCTCCCTCGGCATGCGGGATGGATACGCAATGCGCCAGTTGATCGGAGAAGCGCCGGCTGACCATCCGCCGCGCGTAAAGATTCGCCTGGACGTGAAGCGCGTCCCCGACTTGAAAACCGGGATCGTCTGGGGCACGCTGCCCGGCCGGACCGCGGAGAAAATCTACATTACCGCTCATCGCGACGGTTGGTTCGACGCATCCACCGATAACGGTTCGGGCGTCGCAACGATGCTCGGGCTGGCGGAATACTACGCCAGAATTCCGCAACAGCAGCGCCGCCGCACCATGATTTTCCTGGGTCTCGACGGGCATCACAACATCGCACGAGCCGGGCGAAACTGGATGCTCGCGCACAAAGACGAGGTGTTTGAGAACGCCGCGCTGGTGATCAACGCGGAGCATACTTCCACGCTTCAGACCTACCTTTATTGGGAAGACATCCGCCGTTCCAACACGTTCACCGCGCAAATGTGGTACGCCGGAGGGCCGTCGCGGCCGAAACTCCAGGACATCGCCGTAAGAGCGTTCCGGGAATTCGGCGTGCCCACGTATGCCGAACCCGAACTCGCGCCGCCTCCGGGAGACTTGGGACCGTTTTTCCATTACGCTCCCGGACTGGCGACCAGCGACTTCAACATGTTCTTCCACACCGATGCGGAGACGCCCGAGACGGTGCCGTGGACCGGTCTTCAAGCCACGACACGGTCCTATGCAAAGATCATCGACCAGGTGAACAAGCTGGATCTGTCCGATCTGAAGCGGCCTCCAGACGCTCCGTCGTCGGCCGTCCGGTAAACCGGCGTGAACAGATTTTCATTTTGAGCCGCCGAACCAAGGCGCAAAAATTGCGTTAACATCGTTGTACCCGCGTCGCCGCGCCTATCGTTGGGGTGGAAAGTCCTTGTCTGTTCGTGTGCACAAGGAGGGCGGGTGTCTACAACCGACCAACCTCTCGGCAGAAAATTCTTAGCGGCCGCACGATCATCGGCGAGTTGATCCGCAACATGGAGCTGGGGCAGTTTGAGCTCGCCTATACGGTCCTGCTTCCCTGCGTCTTCCGCGCTTATTTGAATCCCCAGGATTATGCCCGTCTCGCCAATGTATTGAACTTCGTGATTGACGGATGACCTGGCGCTCGCTTATCTTTATACGTACGCCTTTCGCAACGCGGGCAAAGTCGCGAGCGAGCTCAACGAGGCTGAGCGCCGCGGATTCCGTCCCGGCCCGCGCGAGTTCGAGCAGCAGGCCGACGCATACGTTTTTCGCGCTGAATATGAAATCCGGCAGGCCAGCGCGCGGCCGCCGGATCCGCGACCCAAGAGCATCGCTAACTAGGCTTCGAACGATCTCGAAAGAGCCAGAGCGTTGTATGAGCCGATCGCCGGGTTTTCGAATGCGATCGCGGATTGGTTCTAATGACGGGTGATGAATCTACATCGGTCAGGCGATCACCAAGTTTCTTATGCCTCCCCTCGACCGAACCACTTGAGCATTGTTTCTTCGCGAACCTATTTGGTTGCCCGGGAGCCTGACTTCGATGAACCGTTTGCACAGCCGGATCTGCCGATCGGAAGAATGGCGCCGCACGGTCGGCGTGCGGGTTCCCTGGGTCATATCCGGTGCTGATCTGGGGTGCGAACTCCTGGAATTGGGACCGGGTCCCGGCCTGACGACGGATCTCCTGCACACAATGGCTCCCCATCTTACGGCAATCGAGATCGATCCGAAATGGGCCGCTTCACTGAAGCGGCGAACCGCTGGCGGCAACGTCGATGTAGTCACGGGAGACGCGACTCGAATGCCGTTCGCGGACTGTCGCTTCTCGGGCGCAATTTGTCTGACGATGTTGCACCACGTGCCGTCCCGCGCGCTTCAGGATCAACTGTTCAGGGAAGTATGGCGAGTCCTTCGGCCGGGCGCACCGTTTGTCGGGTGCGATAGCTTGCTGAGCCTGCGTATGCGGCTCATTCACATTGGAGACACGCTCGTCCCGTCCGACCCCGATACCTTTGGAGCGCGCCTCGAAGCGGCTGGTCTTGAGGTTTGCGCAATTGAGCGGGGGCAGCAGGCGTTTCGTTTTCACGCACGACGGCCATAGCGCGTAGTTTTCTAAATCGCCGGAGGAGTTGGGACCGCGGCAGGCGCGGGCGGAGTCTTGGACCAAATCTCCGTCAACGCCCGCTGAAAGTTTCCGCCCAGAATCAGCCGGATCTGGTCGGCATTGTAATTCCGGTGGCGTAAACCCTCGGCAATGTCGAAGATTTTCTTCCTCACCTCGACGCCGGAAAGATCGAGATGAAGCAGCGGATCATGCCCATCCAAGTCCACGTCGCTGCCGATGCCAACATGTTCGACACCCGCAATACGCGCGACGTGATCGATATGGTCGAACATATCCGCCATCGTCGCTACACCACTGGCGCGCACAAAAGGCCGGATCATGGTGATGCCGATGACGCCGCCGCCCGCGGCCATTTTGCGGATCGCCTCGTCGGTCTTGCAGCGCCGGCTGCGGGGCACCAGCGCGCGGCAGTTCGAATGCGTAACCAACACCGGCTTGCGCGATACCGAGAATGCATCGAGCGTGGTGCGGTCACTGCAATGCGAAACGTCCACCGCCATTCCGACCTTGTTCATCCGGCGAATAATGGATGCTCCGTAAGCGGTCAGCCGCTCATCCTTCGCATCCGAGGATCCACCGCCAAGCCTGTTGCTGTTGTAAGTGAGCTGCGAAACGCGCTGGCCGAGACGGTAGAAGAAATCCACGTCCTGCTCCGTATGGAAGTGCGCCGAGTTTTGCTGCCCCAGCAGAATTCCGATCATCCCCTCGGATTTAACGCGGCTCAGATCCTCAATGGTGTCGATGCGCTGAAACTGGTCGCTGTGGGCGGCGAGAAATGCGTTCCAATCCGAAAGATCCGTGAGCGAAGACTCGCGCACGTCGGCCTGCTCGAATCCAACTGCCGGGTGGAATACCGTAATGCCGGACTGTTTGACCCTTTGAAGATCGCCCGCCGTGAAGTACGCGGGCTGCTGTGCCCAGCGCAGGAATCTCCGGTAATCGAGCGTCAGCAGTCCCAACATATCGATTACCGTGGTGGTGTGCACGAGCTCGATCGTGAGCGAGGAATATTCGGCCGTGGTGCCGGCGAACAGGCGAAACCGGCCCCGATTGATCATCGGAGCGGCAAGCATCGAAGCACAACCCGACAGGAAAGAACGGCGTGTAATCACAGACGCGAACAATCAGTGTAGCATCCGTGTCAATGAGGCCAGGTTTCGCTGAGCACGCGAATGGCGTTGCCGCCAAGGATGGCTTGAATCTCCGAATCGCTGTAGCCGCGGCCAATCAGACCCTCGGTCAGATCGAAAATGCGTTGGGAGTTGTCCAGGCCAGTCACAGCCACATGATCGGGCTTGTCAACGTGATAGCCGTAGCGCTCGAAATTCGGCTGCGAAAGAGGGTTGAAGCCGCCTCCGCCGACAGCGTTGCCATTGCCCACCAGGTCGAGGTCGCTGCCGATGGCGAGATGGTCAACACCTACCAGTTTACGGACGTAGTCAAAATGGTCGAGCGCGTTTTCGATGGTAACCGGTTCGCGATCACGCACCATGAAGCGGATGAAATCGATGCCCATCACACCGCCGGTCTTGGCCATCCGCCGGATGGCGTCATCCGTTTTCGCGCGCATCAGGTTCGGGATCAGCGTCCGGCACGTGGCGTGCGTGAAAAGCACCGGCTTCGTCGCCGCTTCGAGGGCATCCAGCGTGGTCTGATCGGCGCAGTGCGAGACGTCCACCGCCATGCCGACTTCTTCCATGCGCTTCATGATCGACTCGCCAAAAACGGAAAGTCCGCCGTCCCGCCGCTCCAGGAAGCCGCTGCCAATGCGATTATTCAGATTGTAGGTAAGCTGCGAGATGCGCTGGCCGAGTCCGAAAAACTCATCCACGTCGCGGGGGGTTCGGAAGTGAGTCGAATCCTGAAGCGTAAGCATGACGCCGATCCGGTGCGCCTGATGCGCCTGTCCGATATCCCGGGTGGAGGTGACGCGAAGCATCACATCAGGATGAGCCGCAATAAAACCATTCCATCGGGCGAAGAAGCGCAGCCCCGATTCGTAATCGGAAGCCCCGGACCCGAGCGCGAATACGTTGATCCCCGAGCTAAGGTACGCTTCGGAATCCTCCCTGGTAAACGTGTCGGGGGCGTTCAACCAGCGCTCGATTTTCGGCGGCCTTTCGGAAAAATCGGGAAAGCGGAACTGATTGAGAAGATCGACGACGGGAGATTCCTGGACCAATCGAATGGCGCGCGCGGAATATGCAGGCCGAGCTTGAGAAAATAAACGAAAACGAGCACTCACAACCGCGGCGGAAATACCGCTCAGCACTGCGCGCCGGCTCAAGGAAGACATGGGGCCAGTCTACCGCGGGAACCGCTACGGATTCTGAGTTGGCTTGAAGATCTTGCCATCTTTCAAGACCTCCACGACCTTTCGAACATTGTAAATGTCCGCCGCCGGGTCGGCGCTCAGCACCACGAGATCCGCGGACATTCCGGCGGCGACCGTGCCCCGCTGAGAAGCTTGTCCCACAGCCATCGCGCTTACCTGCGTCGCCGCTTGAATCGCCGCCTCCGGCGTGAAGCCGCACTGGTCCACCAACAGAGCCATCTCATCCACCACCGCGGCTCCCGAATCCGCCTGCTTCGGATTCGCCAGACCGCCGCTGTCGGTTCCCGCATCCACCAGCACGCCCGAGTTGTGCGCCGCGCGAGTCACTGCATAAACCCACGGCAGCACGCCTTTGCCGAAATGGTCCACCTGCTGCACAAAAACCCGAAGCGTCGCATCGAGGATCGTGCCGTGCTCCTTCATCTGCTCCAGTAGTGCGGTGATCTTCGGATCGTCCGGCCGGATGTACTCAAAGTCGCCCATCGCCCTCGACTGATAATCCACTGGGGCGCGCGGCGCGGCCTGCCATATCAGGTACGCCGTGTGCGAAATCGTATCCGCGCCGGCCTCAATCGCGTCGCCGGGCTTGGCCGGAAAGATCGTCGAGTGCGTCCACACCAGCATGCCCTGGCGATGCGCCTCCGCTGTGATCGCCTTCACCAGTGTTGCCGGCAAATTCGCATACAGCTTCACTCCGGTGGCGCCGGTTCCTTTCGCCTCCGCTACCGCCATGCGAATGTCAGTGGTTTCATCTACCGCCCGCATCCACGGCGCGGCGCCGGCCAGCACTCCGCGCGACGCGCCCGCGACGCGCGCATCTTCGAAGAAAAACGTCGGTCCCGCCATCAGAGCGCTGTAATAAATGTTCGGCCAACCCGCCGCATCCAGGCGCGCCTCCCGGGCGAGATAGCCAAGCGTTCTCGCGTCCCCCGCCATGTCGCGCAACCCGGTGACCCCGTTGAGCAGCAGCTTCCCCAGCAAATCGCGATAGTGAGCGATATCGCCGCTCGCGTCCGCGATGTGTACGTGCGCATCGATCAACCCGGGGATGATCCACTTTCCGGTAAGATCCTCGACGCGCGCGCCGGCGGGTATCGGCCGAGTGCCCGATGGATACACCGCGCTGATCCGATCGCCCCGAATCACCACGGTCGCGTCTCGCATCGGTGCGGCGCCGGTGCCATCGATGATCGTCCCGTGCGTCAGCACGCTCGTCGGCAGTCCTTGCGCGAGCGCCACGCACCCGAGCATCACGCTTCCGATCAGCAGCCGCATGTTCCTAAAGTGTAAATGAAAATGTCTCTTCCGGCCTCCCGCTTGCGCCTCGGGAGGCGAACCTCAAGTGCGCCGTTCATGACGCCAGCGCGCAACTTGAGCGGTTTCGCGGATCGCGCGTCCTTTAGAATTCTCACGGTAGAGGTCAGAAACTGCTCGTACATGGGGCCGAGCTGCTGTTTCATGCCCACCTCAAGATCGCCGAAGCCGGAGGGTCCGGAACTCTGGTTGAAATAATCGGGAGCGGTCAGGCGAAGCTCAGTGCGCGACGCGACGCCGAAGCGAAACAGACTTTCTGGGCCGTCGAGAACGGAAGGGTCCCCCGTGCCGGTGAATCCATTTTCGACTTGCAGGCTGCCTGCTGGAACCACGATGCTTGAATCGGTCACCGCGAGGCGATCGGTGGCGATGGGCGATGATGCGTGAGCCATGGCGAAGGTGCGCATGGCGGCCATCACAATGATCGCAGCGGCCGCGACCGGTCTCACGACGGTTCGAGGAAAGAAGCGCGGCGCGCCGGCCAACGGGATTGTAGAGAACACGTTCAGCCAGTCCATGCTGATGCGCCCGAATCATAAAATTATACGGGGTGGCGGCCCGTCCGGCGCAATTTCACCTTAGGAATCTACAGACCAGTACCCACCCTGACGAAGTACTGTGTGGCCGTTTCTATCGCAAACACGTGGGCGGGAGAACAAGCTCGACGGTCTCTCCCGCTTCACTCCTCGTGCGGTTCTGATAAATGCGTCCGCGGTTAGCGGTGTACTACGCCCTCGACCATGGCGATCGCCTCGCCGCTATCGTGCGAAGCGGCACGATCCACGCCCAATTCGAGCTGCCAGAATTGTAGCCGGCGGGAGTGCTCTTTTTGCGCCGCCTGGATGACATCCGCCCTGGTCAGCAGATGAGCTGCCAGGCACCGCAGGGCTTCCGGACTCCGCCAGCAACACAGACCCAGGCACGCCTCCGCGATCACAATCAGCAGTAGAATCAGGTTCATCGACGCCTCCACATGGTCGATTCGGGCCGGTCATCAGCGAGCGTACATCGAAGCGCCGTTCGGGTAAATGGTCCGGCGGTTCTGGAACGAAGCCAGAGTGATAGAACCGCGAATACGACTGCTCGTCCTTGCCCTTACCTGTTCGGCAGGCCATCTGGAGGGCAGCTTCGAGCGCGCGGGAACTGTTTCATCACGTCACTGGCGAGCTTCGCCAATGTGGAAGGCCTCCTGCCGCAGTGGAACGGGCCCGCGGCCGTCAAAGCAGCGTTGAAGGAGAGACCAGCCACAATCGGCCAGCCAACGACAAACAGGGTCAGCGCGAACCTATTCAAGTATTCGTTCCTTTCGGTGCTCAATGACGTC
>Ga0335077_10008390_pt1 | contig 12820 bp, 10 predicted proteins | sample Lox_Sample_31_FD_207151 | JGI IMG/M metagenome (GOLD analysis project Ga0335077, IMG submission 207151) | Soil microbial communities from Loxahatchee National Wildlife Refuge, Florida, United States - Lox_Sample_3.1 | ecosystem: Environmental > Terrestrial > Soil > Wetlands | place: USA... | reverse complement strand
GTTTCAGGGCCTGCGCATTTTTCGACTGACCGAACCGGGCTGCCTTCAATTCAAGCAGATCGTGGTGCTTGGAACGCGCCGCAAACGACACACGAGACTCCCAGACTCAGCTCTCATGAAGGGTGTGCGTTGGCTCGAAGGGCTGACGCAGAAACCGGATCTGGAACCGCTCGCGGAGAGCGCCGAATGTCGGTACACCGTGCCGGGCTCGGAGCCGCTCGTCATGACGCACATCGGCATCCCTTTGGACGAGGTCGAAGACCTGCTGCTCGATTCCGCAGCCTACCGCCAGGCGAGCCGAATCCTTCTTCCCAAGCAGCGCGACGTGCGAGGCCGGCCACTCACACCACTCCACGGAGGACATGTCGGGCTCTTGTGCACCGCAGGAATGCTTAATGGCGTATTCGGCGAAGGACAAGACCGCCATATTGCCCACTGGCGGTCGGTCAAGTTCACGGATCACTGGGAAGAAGAGGAAGAAGACGGCACAAAGATCCTTCATGACCGCGAGCGGTTCTCACACGAACTGACCCTGGTCTTCGCCAACGGCAAGACCCAGGTCCTGACCCATGAAAAGAAAGAGTCGCCATGAAGAACGCACACCTCCGCTTCGGCTGGCTCATGTATGTAAAAAGCACAGAGAAAACCACCACCAGCATCCGACTTCACTTGGACCGTTTCATCGGCGAGATGTTGCCCGATCCTCCCCGGCAAGCCAAGGCTCACTTGATCTCCGTCATCGGCGGCGATACGCAGATCGCGGCAATCAGCGCAGCCATTTCCATAGGAGACCGGTTCATGGTGGAAGGTCCTCGCGTTCCATCCACCCGAGTATGCCTGGAGAGAAACGCTCAATGCTTCAAGGGTTCCATCCAGCTTCCGGGGCGAAAGAAACCTCTCCGGCACCTCATTGGAGTGTCTGAGGAATTCGCCTCGGCAAGCATGTCGAGAAATTGCGGAAGAACGCTGCTGGCCGGTTCCGACCGTCAATTCGTCTGGGCTTCAATCGCACAGATTTACGGGGTACCGGGAGTGCCCGAGTGGACTGGCTGGTTTTCGGACGAGCTTAAAACGCATCATGCCGTGATCGATGCCCTTGGCATCGGATGTGATCCGGTGATTGTCAAGGGAACAAAACAGGACTTTCTCGATTGGCTCGGCTGGGCTGTAGAGAGTGAAGCCATCCGATTCCCGCTAGAAACGGGTCCGATTCGCTGGCCTGCGCTGAGCCTCGAAGACATCTTCCGTGAGGTTGTTTAGCGTGAGACTATAATTTACTCGGATTGCTCGAGCTTGGAAGGGGCAGTATGGGCGGTGAGCATGAGTGCAGATAAAAGGGTTCGCAGGGTCACGGACGCTGAACAGCAGCAACTGGAGACGTATCTTTATTGGCAAAGTCTGCCCATTGGAGATCGACTCTCGGCTGTTTGGGATGTTAGCGAAGCGGCGTACAGCTTCGCGGCCGCTTTCACGGGAGTTCGCATCGATGATGCCCAAGGATCTGAAAGACTTGCTACGCGCATTCAACGAGCACGGCGTTAGGTACCTGGTTGTCGGAGGTTATGCTTTCGGTGTTCACGCTGAGCCGCGCGCCACAAAGGCTCTGGATTTCCTCATCCGCTCGGACGAAGGCAACAGCGCTGCCGTGTACAGGGCGCTCACCCAATACGGCGCACCTCTCGACGGCTTGAGTCCTCGGGACTTTATGGACGGATCGACTTTCCAAGTCGGACAGCCTCCCGCCCGCGTGGATATCCTGCAGCGCATCGACGGTGTGACTTTTGATGAGGCCTGGCGGAACCGAATCGAGGGTCTCATCGATGGGGAAGTCCGAATCAACGTGATCTCCAAAGCTGATCTGATTCGGAACAAGCTTGCCAGTGGGCGGGAGCAAGATGTTCTCGACGTAAAGAAGTTGAGGACTCCTGCCGGAACAGATCGGATCTGACGAATGAAGTTGGGTCTCGAGTTGCAACGAGTCGGCATGAGAACAAAGTTCCATTACCGCCCTTGAACATTCGCGATTGCCGCAATTCTCCCGTTAGGAACGGCCCGGCTCGCTGTGCCAAACTGATTCTGGAAGATGTCTTCGTCGGCCCCGCGTAACTTGGTCGTTCTGTTCCCGCCCTTCCTGTCGCTTCGACCCATTCTCGCCTGTTTCAAACGAAATCCCATGCCCGAACTATCGACGATCTACGACTACATGCGCGCCAACGCCAATCTGTTAGGAACACGGATACTTGAACAATTTCCCGCGCTGCATCAGGTGCAAGATCCCCTATCACCGCGAATCGAACGATTGTTGCGAAGACCGTTTCCCGCACAAGCGGTCGCGATCATGGGACTGGCCAAACGCTGGCGGCAGGCGCGGACCGGCATGGTGGTCGCCGAGTGTGGCACGGGCAAGACGCTGATCTCGCTTGGTGCGATCCATGTCCATAGCGAAGGAAGCCCGTTCACGGCACTGGCGATGGTCCCTCCCCACCTCGTCGAGAAGTGGGCACGGGAAGCATTCCTCACCCTTCCGGGCGTGCGTGTATTCGTCATCGATGACCTGCGAAATGGCGGGGATGAAAACAAACATCATGGCGTAAACGAAGTGCGACTCAGACAAGGACGCATTGTCCGGGAAGGTTTGAGCACAACGTTGAGCGAGTTGCGGCTGCGGGGGGAGTCGACTAGCTCACGGAAGCGATGGTCATCTCTTTGTGGCAGACCCTCGCTGTTCATCGTCGGCCGAGAGCGGGCAAAACTAGGCTATTTCTGGCGCCACTCCTATGGCGTGCCTCGCTCGGGACCGTACCTCGGTTGTGTCGTCAATTGCGATACGGGGAAGCCCGTGTTCACGAACGAAGGCCGCCTGACGATCGCCGACTTCGAGAAGGTGAAGATCGCCGAAACGATCGATACCAGAGGCGACAAATCCTGCCGGCCGTTTCACAGCCCGCTCTGGCAAGCCGACGCGGACAAAATCCGCCGCATGGCGCCCATCGAGTTCATCGGACGCTACATGCCGGGATGGTTTGACTACGCGGTATGCGATGAGATTCATCAGCTGGCCGGCGACACGGCGCAAGGCAATGCTCTGGGAACGCTTTCCTCGTCGACCGACCGGATCGTCGGCCTTACAGGAACACTTCTGGGCGGATATGCGGACGATTTGTTCAACACGCTGTTTCGCCTCGAAGCAGCGGGAATGAAGGAGCACGGATACGAGTGGGGGACCACCGGTAGAAGCGCATTCATGCAGGATTATGGAGTGCTTGAAACCATCACCAAGGTGGAGCCGGAGAATAATCGCTGCTCCAAAGCAAAGACCACGAGCATGGTGAGGCGCAAGCCGGGAGCTTCTCCTCTGCTCTTCGGAGAATTCCTGATGCAGCTGTGCGCCTTCGTCTTCCTCGAAGACATCTCGGGTGAACTGCCGCCGTATGAGGAGAGCTACGTCAGCGTTCCCATGGATGCGCTGATGATGAGCGCATATCGAGAGCTAGAAGATGGGATTCGCAAAGCTCTGAAAGAGCACAGAGGCAACAGGTCCGTGTTGAGCACGATGCTCAATACGCTATTGCTCTATCCGGACCACCCGTATGGCTTGGGAACCCTGTACGGAACGGACTTTGATCCGGAACTGAAGCGCAATGTTCGCTTCGTCATCGCCGGGACACGAGATCTTCCAGAAGAGCAACTCTATTCCAAGGAAAGAAAACTCATCGAAGAGATCAGAAAGGAACTCGCCGAAGGGCGCCGCTGCCAGGTATTCGCCGTTTACACGCAGAAGCATGATGTGACGGCCAGGCTTCAGCGAATTCTGACCAACGAAGGAATTCGCAGTGCCGTACTACGGGCCAGCGTGGATACCTCAAAGCGGGAAGCCTGGTACGCACGGCAAATCAAGGAAGGAGTGCAGGTCGTAATCTCCCATCCCAAGCTGGTGGAAACCGGTTTGGATTATGTGGAATTAGAAGTCAACGTCTGCAGTTTGACCGAATCGCAAGTCTTGTGAAGAAGGAGAAGAGATGGGCCAATCGGCTAAGAATTGGCGGGCGCCGCCTCGATGGCGGGCCCGCCGTAAAGCTTTTAGGGTTGGGTCGTCTCCGGTGCGTAAACTTGGAAGTTTTTATGCACGTCGAACAGGTTAGGGTCAACCTGTGCGTTGAGCTTGATGCCAGACATCCGCGACACAGTGTGGTACGTCGTCTGGTTTTGCTTGTTTTGCAAAGTTAAGTCGTCCCATAGGGGGAGAAAGTACTCGATAGACCAACACGCTTTCTCGGTCTTAGGCGAATAAACCACGCAAGAAATTCCCTCGACTGAATCTCTTGGACGGTCGCCGGCCTTGGCTTCTTGCAGCAGACCGGGGGGTGTTGGCCGTCCTTTGTGGGCCTCAACTGCTTTGTGGTTCACGAAGTCAAGCTGGTAATGCATGCCCGTGATGTTGTCCTTTAGTGTTCCTCTAGCTATCGCTTTGCCGTCTTCCGTGTCCCAGTGATACAGCTCCGATCCGTCGGTGGATCTGTAGAAATATCCTGAGCGATTGTGGCTTTGAATTTGTTTCCCGTCCTTCAGAATGTGGACCTCCTGATTCACCCGGGCCATCACCGGAGTAAACTGCGCACACAGATATGCGCCGCTCAGGAACAGGAACACACTAACGTTTCGCACGAGAGTTCGAATCAACATCTTTTTACCTCCTTACGCGTTGATTTCGCCGGGCTTGCGCTATGTACATGAGCAGCAGCCCGCGAAATACGTCCCTTCGAACTGACCCTCACACCAGAGATATGCTGCGTTGGCAGAGCAAGTTCCGTTGTCGCAGTAGTTCGGGAGATAGCACTCCACATAGTCGCACCAGCATCCCTCGCAATCACAGCACTGCGCCAAAGCTGAGTTCGGAGCAATTCCGAAAGCCAAGGCGATCACGGCGGTCGCTAACATTTGTCTCAGTTTCATAGGGTAACCTCCTTACCCTGTAGACGCGAAGTGGACGGCTTGGAAAGTTACTACATTATCGAGATCGCGAGGCACAGTGTTATGCCGCTTCGTGTTTCCGTAAATTGTAAAATGCTGAGCGATTAAGTTCCATTTCCCGAACAAGCCGCAAACGAAATATGACCGACCAGCAATGGATCGATATAGCGTAACATTTTCTGCGTTAGCTTCCTGCAGTGTCGAGTCCGAGCCCAAGCTCACGTGGGGTTGGGCCTGCAGGTGTAGGGACGTCAACCAGTTGATCCATCAGTTTTTGCATCGCCGCGACGCCATCATCAACCGCAGCTAGTTCCGCATCGTTCAAGGGTATCTCTTGCCGCAACTGCAACAGGTTGGCCTTGCCCTCAACCAGCTGCGCGTGCGATGAGTTCTTGGGCAGATAGAAGTTACACTTCGCGCATGCCATGCGATGTGGGCACTGATCGAAGAAATCGTAGGTGCAGTAGCCGTGCCCGAGATCGTAGAACTTCCACGGCTCCTGAGCGGCCTTGCCGCTCATTACGGTTTCGCGATCGATCAGCACTTCGACGGCTCTCAAGTTGCGAGCAAAATAGCCGGCATTGCGGTAGGACTTCACGAGCTTCGTAGGGCTGAGGGCAAGATAGTGCTGGGTGGAGTTCGCCCATTTATGCCCCAACCAGTTCTGCAGCTCGAAAAGCGACATCGGATCCTTGGCTGTGAAGAGTTGTGACGCGATCGTGGATCGGGCCCGGTGGCTGGTCAGCCTGCCCAAAGCATCTTCCAGCGGAGCACCCGCTTTCTTACCCAGGATCGGGATCAGAGTGTCATTGATATAGGTCGTCGATACGCGGTTGCAGCGGTACATGAAGAGGAAGTGGACCAACTCCCCGGTCTTTTCGTCTACTGCTGGCGGCTGCGTTGGACGTTCAGTTTCCCAAGTGCGTACGGCTTCGCCGACGAGAGAGTCCACGGGTTTCGTGAAACTTTGGCTCGTCTTGTTCACGGGAACATTGAGGTGACAAATCTTCGCACCGGTATCGCCAGATGCGGGATTCCAGTCTTCGCGGGTGCAGCCGAGACGCAGACGACGAATCTCATCCGTGCGCAGTCCGCAGAACAACCAAACCAGCGTGAGGGCACGGACCATACTCAACGGGTAATAGTGGTTCGGGCATTCATTCGAGGTAGGCAGGTCCTCTTGTTGAAGGTTCAAACCTGCCCACAGCAGTTTCGCCCAGATATCATCGGCAATGACCCGAGGCTTCGGCCCGATCAGAGCACGAAGGCTGCGCGGAGCTGCGAAACAGCGCCGTGGATCGAACCGTCGGGGAATAAATCCCCATTCTTGAAGATCGCGAAAGAATGCGGCTGGCGATGCCAAATAGTGAGCCTTGGCTTTGGCAGAAAGAGGCTGGCCACGCCTTTTCTGTCGGTTCTCTTCGATCTGAGTCCAGTCTCCGATCCTCATTCGACACACGGCAGCAACCCACTCGGCGGCGATCTCGCGGGTCCAGCGCTCAGGTGAGGCGTATGCAGGATGGACTTGAGTCACCCACCGCCCCAGCTTGAGCAAACAAAAGTAGTGTCGCTTGCGACTGTTCTCCTGGAGCGTTGCTGTCGATCGCCATCGCTCAGCCCATCGTAACCATTCAGGAGAGATACCGTTGCGGGCACCTCCCATGGCTGAACAGACGTGGTACTTGGGCAATGGAGTGGAAATGATTTTCAGCCCCACGAGCACGCGAGACAAAACACTGATGGCTGCGCGTCGGTTATATACGGGAGTCATCGTGCGTTCGGCTTCCAACCGATCGCGGGTAAGTTCTTCTAGAAGCGGGCTCTTGTTCGCCAACAGCATCGTACAAACCGCGAACTGAAGGTCTTTCGCGGCCCAGCGCGCATACCCCCAGGACTGCGCCAGATCGACAACGCGTCTTACTGCGTTCTCGACTCGCGAGCGCCCGAAGATCCTCGAGGCCAGTGCTGTTCTATCAATGATTCCGAGCTTTCGGAAACCGCCGAAAGTGCCCAACAGATACGTGCTCGCAACAAGCAGGTGCCGATTGTGACCGTTCGTTTGGGGATAGTGCTTGAGAAAATCCTTCGTGGACAAGCGGAGGATCTCAATCCAGTCGTCCTCTGACCAGGCCCAGTAGGAGGTTCGGCGCCGATGCATCTCGACAATGAGGACGCTCACGACACCGCCCCACGATTGCTTCGGCGGATTGACGATCTGCTTCACATCGTTCAGTGGTTGAGTGAGGCGGCAAAGGTCTCGTGTGACCCATTCCGGAAAGTGGCCGTAAGGCCTTTCTCGGGCTACAAGGTAACCGAGAGCCGCGACCTCGCTGGCGCGAAGAGCTGGGCGGCGATCATATCGTTGCGGATCAAGAGGCCACTTCCAACGCGATTCTTCTTCGGATGTCACGACCTGCCGCGTAGCATTGACGTAGAGCTTATGCAGAGAAAATCTCCTTCATCATCTGCGCTCGCCAGGCGTGGATCTGCGCCATGCCTTGCACCAGCTTCCTCGCCAGGTCCCGACCGCTGAGATGTATATAAAGAAGAGTGGTCTGAATGCTCTTATGGCCGGCGAACTCGGCGATCTCATGGATATCCCAGTTGGCTCGCGCGAGATCTGTCAAACAGAGATGGCGTGGCGTATGCGTGGTGAACTCAGCGACGCCGCTGCGCTCAGAAATGTTCTCCACAATCTTCGACCATGTCCAAATCGAAAGGGGTCTGCCACGGTTACGGCGTGATTCTGAAATGAAGAGCGGTCCCCGGTCCCGTGTCAGTTCGCGACGTCTCGGCAAGTAGGCGGCCAACAACTCCGCTGTTGTTCGCGAGTAGGGCACAACTCGCTCTTTCCGCGACTTGGTGTTCTCAGCGCGAATCGTGACCGTGGAATGTGCCGGGTCAATATCACCGGTGTGCAGACTGCAGAGTTCTTCTCTTCGCAAGGCTGAGTCATAGGACAGGGCCAGCATCAAGCGGTTCCGTAGAGATTCAAAGCGAGTTGCTTCAAGTACTGCACACCATTGGGTATCGTTCGGAATCCAGGGCAACTTCGAATAACGAGGAATCAGACCTCGCTCGCGTATCCCGCCAAATCCCTTGCCTCGTGTGTAGTGCCCGCGACCGACGGGATTCGTGGTCCTCAGGCCCTCTTCAATCAGGTAGTCATAGAAAAGGCGAATCGCGGTTAAACGCTGTTGAAGAGTGGCATTCGCGAGACCTGTACCGGAGTCAATCACGACTACCTTGCATCGCTTCGGATTACGCCGCAGGCTCAGATCACGAACATAAGCCGAAACTTGTTCCCGGCCCGCTGTGATGACGTCAGCATCAGACAGGCAAGTGAACGCCAGGTAATCTTCCAGCGCGCGCCCGTAGGCTTCGATCGTGTTGCGCGCCAAACCCAAGTTGGCCCGAATCTGCAGCCACGTGTGCGCCGACCCGATAGCAGCCAGTCTCGGGTAGCGTTTCCAGCGAACTTCGACCATACAGAGTTTGCAGCGGTTCTCTGATTAGACGAAAGACCCTTGTCAGGGTGTGAGCCGAAATCTGTGGAAAAGGAAGGTGATTCTCTGTGTCTGCTCCGCAAAGCATCTCGGACTACCTGACCATGTTCGCCTCGGAGTTGGGTAGCAGGATTCTTCAATCCTTTCCGCCACTCCAGAATGTGGACGATGCCATATCGCCGCGTCTCGATAGTCTCCTGCGAAAGCCGTTTCCTGCACAGGCCCTGGCCATCATGGGCGTGGTGAAAAGATGGCAACAGGCACGGAGTGCCGCCGTTGTGGCGGAGTGTGGAACGGGAAAAACGCTCATCTCCTTGGGATCTGCCCATGTGCACAGCGAGGGCAAGCCGTACACGGCGATTGCGATGGTGCCTCCGCATCTCACCGAAAAGTGGGCGCGGGAAGCTCTGCTCACGATCCCCGGCCTGCGCGTGTTTATGATCGATGGCCTCCGCGATGCGTCAAAAGATTACCGCTACGGCGTAAACGAGGTTCGGCTTCGGCGTGGGAGGGTCGTGCGTGAGGGCCTTCAAACCAGCCTTCCTGAGCTTCGATTGCGAAGAAGCCACGCCAGCGCGCGCTCCCGATGGCAGGATGTAGTAGGTCACCGACCGACGCTGTTCGTCGCAGGCCGCGATCGTGCCAAGCTGGGTTACTTCTGGAAGCACGCTTATCAAGTGCCGCAGTCCGGCCAGTTCCGTGGCTGCGTTGTAAACCCGGACACAGGCGCACCAGTATACGTGCACGATAGTCGCCTCTGTCGCGCCGACTTCCAGAAAGTGCGCCTGAGTGAAATCATCGGCGGCGAGGAGGAAGACGGCATTGCGAGTGTTCCCAGAAAGAGAAGGCGTGCCATGTTCAGTCCGCTCTGGCAAGCGGACGGAACGCGAATCCGGCGAGTGGCTCCACTGGACTTCATCGGGCGTTACATGCCCGGCTGGTTCGATTACGCTTTGTGCGATGAGGCCCACCAACTTGCCGGCGGGGATACTGCTCAGGGCAACAGTTTAGGGACACTTGCTTCCTGTGCCGATCGCATTGCGATTCTTACCGGAACGCTGTTGGGCGGCTTCGCCGATGACGTTTATTACCTCTTGTTCCGTCTCGATCCAGCCGAGATGGTCCGCCGCGGGTACTCTTGGGGCGAGGCTGGTGTCAAATCGTTTGCCGAAACGTATGGAGTCTTAGAGACGATCACGACTGTTCAGCCTTCCGACAATGCATGCTCCAAAGCTCGCGTCACGACGCAAGTGAAGCGTCGTCCGGGTGCATCTCCCAGGCTCTTCGGAGACTTTTTGATGGAACTCGCGGCGTTCGTGTCTCTGGAGGATGTGTCCAGCGAGCTTCCGCCTTTCGATGAACAGGTGATTAGCGTGGCAATGGACCAGCCTCTGAAGATAGCATACCGGAAGCTGGAAGACGACATTAAGGTAGCGCTTAAAGAGCACCGCGGGAATCAATCGGTGCTCAGCACAGGCCTCAATGCGCTCCTGCTCTATCCTGATCGTCCGTTTGGTCTTGGAGATCTGATCGGTTATGAATACGATCCGGAGACTCAAAGGCGAGAGCGGTTCCTGATTGCATCGACAGAAGACCTCGACGAAAACATCCTGCAAGCAAAGGAACAACGGCTTCTATACGAAGTCAAAGCCGAACTCGGGCGTGGGAATCGGTGTCACATCTATGCCGTATATACGCGAAAACGTGATGTCACGCGACGATTGGAACGCATCTTGTGCAACGAAGGAATCAGCGTGGCAGTGCTGAGTGCGGACGTCCCGACCGATAAGCGCGAAGCGTGGTTCGAGCGTCGGCTGCAAGAGGGCGTTCAGGTCACAATCAGCCACCCCAAAGTCATCGAAACTGGGATCGATCTGATCACGCACACATGCCTGATCTTCTATGAAACAGGATACTCGCTGCACACCCTACGCCAAGCCAGTCGCCGCTCGTGGCGCATCGGGCAGCGTAAACCAGTGCGGGTGATTTATCTGCATTACGCCGACACTTTGCAAGCGACCTGTCTTCGCTTGATGGGTAAGAAAATGCTGGTCTCGCTTGCGATGGAAGGAAAGTTCGGGGCGGGCGGTCTCCAGGAGATGAACGACGACGGTGCTGACATACTTACGGCAATGGCCAAGGAGTTGGTCACCGAAGCGCGAATCGGAGAGTCCGCTGACCTGGTGTGGCGTAAAGTGCAGGAACAAAACTGCAAGCTCTCAGCGGCTTCAGAGGCAACGGTTGTGGACGTCCGTGACGGCTCGCATCTGCCAACTTCTCTTCCGCAAGCGATCCAGCGACTCCCAGACATCGTTGATTTCCAACGAAGTGCGATCGCTGAGCAGCTGCCGTTGTTCTGATGGAGACAGATTAGTCTGAACAGAAGGAAGGCTTCTACATTGCTGATGCGGGGGAAGGGGCTAGTCGGTCAATCTTCGCCCATAGAACAGACTGAGCCCCTTCCCCCGCACCCCCATCCCCAAAGGCAAAGTCATATTCCACGTAACATAGATCTGCTGGACTTTCCGACCATCATTTTCTACGAGTCCGGCTACTCCCTGCACACCTTGCGGCAGGCCAGTCGCCGGTCCTGGCGGATAGGGCAGCGGCGGCCAGTGCGCGTGAAGTTTCTGTGCTCGGAAGGGACCATGCAGACATCGTGTTTACGCCTCATGGGGAAGAAGCTCCTCGTGGCTCTGACCATGGAAGGCAAGTTTGCTGGCGAGGGACTACAGAGCATCGATGAGGACGATGACATGCTCTCGGCCATGGCACGGGAGCTGGTCGAAAGGAATGGCATCGGCGAAACCGCCGACGCCGTCTGGCGAGCCCTCAACACAGAACATCAAAAGTTGTTTCCGACAACTTCTGCCCACAACGGCGGTACTCCCTTCTCCGAAGAGGGCATTCTTGCCGATGCTCAGGATGAGCCAGCCGGTTTGGTCGAAGGAGTCTTCGACACGGCACCCATTCTGGTCTTTGGGCGGCGACCGGAATTGTCCTCCGGTAGAAGGCGCCGCGCCAAACCGGCAGTCCCAGAACAGGCATCCTTGTTCGGATTTCAGTGATAGCGTCCGCAACTGGCTTCTCCCTCCGTACTTTGCACTTCCCCTGTAATTCCCAGACGGGTAGTCCGACTCCGTCGTTCCCCCAAGGAGGCACCATGATAAAAGCATTTTCACTTGGCCGAATTGTAGCGACTCCTGGTGCCCTTCAAGCACTCGAACGGGCAAACCAGTCCGCGACGTTTTTCCTGGCACGCCATGCGGGAGGCGATTGGGGCGAACTCGAGCGCCATGACGTCCGAGAAAACGAGTACGGCGTGGCGCATGGTTTTCGACTGTTGAGCAGCTACGCCACAGCAGCTGGCGAAAAAGCTCTGGATTATAACCGAAGCCGACCGATCTGCAACCACGCTGCTTTTGCCGGACGAGTATTGACGGAGACAAAGGCAGCTGCCGTTATCCCCACCCAAATTGATCGACTGCCGGAATTCCTCGAGTTCGAAGCTCGCATTTCAAATCAGCAAAGGAGAAAACGAAGTATGTCAGAAACAAGTACGCTCATCGGTTATAGCGGCCGAACCATTGGCCGCGAAGAACTGGCATTGGTACCGACACCGGCGGCAACGGAAACTCACCGCCCGGTCCCCCACCACGAAATCGTGCAAGCTCTCATTGAGACCCTTGGGTTTCGCCACATCGGAGTCGTGCACGATGAATACGCAGTCTCGCCGGACGGCATGAAGGCGTTCGGTGTTCTGGACCTCGCAACCGAAATGGAAGGATGCCGCTTTTCCATCGGACTTCGCAACTCGCACGATAAGAGCATGCGTTTGGCGATGACCTGTGGGTATCGGGTGTTCGTGTGTTCGAACATGGCGTTCGCGGGAGACTTTACGCCCGTGCTCGCGAAGCACTCGAAGTCGTTTTCGCTCATCGATTGCATTTCGGTCGGTGTGGATCGAATGCAGCGCAACTTCGAGCCGATGCGGAAGCAGGTGGAGGCCTGGCAAAGAAGTGAACTGACTGACGTCACGGCAAAGGTCGTCATCTACGAGGCGTTTGTCGAGGGCAGACTCGAAGCTCCCAAACACCTCGCCCGCACCGTGCATGATCTGTACTTCGAACCGAAGTACGAGGACTTCCGGCCGCGAACGATCTGGAGTCTCTCCAACGCGTTCACGTCGGCATTCAAGGACCTCGATCCCATCCCGCAATTCAGAGCCACAGCGAAGCTGGGTGAGTTCCTCGAGGCCCGGTTCTCACAATCGTTCTAACCGGCGGGGCGGTAACGAGCCGACCGCCCCTTTGCAACCGGCAATTACACCGCAAAAAACAGTG
>Ga0335077_10008389_pt1 | contig 12821 bp, 11 predicted proteins | sample Lox_Sample_31_FD_207151 | JGI IMG/M metagenome (GOLD analysis project Ga0335077, IMG submission 207151) | Soil microbial communities from Loxahatchee National Wildlife Refuge, Florida, United States - Lox_Sample_3.1 | ecosystem: Environmental > Terrestrial > Soil > Wetlands | place: USA... | reverse complement strand
GGTGCGAGCCAGCGCTCCGCTCTCCAGGTCGGCCGCGTCCGCGCCGGTCCGCTCGTGGAGGCGGAGCCGCTCGATCGGGTCGTCGACGATCGAGTCCATCGCGAGGATCGTCCCCGCCCGGGCACCCGTGACGCCGAGCGGCGGCCCTTCCCAGAGCACGGCGCCCTCGCCGTCGACGACGCGGGTCGCGTCGATCACCTCGCCGCACGAGAGGCCGTCGTGGAGCGCCCCCGCGAGCCCGAACGAGACGAGCCGGCCCTCCGGGATCCCGTTCGCGGCGCCGAGGCCGATCAGCGCCGTGCGGGCGCCGGCCCGCCTGGCCGCGCGCTGCTCCGCCGTGGTCGCGACCGCGAAGATCAGCCCGTCAGGGTCCATGCCATGCTCCGAGCACTCTGCTTGACGCTTCGCGTCGCCTCGAACGCAGCGGAGGGCTCGAACCCCGAATGGATCCCGCAGTGCTCGCAGCGCGGGTCATTGCCGGGCCCGTACTCCTCCCACTCGATCCCTTCGAGCAATGCGTCGTACGTCGGGAAGATGCCGTCCGTGAGCAGGTAGCACGGCCCCTTCCACCCGTACGGGTTGCGCGTGATCGACCCCCACGGCGCGCACGCGAGCTTGCGCTCGCCCGTGAGGAAGTCCTGGTACAGCGGGCTCGCGAGCCAGCGGTACCCGTGCTCGCGCGTCGCCGCGCGGATCTCCCTGAACTTCACCTCGTGCTCCTCACGGGTCATCGTCAGCTCCGGGTCGATCTGCGAGTACTGGTACCCCGGTGCGATCAGCATCCCGTCGATGCCGACCTCGTGGGTGAGGTAGCCCATCATCTCCACGACGTCGTCGACCCGGGTCTCCTTGAACACGGTGGTGTTGGTCGTGACCCGGAACCCCGAGGCGCGCGCGCTGCGGATCGACTCCACCGCGATGTCCCAGAGGCCCGGGTAGTCGCAGACGTAGTCGTGGATCTCGCGCATCCCGTCGAGATGGACGACGAAGGTCAGGCGCGGGCTCGGCTCGAACACCTCGAGGAACTCCTCGAGGCGAAGCGCGTTCGTGCAGAGCTCGATCGTCTTGCGCAGCTCGAGCATCCCCGCCACGACCTCTTCGATCCCCTTGTAGACGAGGGGCTCGCCGCCGCAGATCGAGACGACGGGTGCCGGGCACTGCACGCCGGCGTCGATGCACTCCTCGACGCTGAGCCGCGCCCTGTTCGACTCGTACTCGCGGATCTTGCCGCAGCCGATGCAGGCGATGTTGCAGGCGAGCGTCGGCTCCAGCATCAGCACGAGCGGGTAGCGCTCGCCCCTGCGCTGCTGTGTGGCGACGTACCTACCGATCTCCACTGTCGACCGGAGCGGAAACTTCATCTAGCCCCCTTTCGCGAAACCTGCCTAGCGCCAGCATCGGGAACGAAATGCGGTAGAGGTGGTACCTAATCATAAAGTCGAGCGGAAACCCTGTGCCCGTATAGGCGAGCTCGTCCCAGTCGCCGTCGGGCCGCTGTTTCCGGCAGAGATAGTCGGCGGCGGCGCGGGCGGGCGCCGACCCTGCCGCGCCGCCGCCGACGTAGCCGAGCAGCGCCCACGCGGTCTGGGACGGGGTGGAAAAGCCCGCGCGCCCGCGGAGCGCGCGATCGGAGTAGGAGAGGATGTCCTCGCCGAAGCCGCCGTCGTCGCGCTGGACGCCGTCGAGCCAGGCGAGCGCGCGCCGCACCGCTGGATGGTCGGGCCCGATCCCGCAGGCCTCGAGCGCAGGGAGCGCGGCGCCGGTCCCGTACAGGTGGTTCACGCCCCAGCGTCCCCACCAGGAGCCGTCGGGCTGCTGCTCGGCGAGGAGATAGTCGAGCCCGCGCCCGACGACGCCGGCGTAGCGGGGGTCCGGCGCGAGTGCCTCGAGCACGTGGGCGGTGACGTCCTCGCTCGGTGGGTCGATCACCGCGCCGAAGTCGCAGAACGGGATCCGCGGGATCCAGTACTTCGTGTTGTCGGCGTCGAACGCGCCCCAGCCGCCGTTCGACGACTGCATCCCCGCGGTCCAGTCGAGCCCGCGGCGCACGGCGTCCTCCCCCAGCCCGAGCTCGCGCAGCGCGAGGGCGATCACCGCCGTGTCGTCGATGTCGGGGTACAGATCGTTCTGGTATTCGAACGCCCAGCCGCCGGGCTCGAGCTGCGGCCTGCGCACCGCCCAGTCCCCCTTCACTCTAATCTCCTCGCGCAGCAGCCACTCGCCGGCCTTGACGAGCTGCGGGTGGTCCGCGGGAAGCCCGGCCGCCCGCAGCGCGAGCACGACGAGGCCCGTGTCCCACACCGGCGACTGGCAGGCCTCGGGGCGGAGGCGGTCCCCCTCGTCGATCATGAACCCCGCCCAGCCGTCGATCCCGCGGCGGAAGCACTCGTCCTCGCGGTTGTGGCCGAGCGAGGCGAGCATCAGCAGCGACCAGACCCACGGAGGCTGGATCCCGCCCCAGGAGCCGTCCGCCTCCTGCCGCTCGCGCACCCACCGCTCGGCGGCCCGGATCGCGCGCCTCCGCACCCGGTTCGCGAGCGGGCGGAGGTTCCGGCCGGGGCGCGCGCCGATCTCGCTCAGGTCGATCCCGGCCGTCCTCACCGGCTTCAGCGCCATCACGACCGACAGCGGCACGAGCGTCTGCCGGGCCCAGCAGGCGAAGTCGTAGACCGAGAGCGGCGCGCCCGGAGGCGCGAGGATCAGCTCGACGGGGACGTTCACCATCACGTGCCACGGCCACTGGCCCAGCAGCGCGAGGAAGGCCTTGGTGAAGATGCGTGTCCGCACGATGCCGCCCTCGCGGCGGATGTAGGCGCGCGTCGCCTCGCCCGCGTCGACGCCTGCGAGCTTCAGCGCGACGTAGGCCTCCACGGTCACCGAGAGGTCGGCCGGCCCGTCCCACCAGATCGCCCACGTCCCGTCCTGACGTTGGCGGGCGAGCAGCTCGTTCGCCAGCTTGCGGTCGGTCTCGGCGTCGCGCAGGCCGAGGAAGTGGAGCATGAAGAGATGCTCGGCGACCATCGTCGCGTTCGACTCGAGCTCGCCGACCCAGTGTCCGTCGGGATGCTGGAGCTCGAGCAGCCGCCTGGTGCCGCGCTCGAGCGCCGTGTCGAGCGCCGTCGCCGACTCGGTCGCCGTCATGCCGCCACCTCCGTCCTTGTGCTCATGAGCACTTGGGCCGCCTCGAAGCCGCTCCGGACCGCGCTCTCCATCGTCGCGGGCCACCCGGTGTCGGTCCACGCGCCGGCCCTGACGACGTTCGCCCGTCGCGTCGAGACGCCACGGCGGCGTGCGGCCTGGCCCGGGCGCCCGGCGACCGTCGCCTCCGGCTCGCGGCTGACCCTCGACCAGAGCACCTCCGCCGCGCCGAGGCGGGCCGTCAGCTCGCCTGCGATCAGCTCGACGAGCTCACGCCCGCGCACGTCGAGCAGCTCCGGCACGCCGCTCGAGACCACGGTCAGATACTGGCCGCGCTCGGGCCGGTGCCCTGTCAGCGCGCCGCGGTCGAACACCCAGTGCGCCGGGCTCGAGAGCAGCGCGGCGAGCGGGTAGCGCAGCAGCTGCCGGTCGAAGAGGAGGTGCACGCTCACGATCGGCGAGCTCTCGAGCCCCGGATCCTCTTCCTCGAGCAGGCGCGCGCTCTCGGCGGACGGCAGCGCGACGACGAACCCGTCGCCTTCGACGCGCTCGCCGTCCGCGAGGACGACCGCCCCCGGCTCGAGCGCCACGGCCCGTGCGCCGAGCCGCACCTCCGCACCGCCCTCCCGCAGCACCGCGCCCGCCGCGTCGCCGTGCATCGCGCCGAGCGGGGCCGTCGGCAGCAGCAGGTCGCCGGCGCCCTTCTCCCCGAGCAGCGCGGTCTGGACGGTGAAGAGCCCGAGCGCCGCGCTCGCCTCCGCGCTTCGCAGGTTGAGCGCCGGGCGGATGAAGACATCCCAGAAGCGCTCGACCACGCGGTCGCTCGAGCCGAGCACCTGCGCGAACGTCTCGCCGTCGTGCGCGGCGGGATCGAGCCGGCGCAGGCGCGCGAGCGTGCGCACGATGCCGAGGCGGTCGCGCAGCGGCAGGTGACGGTAGCGCAGGAGGTCGAGCGGCCGGTCGGAGATCACCGCGACCCGGCCCTGCTCGTCGAGCACGGTCAGCTCGAGCGACCGCCGGTCGACCGACCCGGCGGAGCCCGCGAGGCCGAGGAACTCCTGCCACGCGGTGAAGCAGCCGAGGCCGATGTGCTGGCCGTTGTCCGGCGGAGGCGGCGGGTCGCCGTCGCGCTCCGGCAGCGTCTGCACGGCGCCGCCGAGGGTCGGCCGCGCCTCGAGCAGCGTCACCTCGTGACCCGCCTCGACGAGGCGGAGCGCGGCCGCGAGCCCCGCGAGCCCTCCGCCGATCACGACGCTCCTCACCGCCAGAGCCCTCCTCCCACGATGCGGAGCTTCACGAGCGGCGAGAGGTGCGGCGGCCCGGCGAAGACGTCGTAGCCCGATGCCTCGATCCGGTCGAGCGTGGCGCGGTAGAGACCGGCAAAAGCGCCGACGCAGAGCGCACTGCGCCGATCGAGCTGGTCGAGCAGCAGCAGCCCGTCCTGCAGGTGACCGCGGGCGCGCTGTGCCTGGAAGCCGAGCAGCGCCCGGAGCTGCGGGGTCAGGAGCCCGGCGCCGATCTCGCCTTCCGTGACCCCGTAGGCGTCGAGCTCGTCCGCGGGAAGATAGACGCGGCCGAGCGACCAGTCCTCGGCGACGTCGCGGATGATGTTGATCAGCTGGAGCGCGACGCCGAGCGTCTCTGCGAGCTCGGGGTCGCCTCCGCCGTAGACCGGCAGGCAGGCGACGCCGACGGCGCCCGCGACGAGCCGGCAGTAGCCCCGGAGCTCCTCGAAGCTCGCGTAGCGTGTGATCTCGAGATCCTGCAGGCCGCCGTCCACGAACGAGTGGAGCGCCGAGCCGGGGATCGGGTAGCGCCCGCGTGCGTCGGCCAGCGCGACGAGCGCGTAGTCGTCGCCGGGCGGCCCGTCGACGAGCCCATGGAGCTCCTCGAGCAGGGCACGCTTCTCGGCGCTCGGCAGGTCGCCGTCGGCGATGTCGTCGACGCGGCGCGCGAAGGCGTAGATCGCGGCGATCGCGCGGCGTTTCGGCGGCGGCAACACCATGATCCCGTACGCGAAGTTGCGGGCGCGCTGCCGTGTGAGCCGCTCCACCTCGGCGTAGGCCTCGGCCGTCGTCGTCACCTGAACGCCTCCCACGCAAGCCTGGCCCTCGACGGGCGGGGCCGCCCCGTGAAGATGTCCCAGTCGGAGCGCTCGAGCGCGGCCAGGGCCGCGAGCCCGCCACGCGCGAACAGCCCGACCCCGCGCCCGATCCTCCCGCCGAGCCGTTCCTTCAGCACGACCCCGGAGGCGAGCAGCCCACGCGCGCGCTCCGCCTCGAACTCGAGCACCGCGCGGAGCTCCGGGCTCGGCCCGTCGAGCCGCTCGACGCCGAACCGGCTCCGGTCCTCCCGCGGCAGGTACACCCGCCCGAGCGCGAGGTCGCGGGGCACGTCCTGGAGGAAGTTCACGAGCTGGAGCCCGGTGCAGACGCTGTCGGAGGCCTCGACGAGCTCGGCTTCGCGATCGCGCCTCAGCAGCCCGAGCACGATCCTGCCGACAGGGTCGGCCGAGTGGACGCAGTACCAGCGCAGATCCTCCCAGGTCTCGTATGACGCCACCCGTTGATCCATGCGATTCGCCTCGATCAGCCGTAGGAACGGCTCGGGTGGGAGGTCGTATTCCGCGATCGTCGGCTGGAGCTCGACCAGCACCGGCCAGGTCGGCACGCCGCCGTAGCAGGCGCCGAGCTCGCGCTCGAGCTCGTCCAGCGCCGCGGGCCGGTCGCCCTCGATCTCGTCCCCGAGGATGTCCACGAGCCGGCAGTAGCCGTAGACCGCGCGCAGGTGCGGTCGCAGGGCGCGCGGGAAGAGCAGCGACGCGACGGGGAAGTTCTCGCCCCTCGCCCGCTCCTGGACGGATGCCGTGTCCATGGCCGGTACAGGTTCGCTAGTTCGTCCCGGAAGTTCAAACGGGGTCGGAGCGCTTGGTAGGTTCCCTCGATGGCGAACGCGGCCGAGCAGGTGCTGGACCCGGCGGCGCTCGCCCGCTACGCCGACCTCGTCGCGGTCACGTGTCTCGAGCTCCAGCCCGGCGACATCGTGTTTCTCGGCGCGCACACGGAGCACCGCGAGCTCGTGGTCGCGCTCGCCGGGGCCGCGTACCGCGCCGGCGCACGGCTGGTCGACGTGAACTACGACGAGCCGCGGGGCGCGGCGGCGCGGGTCCGGTACGCCCCCGACGAGTACCTCGGCTTCCTGCCCGACTGGCAGGCGCGCCGGCTCCGCGCGGGCAAGGGCTCCGACCGTGCCTCGATCTTCGTCCTCGGCGAGGCCGATCCCGGCGTCTTCGACGGCCTCCCGCCCGAGCGCGTCGCCGCAGACGCGGCGCGCCGGATGCAGAAGGTCCGCGACGTGGCGCTCGCGAGCCTCGACGGGCGCATGCGCTGGACGGCCTGTGCCTGGCCCACGGCCTACTGGGCCGGACAGGTCTACACGGACCTCGAGACGGCCGCTGCGCAGCGCCGGCTCGCGGACGACATCCTCTGGTTCTGCCGGCTCGGGCCCGGCGACCCGGCCGACGGCTCGGGCTGGGTCGCCCACGCGACGATGCTCGCGGAGCGGGCCCGCGTCCTCACCGAGCTCGGGCTGACGCGGCTGCGTTACCACGGGTCGGGCACCGACCTCGAGGTCGGGCTCTCACCGGGGACCGTCTTCATCGGCGGCCGCAGACACGACGCCTACGGTCACGTCATCTCCGCGAACGTCCCGACCGAGGAGTGCTACACGAGCCCGCAGGCGGGCGCAGCCGACGGCACCTTCCGCTGCTCGCTGCCGCTCTCCTTCCGCGGCCGCCTGATCGAGGGGATCGCCGGCGAGCTCCGCGGCGGCCGGCTCGTGCGGCTCGAGGCGGACGCCGAGGCCGACCGGGACTTCCTCGCCGCCTTCCTCGACAGCGAGCCCAATGCGCGGCGGCTCGGCGAAGTGGCGCTCGTGGACGCGAGCTCGCGAATCGGGCAGCGCAAGCGGGTCTACTTCAACACGCTGCTCGACGAGAACGCGGCGGCCCACATCGCCTTCGGAGCCGGCTTCGGGCTCACGCGCAGCCCTGACGCGCGTCGCGGCGTCAACCGCGCCAATCTCCACATCGACGTGATGATCGGCACGGACGACCTCGAGGTGACCGGCACGGCCGCGAACGGAAGGTCGGTGCCGCTGATCGTCGACGGGGCCTGGCAGATCTAGGGATCCGTAGTTCCCCCGGATGCTCCCGGGTACCCCGGGCGGGTATCCTGGAATCGTGCCCGAGACGGTTCGGCTCGAGATCGAAGGAATGACGTGCGCGTCCTGCGCGGTCCGCGTCGAGCAGGCCCTGAACCGGCTGGACGGCGTCCGGGCGACGGTCAACCTCGCGACCGACGAGGCGACCGTGAGCTTCGATCCCGACGGCCCGCAGCTCGGCGACCTGCTCGCCGCGGTCGAGGCGACCGGCTACCACGCCTCGCTCCCGGCCGAGGCCGTCCCCGGCGAGGACCCTAGCGCGGCCTGGCGCAAGCGCCTCGTCGTCTCCGCAGTCCTCACCGTTCCGCTCGCGGCGCTCGCGATGGCGCCGCCGCTGCAGTTCCGGGGGTGGGAATGGCTCGCCCTCGCGCTCGCGACGCCGGTCGTGTTCTGGGGCGGCTGGCCGTTCCACCGCGCGGCCGCGCTCAGCCTGCGCCACCGCGCCGCGACGATGGACACGCTGATCTCGCTCGGCACGCTCGCAGCGTGGACGTGGTCGGCGGTCGCCCTCCTCGCAGGGACCGGCGAGGACACCTACTTCGAGGTCGCCGCGGCGATCACGACGCTGATCCTGCTCGGCCGCTGGCTCGAGGTTCGCGCCCGCCGGCGCTCGGGCGAGGCCATCCGCGGCCTGCTCGAGCTCGGCGCGAAGGACGCGTGGGTGCTGCGCGACGGAGAGGACATCCTCGTGCCCGTCGACGAGCTGCGCCCGGGCGACACGTTCGTCGTCCGGCCGGGCGAGAAGATCGCCACCGACGGCGTCGTCGAGCTCGGCGAGTCGGCGATCGACCAGTCGATGCTGACGGGCGAGCCCGTCCCCGTCGAGGTCGGCCCCGGCGCCGAGGTGACCGGCGCGACGCTCAACACCTACGGGCGCCTCGTCGTGCGCGCGACGCGGGTGGGAGCCGAGACCGCGCTCTCCCGGATCACGCGCCTCGTCGCCGAGGCGCAGGCGGGCAAGGCGCCGATCCAGCGGCTCGTCGATCGCGTCTCGGCCGTGTTCGTGCCGTTCGTGATCGCCGTCTCGCTCGCGACGCTCGCCGGCTGGCTCGCCCTCGGTGGAGGCGCCTCTGCGGCGTTCAGCGCGGCGGTGGCCGTGCTGATCATCGCCTGCCCCTGCGCACTCGGCCTCGCGACGCCGACGGCGCTGCTGGTCGGGACCGGGCGCGGCGCCCAGCTCGGGATCCTGATCAGGGGCCCGGAGGTGCTGGAGCAGACCCGCCGGATCGGCACCGTCGTCCTCGACAAGACCGGCACCGTCACCGCGGGAACGCTCGAGCTCGCAGGGGTCGAGCTGCTGAACGGCGCCTCGCGCGCCGAGGTGCTCCGGCTCGCCGGCGCGGTCGAAGGCGCGAGCGAGCATCCGGTCGCGCGGGCGGTCGCCGCCGCGGCACTGGCCGAGGTGGGGCAGCTCCCGCCCGTGAGCAGCTTCCGCAACCTGCCCGGCCTCGGCGTCGAGGGCGTCGTCGAGGGACACGCGGTGCGCATCGAGCGCGGCGTGGTCGCGTGGGACGGCATCGACCGCGCGGCCCTGCTCGTGCGGGACACCGTGAAGCCGACGAGCGCCGAGGCTATCCGGGAGCTGAAGGCGCTCGGCCTCACCCCCGTGCTGCTCACCGGCGACACCTCCGAGGCCGCAGAGCGGATCGCGGCCGAGGTCGGGATCGAGAAGGTCCTCGCCGGGGTGCTACCCGACGGCAAGGCCGCCGAGGTGGAGCGCCTCCAGGAGAGGGGCGACGTCGTGGCGATGGTCGGCGACGGCGTCAACGACGCCCCTGCCCTCGTCCAGGCCGACCTCGGCCTGGCGATCGGCACCGGTACCGACATCGCGATCGAGGCCTCCGACATCACGCTCGTCTCGGGCGACCTGCGGGCCGCCGCCGACGCTATCCGTCTCGCGCGGCGGACGCTGAGCACGATCAAGGGCAACCTCTTCTGGGCGCTCGCCTACAACGTGGCGGCGATCCCCCTCGCCGTCGCCGGGCTCCTCGACCCGATCGTCGCCGCGGCGGCAATGGCCTTCTCCAGTGTGTTCGTCGTCACCAACAGCCTGAGGCTGCGGCGCTTCTCGAGCAGCCGGGAGGGAATCGCATGACGCACGGCTACGTGGAACAGAAGGACGCGCTCGTGAAGCGCCTCCACCGGATCGAGGGACAGGTGCGCGGGCTCGAGCGCATGGTCGAGGACGAGCGCTACTGCATCGACATCCTCACCCAGGTCGCGGCGGTCTCGACCGCGCTCGAGAGCCTCGCCTTCCAGATCCTCGACGCACACGTGAACCACTGCGTCGCCGACGCGATCGCCTCGGGCGACCGCGACGCCGCGGCGGAGAAGACGCAGGAGCTGCTGGCGGCCGTCGAGCGGTTCGCGCGGACGCGCTAGGCCGGCGGAGCGGGAGGCGCGGGGGGCTCGGAGCCGCCGCCCTTGCCGCCGCGCAGCTTGTTCCAGCCCCCGCGCATGTCCGGCCATTGCGTGGTGCCTCCTGCGTCGGGGAACTCCTGCAGCGTCTCGCGGCGCAGCGCCCAGAAGCCGACCGCGACCAGCGCCGCACCCAGCAGGATCCCCCACCACTGCTGTAGCGCCGGCGTCGGCCCCCAGAGGATCAGGAGCAGGTAGAGGACGACCACGGCCGCGATCACGACGCCGAGCCGCTCGTTGAAGGCCGGCGCGAGCCAGCGGCGGATCGCGGTCGCGGGGCGGGTCCCGCCGGCGAGCCACGCCGCGATCACGAGGAAGACGCCGTAGAAGACGATCGCCCAGGCCACGTTCGCCAGCAGCTGGCTGCCGATCAACCACGCGTGCCTCGCCGCCGTCTTGTCGGACTCGGCCTTGACGAGCGAGCCGACGATCTCGTTGCCGACGATGCGCCGCACGACGAGCAGCAGCACCCCGACGATCACGAGGCTCCAGCCCGAGGCCCGGAGGGCCGCACGCCGCCAGCCTCCGGCGAGCCAGACTGCGACCGCGTACAGGATCAGGACGAGGATGATCAGGAAGACGTTCAGCACCTTGATCGCCTTGACCGCATCCTGCACGAGCTTCAGCTGGCTCGAGGTGAAGACGACCAGCCGCCCCGTATCGGGGGCGACCTGGGCGGAGAGGCCGAGCCGGTCGGCGAGCTGCTGCACGATCGGGTGCAGGTCGAGCACGACCTCGCCGTTCTCGGTCTGGACGGCACCGGAGCTCTTCCCGTTGATGATCGCCATGAAGCGCTTGTGCGCGTTGTAGGTCAGCGTCTGAAACTGGTTCTGCACCGCGGGCTGGGCGAGGATGTCGCTGGCGGCCCGCGGTGCGAACTCGCGGAGCAGGCCGGTCGCAGGGCCTGCGAGCGACTTCGTCTGCTTCGGCAGGATCTGCTGCAGCTGCGCCTGCACGTCGAGGTTCGAGAAGAGCTGGTCGGTGAGGTAGACCGAGAGCGCGTCCCGGATCTGCTGGTCCTCGAGCATCTTGACGCTCGCGCTCGAAAACGCCTGGGAGTCCAGCGCCTCGCGCTTCACGAAGATCGTCAGCGAGGCGACGAGCGTGACGATCGCGGCGACGACGATGATCGTCCAGACCCAGACGCGGTGCTTCTTCGGACTGGATTCAGGGGCAGAGACGGCTGCGGCGCTCATCGGTCGGCGGGACCCTAACGCATCCCGGCTCTAAACTCACTCTCGATGGCCGCCGAGGAACCGCTCAGCTGGCTCCGCGTCCCGGCCGAGGACGAGCTGCCGCAGGAGGTGCTGGAGCTCTGGCGTCCCTCGCTCGAGAAGCTCGGCTTCGTGCCCAACGTGCTGCGCCTGTACGCGCTGCGCCCCTCGCACCTGCTCGCCTGGAACGCGCACTACGAGGAGGCGATGAAGGGGGACTCCGGCCTCACGAAGGCCGAGCGCGAGATGATCGCCGTCGTCGTCTCGGTCGCCAACCGCTGCACCTACTGCATCGCCGCCCACTCCGCCGCGCTTCGCAAGCTCACGAAGGACCCCGCGCTCGCCGACGCGATCGCCGCCGACCACGCGCAGGCTCCGGTCGAGCCGCGCGTGAAGGCGATGCTCGACTACGCGGTCGAGCTCACCCTGCGGCCGGCCGAGCTGGAGGAGGCCGACGTCGCAGCGCTGCGCGAGGCGGGCTGGCGCGACGAGGACGTGATGGACATCGCGGAGGTGACCGCGCTGTTCAACTTCTCGAACCGGATGGCGAGCGGGCTCGGCTGGGTGCCGAACCCCGAGTTTTACGTGCTCGGACGGTAAATCCGACCGGCGCGAGCTACCGTAGTAGGACCGTGAGACTCAGCCGCCCGGTCGTCCTCGTCCTGACCGCCGCGCTCCTCGGCGCACTCGGGGCCGGCGCGGAGGCCGGCAACCAGGACGTGGTCAAGAGCGCGAAGAACAGGATCCTCGGCGAGACGATCCTCGTCACCACGAAAGGGATGACGCTCTACCGGCTCAGCGGCGAGAAGCAGGGCGCACTGAGCTGCGCGACGCCCGCGTGCTTCGCGATCTGGCGGCCGCTGTGGATCGCGCCCGGGACGACGCCGACCGGGGCCACGCGCCTGGGCACGCTGAAGCGCCCCGATGGGCGCATCCAGGTCACCTACAACGGCGGGCCGCTCTACACCTACGTCCGCGACACGAAGGCGGGCCAGGTGAACGGGAACGGGCTCAAGGCCGGCGTGGCGAAGTGGCAGGTGGTCGCGGTGAGCGGCAAGGGCAGCCCGGCCCCGGTGCCGCAGCCCGGGCCCGGCCCCGGCTACGGCAGCGGCTACCGCTAGCGGCGCGCCCTGGCCGGCGCCTCCAGCTCGGAGAGCGCGCGCCTGATGCCTCGCGTCGCCTGGGCGATCCGCTGCTCGTTCTCGACGAGCGCGAAGCGGACATGGCCCTCGCCGCCCGGGCCGAAGCCGGCCCCCGGGCTCACCGCGACGCGCGCCTCCCGGGCGAGCCGCACCGCAAACGCCTGCGAGCCCTCGGCGCGGTACGGCTCGGGGATCTGCGCCCAGACGAACATCGTGCCGAGAGGCGGCTCGATCTCCCAGCCGATCCGGGCGAGGCCGCGGCAGAGGACGTCGCGCCTGCCGCGATAGACCTCGGTGATCTCCTCCGGATACCCGGGCGCCTCGTTCATCGCGACGATCGCGGCGATCTGGATCGGCTGGAAGGTCCCGTAGTCGAGGTACGACTTCAGCCGCGCCAGCGCACCGACGACCTCGGCATTGCCGACGAGGAAGCCGACCCGCCAGCCCGCCATCGAGAATCCCTTCGTCAGCGTGTAGAGCTCGACGGCCACCTCCGCGGCGCCCTCGACCTCCAGGATCGACGACGGCCGGTAGCCGTCGAAGCCGATGTCGGCGTACGCGAAGTCGTGCGCGATCAGCACCTCGTTCTCGCGTGCGAATGCGACGGCCCGCTCGAAGAGACCCGGCTCCGCCACCGTGGTCGTCGGATTGTGCGGATACGAGAGCACGATCACGCGCGGGCGCGCGG
>Ga0335077_10008388_pt1 | contig 12821 bp, 17 predicted proteins | sample Lox_Sample_31_FD_207151 | JGI IMG/M metagenome (GOLD analysis project Ga0335077, IMG submission 207151) | Soil microbial communities from Loxahatchee National Wildlife Refuge, Florida, United States - Lox_Sample_3.1 | ecosystem: Environmental > Terrestrial > Soil > Wetlands | place: USA... | reverse complement strand
GCTTTTGACAACACCAACTTACTCGGTCGGAGCCAACGTCGTCATGAAATCAAGCGACGAGGCCGCGCGCAGGGGGACGCCGAGGAGTCGAGAGCCTGCTGTTTGCACGAGTGACGCAATAGTGATGTTTATTGGCAAAGCTACTAAAAGCAGGTCCCTCGACTGCGCGCCCGCCCGACCCGAAGCGGGTCGGAAAAATCGAGCGGGCGCTCCGCTCGGGATGACAATTCTTACTTTTTCGCGCTCGTTTTGGACCGAATTGCTGATGGCTGATTGCTAAGGGCTAAGGGCTAACTGCCAATTGCGAGTTGCTAGTTGCTAAGGAACTTCCTATGACGGAAAAACACAAAGCACTGGGGCGCGGGTTGGAGTCGTTGTTGCCGCCGCGCCCGTTCTCTCTTCCTCCCACCCTCTCGCCAACATCGGGCGAGAAGGGTGGGGCGCTCGTTGACGAAAAGGGTGGGGCACCGGCTACCGCGGCCACGGTCCTGCCGGGCGAGGCGGTGTTGCAGATCCCGCTCGATCAACTGGACGACAATCCCTACCAGACGCGCACCCAGCTCGACGACCACGCGCTGCACGAGCTGTGCGATTCGATCCGGGCGCTGGGGGTGCTGGAGCCCATCCTGGTGCGGCCGGCGGCCAACGGGCGTTATCAGGTGATTGCCGGGGCGCGGCGGGTGAAGGCGTCCAAATTGGCGGACAGGGCCGAAATTCCCGCCGTGGTGCGTCAGGTGTCGAACGAGCAGGCCATGCTGATGACGGTGGTGGAAAACCTGCTGCGCGAGGACCTCAGCATCCTGGACCAGGCGCGGGCCTATCTGCGGCTGTCGCAGGAGTTCGGGCTGACCCAGGACGACATCGCTACGCGCACCGGCAAAGACCGCTCGACGGTGGCCAACTACCTGCGTCTGCTGAAGCTGCCCGAGGAGGTGCAGCAGTACGTGGAGAAGGGCTACATCAGCTTTGGCCATGCCAAGGTGATAATGACGATGCCGGGAAGTGCGGGGGAGCTGGTGGCCATCCTGGCGCGGCGGATTATGAAGTTTCGCATGACCGTGCGGCAGGCGGAAGACGAACTGGCCAGGCTGATGGAGCAGCGGCCCGCGGCGCGCAAGGAGCGCATTGTGGACCCCAACGTCCGCGCGGCGGAGGAGACGCTGCGACAGGCGCTGGGCGTGCGGGTCAGGATTAACGACCGCAGGGGTAAGGGAACGATTGTGTTGCAATATCGGACGCTGGAGGACTTCGACCGCATCGTGGAGGCGGTGGCGGGAAAGTAGAGGATATAATTCACGCTTAACCTTTCGATGACCAAGACCCCTCTCGTGAATGCGGGCCCGAGCGAACAGCAGGTCCCTCGACTCGCCCGCCAGGGCGGGCTCGCTCGGGATGACAGCTTTAGGGAATTAGCAAGACCGGGGTGGCGCGCGATTTCCGTGCTCGTGGCGGTCGCAGTCTGTCTTCTGCTGGCGGGCTGTGGGTCGAGCGGCTCGAATCCGCCGCCTCCGCCGTCGGTGCTGGGTCATGTTTACGCCACCACGGCAAGCGGATTGTTCGGCTTTGCGATCGCGGCCAGCAACGGCAGTCTGACTGCGGTCACGACGCCCGCGGGCGCGCCCGGCGGGTCGGCGGCCGTCGGCAATGCGCAGAAGTTTCTGCTCTATACGCTGACCTCAGGCGGGCAGATTTCCGGCTACAACGTCAACACCAGCAATGGAAGCTTGACGGCCGTGGCGGGTTCGCCGTTTGGCGGCGCGGGCGTCGGCGTGGCCTTCATGGCCGTGGACACCGCGGGCCAGTATCTGTTCGTGCCGGCGACGCAGGACTTCAACGTCGTGCCGTACACCATCAACACGGTGGGCACGCTGACGATTGGCCTGCAAGTGGGCACACCCGCCGCGCCGCTGACAGCGACGGTCGATCCGCAGGCGCATTTCCTCTACGTGCCGATGGGCAGCACGGGCACGGAGCTTTACAAGATCACCAGTGGCGCACTGACTGACGAGGGGACGATTCCGCCGCTGGGTGCGACCAAGCCGCAGTTCGCGGCGTTCACGCCGGCGGAGACGTTTGCCTACATCTCGGATGGCGTGACGGGTGTGTCGGCGTATTCGGTCAATTCCAGCACCGGTGCGCTGACGGCGCTGCCGGGCGCGCCGTTTACCGCGGGGCCTGGTCCGTCTGCCATGGCGATGACGCCCAACGGCAAGTTCCTCTACGTGGCGACTACTCCGGGGCTGGTGCAGTTCGCCATCAACAGCGATGGCTCGCTGACGTCCATCGGCAGCGCGGTGTCGTTCACCAGCCCGCCGATCGTGATGGCCATTGATCCGAGCGGTTCGTACCTTTACGTCGTGAGCGTGAATTCCAACACGGTGAACGTGTACAAGATTGACCCGACGAGCGGGGTGCTGGCGGCGATATCGCCGATCGTGCTTCCCGCTGCGGCGACCGGGATTGCGACCACGCCGTAGCTCTTACGCGAACAATTCGGGATCAGTTTGTGCCAGGCGGTGCAACTGGTCGGCCCACAGCGGCTCAAGAGCGTTCATCTTCGCGATGGCCATCTTGGCCGCCAGCGCGTGTTCCATCTTGATGGGAGTGGGCGTGAATCCGGTTGCGCGCGCCGCCGCGGCGACGGACAGGTTACGCGCCACCATGCCTTCCAGCAGCAACATGGCGAAGAGAGCGACCTGTACCTTGGGCCCGCTGGTGATGGCTCCGTGGTTGGGCAGAATCACCGCGCGATGCTTGCCGACGGCCTCGGCGGTCGAGCGCAGGCGAGCTTCTTCTGACGCCAGGCCTTCGTAATCTTCTTCGACGACGGCGACATCGCCTGCCAGCAGGCAGCTTTCCTGGTCGTAAATCTCCGGCACTTTGCGGAAGGCGCTGAAGGTGACCGTCGCCGGAGGATGGGTGTGCAGCGCGCATACCAGCTCCGGGTTGTAGCGATGGATGACGCCGTGCAACTCGACCGTCTCGTTGACGCGCGCGTTGTGCTGCGGCGTGTGGTCTTCGAGGATGTTGCCGCGGAAGTCGAGGGAGAGGATGTCGCTGGGCGCCAGCGTCCCGAACGACGGCCCGAAGCGATTCATCAGCATGCGGTCGGGAGCGATCATCACGCTGATGTGGCCAGCGTTGGCCACGCTCAGCCCGGCGCGAAAGAGGATGCGCGCGGCACAGCAGATGTCGAACTTGAGCTGGTCGAGGTTGACGGTGGGCGGGGCGATCGCTGCCATGGGAACCTCCCGGACGAAGGGAATTTTATCCCAGAACAGGCAACCGCGGATTACGCGGATAAACGCGGATTCAATTGAGGTCATAAGAAATTCCGCGTTGATCGGCGAAATCTGCGGTGCAAAGGTTTCTTACGGTCTTGTGTCCGGCACCGTAATCGCCCGGAACATGTAAGGTAGTGCCTCGGAGACGATCATCGCCGCCACAATGATTGCCCCGCCGAGCACCTGCTGCGGCGTCATCGTCTCTTTCAGCCAGAACACGCTGAGCAACGCCGCGACCACCGGCTCCAGGCTGAATAGTACGGCGGACTCGGTGGGGCCGAGGCGCGTCTGCGCAGTCGCCTGTCCCCAGAACGCGAACACGGTAGAGAAAAGAGCGAGATACAATATCGCCCCGGCGACCGGCCAGTGGGAGAGCGCCGCGAGGGCCGTCTGGAATCCGTAGGGCGAGGGCAGAAATGCGGTGACGAGAACAGACACCACACCGCAGACCACGACCTGCGTGCCCGCCAACAGCCACGCCTCGGAGCGGCGAACAAACGCGCCCATCATCACGATGTGTACGGCGCACAGAATGGCGCAGAGCAGGATCTCAACGTCGCCTCTGTTCCAACCAGTCCACCAACTGCCCCGCAGATGAACCAGCAGATACATTCCGTAGGCCGCAATCAGCGCGCCCAGGGCCGAGGCCAGTTTGACGCGCTGACCGATGGCCACCGCCACCAGCGGCGTGAACAGTACATAAAGCCCGGTGATGAAGCCGGACTTCGCAGTGGTGGTGAAGCGCATGCCATCGGTCTGCAGCCAGAAGACGACGACCATTACTACCCCCAGCCAGATGCCGTCGAGTACGCCGCGCCGGGTGATGGGGATGCCCTTGGCGCGAATGACGGCGAACATCAGCAGTCCGGCCAGCGGAAAGCGAATGCTCATCAGCCCGCCCACCGACAGGCCGCCGTCAAGCACGATGCGCGTCATGGGAAAGCCGAAGCCCCACACCGTCGCCACCGAGGCAATGATTAGCACGGCGGTGGGGTGGGAGATGACTCGTTGTGGGCGCTGTGCTGCCATTACTAGAAACTGACATATAATAAAAGCAGGATGAAGGCCACGAAACCACTGTCGCTCGACTCGATCGACTTCGATAACGACGAAGAATTGGACGCGCTGACGGCTCAGGTGTTGGCGGCCGGCAACAAGATTTACGAGGCACAGCGCCAAGAGGCGATTCGCTTGGGGATTATCGATGAGAAGGGCAATCTTCTAAAACACGATCTCCCCGAGGACATGCGCGAGGATGCGGGTACGGACTTCGGCGGGTAAAGCTTGCCTCGTCCGCGAATGATCGTCGTCGCTGGTCCGCCCGGAAGTGGAAAGAGCAGCCGCTTTCGACTTTCCTATTACGAAGTCGATTGCTTCAACGCAGATGACCGCGCTGCCGAACTGAATCTTGGTTCCTACCGCAGAATCTCCGCTGAAATCCGCACCAGAGTGAACCTTGAATTCCAGGAGTGGATTCTCGAACATATCCGCGCGAGCCAAAGCTTCGCCATCGAAACTACGCTGCGCGATCCCATCACCTTTGAGCAGGCCCGCTTGGCCCGCGAGCACGGTTTCCGGACTGCAATGGAGTACGTGATGGCCGGCAGCGTCGAAGAGTGTGTCCGCCGGATCATGGAGCGGTCATATCGTGGTGGCCACTCGGCATCCGAGCGGCTTGTGAGACAGATTTGCGAAAAGAGCACCCGGAATCTCTTGACTGCCCTTAACTTCGGGGAAAGCGGGTTCGAGGTTGTTCGAATTTACGACAACTCCGAAGTCGGCGGAGATGTGAAGCAAGTCTTGGGCTTCCGCCGAGGGTGGCCGCAATCGATTGCGGCGGAGATTCCCGCGTGGCTGGAATCACTGTTCAAAGGAACGAAATTCGAGATTGCCTCGCTTCAGAGATCTTTGCGCGGCGCGCCACGGAGTAACAACCGCCAGTGGGAGGACGAATGACGGCGAACATCAGCAGTCCGGCCAGCGGAAAGCGAATGCTCATCAGCCCGCCCACCGACAGGCCGCCGTCAAGCACGATGCGCGTCATGGGAAAGCCGAAGCCCCACACCGTCGCCACCGAGGCGATGATGAGCACGGCGGTGGAGTGCGAGATGGCGGACTGCGGGCTCTGCGCTGTCATGAAGAAAAAACCGCGGATTACGCGGAGGGAAGCGGATTAGTTTACGGCCTTGTGTCCCTCGAGAGGAGCAGCCCTATGTTTCCCGTTCCTCCTTGTCGCTGGGAGCGGCGATGCCCAAAAAGACGAGAACGGCACGATTCAGCCGAACGCTGTTCTGGTCAGTAAGACGGCCGACTCGTGTGCCGATTTTTGACTTTGGAACGGTCGTGATCTTGTCCACCATCAATCGGCAGGCAGCGCGCAGCCCGTTGCTTTCGTTTGGCTCGATCAGTAACCGAAACAGAGGAGCATCGGTTGGGTCGGTCGTGAAGGCGCATATTGTGATCGAATCGGTCATGTCGAAACGGTCGTCCTGGAGAACCACAACCGGACGCGGTTTTCCAGCGTAGCCCTTACCACCTGCAACGGTCCAGATTTCGCCGCGCTTCACATCCCGCCCCAATCAGAAACAGCGTCGATGAAGTCCTGGTCTTGCCTGGCGTGGGGACTGTTGGCAACAGCCAGAGACTGCCGACGTGCTTCGGCCACAAACGCAGGCGAGCGCATGTCGGGGACCCAGATTTGTATTGGCCGTAACCCTTGCTGGCGAAGCCGCTTGCGGTGCGCTCTAACTTTGTCCCGTGACGACTTGGGATGAGTTCGTGCTGGCATTTCTACCTTCCTGGCTTGGTTACATGTAACTTATCACAGTTCACCCCATAATCCAAGCCTGGGAGGCGGCAGGCACCCACGGAGGGATCGAGCACGATGCGCGTCATGGGAAAGCCGAAACCCACACCGTCGCCACCGAGGCAATGATGAGCACGGCGGCGGGGTGGGAGATGGCGGACTGTGGACGCTGCGCTGTCATGGGTCAGAAGGCATTCAACCGCGAATTGACGCGGATGAACGCGAAACGATTTGTTGTCAGCGCAACCCGAGTAGAACGGCGATATATTGACGCACCTTGCTGACCAGCCCAGGTTCGGCTTTGGAGTGAAACTTCGTGTTGCGGCCAGACCAGTCCAAGCTCTTTAGCTGGTCCACCAGCACTGCGCCATCAACCTCGTCAACCGTAATCGGCAGGGCGAACGGGTAAGGCTTGCGCTTGCTGGTCAACGGGCAAACCACAGCCAGACCGCTGGCCCGGTTGTAGCGCTGGTCGGTCAGCACCAGGGCGGGGCGTCGCTTGGCCTGCTCCCGGCCAACTTGAGGATCGAAGTCGAGCATCACGATGTCCCCGGCCTCAGGAACGTACAGGTTCACCATTCAACGACTTCCTTGCCCACTTCGGCGCCCGTCGCAATCTCCGCGTAGCGGTTTTCGGGGGTGATCTGGGAGACCAGCTTGGCCAACGTAGGCACCCTACTGGCCCGGCGCAGCTCGACGCGCCCTTCCACGGCTTCGATCTCCAGGGAATCGCCTTCCTTCAGCCTGGCCTCCTCGGCCACCGGCTTGGGAATGCGCACCGCGAGGCTGTTGCCCCACTTAACCATTTGTGCCTTCATAGACCTGTGCCCCTCCGCGCATGAGAATGGTATACGACTGTATCTACAATGTCGATACTCATGACGGATTGGGTACCCGCCAGGCCTACACCAACTCGATCATCACGCGGCGGCCCACCATGGCCGCTGCACGCTGGAGACTCGACAAAGTGATGTCGTCGGTTGCACTCAAGAGGCGGTCCACCTGCGAACGACTGGTCTTGAGCAGGGTTGCCATTTTGTTCTTGGAGATCTTCTTTTTCTTCATGGCCTCGGCAAGTTGCCATGCGACGACCTCCTTGACGGCCTGGGCTTGCGCCTCTTCAAAGATGCCCTCCTCTTTCAGAAAGTCATCCACGCTTGATCCCATGTGTTTTCGGCTCATTGTTCCAACTCCTTCTTGCGCTTGCGTCCCAGGGCCAAATCCTCGTCCGGTGTGGCACGCGTCTTCTTGATAAAGCCGTGCAGTGCGATTAAATGTTCGCGGTAAAGGCAGAGCAATACGCGCGCTGTTCTCTTTGCGGGCAGGTCCGTCCGGATCTCCCAGAGCCCATTACCCAACGCACGGCACAGCGGCATGCCGGCCGGCCAGCGCCATTGCGCCCGCATTAAGTCCTTGCCGATGGCCTGCCGCTCCGCTTCCGGCAGTTGCTTCAGCCATTCCCGCACCGGCTCGCTTCCAGCAGGCGTGCGAAAGAAGATCAGCGGGATTTTCTTCGGGGCAGGGGCGTCAGGCATGCATGCATGCCGTACTTTATTTAGTACAGGGTACCGTAAAAGATGCAACGCGGGCAAGAGGGTGGAAAGGAGGGCTAACTATTGCGTCGACCAAACCATCGACGCCGTCAGCCCTGGACCGCTAATTTGATGTATTGGTGACAGAAGCCGGCGCCCGTCTGGGGTAGAATGCTAACTCCAATTTTCACAAGACGGAGGAACCAAGCCAATGCCAGTGGTAGAAAGGCCGTTCTCATCTGGATTAAACAGCACAGAAGGTTACGGACAATTGAGTATCTCCACCTCCGGATTCAGGGCCGAGGGCGCGAACTTTACAGCGGCCGGCGCCGCGGGTGTTTGGGGCCTGATCGGCGCACCCGCTGACGTGGACAAGGCCAAGCCAGCCGGTCCTCAGGACAGCGCCGCTGTAGTGGCCCATAGCACCGACGGTCATGCCGCTGTCATCGGTAACAGCCAGGGCGGAATCGGCGTTGCGGGTATCAGCCACAATCCCAAAACCGCAGCGGTGAGTGGCAGTAATCCCAACGGACTCGCGGGGGCATTCACTGGGAACTTGACGGTCACCGGTGCTGCCTCTTTTGGCAGCGTCCATTCTCCGGGGGCCGCGTCCTTCGCCAGCCTTACCAGCGCAGGCAATTTGACGGTGGCAGGCCAAATCAACCTGACCGGCATCATCAGCATCGCGCAAGGCGGCGACATAAAGTTTGCCGGGGATTGTGCCGAGCAGTTCGACGTGGTGACTGAGGATGCGGCTGATCCCGGTACCGTCATGGTGCTGACCGAGGGAGAGCAACTCGCACCATGCGACCGCGCTTACGACACGCGTGTGGCCGGCATCGTCTCCGGCGCGCGCGAGTATCGTCCGGGACTGGTGCTTGACCAGCGCGATACGGGCTTGCCACGCAGGCCAGTGGCGCTGATCGGCAAAGTGTATTGCAAGGTGGATGCGGCGTACGGCGCCATTGCGGTGGGTGACCTGCTTACTACCTCCGCCACGCCAGGCCACGGCATGAGAGCCTCTGACCCGGGCAAAGCCTTCGGCACCACGATTGGCAAGGCGCTGCGACCCTGGGATGAGGGTAAGGGCATGATTCCGGTGCTGGTGGCGCTCTCGTAACGTCATCGGTCCAGGGAAGCGAGGGTCTGCAGAGGAGAGCGCCATGTCATACGGAGTGCAAATCACGGGGCTGAAGCAGTTGACGCCGTATTCGGCCACCCTCGCCACGATCAGCGTTCAGTTCGCCATCATCGGCGACACGCCCGACTTCGTGCAGGTGTACGCCGTGAATATCGGCGAAACCGATCCGGGCGGCCTAGGCGACCTGAAGGGGTTCGTTGATCTTACCACTCCTAACCCCCCGAATTTCTGCCTCATCACTGTGCCCGCCGGAGCGGTCTACAACATCGCGGTGTGTCCGCGAACCGGTACCCCGCAGGAACCGGATGACGAGATGGACGGGGAGTACTGGGAGAACTTCTGTGCCTTCGAGGTCACTGTTGCCCGAGCGACACCACCGCCGCCAAGCGAGCGGACGCCCCCCTGGATCAGTGCCATTAATCTTCAACCTGCCACTTTGACGCAGCCCGACCGGATCACAGTGAAGTGGGGTTCCTCGCAATCCTACGACAAGTTCCTGATCTGGTGGACGCAGAACGGCCAGCCCATGGACCAGGGCGAAGTGGACTCCAGCGGGACCACGGGATCATGGACTGCCAACCCGGTCACCCCTGGGGCGCGCTATACATTTGCGGTGAAGGGCGGAGTGTCGGGCGGCATCCTCGGCAACTATCTCTACTCCGATTGGAGTCCCACCCTTACCGTGATAGCCGCGAAACATTTCGCCAGTTTGCGGCAATTTCTGACCGCCAGCGGAATCAACCCCGCTGCCCAGGGCGTGGCATCACTGCTGAAAGGTCAGACCTCGCTGCGCAAGTTCATGAAGCTGTAGCAAAAGGAAAATTAGTGTTCCTGCACGTTCTGCAAGGCGCGCTCGCGGATCGTCGCGTTCATGCAGCTCTGTCGCGCGGACTCGATATCCTCGGAGAGGAGGACCCGCATCTGTGCACGTTCCCGTACGCCGGCTGAATTCCAGAAGGCGATGGCCTTCCTCACCTGCTGCACTTCCTCTGCCAGGGCCGGGAGCGCAACCTCGCGGAAGGTCCGGCTGAGCCAGCCTCGGGTTGCGCCCTGGCAGACCTGTTCGGCGAGCACAAGTTCCGGATTGATGGGCAGGTCAAGACGTGACAAACACGCAATTCCGCCGAAGCCGAATGGTATCGTGGAAGCCCGTAATGTCGCGCACAATTTTTCCAGGACACTACCCGTCAGCAGCTCGAACCAGGAGGGGAGCCCGAGCGAGATGCTGAGGTCGTTCAGTCCGATATGAATTTCGGCGACGCCAGGCAGGCGGCAAAGCTCGCCAAGAGCAACCGCGGCACTTGCGGTTTCCACTAGCAGAACGGCCGCAGCCCGTTTCTGGAGGAGGGCAACAAATTCAGCGGCCTCCTCCAGGCGCTGAAAGAAGGGCAGCACGATGAGGTCCGCGCCGTACGCGACGGCAAGATCGATCTGCTCCCGGGTGCCAGAGTGCAGCGGATCAACACGCACTGCGATTTCGGTCCGGCCCAGTGCCAGCTTGATGCGGCGGACGTCCTCCATCTGATGGGTGGACAAAAACAGCGAACGCCCCGCCTGGCGTGCCGCTTTTCCGGCCCGCTCCAGATCGATGAGGATCCGTTCTACGCCGGCCTCCTCGGCCTTCTGTGCGACCCGCACATCGTTGGTAATGAGCGATAGCTTCATGCAAGACCACGCCTAGCGCCGATCGCTGGGCCAGCGGAAGGGAATACTGGAATCGTCGGCCGCCAGCCGTTCTTCATCCGGATGGTCAAAATCGAAGGGGCGCGTGTTCAGGTGCAAGAGGAACGCCTCGCCCCTCCCAGCGCCTGAAATCCATGCCAGATTCCCGGAGGGATCTGCACCAGCGCCGGAGCCTCGTCCGAAATCCGAATCTCCTGCATTGCTTGGAATGTCGGCGAATCCTCGCGGCTGTCAAGCAAGACCAGCATCAGCCTCCCTTTCACCAGCGCTATCTGGTCCACCTGCTGCCGGTGCCGGTACCATGCGCGAACGACACCAGGCTTGGTCATGGTGATGTAGGCCTGACCGAAATCCAGGTAGTGGCCATCGTCGCAACGCTGCACTTCCATCAGGTGGCCACGCTCGGTTATGACCTTCTTCAAGGGAATGACGTTGACCTGGTGGAGGCATCGTGCCGGCGCGGGAGAATCTTCCGGCGGAGTCATAAGACTTGAATGGCCCCTTCCTGGACGCGGCGGAAATAATCCCGCTTCTGCGCGTCGTCCCAGACATACTGAATGCCCCAGCCACGTTCAAGGTCCATCTCTCGCAAGCCCTGGCGCAGCTCATTGGAGCGGGAGACCCAGTATTCCACGCCAAGGCACTTGTAATGCAGGAGCTTCACTTCTCGTTTGAGTGGGCTCGCAACCCGCCCTTCGGGCGCTGCATCGTGGCGGCCGGGTAGAAAATTGATCTCCCTTATCGCGCCCGGTGCCAAGATCGTCGGCTTATCGTAAATCTCGTAGCGGAAGCCGGTTCGTGTGTGCTCGGTCAGGACCACGTCGGCGGGGGGAAAGGTTTGGGAGACCATTTCGTACCCGGGAGAAAAGATTAACGAAACCTCCTGCGGGAGCGAGGCGAGGTAAGCGCGCAGGTCGGCGTGGTAGAGATGCTCGTCAATGTTGCAGATAATCACCCAATCCGCCTGACCGCGGCTCTGCTTCCAGGAATGGTCGTAGAAATCGACGGCCGCGAGAACAAAGGAGGGACCTGCGACACTGAACGCTCCCAGACAAACCCGGGGATGCTCCCTTAGAAGGTCGAGCGAGCCGTCGGTTGATCCGTTATCGAAAATGAAGTACTGATCGACGATCGAGTCATAGTGGCGGAAGAAAAACGGCAACATTCGCGCTTCATTCCAACACAACGCATACAGGTGGATGCGGGGAGTGGTAATCACGACAGGCAACCCAGGTCACACACAGACTTCTGCGTCCTCCATCCTCGACCTCAGAGGGTCGCCTTTTTCTCCTGGATCGACCCCTTTACCCGCTCCACGAACGCCTCCACCTTCACCGACCCCTCCGCCTTGTCCTGGCCGCGGACACGCACGTTGACTTCGCCGGCTTCCATCTCTTTGTCGCCGACGACGAGCTGGAACGGAACTTTCTGCAGTGCGTGCTCGCGGATTTTGGCGTTCATCTTCTCGTTGCGCAGGTCAACGTGCACGCGCACGCCGGCGGCCTTCAGCTTGTTGCCAACTTCGTTCGCGTACGCGTGATGTTTCTCGCCGATGGGCACCACGACCACCTGCACCGGCGAGAGCCACACCGGAAACGCGCCCGCGTAGTGCTCGAGCAGCACGCCAAAGAAGCGCTCTTCGGAGCCATAGAGCGCGCGGTGCACCATGAGTGGCTGGTGCCGCTTGCCGTCCTCGCCGACGTACTCCAGCCCGAAGCGCTCGGGCAGGTTGAAGTCAAACTGCACGGTGGAGAGCTGCCACAGACGGCCGATGGCGTCCACCATCTTGATGTCAATCTTCGGGCCGTAGAACGCAGCTTCGCCGGGGATCAGCTTGTAGGGAATGCCCCGCCGTTCCAGAACATTTTTCAGCGAGGCTTCGGCCAACTCCCATTGCTCGCTGCGGCCAATGAAGGTCTTGCGGTCGTTCGGGTCCCACGTCGAAAGCTCGACTTGATACTGCTCGAAGCCGTAGGTGTGCAGCACCGAGAGCGCGAAGTCCATGCAGCCGCTGATTTCGTCCTCGATCTGCTCCGGGGTGCAGAAGATGTGGGCGTCGTCCTGGGTGAAGCCGCGCACGCGCAACAAGCCGTGCATCACGCCCGAGCGCTCGTAGCGATAGACGGTGCCCAGCTCGCCCAGCCGCACCGGCAGGTCGCGATACGACTTCAGCGAGTCCTTATAGATGAGGATATGGAACGGACAATTCATCGGCTTGATGCGATAGTTGGCGTCGTCCAGCTCCATGGGCGTGAACATGTTCTGCGCGTAGTAGCCCTCGTGGCCGCTGACCTTCCACAGGTCGACACGCGCCACGTGCGGCGTGCACACCAGCGAGTAGCCGCGCTTCAGGTACTCGTTGTGCATCCAGTCCT
>Ga0335077_10008387_pt1 | contig 12821 bp, 11 predicted proteins | sample Lox_Sample_31_FD_207151 | JGI IMG/M metagenome (GOLD analysis project Ga0335077, IMG submission 207151) | Soil microbial communities from Loxahatchee National Wildlife Refuge, Florida, United States - Lox_Sample_3.1 | ecosystem: Environmental > Terrestrial > Soil > Wetlands | place: USA... | reverse complement strand
AGACCGGCCATACCCGTGGTCATGGTCTGCTGCACCGAGATGGGAATGTCAACTGACTGCGCGGGCAACGGCTGCGCCATCAGTTCGATCGTGAAGAACGCACCAATAAAGACTATCCAATACAAGCTCTGGTTTCGCATGAGTGTTCTCCTCTCGGAGTACGGGGGCGGACGCGAGGATCCCGGGTACATCCCGATTGTAAACCCGAAAATGAGCCGGCAGTTACCCTGTGAAAATGGTGCGGAGAGGGGGACTTGAACCCCCACGGGATTGCTCCCGCTGCACCTCAAAGCACTTGACAAGGTTTTGCGGGGTTCGCCGAGGCGCAAGTTGTGGGAAATTCTTGGAGGCTGTTTCACGGGTTTGCCCCGAATTTCGGCGGGACCGCTGCAAAAACCGTTGCAGTCTTTCGCCGCTCATCCTTTTCGGAGAACGCTCACTGCAGCGAGGGGTTAATCGAGTTCATCACGCATTTCCACTCCGAAACGAACCATCAGGGCAAAGGAACGTTTTGATCTTCTCTCCCCAACGACCGAAACACAATGCCGAGTTGTTGATTGTCGCAAGCGGCTCGGCGGCCTGCTTCGCTATTACAGCCGTGCGGCATGAATAATTTGACCATGCGGGCAAGGTATCTGCCGAAGGGGGCGCTGCTCAAGTCCTCGGAATGAACCCCCGTACAACCCGCAGCCGGATAAGCAAGCTGGGAATCCTGCGAGCGGGCCCGGCTTCGAAGATCAGCGAGCCTGCAACAGCCGCAGCCGTCGCTCGATGAAATTGCGCTGCTCCGGCGGGACATTCTGTAAAGCCGCGGCCTGCTGGTAAATGGAGAGAGCCTCCTCATGTCGTCCAGTCTTCAGGTAAAGGTCAGCAAGAAGCAAGCGCGTTTCCAGGCCGGCACGCTGGCGAGCCACGAAGGTCTTTAGAAACTGCAGGGCATCGGCAGTCTTGCCTGCCTGATCGAGGTAGAAAGCCAAGCTGAAGGCATACTTTTCATTCGTCGGGGCAGACTGGATAGACTTTCGGCAGTAGTCCAGGCCGGTGGCATCGCGCCTCTCCATCATGAGGACGCAGAGGTTGAATGCGGCGGGAGCAAGGTTGGGATCGGACGCGAGGGCCTTGCGAAGCGAGTTCTCGGCGTCCGCCTTTCTGCCGAGTTCCGCCAGCAGCAGGCCGCGGTTGAAATTAGCGGGAGCGTTATCCGGCGAAAAGCGTAGCGCCTGGTCCAGCACACGCTCTGCGTCGGTCATACGACCCGACCGGCTGTAGGCCATCGACGCGTTCACCAGCGTTCCCACGCTGTCGGGCCGCAACCGGATCGCGTTCTCGAAGGCCGGAATCGCCTGGTCCAACCGGCCCTGGTCCATGTAGAAATTCCCGAGGTTGGTCTGATTACTGAAATCGTCCGGTCTGGCATTGTAGGAAGCGACCAGTTCTTCGGTTGCCTTTCGGATAGACTCGTGTTGTGCCGCGGGAAGAGCGTCCACCGGCATTCCGGCGAGTGAGGCGGCGCTCCGAATGCGCACCAGCCGGTACTCGTCCGCGGTTGCGCGAGCCAGCGCTTCGCGAGCCTGAGGTGTGGCTACGGTCCCCACCGAACCCGACGCGGCGGCCCGTACCAGGGGACTCGGATTTCGAAGCGCCTCGAGGACGGCCGGCAGCCTTCGGGGATCCTCGCAACTCCGCAGCAAGCGGATGAGCGACGCTTGAGTTACGTTGTCACCTCGAGGATCCCGGATGCAGGCCAGCATGGCCGGAAGTTTCTCCCACTGCCCTTTGCGCGCGGCGTCCACCAGGGCGGCACGCTCCAGCACGGGCCGCTGATAATCTTTTTTGTGCCATTGCCGCACCTTCGCATCGGCCCAGGAAGCGCTCTTGTCCGCGTGGCACAGGTTGCAGGCGTTCGGTGACTGGAACTTGATCGTGGACGCCGGCGCGGGCGGCAGCATGGAGTGGTCGCTGCGATTCATGTTGGCGAAACGGGTCTTGGGCATATGGCAGTCGATACAGTTGCCCCCCGGTGTACCCGCTTTGTGCCGGGAGTGGACTTCCGCGTTCGCCACCCTTTCCTGATGACAAGGCTGGCATGCGCCGTTGGGGTTCTCCGTCGCAAACCGGTAGCGTCCGCTGGACGTGTGGCAGTGAATACAATCGAGCCTGCCCGCGCGAATGCAGGGGCTCATCAGCCAGCTCGTGTAGGTGTAGTTTTCCCCGAGATCGCGGCCGTCCGGATAGTAGTCGGCATCTTCCAGCGTGACCAGGTCGTAGTGATCGAAGAAGCGCTGCGTTGCCTGGTAACCCGAGCTGACCGGGCTCATCTTGGCGTGACACGGCGCGCACATCTCGCTCCGCTGCTGGACGGTGAACTGCGTGACCCGGAGGATGCGCATGTCGCTGTGCTTCGCGCTGATGTCCTTCTTATAGAGCGCCACGTGGGCATCTGCGTCCCCGTGACAGGTCTCGCAATTGATGCCGGGTTCGCGCCACGTGGAATGGTACGTGTCGCTCTTCAGGTCGTAGTTGGTGCGGAGTTGGCTGACGTGGCAGCCATAACAGGAAGTGTTGAACGTATAGGCAGGGTCGGTCCACGCGACAGGCCGATCGCGGGGACGATCCACGTGCATCCGCACGCCGCTCGCCGACATGTCGTACCAGGTCTTCTTCCCGACGTCGTATGCCAGCGGCAGAACCTGAAGCCGCCCCCGTTCCATCGGAGTCAGGAAATAGTAGGTGTTCTTGCCGCCCATCGCGTGTTGAATCGGCAGCCGGCGCACGCCTTTTGCGCCCGACTCCTCGACAAATCCATGCTCTCCGTCGAGCACGAACCGGTAGGCCAGCCCGTCGATCGTTATGGCCGCGTTCTGCGGCCCCAAGGCCGATTCGGCGAGTCCGGCGCTGAAGGGCTGCATCGCCAAGCCATGGTGCGAAGTGGCCCACTTTTTGTAGAAGGTGGGATGGCATGTTTGACACTGGGAAGACCGAGTGGCGACCTGACTCTCGGCGTCGCCTCCTTTGGAAGGGGTGCGGTTGCAAGCCGGAGTTACCAGAACCGCAAGGAGCAGGAAACACCGTCGCATGCGCCGCCCCACGTTGCCGTTGTCCATCGCAGAACAATGATGCACGATAGCCGGCCGGTAACACAGAATCTTGGTTCGGTTGAAACTGGCCGCCTCCCCATACCCGGCGCGATAGGCAGACTGCGGGAGAGCCACCAACGGCCTGCAATTTGGTAAACCCGTAACGTCGCCGACGCATCAGCAACATGCGGACCCGCGTCGTGCGGGCGCCGATTGCCGCAGGGTAGGCCCTCGTCGGGCAGGAGGCTCTGGGGCAAAATGCGCAACATACTGGATGCAACGGTTCGTACGCGGTTATTGCGCCGCAACACTCTACTAAGAACCGCGGCCGCTGCCGGCTTGACGGCGCTGAGTCTGCTGTTCTGGGGGTGCTCCGGAAGAAGCGTACCGGAAAAAGGAGTAAAGGAGCAATCGCAGGCGAAGACGGCGCCGGAGGCTGCCGCACCTGTGGATGAGACGATCCCCCCCATTCTGCGGACGTCCTGGAAGGGCGATCTTGACGGCATGGTCAAGCGGCGACTTGTGCGTGTGCTGCTGCCGTTCCGGCGGCCGGAGTTCTTCTAGATGGAAGGGCAACCGGCGGGAGTTCTGCAAGAGGCATTCCAAGAACTTGAGCGCGTCCTCAACGCGAAGTACAAGACTACGGCTGCCAACCGTATCGTCGTGGCGCTGCTGCCGACCCCGCCAGACAGGCTGCGCGAGAGAATGGGGGAGGGCTGGGGTGACATCGCGGCGTACGGTATTTTCGATCACAGAACAGAATTCTGGTGGCATCCATGCCCCACGGATCGGAATACGAGATGTCGAGCCGCCCGGTGATCCCGTCCGGGTCACCGGCCCGTTGGGAAGCGGGTATGCGTTGAGGAACGGACGGTACACCGGAGCAGCCTGCGCCCGCTTTGGGCGGTGGGAAAGTTTCTCTCCGAGGTTCGCGGTTCGCGCAGGCGCAGCCCCTCGTAAGACATGAAGAAGAACGTGCGGTTCCGGCGGATGGGACCGCCGAGCGTGCCGCCAAAATCGTTCTGCCGCAGTGGCGGTTTCGGTTGGGGAATCGTGTTGAACCAGTTCCGGGCATCGAATATGTCGTTGCGCAGATAGTCGAATGCGGCGCCGTCAAAGCCGTTGCCGCCGCCTTTCGTGACAATCGAGATCTGCGCGCCAGGCGTGCGCCCGTACTCCGGAGCGAAGCTGGAGGTTTGGATGCGAAACTCCTGCATCGCGTCCACCGAGACGAGGCTACGTTATACATCCTTTTCCTCTGTGTTACTCTGAAATTTCCACGTGTGCCAGCGCGTGTCAGTGAAGCTCTCGTTCTGCGTACCTACCCGCTGAAAGAAGCAGACCTCGTAGTCAGCTTTCTCACCAGGGACCAGGGGAAATTGCGGGGTGTGGCCAAGCGGGCGCGGCGGCCGAAGAGCGCCTTCGGCAGCGGGCTGGAGCGGCTGTCGCACGTGCGCATGGCCTATTTCCAGCGCGAAAATCGCGAGCTGGTCAATCTCGACTCGTGCGAGCTGATCCGGTCGCAGTTCGGCCTGGTCGCCGACTATTCGGCGAGCGTCGCGCTGGACTATCTCGCGGAAGTGAGCGAGCAGTTGCTGCCCTCCGCGGAGCCGAGCGAGCGGTTCTTCCGGCTCCTCGTAGCAGTGCTGGATTCGCTCCGGGCGCCCGGCGGGGTGTGGCGGGGCGTGACATATTTTTCGCTGTGGGCGGTGCGGCTCTCGGGCTGGCTGCCGGAATTGCACGTCTGTCTGAGCTGCGGCAGCGTGCTGGACGATCCGGAGCACGACGAGCACGCCTTCTTCAGCCGCGGACGGGATGGCCTGATTTGCAACCAGTGCCGCCGCGCGTTAAGTGTCGGGAATAGCTGGGAACTGAGCAAGGAATCCAGGGACATCGCGACCGAAATGCTGCGTCTGCCGGTAACGAACCTCCCGGCGAGGGACTGGTCCCAGGCGACGGCGGCGGACCTGCGGCGGTTCCTGGTGCAGCAGATCGAAGGGCATGCCGAGAGAAGGCTGGTGACGGCGGCGGTGTTGGAAACGAGTGAAGAAGCTGAGAAGCAAGGAAGCTGAGAAGCGAAGAGCCAACGATGCAATCGTTTCAGGAAATAATTCTCAAGCTGAAGCAGTATTGGGCCGAGCGGGGCTGCGTCATCCAGGAGCCCTACGATACCGAGGTCGGCGCGGGCACCATGTGTCCGGAAACGTTCCTCCGCGTTCTGGGGCCGGAGCCGTATCGCGTGGCTTACGTGCAGCCCAGCCGGCGGCCGGCCGACGGGCGCTACGGCGACAACCCCAATCGCCTGTACAAGCACCAGCAGCTTCAGGTGATCCTGAAGCCGGCGCCGGTGGATGTGATCGAACAGTACCTCGGCAGCCTGGAAGCCATCGGGATCGATTTGAAGCAGCACGATCTCAAGCTCGAGGAAGACAATTGGGAAGCGCCGACGCTGGGCGCGTGGGGCATCGGGTGGCAGGTCATGCTTGACGGGCTCGAAATCTCGCAGTTCACCTACTTCCAGCAGTGCGGCGGCATCGACCTCGACCTGGTGCCGGCAGAGCTGACCTATGGCCTGGAGCGGCTCACCGCGTTTCTGCAGGTGAAGGATAGCGTCTACGACATCGAGTGGGCGCCGGGCTTCAGCTACGGATTTGTGCGGCACGCGGACGAGTTGCAGTACTCGGTTTACAACTTCGAGATAGCGGACATTACGATGCTGTGGAAGCTGTTCGACCTGCACGAGGGCGAGGCCACGCGTCTGCTGAAGCTTTATGACCCGAAAGCGCCCGACAAGAAGCGCTTCCCGCTGCTGCCTGCGTACGACCAGGTGCTGAAGTGTTCCAACCTGTTCAATACCCTCGATGCACGCGGCGCGATCAGCGTGACGGAGCGCGTGGGGGTGATCCAGCGCGTGCGAAAGATGGCGGTGGGTGTGGCGCAGGCATGGGTAGATCAGCAGGGCGCCGCCGCGGCGGCCGGGGTGGCGCAATGAAACCCCCTGTTATCGAGGAAGTCCCGCAGACACCGGCGCCGGATCCGGCAACCGAACCACAGAAGCAGCGCCTGGACGTCGAGATCGCGGCCGAAGCCAGCGGACTCGCGCAGCGTTTCCTGCTCGAAATCGGCACCGAGGAGATTCCGGACTGGATGATCCCCGCAGCGCTGGAGAATCTGCGGCTGTTGTTCGAAAAGCTCGAACTGCCGCACGAATCGCTTCGGCTGGATGCGACTCCGCGGCGGCTGGTTCTTCGCGCGTACGGCCTGCCCCTGCGATTGAAGGATCGCGAGGAGCGCGTGCAGGGTCCGGCCAAGACTGCGCCGGCGCAGGCGGTTGCCGGGTTCGCGCGCAAGCTGGGCGTGCTGCCGGAAGACCTGGTCCTCGAGGCCACAGCCAAGGGCGAGTATTACAGCTACAAGAAAAAGGTGCCGGGGCGCGCGGTCAAGCTGATTCTGGCCGAAGCGCTGCCGGGGGTGATTCTGGGAATCTATTTCCCGAAGACGATGTACTGGACCGGCAAGGGCGGGCCGCGGTTCATCCGGCCCATCCGGTGGATCGTCGCGCTGCTAGGTGAGGATATCGTGCCCTTCGAGGTCGCGGGCGTGCGCAGCGGCGCGCTGTCCGCGGGACACCGTCGGCTGGGCGCGCGAGAGATCGCGGTGACAGCCAGCGATTATGAGCAGCGGCTGCGCGATCATTACGTGATTCTGTCGGCCGAGGACCGGCGCGAGAAGATCGTCAGCCAGATGGCGAGGATTCGCGTCAAGAAGGACCCGGCGCTGCTGGAGACGCTCGTCTATCTGACCGAATGGCCCAAGCCGATCACGGGCACCTTCGACCCGCAGTTCCTGCAATTACCCGAAGAGGTCCTGATTACGGTGATGCGCCATCACCAGAAGTATTTTTCGGTGGAAGATGCCTCCGGCAAGCTGGCGCCGCAGTTCGTGGCCATCATGAACACGGAAAGTGACCCCGAGGGCTTCATCCGGCGCGGCAACGAGCGCGTTTTGCGGGCGCGGTTCAACGACGCGCGGTTTTTCTGGGATTCGGACCAGAAGAAGAAGCTGTGCGACCGCAAGCCCGACTTGGCGCACGTTACGTTTCAGGCCAAGCTCGGCAGCTACTTGGAAAAGGCGGAGCGCATGATGAGGCTCGCGCGGGAACTCGGCGGCGATGCCCACGCCGTGCGCGCGGCCGAGCTCTGCAAATGCGACCTCACCACCGAGCTGGTGAAGGAGTTCACTGAGCTGCAGGGGGTGGTCGGCGGGCTGTACGCGCGCGTGCAGGGTGAGCCCGAGCCCGTATGGGAGGCGATTTACGATCACTACAAGCCCGAGAGCATGGACGATGCGCTGCCGCGGAACCGGACGGCGCGGATCGTAGCGCTGGCTGACAAGCTGGATACGCTGCGCGGGTGCTTCGGTGTGGGGATGATTCCCACCGGGTCGAAAGATCCGTTCGCGCTGCGGCGCGCCGCGCAGGGCGTCGTGCGGATATTGGTGGAAGGCAAGTTCGAGCTCCCGCTCTTCGACCTGATCGGGCCGGATGAGAACCTGCGCGCATTCTTCGAGGAGCGGGTGAAGTATTACTTCAAAGACATCCGCGGATTCAAATACGACGAGGTGAACGCCTGCATGGCCGCCGGCTGGGGAAACCTGGTGGACCTGGAGGCGCGTCTGGAGCGCGTGCAGGCGCTGCGGCCGACTCCGGATTTCGAACCGCTGGCCGCTAGTTTCAAGCGGATTCGCAACATTCTGGAGCAGGCGAAGTGGAGCGGTCCATCCACGGTCGATCCCGCGCTGCTCGAGGCCGGCCCGGAAAAGGAACTCCACGACGAGTATCTGCGCATCGCTGGGCAGCCGGTCGAATCCACGATTGCGAAATTACGGCCCAAGATCGATTTGTTCTTCGATAAGGTTCTCGTGAATGCCCCCGACGAGCGCATTCGCAGGAACCGGTTGATGCTGCTTCACACGCTACGCGAGGAGTTTTCCAAGGTAGCCGATTTTTCAGAAATAGTAACTCATTCATAGGAGCTAACTCAGCATGACGAAGTATGTCTACTCGTTCGGCAACCAATCCGCCGACGGCGATGGAAAGATGAAGGATGTGCTCGGCGGCAAAGGCGCCGGGCTGGCCGAAATGTCCCGGGCCAAGCTGCCGGTGCCGCCCGGCTTCACGATCTCGACGCAGGTTTGCAACATTTATTTCCAGAATGGTAATTCCGTGCCGGAGGAAATCAATGGGCAGATGTTGGAGGCGCTCAAGTCGCTGGAAGAGCGCATGGGGCAGAAGCTGGGCGATACGGGAAATCCTCTGCTGGTCAGCGTGCGCTCGGGCGCGAAGTTCTCCATGCCGGGCATGATGGACACAATCCTGAACCTCGGACTGAACGACGAGACTGTGAAGGCGCTGGAAGCCAAGAGCAATAATCCGCGTTTCGCCTACGACTGCTACCGGCGGTTCATTCAGATGTACGGCAACGTGGTGCTGGATATCGAAAAGCACGATTTCGACGCCATTTTCGAAGGCCAGAAGAAGAAGGCCGGCGCCAAGCTGGATACGGCGCTTACCGCCGCTGATCTACAGGAAGTAATCAAAGGCTACAAGGCGCTGGTGCAGAAGCAAACCGGCAAACCGTTCCCGCAGGACGCCATGGCGCAGCTCGCCGGCGCGCGCGACGCGGTGTTCCGCTCCTGGTTCAACGACCGCGCCAACCACTACCGCAAGATGAACGGCATCCCGGACGATCTCGGCACCGCGGTCAACGTGCAGGCGATGGTGTTCGGAAACCTCGGGGAGACGTCGGCTACGGGCGTCGGCTTCACGCGCAATCCGGCGACCGGCGAGAAGGTATTCTACGGCGAGTTCCTGGAAAACGCGCAGGGCGAAGACGTCGTGGCCGGCATCCGCACACCGCATCCGATCAGCGAGTTGGAAAAGTGGAACGCAAGCGTCTACAACCAGCTTCGCGACATCACCACGATGCTGGAGAAGCACTATCGCGATGTCCAGGATTTCGAGTACACCATCCAGGACGGCAAGCTCTACATGCTGCAGACCCGCAACGGCAAGCGCACGGGTCCGGCGGCAGTGCGAATTGCGGTCGAAATGGTCGAAGAAGGGCTGATCTCGAAGGAAGAGGCCGTTCTGCGCGTGGATCCGCAGCAGCTCGATCAGCTTCTGCACCCGGTGCTCGATCCCAAGCAGATCAAGACGCTGACCAGGCTGGCCAAGGGGCTGCCGGCATCGCCGGGCGCCGCCGTGGGTACGATCGTATTCACCGCGGACGAGGCCGTCGAGGCTTCGAAGAAGGCTCCGGTGATCCTGGTGCGCAAGGAGACGGTGCCGGACGATATTCACGGCATGGAAGTGGCGAAGGGCATCCTGACGTCGCGCGGCGGCATGACCAGCCACGCGGCCGTGGTCTGCCGCGGCATGGGGACGCCGTGCGTGGCGGGCGCAGAAGCCTTCGACGTGAATGAGCATAAGAAGCAGGTCACGGTCACCGTGGGAGACAAGCCGGTGACGCTGAACGAAGGCGACTGGCTCTCGCTCGATGGCTCGACCGGCGAGGTGTATGCGGGCAAGGCCAACACGATAGAAGCTGACCCGACCTCGGGTATCCTGGCCAGCTTCATGAGTTGGGCGGACGGTTTCCGCGGCGAGTTCGGCGTGCGCGCCAACGCGGACATCCCGCGCGACGCCAAGGTGGCGCGCAAGTTCGGCGCCGAGGGGATCGGGCTCTGCCGCACGGAGCACATGTTCTTCGCCGAGGACCGCATCGAGCACATGCAGGCGATGATCCTCGCGCGCGACGAGAAGAGCCGGCGCAAGGCCCTGGCCAAGCTGCTGCCCTTCCAGCGCAGGGATTTCGCTGGGCTGTTCGAGGCCATGAACGGCTTCCCCGTGGTGATCCGCACGCTCGATCCGCCGCTGCACGAGTTTCTGCCGAAGCGCGAGGACCTGATGGTGGATCTCGCCCTGCTGCCGTACGCGGACATCAAGAAGAAGAAGGAGCTGGTGGCCAAGTACGTCCGCTTCGGAGCCGAGGTGAAGAACCTGAAGACGGTGCTGCCGGAGCTGCTGCACCGGGTGGAAGAGCTGCACGAGTTCAACCCGATGCTGGGTCATCGCGGCTGCCGTCTGGGAATTACCTATCCGGAGATCACCGAGATGCAGGCGCGGGCCATCTTCGAGGCCGCCGTGCAGGTCGCCAAGAAGGGCGTGAAGGTGATTCCGGAGGTCATGATTCCGCTGATCGGCGGCGTCAAGGAGCTGGAGAACCAGAAGAAGATCGTGGTCCAGGTGGCCGAGGAGGTTCTGGCCAAGGCCGGCATGAAGAATTTGAAGTACATGGTCGGCACCATGATCGAAATCCCGCGCGCGGCACTGACCGCGGGCAGCGTGGCCAAGGAAGCGGAGTTCTTCAGTTTCGGCACCAACGACCTGACCCAGACCACGATGGGTCTGTCGCGCGACGACTACACGAAGTTCCAGAAAGACTACCAGGATCGCAAGATCTTCGCCAATGACCCGTTCGCCGTTCTCGACCAGGAAGGCGTGGGCCAACTGGTGAAGATGGCCGTGGACAACGGACGGAAGTCGCGCCCCGATCTGGAAGTCGGCATCTGCGGCGAGCACGGCGGCGAGCCAAACTCGGTGCAGTTCTGCTATCGGGTGGGGATGGACTACGTGTCGTGCTCGCCGTACCGCGTGCCGATCGCCCGCCTGGCGGCCGCGCAGGCGGCCATCAGCGGCGACAAGGCCGAAACGATGCGCACGGCATAGTTGAGTACTGTTGCAGGTTAGGCCGGGGCGAACGCCTCGGCCTTTTTTTCGGCACGTGGTAAGTTGATCTTGAGAGGCGCCTCCGATGCCGACGCAGCCGAAGACCTATATCACGCAATACCTGGAGATAGAGCGCGCGGCCGAGAATCCTCAGGATGTCCTCGATATCCCGTCGATCGGGTGCCGCGTGGCGCTCGCGGATCTCTACGAGAAGGTCGATCTCGAAGCGGCGGGCTGAGCAGCTACCTGCGGCGCAGCAGCAGGGCCAGGCCAATCAATCCGGAGCCGGTCAGCACCATCGCCGCGGGCTCAGGAATCTCGGAGAAGCCTTCGCGGAACTCGGTGATCGTTGCAGTGCCGCTGAAGGTACCGCTGCCGGGCGCCGGGATAATGGCGATCAGGTCTTTCCCCACGCTCAAACTAGAAACCCCGGGTAGGCTACCCGCCGAGGTAAACGGACCGGAATTCGAGTCTACTTCGAGCGCTAAGGATCCGCTGCCGTAAGTGATGGTCTCACCGATGTCCGCCACCCCTTGGCCGGCGATGCTGAAGTAGCCACTGAAATCCAGGCTGGCGCCGACGATTAGCGGCAGGTTGCCGATCACCGCGACGCTGAAGCCGATAGACGAATCCACGTAGATCGGATTGCCGGGCGTAGCCGTGCCGTTCACGGTCCACCCGCCAGTGGAAGGGCTTGTGAAAATCAAACCCGGCTCACCCGGATTGCTGCCATCGCCACTTACCATGACTTGGTCGGCGCTGGGAGGAGTGGCATTGTTCGAGGACGGGGTATACGTAAAGGCCCAAAACAGCTTATCGCCGACCTGGCAGGCCGAGTCCAGGGATGTGTAGTTGGTTTGATAAAAACTGATGCTGTTGCTGAGGCACAGGGGATTGGCGGAAGCGAGGCCCGCGACGGCCGCAAGCGTTAGCGAGACGATTAAAATGCCCCTCATGATTCGATTTCTCCCAGTCAGTCGAGGCGAACACGCTTCCGAATCCCAGCTCCGAGGAGCAGGAGTCCGGATCCGGCAAGAACCGGCGCCAACGGCTCCGGAATAGCCTCGGAAAAGTCGTTTTCCACAATAGAGACGTGCGACAGCCCGGCGAACCCGAGACCGCCGACCAGGTGAATCTCGTTGGATACCACCATCGACGTCTGCAGGGTACTGAGGAAATTGACGTTGTTCGAAGCATTTCCTGGCAGGGTATCGGTGATCGGACTCCCGGCAACAGCGGGGGTGAGAGTCTCGATGACGGTTGCCGAACCGCCCGTTCCCGCCAATGTGCCCACGATCGTCAGAGTCGCGTCTTCGATAAGGGGCTGGCCGGACAAGGTAGCCACCGAGTACCCCAGAAACGCGTCGATCACGTTGCTGGAGGAGACTGCCCAGCCGCCGCTATTGAACGTGATCCCTACTTCTGTTACCCCGTCCAGATTTCCGGGGATGTTCACCAGAACCGCTGTCGCGCTTGGTCCCCCGCCCGGATTGAGGCTGAATCCCCAAAATAACTTGTCGCCGATCTGGCAGGCGCTTGTCAGGTCGGTATAGGTGTCGATATAGCTTTGCAGGCTGCCGCCGGGGACGCACAGAGGATTTGCCCAACCAGCAGAGGCGGCAATGCCAGCCAGCGCCAGCACAAAAAGGAGGTGTCTCACAGCCTGCCCTCGATTTGATTTCATGTCTCGGCTTGTCTCTCCCCCTGCAAAACTGATCACGTTCTGTACGTTAGACCACCTATCAACGTCATCCTACGTCACAGAACCTCGACTGGGCAAGTTGCAGGGTCGCCACTTACCCAAACTTTAGTACTAGAGATACTATCCGGGGAATCGGGGCGCAACACGCAGAAAAATAGGAGGTTATATCATCGCTGGTACCGGGATTTCGCGGGGCCTAGCAGGTCAGGTCGTCCCGGGTGATACGAAAGTCTTCGAGATTGCCCAGAACCGT
>Ga0335077_10008386_pt1 | contig 12822 bp, 8 predicted proteins | sample Lox_Sample_31_FD_207151 | JGI IMG/M metagenome (GOLD analysis project Ga0335077, IMG submission 207151) | Soil microbial communities from Loxahatchee National Wildlife Refuge, Florida, United States - Lox_Sample_3.1 | ecosystem: Environmental > Terrestrial > Soil > Wetlands | place: USA: Florida... | reverse complement strand
CAACAACCTGACGCTCTCGGCGCGCGATCCCTTCTCGAAGCAGCCGGAGCTGAAGGCTTGCGCGGTGCGCGTCCGGGCCCTGCTGTCCGGGCCGCGAGGCCATGGACGCTGACGGGGGACGATGAACAAGATCGAGTCGATCAAGGCGGAGCGAGACGGGCTCGACATCCAGGATGACCTCGTCCGCTTCGCCCGCGAGGGGTGGCGGACCATCGGGGACGACGACAAGGAGCGGCTCAAGTGGGTCGGGGTCTTCATGCGTCGCCCCACCCCCGGTCACGTCATGATGCGCGTCCGCACACCCAACGGGATCGTCAGCGCCGACCAGCTGCGCGTGCTCGCCCAGATCACGCGCGAGTCCGGACGTGCCATCGCCGACATCACGACCCGCCAGCAGCTTCAGCTGCGCTGGGTCACGATCGAGCGGGTCCCGGAGATCCTGGCGCGTCTGGAAGCGGCGGGACTGTCGAGCCTGCAGACGGGGATGGACAACATCCGCGGCATCATCGGCTGCCCGGCCACGGGGCTGACCCCCGGCGAGCTGATCGACACCAGCCCCATCGCTCGGGAGTTCCAGCAGATCTTCCTGGGCAACAAGGAGTTCACCAATCTGCCGCGGAAATTCAACGTCACCATCACCGGCTGTCGCGAGCACTGCACTCCCGGCGAAACCCAGGACATCTCGATGACGCCGGCGCTGGGGCCGGCTGCGGAAGGCGCCGACGTCCCGGGCTTCAACGTGGCCGTGGGCGGCAAGCAAGGATCGGGAGGGCCGACGATCGCGAGCGCGCTCGATGTCTTCGTCCGCCCCGAGGAGGCGGCGGCCGTCTGCGCGGCCGTCGCGCTCGTCTACCGCGATCACGGACCGCGGGAGTCGCGCAGCAAGGCGCGCCTGGCCTTCCTCATCGAGGAGTGGGGCCCGGAGCGCTTCCGCAAGGAGCTCGAGGCGCGCCTCGACCGCGCCCTGCCGCGCGCTGGTCAGGACGCGCGGGAGAATGCACGGAGCGATCACATCGGCATCTATCGGCAGCGCCATGCGGGCCTGAACTACCTCGGTCTCAAGACCCCGGTGGGCCGAGTCACCGCGGACCAGCTCGCCGAGCTGGCTCGGCTGGCGGACCGCTACGGACGCGGAGAGGTGCGCTTCACGCCCTCGCAGGATGTGCTCCTTCCGCACGTCCCGGATGCGCGGCTCGGCGACCTGACCGAGGAGCCGCTGCTGAAGGAGCTTCCGTACAACCCGTCGGAGGTGCGCCGCGGCCTCGTGTCGTGCACGGGCACGGACTTCTGCAACCTGGCCCTCATCGACACCAAGACGCGCGCCATGGCCCTGGCCCGCCACTTCGAGCGAGTGGTCGGCAAGACACGCCCGATCAGCGTCAGGTGGTCCGGCTGCCCCGCATCGTGCGGCAACCACCACACGGCCGACATCGGACTGCAGGGCTGCAAGGTCAAGGTCGACGGCAAGATCGTGGATGGCGTGCACGTCTTCGTCGGGGGGCGCGGCGGAAGCGATGCGCGCCCGGGCCTCAGGATCATGGAAGACGTGCCCTGTGACGAGCTGCCCCAGGTCCTCGAGCGGCTCGTCCGCTTCTTCCCCCGCCGAGAGCGACCAGGCGGACTCCCCGACCGTGGACCGGAGTCCGCGACATGAGTGTCGCGTACCCGATCGCGCTTCGTCTCGATGGCCGCGCCTGTCTCGTGGTGGGCGGCGGCGCCGTGGCCGAACGGAAGGTCGAGGGACTCGTGGCCGCGGGCGGGCAGGTCACCGTGGTCAGCCCGTCACTGACGATGCCGCTCGCGACGCTCGCGCGCGAGGCCCGACTTGCCTGGTGGCCCCGCGAGTTCACCCCGGGCGACACGGCGCGTTTCGCGCTGGTCATGGTCGCTGTCGACGATCCCGCGGTCAGTGAGGCCGTGTCGTCCGAGTGCCGCGAGCGCGGGATCTGGGTCAACTGCGCCGATGATCCGGCGCGATCGGATTTCATCCTGCCAGCCGTTTTCCGTCGCGGCGCCTTGACCGTGGCGGTGTCCACCGGCGGCGCCAGCCCGACCATGGCGCGGCTGGTGCGGGACGAGCTGGACGCGCGCCTGCCCGCCGACGTGGCACCGCTGACGGACGTCGCCGCCGAGGTCCGGCGCTCGCTGCGGCGGCGCGGCGTGTCGCTGGCCGCCGAGCGCTGGCGACAGGCCCTGGACGGCGAGGTGCGAAGGTTGGCCGCGGCCGGACACACTGACGCGGCGCGGACGCGACTCATGGAGCGCCTCGATGGTTGAGGGCCAGGTCGTCCTGGTCGGAGCCGGTCCCGGTGATCCGGAGCTGATCACCGTGCGGGGGCTTCGCTGGCTGCGTCGAGCGGATGTCGTCGTGTACGACCACCTCGTCGCCCAGAGGCTCCTCGATGAGGCCCCCGAGCACGCCCTCCGGATCTTCGCGGGCAAGTCCGCCGGCCGCCACTGCATCGAGCAATCGGCGATCAACGCGATTCTCGTTCATCACGCGTACCGCGGGAGGCTCGTGGTGCGCTTGAAGGGAGGCGATCCGTTCGTGTTCGGCCGGGGCGGAGAGGAAGCGCTCGCCTGCGCGGCCGCGGGAATTCCCGTCGAGGTGGTCCCCGGCGTCTCCTCCGTGGTGTCGGTGCCGGCTCGAGCCGGCATTCCGATCACTCACCGCGGGCTCGGCTCCTCGTTCGCGGTGGTCACGGGTCACGAGGACCCGGCCAAGAGCGAGACAGCAGTGAACTGGGAGCGGGTCGCCACGTCGGTCGACACGCTGGTGATCGTGATGGGGCTGGCGGCGATCCCCGGCATCGCGCGGCGGCTCATCGCGGCCGGTCGGGACGCGGCCACCCCGGTCGCCGTCATCAGTCGAGGGACCACACCGTCGCAGGAGATCGTGACGGGGATCCTCGCCGACATCGCGGCGCGTGTCCGCCACCTGGCCGCGCCCGCCATCATCGTCGTCGGCAACGTGGTCGGCCTCGCCGACCGCCTGTCCGATGCCCTGGGCAACCTGGAAGCGAGAAAGGGAGCACTCGATGACCGAGCGACCGTCCACGTGGATCTCTGACTGGAACCCAGAGGATGTCGAGTTCTGGGAAGCGCGAGGCAAGTTCATCGCCCGGCGCAATCTGTTCTGGTCGATCCTGGCCGAGCATCTGGGCTTTTCCATCTGGCTGATCTGGAGCATCGTCGCCACCAAGCTCCCGCAGGCCGGCTTTCGCTACACCACCGATCAGCTCTTCCAGCTGGTCGCGTTGCCCGGCCTCGTGGGCTCGCTGATGCGCTTCCCGTACACCTTCGCCGTGCCGAAGTTCGGCGGTCGGAACTGGACGATCGTGAGCGCGCTCCTGCTCTTCGTCCCGGCGATCACCCTGGCCGTGCTCGTCGCGCGGCCCGACACCCCGTTCTGGCTGATGGCGCTCGTCGCCGCCACGGCGGGGCTCGGCGGCGGGAACTTCGCGTCGAGCATGGCCAACATCTCCTTCTTCTACCCCGACCGTCAGAAGGGATGGGCGCTCGGACTGAACGCGGCGGGAGGCAACATCGGGGTCAGCTCGGTTCAGTTCCTCGTGCCCATGCTGATCGGCAGCGGATGGGTCAGCCTCTATCTCGCCAGGCCCCTCACCGCGTCCGGACTCTATCTGCAGAATGCCGGGCTCATGTGGCTCCCGCTCATCGCGATCGCTGCCGTGGGCGCGTACCGCTACATGAACAACCTCACCTCGGCGAAATCGTCCTTCGCGGACCAGCTCATCATCACGGGACGCAAGCACACGTGGGTCATGTCGTGGCTCTACATCGGGACGTTCGGCTCGTTCATCGGATACTCGGCCGCGTTCCCCTTGCTGCTCAAGACGCAGTTCGCCCAGATCACGATGAACCTGGCGTTCCTGGGCCCCCTGGTCGGATCCCTCGCCCGGCCCCTCGGCGGCCTGCTCGCGGACAAGATCGGCGGCGCGCGCGTCACCTTCTGGAACTTCGTGGCCATGGGCGCCGCGACGATCGGGGTCATCCACTACGTCGACACCAGGAGCTTCGTCGGCTTCCTCCTGATGTTCCTGGCCCTGTTCGTCACGACCGGGGTGGGGAACGGGTCCACGTTCCGGATGATCCCGGCCATCTTCCGCAGCGAGAAGCTCCGGTGCATGGAGGGTGCGGGAGCGACGGCCAAGGCCGGGGCCCTCAAGGCCGCGCGCATCGAGAGCGCCGCCGTGCTCGGCTTCACGTCCGCCATCGGCGCCTGCGGAGGGTACCTCATCCCGCGGACGTTCGGCGCCTCCATCAAGGCGACCGGAGGCCCGCACCTGGCTCTCGCCGTGTTCTTCGTGTTCTACCTGACTTGCGTGATGCTGACGTGGTGGTACTACATGCGCAAGAGCTTCCTGGCGCAGCGCGCGCCGGTCAGCCTGGCCGAAGCCGGCGTGTAGCTCGCCGAAGGGATGGCGGCCGCGACGTTGCGCACGACGCCCGTCGCCAGCCGCGTGGAGCGCGGAGATCAGGGCGCGAAGTATCCGTTCGTGTCGATGACCACGTGAGTGCTGTTCGTGACGAAGATGCTGATCGCGCCGTCGGTCCCCGCCGGCACGAGAGCTGCGTTCGCCGCGACCACGCCCTTGGGGTCGTTCAGAGTCGACACGAAAGGCTGCGGCTGTCCCGTTGGCCACGTCGTCAAATACCCGAGCGGTCCGCCGGGCACCGCCGTGACGTTGAGCGAGTACGCGGCCGCCGTGGGAGGGAGCGCGCAGGTCCCTGCCGGCAGCGGAAAGCTTCGCGAGGTCATGCCGGACAGGAGGGGTCCGCCCAAGGGTCCGCTGGCGCCGCGCGTGTCTACCAGACGACATGGGGCCACCGTGTAGAAGTCGAGGCCACTCGTCGCCGGGGGGGCAAAATATCCGCTGATGTCCACCACCAGATCGGTCGTATTCGAGGCATAGAAGGTGACCGCGCCGCCGGTGCCGGCCGGCACGATCGCCGCATTGGCGCGAACCGTGCCGTCGTAGGAGTTCAGCGTGGAAACGAGCGGCATCGGCTGCCCGGCGGGCCACGCGGTCAAGTAGCCCAGTCCGGTCCGCGGCACCGCCGTGACGTTCAGCGAATAGGCGCTGGCACTCGACGGTACTCCGCATCCACTGGACGAGATCGGAAAGGAACGAGACGTACCGCCGGAGATCGCCGGTCCACCGAAGGTCCCGGCCGGCATGCGTGTGTCCAGGACGCGACACGGGGGCAACGCATAGAACTGCAAGCTCGCCCCTGCTGGCGGCGCAAAGAACCCATTGATGTCGATCAGCAGCTCGGTGTCATCGGTGGCAAAGGCGTCAATGGACCCGCTGGCGCCCGCGGGAACGATGGCGGCATTGGCCACCACCGACCCGTCGGGCGAGTTCAGCGTCGATACCAGAGGCCGTGACTGTCCCGTGGGCCAGACCGTCAAGTAGTTGAGGAACGGCGTCCGAGGTACGACCGTCACGTTGACCGCGTACGCGGTCGCCGCGCTCGGAATCCCGCACGAGCTGGATTGCATGGCGATAGTGCGGGCCGTGCCCGCGGCGAGGTATGGCCCGCCCAGCGGGCCGGTCGGATTGCGGGTGTCCAAGACGCGACATGGTGTGACCGGGACGAACTGCAGCGCGGAGCCGACCGGACTGGATACGGTCAGGAGCTGGTCGGTGATCGCGGCCTCGTAGTCATAGATGCCGACCGGAGGGTTACCGCCGGCCCCCCAGTAGTACGTGACGCAGTGGGTCGGGTATTCGGCAATCGCCGGGGACCACGTCCAGGCGACATAGTATGACCCGGCCGGCGTGTCAGGGGGGATGGTGAGGGTGGCGTTCCGCACGATGAAGCTGTTCGCATCGATGGTGCCGAGCGCCGCGGAGCCGATGTAGATCGAGTGGCCATCGATCTGGGGCGTACTCGACAGATAGAAATACACCGTCACCGCCGATGAGACGAAGCCTACGTTGTAGAGGTTGTAGGTGATGCTGGCGGAGCCTCCGGCGGTCACCGAGGGCGTCAACAGACCCTTCGACCCGGGGCCCTGCAGGGAGTATTCGACGAAATACGGACGGGCCTCCGGCGCCAGGACGCTCGCGTCTGCCGAGATGATCTCCTCGATATCGTTCATCACTGCCGCGGTGATGCGGGTGGCCACGGCATTGCCCATGCTGTCCGACGTCGCGAGGATACCCTGCAGATAGTACTGGCTTCCGTCATAGCGCCAGACCGGACCGCCGATCTGCCCACCGTAGACGTTCGCGCCGAGATAGATCCTGCCGGGAGCATAGGATTGAACGCTGGCGGAGCCCGCATACTGGAAGGCATTGTTGGCGAAGCCGTACTGTCCGTCCGCAGGGTAGCCAGCGAAGGTGAGGGATGACGCGGTCACGCCGGCCTCTCGCGGCGCCCAGCCGACCCGATCCCCGATTCGACGGTCGAGGTCGATGAAGGCGATGTTCGAGTCGGGATCCGAGTTTTGAATCCACGCCGGGTAGGCATGGACGTGAGTACCCTTGGCGACGCCATACGGGAAGTCGGGCACGCCGACGGCTCCAACCACATCGGTCTGCGCCGGCCATGCCCACACCTCCTGCACCCAGCCGGCGACGTTGCTGCCGTTGCCGAGAATGTCGTGACTGTAGACACATTGACCGGCCGTCACGATGAGAAACGAAGAGAGTGACGACGCGCTGCAGAGGTAGTACACGTTCTGCTGGTTGGCGGTGAAACGGACCAGCAGCTTGAAGACCGTGGCCCAGGGGAAGCCGTAGGGATAGGTGATGCGATTCAGCGGCGTGGCGGCGAGCGAGGGCACGCTCTCGAAATCACCTGGGCCTGTCCGCGCTGGCGGCGCCTCGATCCCGGCGACGACGGGCGACGGCTTGGCGCTTCGCAGAGCCTCGAGTGCCGCGGGCTGTTCCGAGCGCAGGGGGGATGGTCCTGGCCCCTGCGCGAGCGCGGAATTCACGAGCGCGCCGATGAGGAGCAGACCGAGCATCCCTGAGCGCCCGAGGTGCCGAGCGGCGTCCCGAAATTGAGGAGCTGCGGGAGCCAGCGGTGGTGTCTTCCTCGACGTTGTGATTCCCCCGTTCGAACTGGATGCGGCGGGCGTCGCTCTACGCGCCCGGCGCTTCCGGCGCGGTGCTCTCAGCAGGATCGAAGTCCACGCGTCCCCACAAGCCTTCGGGGATCCGCCACGGACGAAGGATCTGCGCCAACTGGCTGGCATCTCGAATAGGCCCGTGCGCCACGCGAAACTCGAGAATGGCCCGAGCCTGTTCGGGTCCGATACCAGGGAGCTCGAGGAGCTCGGCGGGATTCACGAGATTGACCCTCACCTTGGCTGGCATAGACGCCTCCTTCAGGACAGTCGCGGTCGGCTATGGCCTGATGCGAAACTCTATACTCCCCAGGGTCAGCGCAAAGAGGCTCGGCGTCAAGCGCACGACACCGCTTCGACGCCATCCTCGATGGGCCGGCCGTCCGGATCGTCGAGTCGATGTCCGATGTGCGAATATGGCTCTGATCGCACTGGACCGATCGAGGGACGAATGAGAGAAGGCACGGGCATGTGGCTCCGATGGTTCCCCTGGCGCTTTCTGCTCAAGCGCATTCTGCGCGCACACGGGTTCATCGACCCCCTGGGGCTCGTGGCCCGCTGGTCGCAGTTCGCCCAGCCCTCCGAGGTGGCCCTGCCCGTGGAGCTGCTGCGGCTCGGCGTGGCGTTCCATGCCCGAGGCATCATCAACACGCAGATTCAGCAAAATCTCGACTGGATCTGGCCGTACTGGGTGCAGCGACAGTACGATCCCCTGGACACGGCCTTCGTGCCCCGCGGTTTCTCCTTCACCCACGTGAATCTCTCGCATCGCAACTGGACGGCCATTGGTCTGCCCGGCTGTGCGGCCCTGCCCATCGTCGATCCCCGCGCCCTGGTCACCCCCTTCTACGACGGCTGGTCCGTCGACGGCTGGGTGCTGCGTGACGATGGGCAGCAGCTCGTTCCCGGAGGGCTCCCGCGGGTCACGCAACGCCTCGAGTCGGATACCACCCGCCTGGTCGTGCGCACGACCTGCGATGCTGACGGAATGTCCCTGGAGGTGGAGGCCTCGGCCCTCCTGATCCACGACGAACCGGTGTGTCGTATCCGCTGGTCGGGCACTGCCGACCGGCCAGCCTGGCTGGCCGTGGCGCTCAGACCCTACAATCCCGAAGGGGTGAGCTTCATCGATGAGGTCGCGCTGGATGCCGACAGACGGGTCTGGGACATCAACGGTGTCCGCGCGGTTCGGTTCTCCGAGCCCATCGAGCGGCACGTGGCCTCGACGTACCGACAGGGAGATGTCGCGCAGGGCCTGTCGACCCGCGACGAGGTGTCGTCCGTGACCTGCAAGGTGGGCATGGCCACGGCGGCCGCGCTGTTTCGACTCGAGCCGCGCCGGACCCGTGAGATCGCGGTTGACGTGGCGCTGGCCCTGGACCCGCAGGTCGCGATCCCGTTTCCCGGCGGCCGCCGGCAGGTGAGCTGGGAGGAGTCGCTGGATCGTGCGTGCCGCCTGCAGATTCCCGACACGCATCTGGCGTTCCTCTACGAGGCCGCCCTCCGGACGTTGATCCTGCACAGTCCCCAGGACGTGTACCCGGGTCCCTACACCTACAAGCGCTTCTGGTTTCGCGATGCCGCGTTCATCCTGCATGCCCTGCTGGGGGCCGGGCTGGTGACGCGGGCCGAAACGGTGCTGGACACCTTCCCGGGGCGGCAAACGGGAGCCGGATACTTCCGGTCGCAGGAAGGTGAATGGGATTCCAACGGCGAAGCCCTGTGGATCCTGCACCGGTTCTGCGAGGTGACGGGGTCGCCGCCCAAGGCCGCGTGGCTCACATCGATCGTCAAAGGAGCGCAGTGGATCCAGCGAAAGCGCATCTCGAACCAGGCCGACGGTCTCCATGCCGGCTTGTTTCCCGCGGGGTTCAGCGCCGAGCACCTCGGTCCGAGCGATTACTACTACTGGGACACGTTCTGGGGCGTGGCCGGCCTCGAAGCCGCCGCGGCTCTGTGTGCCTCCTGCGGCGACGCGGACCGGGCTGCGACCTTCCGGGCTCAGGCGCAGGACTTCATGCGGGCCATCGACCGCAGCCTGGAACGTTCGGCGCCGATCCGATCGTATCCCGGGATCTCGGCGTCGCCGTACCGCCGTATGGACGCTGGCGCCATCGGATCGCTCGCCGCCAGCTACCCGCTGCGTCTGTGGCCTGCCGACGACGCGCGAATCTTGGGGACCGTGGAGTTCCTCGAGCGGACATCATTCGTGCGAGGACTGTTCTTCCAGGAGATGTACCACTCGGGCCTCAACGCCTACCTGACCCTGCACATCGCCCAGGTTTTGCTGCGAGCCGGACGCCCGAGATTCGCCAATCTCGTCCGGGCGGTGGCCAATGCCGCCTCGCCGACCGGTCAATGGCCCGAGGCCATTCACCCGCACACGGGCGGCGGATGTATGGGAGACGGCCAACACGTGTGGGCGGCGGCCGAATGGGTCATGATGGTGCGCAACATGTTCGTGCGCGAGGAAGATGGCGGGCTCGTGCTGGCCTCTGGCGTGCTCGACGAATGGCTCGACGCCGAGCGTCCGCTGTCCTTCGGCCCCACGCCCACGCCATATGGGGACGTGACGCTGCGGATCCAGGCTTCTCGCGAGGCGGTCACCGTGAGCTGGGACGCCGCCTGGCGTCGCCAGCCGGGCTTCATCGTCGTGGCGCTGCCAGGGTGCGCGCCGCGGTACGCCCGGGACGCCGGTCGCTCGTCGTTCGTCGTGTCGCGTTGCGGACTCGAACCCTCTGTCAGGAGGACGTGACTCATGCGGACCTCGCGCTTCGTGGCGCGGTTCGATTCGGCGTCGGGCATGCTCGAGGCGTTGGCGCACTACCTGCGCGGTGAGGACTTTCCCGGCCTGGGAATCATCAGGTACTCCAAGATCCCGTTCCTCGTGGTGAACAAGCTCCCCTCGGGACTGCGCCAACGCCTGTACCGGATGGGCGCCTGGCGGGAGGGCCTCCCTCCCGAGCAGGTGGGACACGTGCGCGCGGAAGCCCTAGCGCAGTGGGTGGTCGAGAAGTATCCACGGCGCCGATATCCGGCCGTGATGATCGGGTCGTCGAACGGCGCCCTGCTGCACCTGGCCTGCGCCCTGGGCGTGCCGTGGCTGCCGCAGACGCTGCTGATGCCCGTCGGCCGGCGGGGGGTGCATACCGACGACATCCGCGAGATCGTGGCGGCCACCGAGCAACCGGCGCAAGAGCTCTTGCGCGCGAATCCCGAGCTCGCCGTGTACCAGATGCACGATCCGAACCAGGATCGCCTCATGTCGCAGATCATGGCGTATTTCCGGGTCAAGCGGCTGCGACTCGGGGCCACGTACGAGCGATTCATCGAGGACACGGTGGCCCCGGGAGGCACGATCATCGTGGTCGAATGCCAGCTCTCCGCGCCGGCTGCCAAGGTGGGCGAGCGGCATTTCTTTCAGACCGGAGGCCTCGGCGACATCCCCCTGAAGGAGTACGTGGAGGGCAGCGCACGCATCGAGGCGTTCCTGCGGCGAGAAGGCTCTCACCGCACGCGCTGGGACCCGCCCGAACCGGACGGTGAACATCCGGAGTCGGAATGGGGGTTCGATCCCGCGTTGCGGGAGGACGTGGAGCGGCTGGCGTATCGCCACGGCTATCGCATACGGCGCTTGGTGTTCGACCACCCTCAGGATGTCAGTCCATTGATGGCCGACTTCCATCGTGCCTGGTACCGCGAGCGCGGCATGGCGGGGCAGCGTCTGATTGGCGAGTCCTTCGTCCAGTGTGAGCCGTGGTGGATGCTGCGTACCGGGTCGGTCCCCTACTGGTCGTTCTTTTCCGTCGAGGACGCGGCCGCCAGGCTCGAAACCTATCTCGACGAGACCGAGCCGTACGATGACATCCGCCTCATGCTGTTCTCGCACGGTGTCGAGTCCATCGGTCTGGCCTCGATCGCGCGCTGGCGGGCGACCCTCGCCCGGGCGCGTCGTGGTGGCGGGTTTCTCGGCGTGGATGAACGGGCGTTTCCCCAGGACTTCTCCACGTTCGTTCGCTACCACGACGCGATGCGGGCCATTCCTGATCGGTATCCGCTTCCGGAGGCCGTACCCGTCGAGAAGTTCGAGCACTTCCTGCGACGGACGACCTCCCGCTATGCGGTCGCCTGGGAGTCGTCGGAGCCTTCGTGAACACAACCGAGGAACCGAGGCGCGCCGTTCCTTGACGGGCGGCCGGCCCTGATGCAGTATCCCGGCCGTGAACCTCGCCTTCTGGGTTCTGATCGGAGGCATCGCGGGGATCCTGGCCGGATTGTTCTTCGGCGACTACTGCGCTGCGCTCAGTCCGATCGGGTTCGCGTACGTCATGCTGCTCGAAGCCGCGGTGTACCCGTACCTGATCTGCTCGCTCCTGCACGGGCTGGGCAGCCTCGAGCCCGCCAAGGCCTGGCAGCTGTTCAAGCGAGGCTGGGTGTTCTACGTCGGCGCGTGGGTCATGACCTTTGCCAGCCTGTTCGTGCTGGCCCAGGCGATTCCTCCGGTGGCGACCTCGGTCCTCGGCGGCGAGTCTGGTGCCGGGCCATCGACCGCAGGGCTGCTCACGCTGCTCATCCCCAACGACCTGTTCGCCGCGCTGACCAGGAACTACGTGCCCGCCGTCGTGGTGTTCTGCATCTGCTACGGGGTGGCGATCCAGGCCATCAAAGACAAGGCGCCGCTCTTGAGCGTGCTCGAGGCCATCCGCCTGGCGAGCCTCACGTTCTGGAACTGGATCGTGCGGCTCGCGCCGTTCGGCGTCTTCGCGCTCTTCGCCGTCACCGCGGGAACGACGGCACTGCGCGACTTCGTCAACCTGAGCTTCTACCTCATCCTGTTCCTCGCGGGCACGCTGATTCTCGCGTTCTGGGTCCTGCCGAGCGTCGTGTCGGCTCTGGCGCCGGTGAGCCAGCGGGAGTTCTTGGGCGAGATCCGCGCTGGCCTCACCATCTCGGCGGTCACCACGCTCTCCGTCGCCGCCTTGCCGTTCGTCACCGCGGCCACCCGCAAGCTCGCCGATCGCTGTGGTGTGGCCGCTGCGGAACGCGATGACGTCATCCGGACGAATCTCTCCGTGGCCTATCCGCTCGGACAGATCGGCAATTTCTTCGTCTACTTCTTCCTTCTGTTCGCGGCGCACTATTACAAGGCGCCGATCGATGCGTCGTACCAGCCGTTGCTCCCGATCATGACGCTGCTCTCGGGCGTCGGCTCGCCGACCTCGGCGGTCAACGCGGTCTCCTTCCTGCAGCAATGGCTCGGGCTGCCAGCCGCAACCTCCGGACTCTACGTCGAGCTGCAGACCATCACGCGCTACGGCCAGGTGATCGCTTCGGTCGTGGCCTTCGCCTTCCTGAGCGTCCTCGTCACGCTGTCCTACTACGGGAAGTTGCGGTTCCGTCCGATGCGCCTCGTCGTGGCGCTCCTCCTCCCCGGGCTGGCGCTGGCGGGAGTCGCCTGGGCGGCGCGCGCCGCCCACGTGTACCTCGAGGGTTCGGGGAACATCCATCCCACGCTCACCCTCGACGCGACGGTCGTCGACGGTATGAGGACGACTGTGCTCCGGACCTCCGACGAGTACCTCCAGCACTATGGCGCGAGAGCGGCAGACGGTTTGGGCACCACGATCAGTCGGATCCAGCGGACGGGCGTTCTCCGTGTGGGGTACAACCCGTCCATCGTGCCGTTCTGCTACTGGAACGACGCCGGACAACTCGTCGGC
>Ga0335077_10008385_pt1 | contig 12822 bp, 14 predicted proteins | sample Lox_Sample_31_FD_207151 | JGI IMG/M metagenome (GOLD analysis project Ga0335077, IMG submission 207151) | Soil microbial communities from Loxahatchee National Wildlife Refuge, Florida, United States - Lox_Sample_3.1 | ecosystem: Environmental > Terrestrial > Soil > Wetlands | place: USA... | reverse complement strand
CAAACGCGTTGACTACCAGAGTGCAACCAACGCGGTTGCGACAGATCCGCTCCTTAGTTCTGTAGCAGCCGGTAGATTCAAACCACCGACGTGGCCGGTCCCGAACCAGATGGCCCCGCTTCGCTCTATGATTACAGAGCAAATGTAATCGTGCAAAATCTCAAATTAAGCACTAAGAATACGCCTGCGGGTGGGCGATTGGCTGGGTAGTTTTTCAGGTGATCAGGCCTCCTGGCGCTGAAAGCCGGATCGAGTCCTGAGCGCTTTGGACCGGTGGCGAGCTATGCTGGTTGCAGCGATGGAACGCGTGTCCGATTCACTTGCTTGATGTCCGCTAGCATCAATGTGCGGCGGGTTGAGTACCGGGTCGCTGTCCCTTATTTCCAGATGGTGGATCTGGCCATAGTTGGTGGCTTGGCACAACCGAACCAGCGCTTGTCGAGGCACGGAGAGTTGTGAGAAACGAATACCTCTGGCCCTAGGCGCACTCGCGCCGCCAATGCCGTGTAATTGGGACACACCCGGCTTCCTGGATTCCATCGTTGACTCCTGAGAAATGCAAAAGGCGCCGCTGGCAACGGCGCCTCTTTGATCTGACTAAATTGTCAGGAACTGTACCTGCTGCGACTCAGTTCGCCAAGCCGATACATGGGCCGGGCGAGCTCCTATTTTGGCGGGCCGCGCAGCCACCGCGCAGCCACGTCGGGATTCTGTGGCGCACTCCGCGCAGGTCGCCACATACCAACTGAACGTAGAGTGAAAGACTTAGACCGAACTGAACTGGACTGAACTGGAGCTATACACGTTCGATTCCCGTTAGCGCTACGCGCGGCTCCCCGAATCGTTGAGAGACCGAGTACGCCGTCAGCTAATCGCGGAGCTCCGTCACGTCCGCTCAAAACCATGCGTTTGGTCGTGATCTGTCACCGGCGCCGTATCTTCCCTAAATTAGGTTGACTGACTGGTGGTCAGTCGCCAAAACACTCTAGACCTCAACCACACTAGGCCTGACCATCCTTCCACCTGTGCGGAAACTGTGCCAAAACCCATCCTTTTGGGGCGTGGGAAGTTGCCATTTGAGCAAAAGCAGCTTCCCCAAGTTGTTGATATCAGGCACTTCAGTATGGAAATGAATGGACGGATTGGAGCCAAGGAATATTCTTCGTAATCAGCAGGTCGCCGGTTCGATCCCTGGGCGGGTGGCTCCAGAACTCACTCATAATAAGTAGGTTACGCGACTGTTTTCCTTCCACGATCGCTTTCGATTCTGTCACCTGTGCCAAAACCCCTGCCGACGCCTCTTCCTGTGCCAAAACCCAGTCTGCAATCTAAATGATTGGAATCACAGGCGCTTAGGCAGGATCGTTGGAGATTCTGGCCCAGCTCCTCGGTGAAATGCCCGGAACCCATCGCTACGCTTGATATTGCCCTTGAAAACGCTGCGGGATCAGCGCCTTGGAGGCATCCGCGATGCGAAGAACCGCAGCCCGACCTGCTGACTGATTGTCAGCTTCCCCGAGCGAGTCCCGGGTTCGAGCTACGTGTTCCCGATAACTTTATGGCCTGTTCTGCGCAACTCACTTTTCGAGGTGGCCGGCAATCCGGAACCGATTGATAATGCAAGGCTTGAATAATACACAGTGTGTCCACGTCGACAAATGTGCTGAATCCTCACCGACTCGAGCGATGAATGAAAGTGTCAAGAGAGCAACTCTGGAAACGCGCGGGCGCCGTTGGTGCTGCTGCTTGGAGAACGGCCGAGCGATTAGGCTCACGATTGGTTCCCGCAGCTTCGCTCAGTCGCGTGGAGTGTTCCTGGTGGGACTCGAAGAACCCCTGGAAAGGTCCGGCGTATGAATGCGTTTGCGGCCGAAGAGCCGGGCATCGATGGACCAGGCGCCGGGTCCCACCATCGCCAAACTCACGCCCAGGACCGCCAGCATGATTGGAATCCATGGATCGCCGGGGTACGAGAAAGCGATCCACAGTTCAACAATGGCTATCAACGCTCCCACCAGCGGCGTCCACAAACCGACAAGAAGAAAAGTTCCAGCGCAGGCTCCGATGATTTGGGGCGCGATGGGCGTAACCTGAGGTGCTGTCCTAAGGTAGGAAATCCCAAAATGAAGGAGGGCGGCGCCGGTAAGCAGGCGCTGGAGCAGCAGGCCTTTGCCGGGCCAACCGCACGCGAAAGTCGAAAATAGCCGTTGCAATCTGTCCCATTTACAGGGTAAGAGATTGACAACAAGAGCGAAACACTCGAAAGTCGTTCAACCTTTCATACTTTAGGGGATCTACAATTCGATAATCCCGCGCTTCAGCCCGATCGTGACGGCATGGGTCCGGTCATTGGCGCCAAGCTTGGAGAGGATGTTCGAGACACGGCTCTTGACCGTCTCCTCGCTGATCGAAAGCTGGGCCGCGATCTCCTTATTCGCATTCCCGGCCGCGATCAGCCGCAGCACCTCCATCTCCCGCTGGGTCAGGCCGCTTTCCCCTGAGTGCTCGGCCAAATCGACCGCTACCTCCTGGGGGATTCGCCTTTGCCCGGCATGTACCGCGCGGATGGTCTCCAAAAGCTCACCCGCCAGGCGGCCTTTCAAGATGTAGGCCCGTGCGCCAGCCTTAAGAGCCCGCGTCACTTGGGCGTCACCCGGGTACGTTGTCAGCACAATGATCCGGGCATTGGGAAATTCACTCCGAATGGCGATCATAGCCTCGATGCCGTTCATACCGGGCATCTGCAGATCCATTAGGGTGACGTCTGGCTGATGTAGCCGGAATTGCTCGATTGCTTCCTGTCCGGTGGAGGCTTGCGCGACCAGCTCCATGTCCGGTTCGGCGCCGACCAGCGTCGCTATGCCGTAGCGAAGAATCGGATGGTCGTCGGCAGTAAGAATCCGAATCGGCTTGGAATCCGTGCTCACGGGTTTGCCTTCTGGCGGGGTGCCGCATATGCGATTGAAGCTGGGATGCTCAGCTCCACTTCGGTGCCCGCGCCCGCCTCGCTCCAGAATTCCAATCGCGCGCCGATTTTCTGCGCGCGCTCCCGCATGCCCAACAAGCCCCAGTGTCCGGCGCGGCCTCCGGCCTCAACGACTTCTCGCTCGATTCCTTTTCCATCGTCGCGAATCAACACCCGAAGCAGGCGATCATCGTACCGGATGTCGGCTTCGATCTGGCTGGCCTGTGCGTGCCGGAACGCATTTCGCAGCAATTCGCGGGCGATGCGGTAAGCCTCGTCCTGGATGATCGGATCCAAAACCTGCCGCTCCCCTTCTACTGCCACACGGAAGATCACTGGATTTCCGTTCGCATCCCGGGAGCGCGCCAGATCCTGGCCCGTTGCCGTCAGCAACTGCGCCAAATCGCTCTGAACTGCCGGCTGGGAACGTAAGTCCTGAATCGCATCCCGGCTTTCGGTGATCGCTCCTTCCGCCAAGGCGAGAGCGTCATCGAGAGTTTGAACGGCTTGTTCGGGCCGCCGGGAAAGAAGGTTGCGAGCCGTCTGCATGACCAACAGGGAACCCTGAAACCCTGCAATAGTGTGTCATGCAGCTCGCGAGCAATGCGCGTGCGCTCCTCCATCCGCGCCGCGAATTCCTGGCCGATCTGATGGAGGCGGTAGCGGTAGAGCGCCCAGAGAAATGCCAGAAAAGCAGCCACGCACGACGCGCGGAACCAGGTGGTCTGGTAATACGCCGGGGCGATGGAGAAATCGAGCGAGTCGCCGGCCTCATTCCACACGCCGCTGTTATTGCTGGCGGCGACGCGGAAGCGGTAGCTGCGTGGATCGAGATTGGTATAGAATGCCCTCCGTTCATTGACGACCTCCTTCCAGTCGCGATCGTAGCCTTCGAGCTTGTATTTGAAATGGATCTTCTCCGGCGCGACCAGGCTAAGATCGGTGTAGTCGATCTCGAGGTCGCGAGTCAGCGTGGGCAGGCGCAGGTGCGACGAGGCATCGTATGTCTTGCGGTCGGCGGTGATTTGCTCGATGTGCACCGGCGGCGGGAGTTTGTTGAAGGGAAGGTGACGCGGATCGATGACGCTGACGCCGTCCCCGGGCGTGAACCACGCGGCTTCGTGGACGGGTCCGGTTGGGAGGGCGTCTACAAAGCCCTGACGAAGGACGGCTACACGGTCGCGATCGTTCAGAATCCGACTATCACGCTGGCAGACGACGTTGCGGTCACGAAGCGGGTGATCGCCGCGCAGAACGGCCCCGTGATACTCGTCGGTCACTCGTATGGCGGAGCAGTGATCACGGAAGCGGGCAATGACCCGAAGGTCGCTGGCTTGGTCTACATCACAGCGTTTGCACTGGACAAGGGCGAATCGGTGTCGTCGCTCATCAAGGATCCGCCCCCAGGCGCGCCCGTTCCGCCGATCCTGCCGCCGCAGGATGGATACCTATTTCTCGATAAGGCGAAGTTCCCGACCGCATTCGCCGGGGACGTGAGTCCAGACACGGCTTCGTTCATGGCCGACTCCCAAGTCCCGTGGGGTGTCGAGGCGCTCAGTGGTGCGATCACCGAGCCGGCGTGGCGAACAAAGCCAAGCTGGTACTTGGTCTCCACCGAAGACAAAATGATCCCGCCTGATGCCCAGCGGGCTATGTCCAAACGCGCCGGCTCAACGGTCGTCGAGGTCAAAGGCAGCCACGCCGTGTATGTGTCGCAGCCGCAGGCCGTCGCTCGTCTCATCGAACAGGCCGCAACAGGTGCCTTGGCGGCAGGACAAGAAAGGGCCGCAGCGGGTGTATTGGCCAACGCAAAATAGGCTAGCGGATAACGGGATCTGACCAGAAGGAGGCTTCCGGGGGCGCCGGACGCACCGACGAAGCCTCCATTTGCCGGAAAGTCTCAGAGGCAATCCTGCAGAACAAGTGTTCAGATCCTCCCTGGTCGCCCAGCGTTCACCGTCTCCTGCTCCTGTCTGGACGCAATATACACGGGTGGCATTGCAACGGGGCAAGGCTATCCTCCTGTGTTGCGTTTAACGTGACGCAGTAGTAATCTGGAGTCGTGATTCGGTCGTTCTGTGACAGGGAGACCGAAAGAGTCTTCCGGCGTGAGTTCAGCCGGAAACACCAAGGTATCGCTCGAGTGGCGAAGCGGAAACTTGACCAACTCCATGCGGCGGCGGCGCTCGTGGATTTAGGAGCCATTCCGGGAAATCGCCTGGAAGCTCTCGCCGGTGACAGACAAGGGCAGCATAGCATTCGGATCAATGACCAATGGCGGGTCTGTTTCCGGTGGGTTGATTCTGATGCGAGTGACGTTGAGATCGTCGACTACCACTGAGGTTGAACCCATGAAGAAAAAGACGAAGACAATGCCTCCGATTCATCCAGGCGAAACACTTCGGGAGGATTTCCTGAAACCACTCGGCCTTACCGCGAACCGACTTGCTATGGAGCTAATCGTGCCAGTGACACGGGTGAATGACATCGTTCGTGGCAAACGAGCAATTACGGCCGACACCGCGCTCCGTCTGTCGCGCTACTTTGGAACGACGCCTCAGTTTTGGACCAACCTTCAGGCCAACTACGACCTCGATCTGGCAGAGGATGCCCGCGGTGCTGAGATTGCCGAGCGCATCAGGCCACATCATGCCGCCTAAACGTCCTGGCCGCGTGCCGAGTCGGCCTGGATCCGCACTCCGGTCTTTGCTGGGCCGAAACTGTGTCAAAACCCCATCTATTCGAGGTGTTGGGAGTTGCTATTTGAGCGAGAGCAGCTTCCCCAAGTTGTTGATATCAGGCACTTCCATATGGAGTGAATGTACGGATTGGAGCCGAGGAATATTCTTCGTAATCAGCAGGTCGCCGGTTCAAGCCCGGCGGGTGGCTCCAACATCAAAATGCATGCCCGCTTGCGTTTCACGCACTTTTGAAATTCGCGGCGCGTGACCAATTCTGACATTCAAAACGGTTTTTGAAACGGTTCCGGCCTGGAATTTCGCGTTGCTGATGAGCGCGCGACTGACGTACCATCAAAGTAGGCCCGCTACAGCGCAACCTTGCGTTGGCGGGCCTTTCCCGCCAGATGACCACTTCAAAGAAGCTCCTGCTTTTCGGGTGCGGCGCAGCGATTGGCCTAGCCGGATGGTGGTTGCTTCGAGAGCGGCGTCAGAAAGGAAGGAATATGGATTTCGAGTTTGGCCAGAGCGACAAGGCTCAAGCCTTCTTCAACGAGCATCCCAACTTCTGGGACGCATTCGAGAAACTCATGAACGTCTACAACCGCTGCTTCGGACGCACCTGTCACTATGAAAATCAGGCCGAGTCCCTGATGTTCAGCCTCGGCCAAGCCTGCGGCGAAGACTACCTTGAGATTGCCTTCATGGGCGTGCATGGTTTCGACACCGCCACTACGAAGCTATTGAGAGGTCTTTACGAGCGAGCAGTGACGCACGCCTACATCATCAAGAATCCCGAGAAGGTTATGAAGTTCATACGCTTTGGGAGAATTCAGCAGTACCGCGTTATGAAGGGTGCTCTCGAAGCCGGAATCTCTAAGGAAGATATCGACAAGGGTGTGCCACCCGATTACTCGATTGACAAAATTACAGAGCGACGCAACGAAGTGATAGAAGAGTTCAAAGTTAAGGAATGCGAAGTCTGCGGTATGGTAGCCCCGATGAGTTGGGACAAGGCCAGCATCGGAGAGATGGCTAGAAAAGCTGGCGACCTTTACAAGGCGTTGTACCTCGGCGGGTATGTCATGCCGAACCTACACGTCCACGCTACGCTAACGTCTGCTGTCCGTCTGGAAGGCTTGGACGAAAAGGCAGCGGCTATTTTTCGCAAGCGTACAGCTTACTCCAACATGGGGCAGGCCTCGGCAATCATGCTGCTTGTCTTGAAAGAGCAGAATGCGCTGTTCAAGCTCGGACTAGAGCAAGAGCTTGAAGCGGCTGAGAAAGCTATCGATGAGGAATGGTTCTCAAGACGCGCGGCAGCCTGAAGATCATGGGGTAGCGGCGCGCCGATCAAAGTGACGCGCCGCGCGGTGGGCTAATGTACGGTGGGCTCGGGCGAGGATTCTGGCAGGCCGGACAAGTCTTCACTCTCAATGATCTTCGTAGCAAGGTCCGCGTCGGTTACCAGCGCGTCATGCCTATGTCGGATAAGATCGATGAACCAGCAGGCAAAGCAGAAGAGACCGCAGATTGGGGTGCCAAAAAGGGGACAGACGCATTTTTTTCACGGTATAGGTCGGGCAGCGGGTTCTGATGCTCGGTTCGAGAAATCCGAAGGCAGTTTCGCTCAAGAATGCGGAGCAAACGGATGACGTGTCCTGGTGCGCCCAGCAGGGTTAATAGTTCCACGGACACCAATAAGCGGACAGACGCATTTATCGCATTCACACATTCCAGAAAATGCGTCTGTCCCCTTTTACCCTCCTTTTACCCTTTTACCGCGGGCCGCGGGGAGACTCAGCCTGCAGCTTCTTCCACTGGTCCGGATTCAGGACTCGGCGGATGCCGAGCAACATGCGCGCGTTGGCCTTTTCGAGTTCGGCGCGGGATTGCGCGACGCGGTCGATCTGCGCCACGATCCTCGCCTCATCGGGCGGATCGGCTTCCATGAGCGGCTCGAGAATGGCCTCTTCCTTTTGCAGCGAGGCGTTCAGGTCGATCAGCTTCAGGCGATGCTGCTGGAAGATTTCATCCATCCTCTTCTGCTGGTCGGGCGTGAGGCCCAGCTTCCGGGCCATTTCCGGATCGTTCCACCAGCGGCCCGGCGGGCCAGGATGAAAAGCGCGCTCCATGGGCGGACGGGCGGGCCGCGGAGGGGGAGGAGCCTCAGCGGCCCGCGGGGCGGGAGCCGGTGGTGGCTGGGGGGGCGCTGGCGCGTCTGGCGGCTGCTGCGCCAGAGCCAGGCTGCCGGTCAGGAAAGGAATCAATGCCAAGTATTTACCGTAGAGTTTCATCGGGTTTCTCCAGTGTGGGATGCGCCGCTTGTATTCCATGAAACGAGACTGACGAGGGGTTCCATGGGCGCGGGAACGGCTCGCGAGATTTGCACGTCCACCTGCTCGAGCAGCGCGGCGTCGGCGCGGGCCATTTCGGCCTGGCGCCGCCGCTCGCGGGAGTTGGTGTAAATCGGAATTGCCGCAAGCAGGACCAGCGCCGCGGCAACCGGCGCCCAGCGAGAAGGTCGCGCCGCAAAACTGCGCCGCGCACGCCGGACGCCGGCGGGCAATGGAATGTCGGGACGCGCGTACCTTTCGCCGCAATCTTGCACGGACTGGCGAAACAGGGTGATCGCGGATTCGAAGCGCGCCACTTTCGCAGCGCATTCCGGACACTCGCGCGCGTGTTCCTCGTCCTGCGCCGAGCGCTCCCCGATCATCCATCGCGAAATCTGCTCCGAGGAAAGATGTTCGTTCATACGAGATCTCCGAGCCGCTGGCGAATTGTTTCGGTCGCGCGGAAAAGGTGCGTCTTCACGGTTCCCTCCTTCAGGCCGGTGGCGGCGGCGATTTCGAGCAAGTCCATGTCTTCGACGAATCGCAACAGGAAGACGGTTCGCTGCTTCGCCGGCAGCTTTTCGGTGGCCCTCCACACGGCTTCGATCTGTTCTTTCACGAGGGCTTTTCCTTCCGGCGAGACGCCGTGGTCGGCGATCGACCGGCTGACGGTGTCGAGGTCCGGGGCCAGAGCCCGCGTTCTTTTCCAAAACTGAATGCGCCGGTTGCGGCAGTAATCCCTTACCAGGTTGACGGCGATCTGCATCAGCCAGGTGTTGACCGACGACTCGCCGCGAAACCGCTGCCGGGCGTGGTGCGCGCGCAGAAAGCAATCCTGCGCGACGCTTTCGGCGGCCTCCTGGTCGCGCAGCGAGACCAGCGCAAAGCGGAAGATCCTGGGCCAGTAAAGGCTCACGACCTGGTCGAAATCTTCGAGCTGCAGGCTCTCCACGGGTTCCGCCACCGTCGCGACCGGGGCCATCGGCTGCATTCGAAAGTGTAGACGAGTTTGGAGGGGGAAGGGTTTACAGAACCTGCTGTGGCCGGGCATAGCAGTTGGTAGGATGGTCTGTCGATTCATATGAAAAAGGGAAACAGGCTATCCCGGCGGGAGATGTTGGGGGCGGCGCTTTTGTCAGCTTCCGGCTTGGCGCAGCCAACTTCGGGGAAGATTCCGATATCGCTGATTGTGGACGACGGATCGCCGGTAGATCCGCTTTTTTACGAACTTCCGGGGTACGAGACGCCGTTCCTGGTTCCCGTGGAGTTTACCGAGCGCGTGGCGGAGACTTTTGAACGGTACGACCTTCACGGGAAGCTGACGATCATTCCGATGCCGAGTTGCCTGGGGCGGATCGATAAATCGCTGAAGCGCGTGCCGGCGGATCACCTGGCGGGTTTTTTGAAAGTGGTACGTGAACGAATCGCACCGCGGTTCGATATCACGCCGGAGTTTCTCACGCATCTGCGAGCGTACGATCTCAAGACAGGTGACTACCAGCACATCTACGAAGATGTTTGGATATCGCACGCTCCGCTCGAGGAGATTGTGGAGTACTTCGTGCTGGCGTTTCAGATCCTCCAGAACGTGGGGCTGAATGCGACGGGCATCACGTCGCCGTGGAACTCGGGCATCGACGTGGAGCAGAAGTACGCGCAGGCGCTTGGCGACGCGCAATGGAAAGTTTTCGGCCGCAAGCTTACCTGGTATTTCCTGCACAGCATGTCGTGGGGCGAGGCGCGGAAGTTTTCGGTAGAATACGCGAATCGCGACCGCGGCCAAGTGGTGGTGAGCGTGCCGGCCAACGCGCCGGACACCTTCTGGAGCATGGAACGGCCCACTCGCGCGGAGCGGCAGCAGTTCATCAGCAACAATATCGACCGGCTGCTGGCGGCCGACGGGCGAAGTGGGCGCATACGCCAGTTGATCGACGGCGGGTATCCGGTAATCCTGCTGACGCACTGGCAGTCGCTCTACACACAGGGAACGGGGCTGGGATTGGAAGGGCTGCGCGCGCTAGCCGAGCGCATTGGAAAAGTATTCGGCAACCAGATTGAGTGGGTGTCGTGCTCGGAGCAGGCGCAGCGATTCGCCCGTTCGCAAGCGTGAGCCGCCAGGTATGAGCTGGACCATTCCTTTCGAGAAAATCATTAAGCCGGCGGGCTGGCTGGCGGTGGCGCTACTGGGGCAAGCGGCTTTGCGGCAGGCCGGCTTTTACAATTTCACGGCTCGCGAAGCAGAAGGATTGAACGTCCTGATTCAGCTTGTGGGCGACATTTACGCGGTTCTGCTGGCGTTCACGATTTTCGTCATCTGGGGCCAGTTCAACGATGTGGACAACTGCGTGATGCGAGAATGCAGCTCGCTTGATGACCTGCTTCGGTTCAGCAGCTATCTCAACGATGACGATGCGTCCGCGATTCGAAAGGCGATGGCCGCCTACACGCGGCACATATTGAAGTACGAGTGGCAAGCGTTGGGCGACGGCAAGAAAGACAAGCAGGCCGACGAGCAATTCACGCGGTTCATGAGCGCCGTGGTTGAGGCGGTTCCGAAAAGTGAAGCCGAACGGGCGCTGCACCTGAGGCTGCTGGAGGCCGTCGAGAAGAGCAGCGAGCGCCGCGATGAGCGGGTGGCGAAAAGCCTGACGCGCATTCCGCCCACGCTGGCGAGCCTGGTGAACACCATTGCCGGCGTTCTGCTGCTGTTGATCTTCGTCTACCCGTTCCACCATTGGCTGGCGGGCGCGGCGTGCTTTATCGTGATCGCGGCGGTTCTGTTTCTTGCGAATTTTGTGATGAGGGACACGGACAATCCGCTCAAAGGCGTGTGGAACGTCAGCCCGGAGCCGTTCGCCGAGTTGCGGCTGTAGAGCGATGAAGACGGACACCCTGAAACGGATCGCTCTTTGGCTGACGGCGCTGCCTCTCATGGCGGAACCGGTCACTTTCAGCCGGCAAATTGCGCCGTTGATTTTCCAGCACTGCTCGCCATGCCACCGGCCCGGAGAAGCAGCGCCTTTTCCTTTACTCACGTATCAGGACGTGCGGAAGCATGCCTCGCAGATTGTTGATGTCACCGCGCGCCGGTACATGCCCCCTTGGCTGCCCGAGCCGGGTTACGGCGAGTTCGCCGGAGAGCGCCGTCTGACCGATGATCAATTGCGTTTGATCGCGGAATGGGTGAAGGAGGGTGCGATGGAAGGCAGCGCCGCCGATTTGCCGCCTCCGCCGCAGTTCACCGAGGGATGGCAGATGGGGCCGCCGGACTTGATTGTGCAGATGCCCAAGCCGTACCGGCTGGCAGCGGGCGGCGGCGATGTATTTCGGAACTTTGTGGTACCGGTCAATCTGAAAGAGACCAGGTACGTTCGCGCGATCGAGTTGCGGCCGGGCAACAAGCGCGTGGTGCATCACGCGAATATCTGGATCGACCGCAGACAGTCGCTGCGGCGGCGCGATGGCGAGGACAGCCAGCCGGGCTTTCCAGGCATGGAGAACGTCTCGACGGAGGCCCGCTCGGATTCCTTCGATCCGGACTCACATTTTCTCTTTTGGAAACCGGGAACGGTGATCGAACCGGAGCCCGATGATATGACCTGGCGGCTGGATCCGGGAACGGATCTGATTCTCAACCTGCATTTGCAGCCTTCAGGCAAAGAGGAAATGATCCAGCCGGTGATGGGCTTTTATTTCGCTGCGAAGCCGCCGCGCCTGCATCCGATGCTAGTGCAACTGGAGGACGATGGTGCGATTGATATCCAGCCAGGCGCGCGAGATTTCGCGGTGACGGATCATCTAAGGTTGCCGGCCGGCGTCGAGGTGCTGGCGATTTATCCGCACGCGCATTATCTGGGCAAGCAGGTGGAGGCCTGGGCGACGCTTCCGGACGGATCGCGCCAGTGGCTGATCAAGATCGGTGATTGGGACATCAACTGGCAGGCGGTCTATACCTACCGCAGGCCGGTTTGGCTCCCCAAGGGAACGACGATTGAAATGCGCATCACGTACGACAACTCGGACTCGAATCCGCGGAATCCGAACCATCCGCCGAAGCGGGTTCGGGCGGGGCCGCGCAGTGCGGATGAGATGGGCCACGTGTGGCTGCAATTGCTGCCGAAGAACGAATCGGCGGAGGATCCTCGTGTCGCACTACAGGAAGCGGCAATGAAGCGGCGGCTGGAAAAATATCCCGGCGATTTCGTGGCGCACTGCAACCTCGGCGCGCTCGACATTGATCGCCGAAACTTCAGTGACGCGGTCTCGAATTTCGAGCAGGCGCTGCGCGTCCAGCCTACCAGCGCGACGGCACGAAACGGGCTGGGAGCCGGCTTGCTGGCCGAGGGCCGCGTGGATGATGCAATTCGCGAGCTGCGGGAAGCTCTTCGAATCGATCCCGCCCATCTCAATGCGCGTTGGAATCTCTCGAAAGCTCTGGTGCGCAAGGGTGACTTAGCCGGCGGTACCGCCGAACTGGATGCTCTCCTGAAACAAAAACCGGATCACGCCGATGCGCAAGCCGGCTTGGCCATGATTTATTTCCTGCAGCATCGCTATGACGAGGCGTTGCCGCACTTTCAGGAAGCGATCCGGCTGCGGCCCGAGGATGCGGACATTCGAACCAACCTGGGCGCGCTTCTCGCAAGCCAAGGTAACTTGGCCGGAGCGATCCAGTCTTTCGAAGAAGCGCTGAAGCTGAACCCGAACGATAAAGTGGCGCGCGAGTATCTGACGCAGGCCCAGGCGGCGCTGGCGGCCAAACACTAGGCAAGGGCTTCGCGTTTGGAATCCCCCGCAACGCGGATTCGGACGCGGCGAAAAGCACAGGAATCGTGATTTCCCA
>Ga0335077_10008383_pt1 | contig 12823 bp, 8 predicted proteins | sample Lox_Sample_31_FD_207151 | JGI IMG/M metagenome (GOLD analysis project Ga0335077, IMG submission 207151) | Soil microbial communities from Loxahatchee National Wildlife Refuge, Florida, United States - Lox_Sample_3.1 | ecosystem: Environmental > Terrestrial > Soil > Wetlands | place: USA: Florida... | reverse complement strand
GCCCGGCTCGACCGCCACGGTGACGGCGAGCCCGCTTGCTCCCCGGTCGTCGGCGTCCTCCGTCCCGGGCAGGCACCAAGATCCCCTCGGCGCGGCGGCGGCCTCCTACGTGTCAGGCCGGGCCGGAGTGGTCCTGGCCGCGGTCTACGATCTGCGCACGGGCCAGACGTGGCTGGGCGCCATGGTCTGGGACAACATGGCTTAGCGCTCCCCGGCGGCGGCCGGGCCTCGCTGCCTGGCCAGTGCGGCCGGGGTCAGGCCCGCCAGCGCACGGCATTCCCGGGTCAGGTGCGCCTGGTCGGCGTAGCCGGCGTCGGCCGCGAGCGTGGCCAGGTCGTGAGCGGCCTGGCCGGCTGGCGGGCCGGCGTCGATCCGGGAGACGAACCGGCGGAACCGCAGCACTCGCTGCAGAGTCTTGGGCCCGTAGCCGACGACCGCTTGGCAGCGGCGGCGCAGCTGCCGCATGCTCAGCCCGATCTCTGCCGCGACGTCTTCGGTCCGGGCCCGCGGATCGGCGAGCAGGACCGCGGCCCGGGTCGCGGCCGGGTCGGGGTCACCGTCGGCGACGAGGGCGACCGCCAGCTCCAGCGCGCGCAGCGCGGCGGTATCCGGATCCAGCGTTCCCGGCAACCGCCTCGCGTCGCGACGGCGCAGATCGGCAAGGTCGACGCGCTGGTCACGGACCTCGCTCAGCGGAACGCCGAGCGCCGGGCCGCCCGCCGAGGGCCCGAAACGGACGCCGAGGACGATCGTCCCGGCCTTCATCACGGTCGGAACTGGGCCGGTGTCGGGCCCGGCCACGTACGCGCCGCGGCCCGGCTCCCAGACCAGGTCGGTGCACGCGTCGGGCAGCACCAGGCTTTCCCGGTCACCGCCGCCGTCCGGGGTGACCTGGGCCCACAGGCACGCGATAGCGTGGCGCAGCCCGGCCGGGGCCGGCCACTCCAGGTAGCCGGGCGGCAGGTCGCGCACGCGGGCCGACTGGCAAGCCATCCAGCCAGCATGCCACGGCGGTGGCCGTTTCGTTCAATACGGGACGGCCCGGCCGTGCTGTGCTGGACCGATGAACGCTCCTGACTTCGATGCCGCGGCCGCCTTCATCGCCGCGAACGCCAGGGTCATCGACCGGCGCCGCTTCCAGCGGCTGTTCGCCGACGGCGACGCCGCGCCGGTACGGGACGCGGTGGCCGCCTACCGCAACGACGACGGCGGGTTCGGGCACGCCCTCGAACCTGACTGCCGGGCCCCTGGCAGCCAGTCCCTGGCCGTCGAGATGGCGCTACGGATCATGGACGAGACCGATGCGTGGGACGAAGCCCTGGTCCGCGGCGCCTGCGACTGGCTCGCGGCGGTCGCGCCCGCCGAGGGCGGCGTGGCCTTCGTCGAGCCGACGCTGACCGGCTGGCCGCACGCACCCTGGTGGATCGCTGAGGAGGGCCACCCCGCCTCGGTTATCTGCACCGCCCTGATCGCGGGCACGCTGCACGCCCGCGAGTTCCGCCATCCCTGGCTCGACCGGGCCACCGAGCTTGTGTGGACGCGGATCGAAGCTCTGGCCGATCCAGGGCCGTACGACATGCGCGCAGTGTTCAGTTTTATGCAGCGCGTGCCGGACCGGGACCGTGCCCGGGAGGTGTTCGGCCGGGTCGGTCCGCAGATCTTCGACCGGAAGCTGGTGGCCCTCGACCCGGAGACACCGGGCGAGGTGCACTTCCCGCTCGATTTCGCCCCCGAGCCGGATTCGCTGGGGCGCGAGCTATTCGACGAAGCCACCATCAAGGCGCATCTGGACCATCTCGCCCACGCCCAGCGCGACGACGGCGGCTGGATGTTCAACTGGCCGGCCTGGTCGCCGGCCGCGGAGCGGGAGTGGCGGGGCTTCCTCACCGTCGATGCCCTGCGCATCCTGCGGGCCAACGGGTACCTGACCCAGCCGTAGAACATCAGCCGTAGAACAGGGGTTCCATGACCGCGCGGGCGCGGCGCGCGGCGCGGCGGTAGTCCTGCTCGAGCGCCTGCGCGGCGTCGCCGGGCGGATACCCGAGCAGCCGGGCCACCGCGGTCAGCTCGAGGTGCCGGGTCGGCAGGGTGTCACCGGGCTGATCCCAAAAACCGCGGACCAGCACGATCGCGTTCCTGATCCGCGCGGCCAGCTGCCAGGCGGCCATTAGCGCGGCGGCGTCGTCGGCGGACAGCAAGCCGTCCTGCACCGCCGCCGCCATGGCCTCGCCGGTCCGGGTGGTGCGCAACGCGGGAACCGCGTGCGCGTGCTGCAGCTGGAGCAGCTGGATCGTCCACTCCACGTCCGACAGCCCGCCGGGGCCGAGCTTGACGTGCAGCGCCCGGTCCGCGCCGCGCGGGATCCGCTCGGCCTCGACCCGGGCCTTGATGCGGCGGATCTCCCGCACGGCGGCCGGCTCGATCCCGTCCAGGGGGTAGCGGAACTCGGCGATCATCCGGATGAAGCGGGCCAGGAGCTCCTCGTCCCCGGCGGCCGGCTCGGCGCGGAGCAGGGCCTGCGCCTCCCACGTTGCGGACCGACCGCGGTAGTAGGCGCGGTAGGCGGCCAGCGTGCGCACCAGCGGGCCCTGCCTGCCGTCCGGCCGCAGGTCGGCGTCAACGACCAGGGCCGGGTCGGGCACCGGCAGGGCGAGCAGCCGCCGCAGCTCGGCGGCCACGGCGTGCGCGGCGTCCGAGGCTTCCCGTTCCGGCTGGCCGGGGATCGGATCGTGTACGAACAGCACGTCCGCGTCGCTGCCGTAGCCGCACTCGTGACCGCCGAACCGGCCCATGGCGATCACGGCGAACCGGGTCGACAGCGGCCGCCGCAGCTCGGCGGAGACCTTCCGGACCGCCACATCCAGCGCGGTCTGTACCGTAGCCCGGGTGACGCTGGTCAGCGCCTCCCCCGTGGCGCCAAGGTCCTGGGCGACCCCCAGGACGTCCGCGGCCGCGATCCGGAGCAGCTCGCGGCGGCGGACCGACCGGATGGCCGACACCGCCGCCTCCGCGTCTTCTCCGTAGCGCTGGGCCGCGGCCATCATCTCGGTGCGCAGCGCGGCCAGGCCGCGGGGCGCGAGCTCGGCGTCGTCGCCGAACATGGCCACCGCGTCGGGTGCCCGCAGCAGCAGGCCCGTGACGTAGCGGCTGGACGCCAGCACGCGTGCCATCCGCTCGGCCGCCTTGGTTTCGTCCCGCAGCAGCCGCAGGTACCACGGGCTCTCCCCCAGCGCCTCGCTGACCTGGCGGAAGGCCAGCAGGCCCGCGTCGGGCTCGGCGGCGTCGGCGAACCAGCCGAGCAGGACCGGCAGCAGCGTGCGCTGGATCGCCGCGCGCCGCGAGACACCGGCGGTCAGCGCGTCGATGTGGCGCAGGGCGCCGGCGGGGTCGACGTAGCCGAGCGCCTCCAGCCGGGCCCGGGCCTCGGCCGGGGTCAGCCGGGCCGCGTCCGACGGGAGCCGGGCCACCGCGTCCAGCAGCGGCCGGTAGAACAGCTTCTCGTGCAGCCGCCGGACCTGCCGGGCGTGCAGGCGCCACATGGCGTCGAACTCGACTGCCGGGTCGGAGCGATTGCCGGTGGCCGGGGGCGGGTACCACGGCCCGTTCGGCAGATCAAAAGATCTCATCGCCCGGCCGAGCCTGCGAAGTACGGCGGGATCCTCCGGCAGGCTGTGGGTCCGGCTCAGCCGGTACAGCTGGAGCAGGTGTTCGGTGCGGCGCAGGAACCGGTAGGCGGCAGCCAGTTCGTCCGCGTCGGCGCGGCCGACGTAGCCGCCCGCGGCCAGCGCCGCCAGCGCGGGCAGGGTCGCGGGCTCACGCAGTGTCTCGTCGGTGCGGCCGTGCACGAGCTGCAGGAGCTGGACAGCGAACTCGATGTCGCGCAGTCCGCCGGGACCGAGCTTCAGCTCGCGCCCGGCCTGCCGGGCCGGCAGCGACTGCTCCACCCGGCGGCGCATCGCCTGGGTGTCCTCGACGAAGTGCTCGCGGCGCGCCGCCTGCCAGACCAGCGGGGCGAACGTGTCCGCATAGGCCTGGCCGAGGGCCATGTCGCCCGCCACCGGCCGGGCCTTGAGCAGCGCCTGGAACTCCCAGGTCTTGGCCCAGCGCTCGTAGTAGGCCCGATGGCTGGCCAGGGTGCGGACCAGCGGGCCCTGGCGGCCTTCGGGCCGGAGGTTCGGGTCGACGGGGAAGATGCTGCCTTCGGGCGTGGACCGCGCGCAGACCCCGATCAGGCCGGCGGCGAGGCGGCTGGCGGTGGCCAGCGCGACGGTCTCGTCCGCGGCGCCGTTACCGCCCGGTCCGGTGATCGGCTCGGCGACGAAGATCACGTCGACGTCGCTGGCGTAGTTCAGCTCGCGAGCGCCGCACTTGCCCATGGCCACCACGGCGAGCCGGCACGGCGCGGACCCTTCAGGCAGCTCGGACCGGGCCACGGCGAGCGCCGCCTCGAGCACCCCGGCGGCGATGTCGGCCAGTTCCTCGACCACATCTTCCACGGTGACGACCGCGGTCATGTCGCGCGCCGCCAGATGCAGCAGCCGCCGCCGGTAGGCCGCGGCCAGCGCCGCCGTCGGCTCGGGGTCCTGACTGGCCACCGGCTCGGCCAGGTGAGGGTTCGCGCCGACGGCGCGCAGCATTTCCTCGCGCAGTTCGGCCGGGTCCGGACGGCGAACGGTCCCGCGGAGCAGCTGGGCGTCGCCGGGGTGCCGGGTCAGGTGGTCGGCCAGGCCGGCGCTGACGCCGAGGACCGCGGTCAGCCGGTCCCGGAAGTCGGGTTCGCCGTGCAGTGCCCGGCGCAGGGCGGCCGGGTCGTCCGCGACGCCGCAGACCCGGGCCAGCCCGGTCAGCGCCAGATCGGGATCGGCCGCGGCGGCCAGCGCGGTCAGCAGCGGGTCGGTGGCCGGATTGCTCTCCGCGCCGTCCGGGCCGATGCCGCCGAGATCGGTGAGCAGCAGGCGTTCGGCCCGTGCGGCGTCCGCGAAGCCCAGCCGGGCCAGGCGTCCCGCCAGCGTCGTCCGCGAACCGCTCACCCCAGCAAACTAACCGATCCCGGACGCACCGTCATGGCCGCCCGCGGCCCGTCTAGAGTCGAGGGGTTGACCGGCGCGGCCAGGGGAGCAGGCATGAAATATCTGCACATCGCGGGCAAGTGGATTCCGGCCGCGGACGAGGGCACGGCACAGGCCATCAACCCGTTCGACGCGACGCCGCTGGAAACCGTGGCCGAGGCGTCGTCGCGGGACGTCGACGCGGCCGTCGCGGCCGCCCGGGAGGCGTTCGACGAAGGCCCGTGGCGCCGGTCGACGATCACCGAACGAACCGCGTTGCTGGCCAAGGTCGCCGACCTGCTGCAGCGGGACCGCGAGCAGCTGGCGCACACCGAGAGCCTGGACACCGGCAAGACGCTGAATGAGGCGCGGGCCGACGTGGACGACACGACCGCGGTGTTCCGGTACTACGCGGGAATGGCGGGCTCGCACGCCGGCCGCGTGGTCGACCCGGGCCGGCCTGGCGTGGTCAGCCGGATCACGCACGAACCGGTCGGCGTGTGCGCGCTCATCGCGCCGTGGAACTACCCGCTACTGCAGATCTCCTGGAAGCTCGCACCCGCGCTGGCGGCGGGCAACACGACGGTGGTCAAGCCCAGCGAGCTGACCCCGCTGTCCACGGTGGCGCTGGTCGGGCTGTTCGAGGAGGCCGGGATCCCGCCCGGCGTGGTGAACCTGCTGCTGGGGACGGGCGGGACCGTGGGCCAGGCGCTGGTCGCGCACGCCGGGGTGGACTTGGTCTCGTTCACCGGGGGCCTGGCCACCGGCGAGAAGATCATGGCCGCCGCGGCGCATGGGGTGCGGAGGGTCGCGCTCGAACTCGGCGGCAAGAACCCGAACATCGTCTTCGACGACACCGACTTCGACACCGTCGTGGATAACGCGCTGACCGCGGCGTTCCTGCATTCCGGGCAGGTGTGCTCGGCCGGTGCCCGGCTGATCGTCCAGGACAGCCTGCACGACAGCTTCGTGGCCGAGCTGGCCGCCCGGGCGGACCGGATCCGGCTGGGCAGCGGTCTCGACCCGGACACCGAATGCGGCCCGCTGATCTCCGAGGCGCACCGGGCCAAGGTCGAGCGGTACATCGCGCTGGGGCTGGCCGAGGGCGCGTCGCTGCTGGCCGGAGGCCAGCGCCCGTCGTCGCCGTCGCTGGCCCGGGGCTTCTTCCTGCGGCCGACCGTGTTCGCCGGATGCCGCCGCGAGATGGCGGTGGTACAGGACGAGGTGTTCGGTCCGGTGGTGACCGTGGAGCGGTTCAGCACCGAGCACGAGGCGATCTCTTTGGGGAACGACACCGGCTACGGACTGGCGGGCGCGGTGTGGACGTCGGACGCGGGCCGGGCCGAGCGGGTGGCCGGCGCGCTGCGCCACGGCACGGTATGGATCAACGACTACCACCCCTACCTGCCGCAGGCGGAGTGGGGCGGGTTCGGCAGGTCCGGCCTCGGCCGCGAGCTCGGACCCTCGGGCCTGGACGAGTACCAGGAGAAGAAGCACATCTACCACAACACGAACCCGGCGCCCGCGCGCTGGTTCTCGAGCTAGCGCCGCGCCGTCGACGGGATTGTCTCCTGTCAGCGAACCGGGCGGCGGGCAGGTCCGGATGCTCCGGCCCGTGTGATAGGCATGGGCCATGGTCGATCTCATCCCGCGCAAGGTGCTGTTCGGCAACCCGGAACGCGTGAGCCCCCAGATCTCCCCCGACGGCACCTGGCTGGCCTGGATCGCGCCACGTGACGGGGTGCTGAACGTCTGGGTCGCGCCGGTCGGACCCTCTGGCGTCGACTGGGAGGCCGCGGTGGCGGTAACCGACGACACCGACCGGGGCATCCGTAGCTACGCGTGGGCCTGGGACGGCAAACACCTGATGTACGTGCAGGACACCGGCGGGGACGAGAACTGGCGGCTGTACGACATCGACCTGGAGAGCCCCGCCGCCGCAGGCGGCCGGACCGGCTGGGTCAAGCGTGACCTGACGCCGTACGAGGCCATCCAGGCCCGGATCATCGCCAGCAGCAAAAGGCACCGCGACGAGGTCCTGGTCGGGCTGAACCGGGATAACCCGCAGCTGCACGACGTCTACCGGCTGGACCTGAAGACCGGAGAGCTGACCAAGCTGATCGAAAACCCCGGGTACGCCGGCTGGCTCGCGGACGAGGACCTGGTGGTCCGCGGCGCGCTCGCCCCGTTGCCCGAGGGCGGCTATGACCTGCTCGTCCGGGACGACGCCGAGTCCGCATGGCGGACGCTGCTGACCATCTCGGGCGACGACGCACCGAACAGCGGCGTGCTGGCGTTCACCGGCGACGGGAAGTCGCTGCTGGCCATCAGCTCGGTCGGGGCGAACACCGGTCGGCTGGTCCGGATCGATCTCGCCTCCGGCGACCAGCAGGTGCTGCTCGAAGACCCCGACGCGGACGTGGCGGGCGTGATGCTGCACCCGGACACCCGGGAGCCGCAGATCGTCGAAGTGGTCAAGGACCGCGCCGAATATCATGTCCTCGACCCGGCGGTGGCGCCCGACTACGAGGCGATCCGGGCGCTGGATCACGGCGACCCGAACCTGATCGACCGGGACGAGGCCGACACGACATGGCTGGTCGCCTTTACCGAGGACGCCGGCCCGGTGCGCTACTACGCCTACGACCGGGCCACCCGCTCCGGCAGCTTCCTGTTCGAGAGCCGTCCCGAGCTGTCACGCTACGAGCTGGCCCGGATGGAGCCGTTCTCGTTCACCACCCGGGACGGGCTGACCGTCCACGGGTACGTCACCTTCCCGCCGGGCGCGGGGCGATCCGGGCTGCCCGCCGTGCTCGACGTGCACGGCGGGCCGCAGGTCCGCGACACGTGGGGCTGGAATCCCGAGGCCCAGTGGTTCGCCAACCGGGGCTACCTGTGTATCCAGGTCAACTACCGGGGCTCGACCGGTTACGGCAAGGCGTTCGTCAACGCCGGCGACCGCGAGTGGGGCGCGAAGATGCACGACGACCTGCTCGACGCGGTCGGGTACGTGGTCGGGCAGGGCTGGGCCGACGGGGACCAGATCGCGATCTACGGCGGTTCGTACGGCGGCTACGCGGCACTGGTCGGGGCGGCGTTCACCCCGGACGTGTTCCGCTGCGCGGTCGACATCGTCGGCCCGTCGAACCTGCAGACGCTGCTGGAAACGATCCCGCCGTACTGGGCGCCGATGAAGGCGCAGCTGTACAAGCGGGTCGGCAACCCGGAGACGGACAAGGAGTTCCTGTGGTCACGGTCGCCGCTGTCCCGGGCCCATGACATCCGCATCCCGCTGCTGATCGCCCAGGGCGCCAACGACCCGCGGGTCAAGCAGGCCGAGTCGGAGCAGATCGTCGCGGCGCTGGCCGAGGCCGGGATCGACCACGAGTACATGCTGTTCCCGGATGAGGGCCACGGCTTCGCCAAGCCGGAGAACCGGCTGAAATTCTACGCCGCGGCCGAGCGCTTCCTGGCCAAGTACCTGGGCGGCCGCTTCGAGGACTAGGCTCCGCCCGTGGGCCGGCCTTCCTAGTCGGCGGCCGCCTTTGCGGCGGTGCCGCCCGCCGCGAGCACCTGGTCGAACTGGCGCCGCGCGCTGAGCAGTTCGGCCGCGGCGGGACCCATCGCGAACAACAGGTCCACCACAGACAGGTCCGGCTGGAACGGAACAAACTGCTGGCGGTAGCGCGGCTCGCTGAACCGCTGGGAATCGACCGCGATCCCTGCCGCCGACACCCGGGTCCAGTCGACGTACTGGCGTGCCGTCCCATAGGTGCTCGTCAGGTGGACGTCTCCGGCCACCGCTCGGGTAAGTTGAATGATTCGCTCCGTGTTGTCGCCGCCGTGATCGAACCACGTCGCCCGCGCTATCCGTACGGTCGCGCCGACGTAATCGAGCAGGGCGCGCAACAAGCGCAGATTGAGGTCCACCAGCAGGCGGTCGTCGTCGGCGTACACGCTCTCCAGGACCGCCATCACCTCGCGGAAGTACGGGGCGCCCCGGTAATGCTCGGTGAGCAACCGCAGGTGGGCAGCGCGCCAGGTGCGGTCGCCGACAAGTTCCACCGCGCACAGCGGTTGGCGGCCTCGACCGCGGGTCAAGACAGGCACCGACAACCACACCCGGCCGTTCCGGCCGGCGATCCGCTGCCGGGAGTGGAACTCGCTGCGGGTGTACTGCACGCTGTCGTACGCGATGTAGACGTCGCTGGCCAGCACCTTGTCGAAGAGCTTGGTCCAGGGCAGGAAATTCGGCTGATGGACGCTGACGCGGGTCACGAGTCTTCGCTCAACGTCGCTCACCAGACCAGCCGCAGGGCCTGGAAGGCCTCAGCCGCCGCGAGCGAGACTTGGCCACCGCAGAAGGCGGCAGTGATTTGCGCTCCCTCCTGGCTGGCGTGAAAGGGCGGGACGCGCATTTGGGAGGCATACCGCCGGATGGCCTCGACTTTGGTGTCCAGATACTCCGAAATGTCGACGAACACGTTCGGGACGAACCGCTCATCTGGCACGGACCAGAATGCCGTGGTGTTGTCATAGGCCAGAACGTACGGCACAAGATGTCGCGCCCCAACCGACGCGGGCCTGGTTGCGGCCATGCAGGCGCGGAACGTCGCAACATGGTCCTGGTTGAAGCTGCGGGCCGGGAGCAGCACCATCGACGGCCGGAGTTTCTCCAGCGACAGCGAGGCGGCATACTCAATCCGCTCGATCAACTCGCGCTGCGGCACCGTGTCGAGCCGTTCGTGTGATGCGTCGTCGTCGAAGAGCACCTCGCAGCCGTCCACCTTGAGGAAGTTCATCACCTTTTCAAATTCGGCGCGCCGTTGGACACCGGATACAAAACCGAGCCCTTGGCCCGCCGGGCCTCTGCCGTGCTGGGTGATCCCGCCCGCCGAGACGACCATGACATAGGCCTGGCCGCCGAGCGCCTTTACCCGCGCGATCGTCCCGGCGCAGCCCATGGTCTCATCGTCCGGATGCGGTGTGACAACGAGCAGGCGCTGCTGCCGCAAGAAAGCATCGCCTAGGGGCTCCAAAGGTTCTGTCAAAGCACTTCTACGTTAAGCCCCTGGAGATGACCGCGTGTGTCGAGAACGAGGCGGGCGTTACGTGAGATGGACTCCAGGTCGTATGCGGAGTGTCCTTGCAGCAGGATCACGAGGTCGGCATCCGCGACTTCTTCGTCGAGGTCGGTCGCCCGCGGGACCAGCTTTCCGTCGAGCCGCCACTCGTCCACGTAGGGATCGTGATACGTCAGCACGGCACCGCGGGAGCGGAGCTTGCGACCCACCAGTTGGACCGGAGACTCACGCTGATCGGCCACGTCCGGCTTGTAAGTAACACCGAGAAGCAGCACATGCGCACCCTTCAGCGGCTTCGCATTGCTGTTGAGCAACTCGGCCGCCCGGTCGACGGTGTACAGCGGCATTCGGCCATTGATCTCCTGGGCGAGCTCGACGAACCTGAATGGGTAGCCGAGCGTCCGGACCTTGTAGGACAAGTAGTTCGGGTCGATCGGGATGCAGTGGCCGCCGACGCCAGGCCCGGGGTGGAAGGCCTGGAAGCCGAATGGCTTCGTGGCCGCACACCGGATGGCGTCCCGCAGGTCCACGCCGAGTTCGTGGCTGAAGATCGCCATCTCGTTGACCAGCGCGATGTTGACGTGCCTATATGTATTCTCCAGGAGCTTGGCCATCTCCGCTTCGCGGGCGGATTTGGCCCGGACCACCTGATCACATAGCTTGCCGTAGAACCGCTCCGCCGCGTCGGCGCAGGACGATGTCTGCCCGCCGACGACCTTGGGGGTGTTACGTACGGAGTAGTGCGGATTACCGGGATCGATCCGCTCGGGGGAGAATGCAAGCGAGAAATCGACCCCGGCGGTTAGCCCGGAAGCCTTCTCGAGCAGTGGCCGCACCACCTCATCGGTCGTGCCGGGATAAGTGGTCGACTCGAGCACGACGAGCATGCCGGGCCGGAGCATCCGCCCGGTTACCTCGACCGCTCCGCGGACCGCAGACAAGTCGGGCCCGCTATCAGCGGACAATGGCGTGGGCACGCAGATCACCACGGTATCGGGGTCGCCCGCCTCCTCCTGGATGGATGTCGCGCGGAAGCCTTTCCGCAGCATCTCGGCAACATCTGAGGCCGGTACGTCGCCGACGTGCGAGCGGCCCGCGTTCAGCGCGGCCACCCTGTCGGTGTTGAGGTCATAGCCGACCACTGTGAGCCCAGAGAACGCCGCTTCGCGAGCCAGCGGCAGCCCCACGTACCCGAGGCCGATCACCAGCAGGTCGGTGGACGGCGGCGTGGTCCGCTGGTCTTGACGCTGAACCCCGGCTTCAGCCGGCTGCCGAGCAGGCGTAGCGGCCATTTGGGTTTGGCCAGGTCGACGCGCGGCCGCGCGATCATGTCGGAAAACGTTCACGGATTTCCCCCTGAGTATTCGAGCCGGGAAGCGGCTGCAGAGCATTATCGGACGATTCTGGATGGTGGAACCGGCGTTCAGTCCATCCATTTGCGCCGCTCCGCGTCGCCGGTCACGCCTTTCGGGGCGCGACCGGCGGCGCGGTCAGCGCTCTTGGTGTTTAGGTAGGCGACTTGGCGTGGGGTCCGGGGTTCTCCGGCAGCGGGAAGCCCTGACCTGGCCTGATCAGGCCGTTGCCGGGGATCAGCAGCTTGAGGTGCGAGTGCAAATTCAGCTGCTCGTTAGTTATCGGGGTGCCGGGTGCCGTCGGCGCGGCCAGGGATGCAGCCGCCGGGGCTGCAGCCCCCGGCACGGGAAGGACGAAACTGTAGTTGTCGGTAGTCAGGCTCCCGTTAGCGATGAGGGCCAGCCCGAAGCTCACGCCGTTGGCCCCGGCGGGCACCGCGGGCGTGGTGAAGGTGGCCTGCGTCCACGTCGAGGAAGCGGCAAACCACGGGCTCGACGTCCAGTAGACCCAGTTACCGAAGGTCGTCCGGTAGTAGAGAGCGAACTGGCTGACTGCCGTCGACTCGTAGGCGACGCTCAGCTTGTAGCTGTTACCCGGGACCACGGTTGGCGTGCAGGTGCCTTGGTCCAAGGTGGGCAGCAGTTTGGCGTCGCCGGAACTGTAGCCAGTGATGGTGACGTTCTCCGACTGCGATCCGGTGGGCGATCCGGGCGGGACGTTGGTGGTGTGCGCCCAGGCCACCGTGTTGGTGCCCCAGCCTCCGGGCTGGTAGCAGGCCGGGAACCCCGTAGTGGAATCGATGCTCGTCAGGCTGGGGTTCGTCAGGGCGTTCACGCCGGCCGCGGCCGGGGCCGGCGGGCTGACGGGCACCCCTGGTTTGAACGTCCCGCCGATCACCTGCTGAACGGTCTTCACTGTGACGCCCCTGGAGGCCTGGCCCGCCAGCCAGGTCTCGAACGCGTTGAAGATGGTCGGCGTGGTCGACAGATCGGCCGGGCAGGTCGCCGCCCCGATGTTACCGCAGATGTGGTGGTAGGTGAGGATGACCCAGCCGCCGCCGTGTGACTGGGCGTTGGTCACCTCAGCCTTCATCTGGGCCAGCGTCCACGTCGAGTCGACCTCGATGGGGGCACGCAGGTAATAGGGATCCGGCGGCGCCGTCGTCTCGGCGTAGGCGCATCCCTTGCACTGGCCCTCGGGGTCGACCACGTCGCCAAGACCCCGGGCGCTGTTGTACCCGCAGGCCTTCGCATACGTCTGGTTCGTGTCGGCGTCCGCGAACGGGTAAGCGAAGTCAGTCGGGTGGAAGCCCCAGTTGATGAGGTTGACCCGGTCGTT
>Ga0335077_10008382_pt1 | contig 12823 bp, 9 predicted proteins | sample Lox_Sample_31_FD_207151 | JGI IMG/M metagenome (GOLD analysis project Ga0335077, IMG submission 207151) | Soil microbial communities from Loxahatchee National Wildlife Refuge, Florida, United States - Lox_Sample_3.1 | ecosystem: Environmental > Terrestrial > Soil > Wetlands | place: USA: Florida... | reverse complement strand
ACCGCGATCGTGGCTGTCGCTCTCCAATCCCAGCTCGCGCACGGTGCTAGCAGCGCCTTCCAAGGCGCGTTCTGGTTGGCGATCGGCATCACCATCGCCGCGGTCGTTCCCGCCGTCGCCCTACCCACCGGCCATGATCAAAAAGGAAGAGACAGACACCAAGCAAGCTCCCCCGCGCCCGCCTGACCGCCAAAACACGACCACGCCCCGGGGATCGACGATCGCGGCAACCCAGGTGACCCGTCTGGGTTACTCATGGATGGCTCCTTTGTAGGGCGAGGAGCGGGCTTTCTTGGCACCGTCTTCGGCGTGGGGCAGTTGATGTCAGCGCAGGCGACTCGCGATGACCTGGACGAATGCCGCTGAGACGACGCACAGGAGACCGCATGTCGCCCACAGCAACGTTGAGCTGATCGACAGGAGCTTGGTGCCGCCGAGCGCTGCGGTGAGCCAGCCCGAGGAGAGCGCTAATCCATACAGCCCGGAATAGCGTCCCCTTAGATGCTGCGGTGCGAGGCGAGCGACGATCGCGCCGCTGACTGTTGCCGGGAAGATTTCGCCGGTACTCCAGGTTGCGACGCTTCCGAGATAGCTGAGAGTGGACGACGCAACCGCGGTTAGAGCGAAGCCGACGCCGACCAGCACAACGCCGGTCGCCCATACCCGACCTGGGTCGCGACGCGCCAGATGCGGAGCAAGGAGTGGCTGAACAAAGCAGATGAGCGCGCCGTTGAGGGCCATGCACAGGCCGTACGTAGACGGTGGGAGCCCCGATCGATGAATTGCTAGGGAAAGTGTCGCGTCTGACTGGAGGTAGACGAAGTAGTACAGAGCCACGGCGAGGACAAACCCGAGCATCGTGCGATCCCGGAGAACTCGTCGATACCCATCGGCCCGATCGATGGAAGCGGTCGGGTGGTTTGCCATCTCCGGGAACGCGAACCAGACAAGAACGCCGTAGAGCACGCCGGTGAGCCCATCGATAAGGAACAGTGACGCGAAGCCTGCCTCAGCGATGAAACCTGCACTCGCCATCGCGGCCGCGAACCCGAGATTGGTGACCCAGAACAGGACGGCGTACGCCCGCGTCCGATCGCGCTCGTCGACAATGTCGGCAACCAGTGCCTGCGAGACCGGTCGGGGTGCTTCCAGCGCCATGCCTAAACACGCCACTAGTACGACAACGATGGCGATCTCTCGCACGGTCGCGAGCGTGATCATTATGCCCGCGCTCACGAGCGTCGCGCCCAGTAATGTGACGCGACGACCGACTCGATCGGCGAGGGCCCCGCCGACAAGTGGCGCGATCAGAGCTCCGGCCCCGAAACCACCCACGACCTCGCCGGCATTTGCCGTCGACAGCCCTCTGCCCGAGACAAGGTACAAGGTCATGAACGGCACGACCATGGTTCCAAGCCGGTTGATGAACGTACCCACGCAAAGGACCCAAAACGGTCCTCCCAGACCACCAAGACCAAGGCACCCGGCCAAGCGACTCGGTCTCACTTTCCCAGTGACAGTTGAGCTGGTCATTCGCGCGCCGCGGTGTCGCATACAGGTGCACTGGTCTGAGCGTGCGCGAGGGACCCGGACGTGCTGCGGATCCAGAGCGATTGCCGGCGGCAGCCGGTCGCCGAGAGCGAATGTGCTTCTCGGGTCGTGCCCGATGAGGAGACCTCTCCCCTTCCTGACCTGACATACGCCCGCGGGTGGAGCTCGCCGATCATCGCAGCGCGAGGTGAGCAGCAATTGCCAGGACGAGGAGCCGCCCACCGATCGCCAGCCCGCGCCGTACGCGGGGGCTGATCCATCGCCCGGCTTGACCCGCGGCGAGCGTCAGCATCAAATGCCAGCCAGCGGAGGCAGCGCCTGCGCCGACGGCAAACGCCGCGGCTGCGCCGGGGCCGCCCAGCGATAACGCAGCCGCGACCGCCGCGAAAGATGCGATCGTCAACGGGTTCACCGCCGTAATCGCCACGAAACGCGCATAAAGCAGTCGCGGCGCCCCGGTGACCGCAGGTGCGGCTGGCGGGCCGCCCTCGCGTGAGAAGGTGGCTAGGCCGTACACCGCGACCACGGCCAATACGAGCGCGCCCGCGACTCGAATCTCGGGCGCGTACCGCGCGAGCGCGGCCCCGGCGACGCCGCTCGCAGCGGCCGCGACCGCCGCAAAGCCGAAGTCGACGGTCGCGACACCCATCCCTGCCGCAACCCCTGCGCGACGTCCCGACACCACCGCGGCTTCGATCAGCAGCAGGCTCACCGCACCGACCTGCATCGCGACCGCGAGGCCTGCGATTAATCCGGCCCACAGAGCGGGAATAGGGCTCATTCCGCAATATTTGGCCCTCCGAGCCTACGTAACTCAAGCTGCTCCCGTCCACAACTGCGATAATCGCGGCAGTGGACGCCGTTGACAGTGAGATCCTCAGACTGCTCCGAGAAGACGCCCGGTTGTCATGGCGCGACCTTGGCGCCGCCGTCGGCCTAAGCGCCAACGCCGCCGCCGACCGCGTCCGGCGGCTCCGCCGTGCGGGTGTCATCACAGGCTTCGCTGCCCTCGTCGACCCAGCCGCCGGCGGCCGCACGCTACAGGCACTCGTGGGCGTCCACCTCGCCCTCGGAGTTGACTCAGACCAGTTCGCCGAGAGAGTTGCCCGCCTCGAGCAGATCACCGAGGTCCTGCATCTGACCGGCGCGCCCGACTACCAACTCCGGGTGGCCTGCGTCGACACAGCCGAGCTCGACACCCTGCTGCGGACCCTGCGCATACATCACGGCGTCGCCGACACTGACACCACAATCATCCTGCGCTCCGGCCCCCCGCAGACGTAGCTCCGCAGACCATCCGTATCGATCCACGTGCCGCAGGCTCGAAACGCGATTGGCGGCAGGCTCAACTACATCCGGACCGAGCCGCCAAGAACCGCCGACCACCGATGACCGGCCGCCCCCTGGTTCGTCGGCAAACGGTGTTCACCGCCTAACCGTCGAGGGCCGGAATGCATCGGCCACCAGGAGATCTGGCGTGCTCACGCAAAGCCGGGCAAGGTGCCGACGGTTAGGACGCAAAGCTGGCCGCGAAACCAACCTCCAGCGCGCCTTATCGCTGCGCCCAAATCGCACTGATAACTCGCCTCGCATGCTCGCGACCAAGGGCAGCGCACGGTGGCTGTTCCCCCTGTGGTTGGACTAAAGCGCGCGGTCGCCCACCTGGTTGCCCCTCCGGACGACAAGCACGAGCGAGCCGTTGCTCCCACGATCCGCCACCTTGCATAGGTACACGGTGCTGTTGAAGGAGAGCATCGGCACCGTTGCTGGCGAATGCTTTGCGCGAGGAGCACTCGCGCGCGGTGTCGTGCCGCTCGCGTTGAGTCGGTACGGCTGCACTCACGCGATAGCGCACCCCCGCGCCCTTTCGTCAAGGAGTGTGCCTATGCGTTTGGACCGCGGGTGGCTGGGCCGCCAAGGCCTGGGCACACCCCTTCCCGGGCCTTGGTTGATGGTCGGGCGAGGTGACGTTGTTGACTGCAAGCGGCGGTCAGCACCTGTCTCGCGTGTCGTTCCAAGCGGCAACTGCGATCGACCTGCGGGCGTCTCGCAGCCGATGCCAGGTTGCGGGGTGGTCGTGATGTTCAAGGCTGGTCAGTCAGTCGTCCGCTGGCGGAAGGCCCAGAGCGTCCCCGGAATCGCCGCTGACAGCAGCGCGATGCACCACAGGACGGAGGCCAGGACGGGGTGCTCGAGCGGCCATGGTACGTCGTGGGGGATCGCGGTGGGGTTGCCGAACAGGACTCGGATCGCGGCTGAGAAGGCGCTGATCGGGTTGTACTCAGCGAGCGTACGCAGCCCGGCGGGCAGCCCGGCGAGAGGGACGAATGCGCAAGAGATGAACGACAGCGGGAACACGACGAGGAAGATCGCTCCTTGGACGGCGTCGGGAGAGCGGGCCAGGACGCCGAGTAGGGTGCCGATCCAGATCATCGTGAACGAAATAAGGATCAGGAGTGCGAAGCCGAGGACGGCGTGGAGCACGTCGGTGTCGATGCGCCAGCCGATGATCAACCCGCTGCCGGTCAGGATCGCGATCGCGAGCATCGACGCGGCGAGCTCGGCGAGTAGGTGGCCAAGCAGGTACGCGGAGCGCGCCATCGGCAGCGAGCGGAACCGGTCGACGATCCCCTCGCCGAGGTCAGTCGCGATCGCCGTCCCGGGTCCCATCATCCCGAACGAGAGCGTTTGGACCGCGATCCCGCCCAGTAGGTACTCGCGGTAGCTGCCGCCGGGGACGTGGATCACGCCGCCGAACACATACGAGAACAGCAGCACGAACATCAGCGGCTGGAGCGTGACGTCGATCAGTTTCTCGGGGATCTGGCGGACGTGGGCGAGGTTGCGCCGGGCTAGGACGAGGCTGTCTTGCAGCTGCCAGCGCAGTCGTGTGACGGCGCTGGGGTCAGCGAAGGTGAACGTCATGCTGTGGTCTCCATGAGTTCGGGTTCGGGGTCGCGTTGCCGCTTTCCGGTCAGGGTCAGGAATACGTCGTCGAGGGTCGGCTCACGGCGGTGGACGTCGGAGGCATCGACGCCGGCGATGTCGAGCGCCCGGACGACCTCGATCAGTCGAGTACCCGGGCGGGCGGGCGTGACGATGCCGCCCGCCTCGGCGGCGATGGGACCGTCAGCGAACGGCCGCAGCGCCTCGGAGGCGATCTCCACCTGGTCCGGAGAGTCGAGACTTACCTCGATCCGCTCGCCGCCGATCCGCGCTTTTAGCTCCGATGGCGTCCCCTCGGCGGCGATCCGGCCGCGGTCGAGCACGATGATCTGGTCGGCAGTCCCGTCGGCCTCGTCCAGATACTGGGTCGTCAAGATCAGGGTCGCGCCGTCGGCAACGAGCTCGCCGAGCATCTCCCACACCTCGCGCCGACTCTCGGGGTCGAGTCCGGTGGTGGGCTCGTCGAGGAACAGGACCGGTGGGTTCGCGATCAGGCTCGCGGCCAGGTCGAGACGCCGGCGCATCCCACCCGAGAATGTCTTCACGAGCCGGTCGGCGGCGTCCGAAAGCGTCAGCCGCTCGAGCAGCTCGTCGGCCCGCTTCCGGGCGGCAGCCCGAGGCAGGTGGTAGAGCAGCCCGATCATCTCAAGGTTGGCGCGAGCCGTCAGCAGGTCGTCGACAGTCGCGTACTGACCGGTGAGCCCGATCCGCGCCCGGACGCGTGCGGCGTCGGCGACCACGTCGAGGCCCGCGACGAACGCGCGGCCGGTGGTCGGCTCGGCGAGCGTGGTCAGGATCCGGATCGTGGTTGTCTTGCCGGCGCCGTTGTGGCCGAGCAAACCCAGCACGGTGCCTGCCGGGACGTCGAGGTCGAGGTCGCGCAGGGCCCAGAGCTCGCCGTATCGCTTAGCGAGGCCGTCGGCGTGGACGGCACTCGCAGAGGCGTTATTCGTATGACGTACTGTAATTTCGTACATGGTACGAGCAAAATTAGCAGTACGCTGTACGAATGTCAACGGGTCGCGAAAGACGAATCCAGGAGCGCGACCGGTCGCGTGAGCGTCGAGTCGAGGAGCGGGAGCAGTCGCGTGAGCGCCGGCTCGAGGAGCGGGAGGCACGTCGCCACCGAGGCGAACCGCAGCCGCCGATCTGGACGCGCCCCGAGCCCGGTGCCCGCCGGGCGCGCCTGACGCGCGAGGACATCGCCCGCGCCGCGCTTCAGATCGCCGACGCCGACGGCATCGATGCGCTGTCAATGCGGCGCGTCGCGAGCGAGTTAGGGGTCGGGACGATGTCGCTGTACTACTACGTCCAGACCAAGGCCGAGCTGCTCGACCTGATGCACGACGAGATGATCGGCGAGGTAGTTGTCCCTGACGGCGAGCTGCCCGACGATTGGCGCGGCGCACTCGAGACGATCGCACGCCGCGCGCTCGAGGCAACCAGGCGACACCCATGGGCACTCGACTCCCCTCCGACGGCGGCCGGACCGAACGGGATGCGGCACTTCGAGCAGTCGCTCGCCGCCGTCGCCGACCTCGACATACACGAGCAGACGCGGTTCGACATCATCCTCATCGTCGACGAGTACGTGTTCGGCTACGCGCTGCGCGAGGCGGCGGAGCAGCGCGAAGCACAAGCGTGGGACGAGGCCCACCTAGAAGCGATGCTCCAGTACTTCGAGTCGCTGCTCGCCAGCGGACAGTTCCCTCACGTCGACAGCCTCCGCCAAGGACAAGACGCCCGTGCTTCGTTCGACCGGATACAAGGCCTGTTGCGCGACCCCGGCCGCTTCGAGCGCGGACTCAAACGACTGCTCGACGGAATCGCGCTCGAGCTCGGCGACGCAGCTCGCTAAGCGAACGATCAGAGCGAAAGCCAGCAGCCCGCTGCACCCGTGGGATGAACGGCGTCTGCGCGATGGAGCAGAAGCACCCGGGGTGCAGTCGCAAGTCCACCTCGTTCATTCGCACGGCGATACTGGCCACCACCATTTCGGCCTACCGCCGTGAGTTGCAGTGCACGGCGGACGATCGGTGGCGCATCTATGTCCGAGAGCGGCCGCGGAGGCACGACCCTGCGACACGGTGGTACTAGGCGCCGACGAGCTAGCGGTCGGCGCCCGACACTTGTGCGTTCCTGACTGAGCGGGCGCCGACCGGTGCGCGGGTCGCGCTACCGGATCGGACGACCTGGGAGCGTTACCTCACTCGCGACGACCCGGCGTTGCATAGGTAACATCCCGCCGCCTGCCGCAGTCCCGCCGCGAGCGGTTTGCGCGAGAAGCAGTCACGAGCCCGGCCGGTGCGCACGGGTCCGTCGGGGACTGGGTGGGTGTTGGTAGGGCGGCAGCGGTTGCGGGTTGAGCGCCGAGGCGGCCGGCGCGCGCGTCGGCGAGGCCGGCGATTACGATGAGCGTCGCGAGCGCGGTCTTTGCCCGCCCCTGACCTGTGTGTGTGAAGGGTCATCTTGAGTCCCCCTTCTTGTGAGCCGGAGGGTGCGGCTCGGCTGTGCTGGTCGCCCGACGGATACGGATGCGTTGACTGTTCGGAGCGGGCCGAAGGGTTCGCCTTTCCGACATGCGATCAGCTTGCGATCTGGCGGCGGGTTGGTGGCGGAACCCCCTTCGGGGTTTCGGGGTCCGGGTGTATCGAGACGGCTGTAGGCGGTTGGTTCGACGGGGGTCAGCGGGAGGCGCCCGCGCCGCCAGGGGCGATTGCACGGGGGTAGACTTTTTTGTGCCTGATGGCGGTTTCTGCCGGGCCGACGCGGGCATGGTTGGGCGCTGCAGGAGGTGCCATTGCTGGGACCAGCGGTGAGCCGATCGTTCGTGCTCGTGGAGCGTGAAGGGGAGCTGGCGGAACTGTCTGAGGGGCTCGCTCGGTGGGCGCGCGCGGAGGGGAGCGTGACCCTGGTTGAGGGGGTCGCGGGGATCGGGAAGACGAGCCTGTTGGTGGCGGTGCGCGATCGGGCCCGGGCGGCGGGGTTCCGGGTGCTGTCGGCCCGCGGCGCCCAGCTCGAGCTGGGGTTCTCCTTTGGGGTCGTGCGCCAGCTGTTCGAAGCGCTGTTGCGGGCGTGTGGGGAGGCCGAACGTGCGGTGCTGCTTGCCGGCGCCGCGGGGGTGGCCGGGCAGCTGTTCGGGTTCGCGGGGGAATCGGCGCCCCGGCCGGGGTCGGATTTCTTGTTTGCCTTGTGGAACGGGCTGTATTGGCTAACCGTGAATCTGGCCGACCGCGGGCCGGTGCTGCTGGTGGTCGATGATGCGCATTGGGCGGATGGTGCGTCGCTCGGGTGGCTGGGGTTCTTGCGCGCGCGGATTGACGAGCTGCCGGTCGGGGTGGTGCTCGCGGCGCGCCCCGAGCCACAGCGCCCGGAGGTGGCGCACTTCGCGGTCAGCGATCGCGAGCTTCCGGTACGTCTGCTGCGCCCGGCGCCGTTTAGCCCAGCCGGCTCGGCGGCGCTGACCCGCGCGGTGCTCGGGGCTGAGGCCGCGGCCGAGTTCTGCGCGGCGTGTCACGCCGCGACGGGCGGTAACCCGTTCCTGTTGCGTGAACTGCTGGCGGGGCTAATGGCCGATCGGGTGCGCCCGGTGGCGCAGGCGTCGGCCGTGGTCGGTGGCTACCGCTCGGAGGCGATCGGCCGGTGGGTGCTGGCCCGGCTGGGGAGGCTCGGGCCCGACGCGCTGGCGCTGGCCACGGCGGTGTGCATCCTAGGCGTCGAGGTTCCGCTGCGCCGCGCGGGCGCGCTCGCGGGGCTGGAGCCGGAACGCGCGGCGCAGGCGGCCGACCGGCTCGCTAACGCGGGGATCCTTGAGACCGGCCGGCCGCTGAGCTTCGCGCACGCGATCCTCGCCTCCGCCGTGCACGACCAGCTCGCACCGAGCGAACGCGCCGGGCTGCACCAGCGGGCGGCCCGGATCCTGGCCGATGAGGGCACCGACGCGGAGGAAATCGCTGCGCACCTGCTCCTCACCGAGCCGGCCGGCGACCCGCGGGTCATCACCGAGCTGCGGGCCGCGGCCGAGCAGGCCCAAGCCCGCGGCGCGCCCGCGAGCGCGGCCTCGTGTCTCGCGCGCGCGCTCCGCGAGCCCGCCCCGGACAGTCAGCGCGGTGGGCTGCTGCACCAGCTTGGGCTGGCCGCGTTCTTGGCCGGCGATGATGCCGCCCCGGATCATCTGGCCGCGGCGCACCGCTCGGCCCGGGACGCGCGGGCGCGCGCGCTGATCGCGCTCGACCTGGCCCGGTACCTGATCGTGGCCGACCGGCTCGACGACGCGCTGGCGCTGCTGAAAGGCGCGATCGCGGATCTCGCCGGCCAGGAGGACGAAGGGGAGTTGGCCGGGCGGCTGACGGTGTGGTTGATCTTCACCGCGCGGATGCACCTCGGACACGGCCCCCTCTACCACGAGCGGATCGCGCGGCTACACGCCCTGGAGCTCGAGGACACCGCGATCGGCCGCCAGCGGATGGCGTTGCTGATCGACGCGGAGATCTGCGGCGATGGGGATTGGGTGGGCGCGGTTGCGCTGGCCGAGCGGGCGTTCGCCGACGGCCGACTGCTCGACGAGCTCGGGCCCGAGTCGCCGCTGTACTACCTGGCCGCCAACGCGCTGGCCGGCGCCGGCTCGCTCCAGCTCGCCACGCGGTGGTGCCACAGCGCGATTGCCGAGGCGCGCCGCCGCGGCTCGCTGGTCGGCTTCGCGCTCGCCTCGTGCATCCGCGCCGCCGTGCAGCTCGCGCGCGGGGCACTGGCCGACGCCGAGGCCGACGCGCGCGCCGGCCTGGACGGCGGCGCGATCGGGTCAGCGCTCGAACCATTCACGGTCAACACGCTCACCTCGGTCCTGCTCGAGCGCGGCGAGCTCGACGCGGCCGAGCGACTCGTGCTCCCCCTCGCCACCCGGTGCGAGAGCCTCATGTCCTTCACGGCGCTGTTCGGCCTTCACGCCCGCGGCCGGCTGCGGATCGCCCAAGGCGACCCGCGGGCCGGCCTGGAGGACCTCACCGCCTGCGGTGAAGGACTCGCGAGGCTCGCCATCAGCGCCCGCGGGCAGCTGCCCTGGGCCACCGACGCCGCGCTCGCCCACCACGCGCTGGGTCAACACGACCGGGCGCGGGAGCTCGTCGAGCACGAGCTCGCGCTCACCCGGCGCGTCGCCGAGCCGTGCGCGCTGGGGAAGGCGCTGCGCACCGCCGGCCTGATCGAGCGCAACCTCGACTATCTCCGCGAAGCCGTCCACACCCTCCAAGCAACGGACGCCCGGCTTGAGCACGCCCGCGCGCTGATCGACCTCGGCGCGGCGCTCCGCCGCGCCGGCCGGCGCACTGAAGCTCGACCGCCACTCACCGCCGGGCTTGACCTCGCCGACCGGTGCGGCGCCACCGTGCTCGCCGCCCGCGCCCGCGAGGAGCTGATCGCCGCGGGCGCACGACCCCGCCGCGAACGCATTTCCGGCGTCGACTCGCTGACCGCCAGCGAACGCCGAGTGGCGCAAATGGCCGGCGACGGCATGACCAACCGCGAGATCGCCCAAGCCCTGTTCCTCACCCCCAAGACCGTCGCCTACCACCTCACGCACGTCTACCAGAAGCTCGACATCACCGGACGCGAACGGCTCGCCGAGGCGCTCGCCGCCGGATGACACGCGGCCGGGCGTCGTGCGAGCGCTGCCGTCGCGCCGGAGCGACGACGGCAGCGCGTTCACGACGTCACCTGAGCTGACAGCCGGTTCAGACCGGCGGCGGCACGATCTCGTCGAGCGGCAGCGTCTGGGTCGTCGAGGGTGGGTAGTCGGAGTCGCCGGCGTAGGTCACGTCGAACCCCGACGTCAGCGCCGCAATGCTGCTCTCGCACGCACCTGCTTGACCGCTCGCGTTCGTGGTGGTCGTGCACGACTTGCCGGCCGCGGTGAACGTCAGCGTCTGCCCGGCCAGCGGCGCGTTCGACGCGCCCGCGGTCAGGGTCAGGGTCAGCGGCGGGTGGTGGGATGCGGTGAGGTTCGTCTCCGGGCCACCGGCGACGATTCCCCCTCCGACATTTCCTCCCGAACCTTGAGGACCCGGCGTGGTGCCGAGCGGGCTGAGCGCGCCGCCCGCCTCAACCTTGTAGTCCCAGACGTAATCTTGGGCGGACACGTACACGGTGCTGCCGTCGGGGCTGACCGCGGCCCCGAGCGCGTCAGTTCCTGTCGAGAGCGGCGATCCGCTGATCGGGCTCAGCTCGCCGCCGGCCCCGACCGCGAACTCGTTGACGAAGCCCGCTCCGTCCGAGGCCTGCCCGGTGACATACACATACTGGCCGTTCGGGCTGACGGCGATCCCGCTTCCGCCGCCGCTGATCGACACCGCGGGAACCAGCTTCGGGCTCAGCGTGCCACCGAACCCGATGTTGTACTGCTCGACAGTGTGTTCGTTCCAGTTGACGACGTACACGCTGTTTTCGGCGTCGTTGACCGCGATGGCGACGGGGCCGGGATTGCCGCTCCCGCTGCCATCGGATACGGTCGAGGCGTAGGCAGATGTACTTGGCACCGGGTTCTCCGTGATCGTTCCGTCGTCGTAACTGGTGACGTAGACGTAACGGCTATCCGGAGCGATCGCGACGCCGGTCGGATCGTCATCTGTGTTCAGCCCCCACCCATCCGGGTTCGCCGGTAGCACGCCGCCGCTCCCGATCTGGAACCGCACGCCATCACTGCCGCCGCCGACGACGTACAGGTACTTGTCGTCCGGACTGACCGCCAGCGCGCTGACGTCGCTGAAGCACACGGGCCTGGCCGGTCCTTTCACGCTGAGCGTGCCGTCCGCGGCGACGCTGTACTGAGAGATGGCCCAGCCCGAGCACCCTGAGCTCTGGGCGTTGGCGACGTACAGGCTGTTGCCGTCTGGGCTGAGTGCCTCGGGGCCGCCCTGGGTCCCGGTAGCGCCGATCCGGGGCGACAGCGGCCACAGCGCGCCCGACGAGCCGCCCGAGAACTGCACGACGTCGCCGCCCTGATTGTCGGTGTACACGAACGCGCCCGCCGGCGCAGCCGTGGCGGCCAGTACGGCCACCGCCGCCAGCGAGCACACGCCCGCCAGCATCGCCTTGATCCGGTTGCCGATCATCGTCCGTCCTCCTTTTGCGAGCCGGATCCGGCCTGGCTCCGTCGCCTGGTTTGTCGCCGATCAGCTTGCGCGATCGGGGCGGCGTTCGCGACGGAATCCCCCCTCCAGGGTTTAGTCCGGGCTGGCACATGCGCGGTTCCGCGGAGCATGCCCGAGAAAGCCTGAGGCGGAGGACCGGTCCAGGCCCTCCGCCTCGCTGATTGCCCCCACTGCCCCGGTGCCCTCCGGTCCCCGGTCGCCCCGGCCCTGGACCGCGCGCTCAGCTCACGAGCAGGCGGCCTCGGTGAGCACGTTGCTGTACACGAAACCATCGGTCGGATCCCAGGTAAACGCCGAGTACTGCTGCCCGCACTGCAGCGGGTTGTCCGCTTCGGTCGTGTAGCCCGGGGCGCCATTGTGGGGCGGATAGACGATCGCCAGCCGTGTCTTCCCGGCAGCCGAGAACAAACCGCCGGGGTTGTAGGGCGCGAGCGAGGGGGAGGACGTGGTCAGGCCGCTCTGGGACTCGATCGTCGGCTCCTCGGGGATCAAACCAAAGCTTGTGGTGTCGGTCACCTCATGGACCAAGATCTGCACGTCGCTGAGGCCGGCGGCGTAGGTGTTACCGGTGGCGACCCACTGACCAGGAGCGGTGCCGTTGCTGAGGGTCAGTGTGGGCGTCGGATGCACAGGGGTGTTCGCGGACGCCGGGACCGCGTCGACGGCCGCAACAGCGACCAACCCCGGCACGGCGGTGACCGCGACGAGGCTGTGGAGCAGCAATCGCTTGCCGATCATGGTGCGGGCGCGGGCCCCAGCGTGCTCGGCGCGGCGGTGATGCTTGAAGATGCTCATGGTGTCCTCCGGGTCGTGGTTCTCGCGGTTGAGGATCATCGGCCCGGGCCCGAGCCGGCGCGACGGAAACCCCCCTCCAGGTTTTAGGCGCCGATCGTCGCGCCGCGCGGACACGTCACTACGACGAGGAGTTCCGGGGGGCGATCTGGCGACGTGCGCGGGAGAGGACCTCGCCGGGCATCAGGTCTGCACGCGCCCCAACGTGACCTATGAGCGGTCCGAGAACTCCGTTGACCGCATGGTCGAGGCGAACGCCGCGCCCACAAGCGTGGGCTACGGGCTGGCGCGCCCCTCCCGGCGAACGCCAATACGTCCGGGGAAGAGGGATCCCTCGCTACTCAGTGATCCCAGGCTTCGAAGTCTCACTTCGAAGGTGACGGATAGTT
>Ga0335077_10008380_pt1 | contig 12825 bp, 11 predicted proteins | sample Lox_Sample_31_FD_207151 | JGI IMG/M metagenome (GOLD analysis project Ga0335077, IMG submission 207151) | Soil microbial communities from Loxahatchee National Wildlife Refuge, Florida, United States - Lox_Sample_3.1 | ecosystem: Environmental > Terrestrial > Soil > Wetlands | place: USA... | reverse complement strand
CAGTGCAACCGCAGCAATCCAGCATCTCTTCGTCGGCATCGAACACATAGATGTCAGCGCAGATCGTGGCGCCATTGGCTACGCCCGGGTTGTCAATGCGCACCACGGCATCCTGGCCGTTGTTCGCATTGGCTCCGGAGTAGTAGGACACGAAATACACATCATCCGGGATTTGTGCCCACGCCATGCCCGCAAGAAACACGGCACATGCCACCAGGCAGAAAAGTTTCATACTTACTGTTCGAATCATTGAAATTCCTCCCTATTGCGCCTCATAGGCGCGCCCCAAGAAGGGGCGGAAATTTGTTCTCGCCCTTTGGATCACTGGTTCGTACTAGTAGCAACGGCAAACTCCAGGCCCGCTCTGGTTGGGAATGAAGGAGCACTGGAGAGCCAATGCCGACAGTTCTGCAGCCGAGAGCGGCGTCAGTTCATATTCCGCCTCGGTTACCGTCGTCGGACGGCCGTTGGGGTTGGTGATCCAAGACCGGATTTCCGGTGTTGGCACGGGGTTAGCCGCGTCGCAATTCGGGTATTGATCGGAGACGATCTTGATCACGCCCGAAGTCGAGAACACGCCGTTGGCCGGGTTGTCAGTCAGGCTGGCTGTCGGAATCGTCAACAGACCATCCGCCGACACCGGACAACTGCAGCACTCTTTCAGTTCTTCATGCGGATCGAACACGTAGATGTCAGCGCAAACCCACTCGCCTGACGTCCCCGTGTTGATGATCCGGGTGGTGCCTTCCACGGCAGGGACGCCATTCGAAGTGTTCCCCCCGCTGTAGTACGCGACTTGGAAGACATCAGTTTGGTTCTGAGCATGTGCGGGGACGGTGCATACCAATGCTGCGACCACACCGGCCATCGCCAATGCGAAAAGTATTCTTGTTCGGAACATTTAAGGTCCTCCTTGAGTGCGCAGCCGGGCAGGGGAGGGGAGCCTCGGTTTATGCGCGCGCCCGACACTTTAGCCTTGGTCGCCCTCTCGGGCCAAGTCCCCGCATGGCTTAGCGCTGCAGCCTATATCCGGGGCGTTAGTCTGTTTGGATTAGTCGCCCCGTGCCAGCGGGCACGGGGCGCACATTAGGAATGCGGCGAGAGAATTCGGCCCACCACACCGGCCCGGGTAGAAACTCCCATTTTCACCATCACCAGGCGCAGAAAAGCTTTGACCGTGTTGGGACTGATCTTCATGCGATCGGCAATTTCTTTACTGGTCAATCCGCGCAACAACAGTTCCACGGTCTCTCTTTCCCGCGTGGTCAGCGCAAAGCGGTTGGCAACGTCTGACAAGCAGACCACGCCGTTCTTTCTCTGCAACAGCAGGGCGACGGCCGGTTGCGCATCCTTGCCGTTCGGGCGATCAAAATAAAAGGGATGGCAGCGGTAGGACCGGTTCCCGGAGCGGAACTCGTCAATAAATGACGGGTTGGGCGATCCGTTTTGATCCAGCAGGCGCGATTGCACCCTTCCCTGAAAGAAAGTCCCATTTTTGCCTTTCTCAGGAAAAGTCAGAATCTGCACCGCTTCTGCGTCCGCAGCGATGACGGAAAAAGACGAATTCAGCAGCACAAGGCCCGAGCGCGACGGCTCCATATTTGCCCTCGGAAACTCCTTATAGATTTCGTTGGTGCAGGGCCCACGATTTAAAGCAGCACACACCACTAGGGGGGAAGGTGCAGCAACTCGCGGGAACATCCGGTCCCGAAAGTGCCCTGGGGAGGGCCGGAAGGCATTGTCGTGGACAACGATGCGTATTGTCAATAGGGTAAGACCGATGGGGACATTCATCCCCTTGCGGAGGGCGTAGCCATATGGACTAAGTACTCTGTCTTAGTCCCGCATCCTGACAAGTTTGGCTGCTATTGCACAACCAGGGTCACTGCATAGGAGCGCGTGGCCGTGCCTGAGGTCGCACTCACTGTGACATTGTAAGTCCCAGCCGGTGTCCCCGTGGTGGTAGTCTTCGAGCTGCTTGACCCACATCCTGCCTGGAATAGTAGTAGCAGGGAGAATCCCAGGAACAACCCCGCTAAAGCACACCGGCTGAGAGCCTTGCGTCCGCGACTGTTTCTGCCAATGCCAACCCCCAGCAACGTGATTCCCGAAATGGGAAGCCACAGCGCATACGTCAAGCCCCTTCGCCACAGGCTGGTCGTAGTAGTCACGCGCTGGGTCGTGTTAATGACCACGACGCGGCTCTGGGCCCCATTGCTCAGGTTGGGGATCTGGTTGTTTCCCTGGTTGGTGCCAATTGTGCAGGTAGCGCCTGTGGGCAGGCCAGAGCTGCAGCTTAAGGTGACGGCGTCCGGAATGTTCCCGGTCGGTGTCACGGTCGCTGTGTAGCTCGCCGGCACTCCGGCCGGAACTGTTGCCGTCGCCGGCGCAACCGCAACGTTGTAATCGTTCACTGTCGTGCTCGCGGGAGGACTCGGCACTACGCTGTACGCAGTGCCGCTGACGGTCAGCGTACCGGTATTCCCCAGAATCACCGGAACGGTTGCCGGCACCAGAGGAGCAACGGGCGTCAGAATAACGCTCACGGTGGCGGTTGCACCTGCGTTCAGGGATCCAATGCTGCAAACTACAGTTGCGCCAGTGGCGCCGCTGCAAGTGCCCGGACTCGCCGTAGCTGAACTGAAAGACGCAGCGCCCGATGTGGGCAGATTGTCTGTGAAGGTAAGCCCGCTGGTAAAGTCACCGTTATTCGTGATGGTGTAAGTGAAGGTGACCGGATTCCCGACTCCCACGGGAGATGGCGATGCTGTAGCCGTCACTGTGAGATTCAAAACCGGCCCCAGCTTGCTCACAAAGGCATCGCTGGCTCCGCTCAATGCGGCTTGCAACGGCGCTGCGGTGGTGAAGTTTGTCGAGGAAGTTTCGCCCGCCACATAACTCGCGCCCTGCGTGTCCACGGCGATTCCGGTTCCCATATCGGTGCCGCTTCCGCCGAGATAGGTGGAGTAATGACCAATCGCGGTGTTGGTCGTGGCCGTGGTGTCAATGCGCGCCGCAAAAGCATCCACACCGCCTCCCGGTCCTGCTTGCACCGGGTTATTGACCGACGGAAAGTTGGAGGAATCCGTCCATCCCGTAATGCGGCCTCCACCGATGCTATCCGCTGTGATTGCCGTGCCCACATCTGTGCCGCTGCCTCCGAGATAGGAGAAATAGCTGAGCGGGACCGTCCCGCTGGTGCTGCCGGACGTGATGGTCAGGTTGCCGAGCTTTGCTATGAAAGAATCCGTGCCGCCTCCATTAGCAGCCTGGAACACCGTCGTGCCGCTCGGACTGGTGAAGCTGAAATCGGTCGAAGTCGTCGATCCCGTCACGTACGCGTTGAAGCTCGAATCCACGGCTATGCCATATCCGATGTCGTCGGCCGAGCCGCCAAGAAATGTCGAATACAGCAATTGCGCTCCCGTGGCCGCCGCTGGGTTGATCTTGGCCACGAATACGTCCAGCGGCGTCGAACTGGTGGGACAGGTGGTCGTGCTGGGCGCGGAATTCAGGCAGCCCTGATACGCGTTCAAAATGGGAAAATCCAGAAAGTTAGTTCCGCCCGTGATGTATACGTCGCTGCTGACATCAACCGCGATACCCCCGCCCACCGCTTCTCCGGTTGAGGGATTCGATCCGCCAAAATAGGTGGAATATGCCAGGCTGGCCGTTCCCGTGTCCGTGGCGCTGATCTTGCTCAGGAAAAACTGGTTATCGGCTTTGGATGTCGTTTGGATCGCGCCGAGCGTTGTGGGGAAATCTGTTGAAGTCGTCGTCCCGGTTACATATGCATTTCCACCCACATCGAGCGCCAGGCCCGAGGCGGTATCCACCTTACTGCCTGAAAGATACGTCGAATATTTGAGAACCGCGCCTTGGGAATCCAGTTCTGTCACGAAGACATGGTTGCCGGCCGTTTTCCTGGTGTCCTGGTAGCCGTTAAACGTGGGGAAATCCCCGGAACTCGTTGTCCCCGCAACAAAAACGTCAGAGGCCGCATCCACTGCCACCCCCGCGGAGTAATCCAGGCCAGTTCCGCCGAGATACGTGGCAAAGACCAAAGCGTTGCCGGTGGGATTCAGCTTTGCAACGAAGACGTTAGCGGTCGCGCCGGTGGCCAGTGCTGTCTGGTAGGCGCCGCTCGTGACCGGGAAATCTGTAGATTGCGTCGAGCCCGCCACGTACACGCTGGAAGAAGAATCCACGGCAATCGCCGGACAGCCCGGCGTAAACGAAAGACCCGTAATTGCCGAGCAGCTTTCCGCCAGGCTGCCGCCGAGATAAGTCGAGTACGTGAGCACGGGATCGATAATCAGGCTGCGAGTCCGGTCGTACGTGCCAATCTCGAAACCTATTTCATTCGCCGCGCGAACGACATAGCGGCCGGACACGGAGTGCTGCTCTTTCCCATACACCTGATAGACCCGCGGCGCTTCCAGCCGAATTTCACCGCTCGGCATCACGAGAGACAGGCTGCCGTCGCCGTTCAGACGGACGCCGTCCGCTCCCTGCAAGCGCAGCCCGATCTGCGCGGGATCTGCGCCGGGAGCCACGTCGAAGTCATATTCCAGGTGCCCCTGGTTGCCGTAATAAACCAGATCGACTCCCGAATACACACTTCCGTACCTCACGCCTGCAAACTGCGGTATGTTGCGGCGCCATTTCGCGGGGTTACTTCCTAGGAAGTAGTTGCTCTTACCGGGAAGCAGATTCACTCCCGAAAGCGGCGGCTCAGGATTTGCGTTGGCAAAGCTCATCCGCAGGACGGACGCTCGATCAGCGGAATCATTCTTCTCCGGCGTGCGCTTAGGATGCAGACTCAGCACGACTTCCTGGCTAGTGAGAAAGAGCCCATATCCGGCTCCCCGGGCCAAAAATTTCACGCGGCTGTCGCTCTGTCCCTGGTTTGGTTCAAAGGCCAGTGGAAGCTGGCCGTACATAGAAATTGCGTGTTCGCCTCTCCGGGCTGGTGATAAATCAGAAGAAAAGAACTCGCGTGAAGGGGAGCCCTCGAATCCGCTGACAGCTCGTGACTTACCTGCAACCGTTAATACCGCGGTTCCGAGAATCATCAGGAACGCCACACTCGTTCCGATGCGGACGAGCGCAGGTCCTGTTCCCAACGCACAACGATTCAATCTCACGAGTGCCTCCGAAAATCCCGCTTTCATGGAGAGGAAAAAGAAAAACCGACAGCCCTCCGGCCCGCACGCGCGCCGCATGCGTCTTTACCGCCGGAAGATTGCCGAAAAATTTAAGTAACTACTTAAACATCTGACGGATAGCCTGTCAAGATACACCCAACACGATCTCCCCATGGATTCGTCAGATGCGCGCCGTGCCCGGCGAAGATGCCGCATGATGGTGTTTAGCGCGCTCCCTCAGCAGCTTGAAAGGCAAGGCCCGTGTTGTCGGCTAGCGCGTTTTCTGCAAATAGTTTCACGGATCACCGACGGCGGGTAGTTGCAGCGGGTTCAAGTCTTTCATTCTTAGACCTCAGGACCCACCCCGCGGGTGCACTTCGCTGGCAGCAGGATTGCTCCCTCCGCTTCGGCCCGCCCCCGCCCTCCCCGATGATGTTCTGCTACTCACTCTGAACTAATCCGGCATTCAAGCAGTTAGCCTCCTCGCGACTTTGATCTTGCAAAACCTGTGAAAAGTAGGTAACCCTATGCATGACAAAGGGGTGAGGTCAGGTCCGGTTGCCCGTTCCGTGCAGGCTGGCTGTGTGAGTCGAAATGCTCTTAGGGCACGAAAGCACGATGCTGCAACCACCACAAGAACGGCGTGCCATGCGGCGTTTTGACATGCGGCTGCCCGCGTCGATCAAGCTGACGGAGCCGGCGGGTGAACTGCTCGAGACGGAAACCCAGAATGTAAGCGCGCGCGGAGTGTTTTTTTACCTCGATCGCGTGGTCGGAACCGGATCACGACTGGATGTAACCCTAACGTTTCCACCACATATCACCCTGACGGACTCGGTCCGCGTACGCTTCACCGCGCGAGTGGTGCGGGTAGAAGAACCGCTTCCCGCCTCGCGCATTGGGGTTGCTGCGCTGATCGAAGAGTATGAATTTCTGCGTTCGGAGTCCGGTGCGCCTCTTCTCGGAACCCAGTAAGTCTTTGTTCAGCAGTGGCCTGCCTTACTTTTGCTTCTTCAATACTTCAATCTCATCGCGCAGGCGGGAGTAGCGGCGCATCAATATCGCAAGATACGTGATGTGGATGATCCACGTGGCAGCGTAAGCGGCGTAGAGAAAGTTCATCGCAGGGCCTCAAGTGCCTGAAATTCTTCGACATCGCGATGCAGCATTTCCAGCCGGTAGCGCGACCAGCAAACCATCCACGCAAACAGCAGGAAAGCCAGCCAGTTGATGAGAAGCGCGTGCAACATGCGGTGATCAATCGAGCCTCCGCCGCCAATCACCGGTTGTGGATGCTGCGTGCGGAAAAACCAGATGGAAAAATACACCAGGGGCACATCGAGCGCGCCAAAAACCGCGAGGGCGGCTGCCAGAACCGGAGTCTGTCCGCTGCTCGAAAAGCGCCGTAACATCAAGTAGCTCACATAGATCAGCCACAGCAACAGCGTCGAAGTCAGGCGCACATCCCAGGTCCACCAGATCCCCCACACCGGACGCGCCCACAAAGGTCCGGTCACCAGGACCACGGTGCAGAAGACCACGCCAACTTCAGCAGTTACAACCGCCAGCGCGTCGGTCGCTGCCGCCGAGAAAAGCTTGCGGATGATGAAATACATCGCGGTAATCGCAATGCCCGTGGTCGCAACCGATGACGGCTCAATTCCATAGGGCATCGGTTTGATTACGAACGCCGCGACGCACGCGAGCACGCCAATCGCAACCGCGACCCACTTTGCCAGACGATCAGCAAACTCTTTGGGGCGAACCAGATACTGCACAGACGCGATGAAATTGATGAAGAACAGCAGGAACGCGGTCCACGCGGAAGGAACGTGATAGTAGAAAATGCGCTGCACTTCTCCCATGGTGCGCTCGGTCGGCGCAACCACCAGGGCCTGATAGAGCCCATAGGTCAGCAGCACCGCCGTCAATAGTCCCAAAATGGGAAAGGCGCGCTTCATTCAGCGTTCAACACTTTCTCGAATAAGAGGAGACATCCCGTAGTAAACACCAGATCATAGGCGACTAGCAACACGATCCAGAACTTCGCAGAGAAGTCTCCGGTAAGAATGGAGTTGGTTGCCTGCACCATGGCCAGCACTGCGGGGATGGAAATGGGAAACAGCAAAAGAGGCAGCATGATTTCGCGGCTGCGGGTACGCACTGAGACGGCGGCGAAGAACGTTCCATTCACCACCAGCGCCCAGGTGCCAAGAACGGCCACGAATGCGAGTTGATAGGCAGGACCAAGCGCACGCAAATTGTAGAAAACGATAAACAGCGGAGTCATCAGCCCTTCGAGCACGCTGACGAAAATGAAATTGCCCAGGGCTTTTGCCAGAAACAAGGAATTGGCCGGAGCGGGAGAGACACGGTAAGCGTCGAGCACCTGGTTGCGCAGTTCGCGGGCCCAGGTCTGGTTCAAAGCAACGACCGCGGCAAACAGAAACGCTACCCAAACCAGGCCGCCGGCGATGTGGCGCGATTCTTCGGCAGTTGGATCAAACGAAAAACTGAAGATCACGACCACCAGCAAGGCAAAAAACAACATGGCATTGATGGCGTCTTTGGAGCGCCACTCGAGGCGCAGATCTTTGGCGAGCGTAGCGCGAGTCAGTCCGGAAGGTGCGCTCATTGCACCTCCGGGGGAGGCGTCAGGTCATGGGTGCGGGCGATGATCTGGCCGGACTGCATCCACACGAACTCATCGGCTATGCCATCGAGCAGCGCCGCCTGGTGGGTAACGACGAAAATAGTCTTGCCGGCATTGCGCAGGCTCGCCAGCAAGCCTGCCATCTCGCGGGCAGAGCGCGCGTCCACGTTCGAAAAGGGTTCGTCCAGCAGAAGAATGGCGGGATCGTTCAACAGCGCGCGGGCCAGCGACATGCGCTGGCGCATGCCCTGGGAGTACTGGCCGACGGGGCGGGTGAGTCCGGAATCGAGACGCACGGCGCGAATCACGTCGGCGCAGCGCTGCTCATCGCGGATTCCGTACAGGCGGGCGAAGTAGCGCAAGTTCTCCATGCCGCTCATTTCGTCGTAGAGCAGCGAGGGATGCGCCATGTAACCGACCTGGCCGCATACGTCGCGCAGACTCTGGGTTCCGAGCATGGAGATAGAGCCACGCGTAGGCGGGGTCAATCCGGCAAGCGAACGCAGCAGCGTGGTCTTCCCTGCCCCGTTATCGCCGAGAATTGCGTAGAGACGGCCGGGCGCGAACTCCGCGCTCACGCCGCGCAGGGCAGCAAAGCGCCCGAATTGCTTGACCAGACCAGTGATGACGATGACGGGCGATGCCGGCGCGCTGGATGGATCAGCCACGATAGATGAAGACGGAATCCCGCACTACAACCCAGTGAAGATAACTGAAGTGGGGTGTGAAGTCGAGGGGGACGGTGGCAACAGCGCAGACGATTGTGCTGGCAAGAAAAAATGCCGGGCCAAGGTTCGGCCCGGCGAATGAATCGTGTTCCCCCTCGTCAGTATGGCTTGCGTCTTATGGGCGAGCGGCGCGATACGCTGCGGCTCCGCGGGCTCGCCGTTTTCCAGCAGGCTTGTGCTGGGACGGCGGAAGCGAGCAGAGGTCTCCGGCCAAGGTGGTGTTGGCAGTCGTGTAGTACGCGTTCGGGGCAAAGGTGTTGCCGGTGCCGGAACCCAGCAGGATACCGGCGCAAGCATCCACGATAGTGTTCTGGATGGCGCTATTGTTGTTGCCGGTAGTGCCGCCGCTATCGGTGCTCGAGCACTCATCATCCAGGTGAATGGCGGATTCCCCGCTATCCATGATGGTGTTGCTCCTGATGCTGTTCCCGTTAGTGCAGGCGTCAATGGAATCGCCCTGGGAACCGGAGATCTTGTTGCTGGTAATGATCTCGGCGTCGTCCGTGGGGGTTCCAGGCGTGCCGTCAGAAGCCAGGGCAATGCCGAACTGGGCGCTGCCCACCGTGTTCTGGCTGATAGTGATGGAGTTGGCGGCATCGTAGAGCAGAATGCCCGAGGCGGCCCAACCCGTGCCGACCCAGATGTCATCGTTCACGGTGTTGCCGGTAACCCGGCCGGTGGCGCCGAAACCGATCTGGATTCCATTCTGCGCGGCACCGGTGGTGGGACCGTAGCCGACCACATTATTGTTGAGCACATTGATGGTGGTACCGATCTCGTTGCCGGTAATACCGTTCTTCTGGTAGTTGTGCACCGAGCTGTTTTCCACCGTGACGTTGGAAGTCCCGCCAATATCGTCGCTCTGGGCGAAGATGCCGAGTCCCAACTGGCAACCGTCGGGCTGAACGTCAATGGCCTGATTGGTTGTGGTCACGTGGTTCACGGTTCCCGAAGCATCCTGGTAGAAGATGCCGACGATATTCGGCGAGCAGCCGCTGACGTTGTTGCCGTAGCCATCCACCACCAGATCCGTGAGATTGACGGTTGGCGAACTGCTGGTCGTACCCTGAATGAAAATCTGGGCAGCAATGGGACTACCGAAATAACTGGTGGCATTCTGCACCAGGCCGCCGACCGGAGAGACGATGACAGCAGCGCCGGAGGTTCCGGATGTGACACCTGCCAGGGTGAGCGGCTTGTTGATGACTACCTGCTCCGGGTAGGAACCGGGGCAGACGCGGATGGTGAGGCCGGGGGGAACGGCGTTGACCGCCGCCTGAATGGTAGAGAAAGTTACGCCGCTCATACAGTTGCCGACAACGACCACTGTGGCGGAGAGTTTTTGAGCACCGATGCTGACAAAGGCCAGCAACGCAACGAGCATCGCAGCTCGCATCCTATAAACACACGTATGCATGTAGATCCTCCAGGGGTGGAACACAATCCGGAGGGGGAAGAAATTCCGGGAGGAACTTTACACGGGCAGTGGGACACTGTCAATGACAAAACTAACCGCGCGGACTACTTCCCGGCTGAGAACAATATTTGAGAGGGTGGAAAATTTCCAGAACTACTTTAGTTGGACATCTGACTGCCGCCGTTCGGCTGCATCTGGGTCATGTTCGGAGACTGCGCGCCAGTGCCGGGTTGTTGCGGAGCATATTTGGAAGCGCACTTGGCCTGCAATTGCTTGGCATGGAAAACACCGTCGCGTCCGAAGCTGCCATCGGCCAGGGCCTGGGAGTTGTCTTTGAAAGTATCGGGAGGCGCTTCGGTGCCGTTATAGATAACGTTGAGGACCTGGTCGTTTTCAACCAGGACGAACTGCACCTGCGTGCCGGTGCGCTTGATGGAGCCGGGCTGGACGTTGCCGGCGACGCGCAGGCGCTTGGTGTAGGCGCTATCGCCCATGCCGTGCAATTCTTTGATGGTGACGTAGTAGCTCTTGCTCTCCTGCACGCCGGTGTATGCGAGATATCCCAGCGAGAGAAGGATGAGCAGTGTGGCGCCGCCGAATTGCAGGTACTTGCCGGTCTGACTGGACATAAAGGAAACGACAGCTAGAAAGACTGTATTCCTCCGCTCAGGGCGGGTCAAGCCGCTCTAAACCATTGTGCCACAAATGAAAAGGCGGGCCATAAGCCCGCCCTTTCGTAACAACTGCCGGTTTGCTATTGGTGGGTGGCCACTCCGAGTTCGACGTTCCCGGATGCGTCGGCGCCCAGCAAGTACACCTGCTTGCCGGAGGCGCTGGCCACGATGGTCAAGTTGACCGCGGAGCCGTTGGGATGAATGATCGCAGAACCAATGCCGTTCGCAGCGATGGAGTACGACCCGGCGGTGCTTCCGCTCAGGAAGACGCCGTTCTTGTTCTGCGTGTAGGCGACGCTGACCGAGCCCGCACCGTTGAAGGTCATCACGCCAGTGATTTCAGTGTCGTCGCTGTCGCTGAGCGGCTGCAGTTTGATCTGGAAGGCATAGCTGCCCTTCAGGCTTGCCTTGGTAAAGGAAGCGGAGCCGGTGAGCAGGGCAAAGCCGCGTTCCGCAGCGGTGTGAATGCCGGCGGAACCCGTGCCGGTGAAGTAGAAACCGCCGGCAACGCCGTTACTTCCGATGCTGTTCAACGCCAAGGCGAACTTCATGGTGTCGCCGGTGACGAGGAACGTCATGGCAGCGGTGCCATTGGCACTCACTGCGTAAGTTCCGCTGATAATGGGCTTCTGCACTATCAGGCCGCCAACATTCTGAGTGGAGCGAAGGCTCACGTGACCGGCGCCGTCGAAGGTCGCGGTGCCAACGATCGCACAAGCGTTGCTGCGATTCAGCTGCACGTCGGCCGTATCCCAGAAGGCATACGTGCCTTTAAGGCTGGCATCCGTGAAGGTGCTGGCCTGGAGGGCTGAGACGCAAACCAGGGAAACGAACACCACGGCAACGAAAAGAGAGAGTTTTTTGTTTTTCATGGTTCCTCCTCAGAACAACCTGCAATAAAGGGCAACGGCATGAGCTCGCCGATAGAGCCAGGGGGAATCGAAAGTCACCCGGACGCGGGTACGAAGGTTCCGCGGAGAAAAGAAAACGGGAGCAGTATGCCCGCCCCCGTCACAGTTGCACGCAGCTCTTAGGCCGGCTGATTACCAAACCCGGCAGGCGTTGGCACTGACCATTGGCTGGCCGGCCTTACATCCCCAGGCCTGCTGGAACTCAGGCATGTTCTGCACAACACCGTTCACGCGCCAGCGACCGGGCGAATGCGGGTTGGTCGTAACCTGGGTGCGAGCATATTCGGGACGGCGTTTTTCGCACCAGACGCGGGCAAAGCCGAGGAAGAAACGCTGCTCGGGCGTGTAACCGTCAATCTTCTGACCTTCTTTGCCGGTCTTGTCATCGGCGATCATGTGTTCCAGCGCCATGAGCGCAATGCGCGCCCCGCCGTTGTCGGCTGTGTTTTCTCCCAGGGTCAGCCGGCCATTGAGCTTGAGATCGTCAACGGCCACAAAGTTGCTGTATTCATCGGCGATGCAACTGACGCGCTTTTCGAATTCCTTGCCGTCGTCGGCAGTCCACCAGTCGCGCAGATTGCCCTGCGGATCGTACTTGCGGCCCTGATCGTCGAAGCCGTGGGTCAGTTCGTGCCCGATCACCAGGCCGATGCCGCCGAAGTTTACGCCGTCATCCATCTTCTTATCGAAGAAAGGAGGCTGCAGAATGCCGGCGGGAAACACGATCTCGTTGTACGAGCCGTTGTAATAAGCGTTCACGGTGGGCGGAGTCATGCCCCATTCGTTGCGGTCGAGCGGCTTGCTGATCTTGGCAATGTCACGCTTGGATTCAAATTCGTTGGCGCGCAGCACGTCGCCGAGCAGATCGCCGCGGACGATGTTGAGCGAGCTGTAGTCGCGCCATTTGTCGGGATAGCCGATCTTGTTGCGGATGGCCTGCAGTTTGATCTTGGCCTGGGCTTTGGTGGCGGCAGTCATCCAGGGAAGGTTCTGGATGTCTTCGTCGAGCGACTTTTCGAGCGCATCCACCATCTTGAGCATGCGCTGTTTGCCGTCGGCGCCGAAGGTGATCTCGACATATTTTTGCCCGAGGGCCTCGCCCAGGCTGTTGTCGGTCAGGTCAACGCAGCGCTTCCAGCGCGCCTGGATCTCCTTTTGCCCAGTCAGCGCCTGGCGCATCTTGAAGTTGGCATCCACGTAAGGCTGAGACAGCCACGGGGCAGCGCCGCGCAGCAGATGCCAGGTCACGTAGGTCTTGAGAGCGTCGAGAGATTCGGAATCCAGCAGGCCATTCA
>Ga0335077_10008379_pt1 | contig 12825 bp, 10 predicted proteins | sample Lox_Sample_31_FD_207151 | JGI IMG/M metagenome (GOLD analysis project Ga0335077, IMG submission 207151) | Soil microbial communities from Loxahatchee National Wildlife Refuge, Florida, United States - Lox_Sample_3.1 | ecosystem: Environmental > Terrestrial > Soil > Wetlands | place: USA... | reverse complement strand
AGCCAGCCTGCATGTGGCCCAAATGGAAGACAAAGCGCCCGTTCAGCCGGCTTCCAAGCGAGCAGCGTCATAACCGTGGGCGTTGAAGGCGCGATCGCGATGCACCCTACTCGTAATCCCCCATTTGTGCTATGCCGATTAACAATTCATTTCCCTGCCACCCTCCACCTTTGTGTCTGAAAAGAGTAGATTGGTAGCATCGGTATACGTCGTGGCTCGTTCCGTCCAGAAGACCCGCGGGTAACTCTGCGCAGTTGAGCCTGTCATCAGTCGCCATAATGGGGTTCCATCCAACAATTAAGTTTCGCGGGGGCGCCGCCGTCTTCCTGTTCAGCGCGGCTGTGCTGATTTCTGCCTCGGCATCAGCGAGTCCTCAGCCAGGCTCGGGGACGGCTGCCACCAAGGTTGTGGGAACCATCTCGTCATTCAACGGGAATAAGCTTGTAGTGAAGTCCGACGAGGGGGCCGACCGCAACATCGCTGTTCAAGACACCACCCATTTCCTGCAAGTCAATCCCGGAGAAAAAGATCTGAAACAGGCCGTACCGATCCATCTGCAGGATCTGCAGACCGGCGATCGTGTGCTGGTGCTGGGCAAGAACGCACAAGGGAATGAGGCGATCTCTGCCGGCTACGTGATCGTGATGAAGAAGATCGATCTCGAAGCGCGACAGCGGCAGGTGCAACAGGATTGGCAGAAGCGTGGCATTGGCGGCATTGTTTCCGCCGTGGATCCGGCGAGTGGCGACCTGACCATCGCCACGACTACGGTCGGCGGCAAGAAGGTAGTCACGGTCCACACGACGAAGGCGACGGTGGTCCGCCGGTATGCCCCGAACTCGGTCAAGTTCGATGACGCCACGCCGAGCACACTGGCGGCAATCAAGCCGGGCGATCAATTACGGGCGCGCGGGGATCGCAACGAAGACGGTACGCAGTTCACCGCAGAAGAAGTCGTCAGCGGCAGCTTCCGCAACATCGCGGGCACGATCAGCGGAATTGACGTCGCGAGCGGCACGATGACGGTGGCCGACAGCATAGGCAAAGACTCGGTGCAGGTGAAGGTCACTCCCGAATCGCAGTTGCGCAAGCTGCCGGTTCCCATGGCGCAGCGCATTGCCATGCGCCTGAAGGGGAACGAGTCCGGAGGCTCGACTGGGGCTCCGGGAGGTGCAGCAGCAGGAGGCGCTAAGCCAGCGTCATCCGCGAGCGCTGCCCCAGGTCCCGGGAACGGCACTGCTGAAGCCGGCGCCGCGCGCGGTGCGGGCGGAGACTTGCAACAGTTGCTCAGCCGCTTGCCGGCGTCCGAGCTCAACGATTTTCATAAAGGGGACGCCGTCATGATTGTTTCCACCGAGGGCACTGCGGGTGCTCCGGTAACCGCCATCACCGTGGTTGGGGGAGTCGAACCGATCCTGACCGCCTCGCCGAAGGCGAGAGACATGGTGTTGTCGCCTTGGAGCTTCTCCGCACCCGAAGGCGGCGGGTAGTGGCCGTGGTTGATTTCCGGTTCTTTCGGCATCCTAAGAGGCCTATGTTTTTGCTGTTTCCACGACCGGCGCTGCTGTTAGCTGTCTGCGTGCTTGTACTCGCGACAGTGCCGATGTACGCGCAAACGGCTACAGGCTCGCTTCATGGCATCGTGACCGACCCATCGGGCGCAGCCGTGGTCGGCGCCGATGTGAGCCTGGCCGGACCAGACGGAGCGGTGCTCAACACCAAGAGCGGCAAAGACGGCACCTACGCTTTTCGCAATCTCGCGCCCGGCAAGTACTCGCTGAAAGCGCAGTCGAAGGGATTCGCCCTGTACGAGGTCGACGACCTGGAGATTGCCGCAACGAAGACGCAGCACGCCGACGTCGCGCTCTCGATCCTCGTCGAACAGCAGAACCTGAGCGTTACCGAGTCCGGCGCGAACGCAGGCGCCCTCGATGTTTCCGCCGACAGCAACGCGTCGCAATTGGTGGTGAAGGGTAAGGACCTTGACGCGCTGCCCGACGATCCCGACGATCTCGCAGCCGACCTGCAGGCGCTGGCTGGCCCCTCTGTCGGTCCGAATGGCGGACAGATTTACATTGATGGTTTCACCGGCGGGCAGATTCCTCCCAAGTGGTCCATCCGTGAAGTCCGCGTCAACCAGAACCCGTTCTCTTCCGAGTACGACAAGCTGGGCTACGGACGCATTGAGATCTTCACCAAGCCCGGAACCGACAAGTGGCACGGGCAGCTTTCCGTCACCGGCAACACCAAAGGATTTAACGCCAAGAACCCGTTCGCCGAGGAAGAGCCCGACTACGACTCTCAACTGTATAGCGGCAACGTCGGTGGCCCGCTGAACAAGAAGACTTCGTTCTTCTTCTCCTTCGACCGGCGCAATATCGAGGATGCTGCGGTCGTTAATGCGTTTGTGTTGAATTCCGACTTCCTGCAGGTGCCGTACAACACCAGCGTGCTAGTTCCGCGCACGCGCACCGTCCTCACTCCGCGCTTCGATTTTCAACTCACCCCCAACAACACGCTGACCGTGCGCTATCAGTACTGGCACGATACCGACCAGAACGCAGGGGTCGGGCAGTTTGCTCTCCCCAGCCAGGGCTATGGCAGCACCGAAACTGAAAATAGTCTGCAGCTGAGCGACACGCAGCTCTTCGGCACGAAGGTTGTGAACGAGACGCGCTTTTCGTACCAGCGCGCCCGCAGCGAACTGAATCCCCTGAGCACGGAAACTACGGTGAACGTGATCGGCGCATTTCTGGGCGGCGGCAACAGCTCCCAGTTCGTGCACGACAACCAGGACAACTTTGAGGTCCAGAACTACACCTCGGTTCTCGCGGGCAAGCACCTGGTGAAGTTCGGCATACGCGTGCGCGACGGCCGCGAAGCCGACTACGCCAGCAGCAACTTCAATGGCACATTCACTTTCGATTCGCTAACCGCTTACCAGATCACGGAGCAAGGCATCGCCAACGGGCTCACGCCGGAACAGATCCGCGCCGCCGGCGGCGAGCCCAGCCAATTCTTCATCGTTACCGGCAATCCCGCGATCGCCGTCAACCAGGTTGACGTTGGGCTTTATGTCCAGGACGAGTGGAAGTGGAAGCCGAATTTTTCCATCAGCGCAGGTCTGCGCTACGAGTGGCAGAACCAGATTCCTCAGCAGAATGCGGTTGCGCCCCGGGTTGCGTTCGCGTGGGGACTCGGGCGCAGCAACAATCCTTCGCCCAAGACCGTGCTAAGGGCCGGATGGGGTATCTTCTATGATCGTTTCGACAAGATGTTTGCGCTGATTGCTGATCGCCAGAACGGCATCAACCAGACGCAGTACATCGTCAATCAGCCCAACTTCTACCCGGATATTCCGCCGGTCAACGAAATCAACACCGGCAAGATCTTCCCCACGGTTTATCAGATTGCTCCGAATCTGCAAGCGGCGTACACCGAGCAGGTCGCCATCAGCCTCGAGCGGCAGATCAGCAAAGACGCAAACCTGGCCGTCTCCTATCTGAATTCCCGCGGCTTACACCAGTATTTGTCACGCAACGCGAACGCTCCGCTTCCTGGAACTTATGACCCGAATAATCCCACCAGCGGCGTGCGTCCGTTTGGGGACATTGGCAACATCTATCAATACGCGTCGATTGGCGATTTCCGCCAGAACCAGCTCATCGTCAACGGCAACTTGCGGCGCGGCTCACGCGTGACGATCTTCAGTTGGTATGTGCTGAACTACGTTAACAGCAACACCAGCGGCGCCAGCAGCTTCCTGTTCGATCAATACAATCCGCAACTGAGTTATGGCCCGTCTTCCTACGACGTGCGCAACCGCTTCTTCTTCGGAGGTACGATTTCGGCGCCCAAGGGCTTCCGCCTGAGTCCGTTCTTTGTGGCCAGTTCCAGCCAGCCCTTCAATATCACCACCGGGCAGGACTACAACGGCGACTCGATCTTCAACGATCGGCCGACCTTCGCTACCGGACCAGGGCCGAACGTGATCGTGACGAAGTATGGCGCCTTCAACACTGCGCCGCAGCCGGGCCAAACCTACATCCCGCCCTATTTTGGGTACGGACCGGGGCGTTATTCGCTCAATTTGCGCGTCAGCAAGGCGTTCAATTTCGGACCGGAGATCGGAGGCACGCGCAATACTGATAGTGGTGGCATGGGCGCGCCGCACGGCGGAGGCCGTGGTACCGGTGGGCGCGTCGGAGGAGGGTTCGGCAATGGCGGTCCGTTATCGCTGGGAGGCGGCACCTCGCGCCGTTACACCCTCACGTTTACAGCTATCGGACGCAATATCACCAATCACGTGAACCTCGCCCCCCTGGTTGGGAATCTCTCGTCGCCGCTGTTCGGCGAGGCGAACGCCATCGCGGGTGGGGCGTTCGGTTCGGCCTCAGCTACCGCTGCCAATCGCAAGATCGACTTCCAGGCAATCTTCAGCTTCTAAACAGACAAATGGTTGCTTCCGACGTCAATCTGTTGAGTCTCGTTCCGAGGGCGTGCGAACAATGGCAAAGCTGTCCCGCTACCTGGTGCTGATCCTTGGCCTGCTTTCGCCGATTCTGGCGCCCCGTTTCTATTCTCTGGTCTACACCACCCTGACGCAGTCGAGCACCGACCGCGACAAAGACTGGTTGTTCCGGCTTGCTATTTCTACTCTGGCAATGACCCTGCCGTTTTTCGCAACCGTCGCCTTGTCCTGGCTCGCATTGCGCCAACCGCAAGAGCAAGAAGCTTCCACCAGGTCTGCCAAGAGACGGCAACAGCGTTCCACTTCCCAGAGCAAGCAAACGCTGACGCATGCGAGCCCATGGCTGGTGCGAATCGGGTTGATCGTCGCCGCGCTCTCCTTGCTGCTGACCTGGAAGCATATCGACGACGGCATCTCCCGCTGGAAACAGCAGCGCAACCTGGCCATGCAGGGCGTGCCTGCACCGTCATTCGACACGCTTGATCTGGACGGCAAACCGCAACGGCTGGCCGACCACAAGGCGCAGGTGGTAGTCGTAAATATCTGGGCGACATGGTGCGGGCCTTGCCGGGCCGAGATGCCAAAACTGGATCGCCTGTACCAGGAGCACAAGAACGACGGCCTCGCGGTGTTCGGTATTTCCAGCGAAGATGCTGACCTACAGCGAAGGTTTCACAGTCTGGTACCCGTCACGTACCCGCTGCTGACGACTAGCGGACAAGTGCCGAGCCTCTATCGAGACATTGCACGCTATCCCGCAACTTTCCTCATCGATCGCCAAGGGCGCCTGCAACCCGCGCCAGGGCCGGATCAGCCGTTTGAACAGTTGCAGGAGCAGGTGGAGCGTCTGCTGAAGGGCAATTCGTAGCCTGGCGGCTGCGATTACCTCATGCCGCTCCTGCGTTCAGCATCTTGTCAAGGATGGCTGTGGCGGTCGTGGGGACAAGGCAGCCGACCCCGACGCTCACAAGCGTGATCCTGTCGTCCCGGTGACGGGCTGCGAGGGTTTTCGTGTGCACCGCTACTCGGCGGTTCTAGTTCGTTGCACTCGCAATCGTCACCAGTTCCTGCTCTGGACAGAGCATGCGATAGGCGCACCAGTTGCAATGAAAGCCCGTGTGGGGACTGAATTTGCCGGCCTTGATGTTTTCGGCTGCCTCGGTAACCTCTTCGTGGGCCTTGGACAATTGGCGGGAATTTCGCGTTGCGATGACGGTGCTGCCATCCTCGAGGTTTTGGAAGACCACCGCCTTGACCGGCTTACCGTTTAACCCGAGCGCGTAAATCGAAAGTTGCAGACTTTCGTCGGCGTGTTTCTGCGTCTTCGCACGTCCGGTTTTGTAGTCCACAATGGTCAGCCCATCTTCGTCTTCGTCCACGCGGTCGATACGGCCGGTCACCTTCGCCCCGTCGATATTCAGTTCGATGCGTTGCTCAATCATCGCCACGCGTCCATGCGGCTTAGCAGCCGGTGAGCTCAAGAACGCTGCCAGCTGGCGGCGCCCTTTCTTCTCGAACAGCTCGCGTTGCAGCTCTTCCTCGATCTTCGCTTTGGCAAATTCATCGAGGAACGATGCGATCACCGTCTCCGCATCGAGACGCTTGCCCTTGCGCTGCGCATCGAAATAGCCCATCAGGGCAGTGTGGATCGCCTGCCCAAACTGCATCGCGGCTCCCGGCTCCTCCGGGAGATTCCAATCTCGTTCAAGTTTGAATCTCAGCGGGCAGTACGAATAACTCTCGATGGCGCTGGGACTGAGCCGTAGTACGCGGGTGGTGTCCAGCGGAGGCAACGCCATCCACTCATGCACGCGCGGCTGAGCCGCAGCACTGGCCTGCAACGTCGGCAGCAGTGTGCCTTCGGCAATTTCGCTGAATTCAATCTGCCCCGCCAACGGGCCCGTCTTCAGTGCGACCAGGTCCCGCAGATAACCGGCAGGCGTCAGATCCTTCTTGCCGGCCGGTCTGCCGCTGAGAACCAGTTCATCCTCAGCCCGCGTCGTCGCCACATAAAACAGGCGGCGCTCTTCTTCCTCGTGCAGCGATTTCGGATCGCGCTCAGGAATATTCTCGCGGTTGCGCAGCGCCTCGGGAAACTCCACCAGCTCTTCCTGGTACTTGGCAGGAAAGGTCTGCGATCCCACGCGGACTACAAATACCACCGGGAATTCGAGGCCCTTGGCCAGATGCACGGTCATCAGGCGGACAGCATCTTTCGGCTCGCTCACCCGCTCCTCTTTACCGGACTCCATGAGCAGAGCTACCGGCGTCCCCTCGCCGTCATCTTCCGGGCGGCAGACCTTGCCTCCGGCCTCGATGAACAGCTCCAGATACTCGAGAAATTCGTGTAACGTACCCTGACCTGAGAGCGCGGCGGGCTTCTTCGCCCAGCGCCCGACGAACTCGGCGAACGCTTCGCAATTCTTGTCGCGTGGCAGAGCGAAGCACTGTTGTGCAATGGCCACCGCGGCCCTGGCTTTCCCGTCAGCAGATGCCAGCAGGCGGCGCGCTTCCGACAAAGCGTTCACCACCGCGTCGCCTCCATCGAGCTTGGCGATTTCCGTCTCTGCCTGAAGATTCTTGCCCGCGTTGGCGAATGCCGTGCGAAGCGCCCCACCGTCCACGTGAAACTGCGAAAGCGAGGCCACGCGAACCGCACTCACCGCGTCCGAGCTCTGCATTGTCCGCATGATCGCCAGCAGGTTGCGGACCTCGGGGATTTCCAGCAGGCTGACACCTTCAACGTCAAACGGTATACCGCGCTCGCGCAGCCGATGCACCACCTCGTCGCGATGATTGTGTTGCCGGTAGAGGACGGCGAAGTCGCGCCAAGAGCGGCCGGCCTTGTGCATCCGCTCGATCTGCTCGACCACGAACGCGGCCTCGCTACCCTTGCCGATACAGCCGCGCACGCGAACCGGCGGTACCGGCGCCGGCTCGGGAGTCGTTCTTGCGTGAATGAGCGGAAGCCGTTGCCACTTTTCTCCGCCGGGGAGAGCCTGCGTCGTGATCTCGGGATTTCGCGCGATGACGGCATGAGCGCTACTCAACACTGACTGGGTCGAGCGGCGGTTCTCCCGCATGGTGACGCGCTTCACCCGCTCAGATCCGAACGCGGCGAGGAACTGATCGAATGCTCCGCTCGTGGCGCCGCGAAAACGGTAGATGGCCTGATCGGGATCGCCGACTGCGAAAACGTTGGCTTCCTCGCCTGCCAGGCGCTTGGTCAGCCTGATCTGCGCGACGTTGGAATCCTGGAACTCGTCGATCAGCAGAAAGCGCGCGCCCTGCTGTGCCCTGCGCAGCCATTGCGGATTCGTGTCGTCGAGCAACGCCAGCGCGCGGGTAACCACGTCGCCGTAAGTACCCATACCGGCGGCGGCAAGCTTCTCGTCGACACGGCGGAAGACCCGCGCAATCTCACGACAGCGAGCGATCGCCTCATCCTCACTGAGCGTTTGCTTGGAGCTGCACACACGCGGCGGCTTTTCCCTGCCCGCGAGGAGGTCGGCGACATAGCGGTCGTAATCGTCGGGCCCGCGCAACTCGTCCGAGCAGCGGCGGAAGAAGTCCAGAAGGTCTCGCAGAAATTGCCCGAGATTTCCGGCGGTGATGAAATGTTCCAATCCCAGCTCATCGATGTCGTGGCGGAGCAGCACATAGAGGTCCTTGTCATCGATGAGCTCGAAACGCCGCCGGGCATCGCAGAGCAGGTGATAGCAATACGCATGGAAGGTCCCGACCTTAACGCCGGACTCGAGTACCTGGCGCACCGCGGGCTCATCTTTGCTGCCGAGCCACGCTTCCGCGAGCCGCACCACCAGGTCATGAGCCGAGTTCCGGGTGTAGGTGATGGCGAGAATCTCATGCGGCTTGGCAATACCTTCGCGCAGCAGCCGCGCGATACGCTGCGTCAGAACGGTGGTCTTGCCCGTACCCGCGCCTGCCACAACGAGCATAGGCCCGTACACGTGCTCGATCGCCGCGCGTTGCTCCTCGGTAGGCTCGAATGCGCGAGGCTGTTCGTGAGGAGCGCCTTCCGCGAACAGGAAGGCGGTCTGTCCGTTGCTGGGACGTTTTGGCACGGGCCCTCGAATCGAAGAAAAGGCGAAAATAAATTATCTCGCGCCAGAGATACCGAAGCAAGAGCAGCTTGTAGCAGGTGGCGCAGTTTTCTGAGGAAATCTGCTGGAAACCTCGTTCGGAACTGTCATTCCTGAGGAAGTTTGACAGCGATCATCCCAAGTTATACTCCGTGTACATACTTTGTATGTACACAGTGTGAGATGGCATCCATGAGCAAAACCACGGCGCGCTCCCGGCGCATTAACTTTCGCGCCTCTTCGGAAGAAGAGCGCATCATCCGTCTCGGCGCGCACAAGAAGGGCGAGAAGGTGACGCGCTTCATCGTCGAGAGCGCTTGCATCGCGGCGGAACGTGTGTTGGCCGATGAAAAGCACTTCGAACTTGCGCCGGCCCAGTTCGCGCGCTTCGTGGAAGCACTCGACCGTCCGGCAAAGGCTATTCCCGCATTACAGAAACTACTGTCCGAGAAATCTGTCCTTGAGTGACCCGGGAGAGAGCGGCCGCTTGTCGCGCGTGGAACTGCTCGCCTCACAGCACGACGTCAGCGACTTTGATTGCGGCAAGCATGCATCTCTAAATGACTGGTTGCAGCGATTCGCGCGCATGAACCAGGCCAGCGGAGAGAGTCGCACCTATGTCGTGCATCGGGAGAACAAGGTGGCCGGCTACTACTCCCTGGCGCCCGGAAGTGTTTCCCGCAAACAAGCGACCGTGCGCGCCGGGAAGTCGGCGCCGGAACCGATCCCGGTGGTCTTGCTCGCACGCCTGGCCGTGCACAAATATGAGCAAGGACACGGACTGGGTGCCGCACTGCTCAAGGATGCTCTGCAACGCGCCTACGCGGGCGCGTCAATCATCGGTGGACGCGCGATTCTCGTGCACGCGATTGACGAGGAAGCGGCAGCCTTCTATCGACGCTACGGGTTTAAGAGCTGCCCCGGCCTCGATTTACAACTGATGCTGCTGATGAAGGATCTGCGATTGAATTTTGGATTGTGATCGCCGGCAAACCTCTCACAGTTCTGCGCGCGCGATGGCCACCGCTGCGATAGCTGCGGTCTCTGCGCGCAAGATCGTCTCGCCCAGTGAAGCTGAGATCCATCCGGCGTCGGCGAAGGCTTGGAGTTCTTCTGCCGTCCAGCCACCTTCAGGACCAACTGCCAGCGCGACGGATGTTACATCGGATCGCGCGCGAAGAACTTCGCTCAGGGTTGTGCCGTGTTCGTTCTCCGCCAAAACAATCTTCAGCTCGGCATTGCATTGCAAAGCATCGGCCAGTTTCAGAAGCGAGCCAATCTCCGGCGCGGTCACTCGCCGCGACTGCTGCGCCGCTTCATGCGCAATGCGTCGCCAGCGTTCGACCCTTTTCTCCGCCGCCTGCGCCAAGTGCTTCTCCGTGCGCCGCGCGATCACGGGAACGATGCTGGTCGCATTCAACTCGGTGCACTTCTCGATGGCCCACTCCATGCGATCGAACTTGAACACCGCCAGCAGCAAGGTGATGGGAACAGCCTGCGCATGCTCCGCAATCTCCTCTCCCAAGGTGAATTCCACGCGCTCGTCCGCGATCGAGGTCACAGTAGCTCGATATACACGCGAGCCGCAGGTTACATCAAACTGCTGCCCCACCTGCGCCCGGAGGGTTCGCGCGAGGTGCGCCGCATGAGCACCGGTCAAGGCTGCTTTGCCGGAGGTGAACTCGTCGGCGATCCAGCGGCGTCGCGTCATTTTGTGGTGAGCAGGAGAAGCATAGCAATCGCGATGGAGGCGTAGATGCCGCCAAAATACCGGTTTTGCCGGGTGAGAGGCTCTTCCTCAAACATGCGGCTGTCGAGCAGAAATTCCAGCGACGATACCCCGCCAATCAGCAGCGCGATGATAAGCCAGCGCGACTCCGCACGGTTGGCGTAAATCGCGAACGGCATCGCCAGGATGGAGAACGCGAGAAAAATGCAGCCGCCAATACGCGCTCGCTTGCGACGCCCAGGGTCTTTATAGCGGAGGAGAAGGATTTTTGCCAGCTCGCGCGGCCGCGCCAACCTCGCTGCGGCGGGCAGCACCGTCACCAACAGCAAGAACCACGCGTAGATGCGGAGATTGTGGTCCAAAGGAAGAAACGCTGTTCGTGGCTCGCTATTCGCCTTTCGCTATTCGCCAGAGACTCCGCTTCGCCCAATCTCCAACCCGCAATGTTTCGCTCATCCGGTTTCCTGGGGAATGAGAGCAACAACCTCCAGCAACAAGCAAACATTGTGCGGGCGCGAAGGAAATCTCAAGCTCAAATTCATGTTCGCGCCACGTTCTGGCGAAGAGCGAATGGCGAAAAGCGAACAGCGAAAAGCCAATGGCGGCTCTTCTACGCGAACATGTCCTTCACTTTGTCGAGGAGCTTGCGATCTACCGGCTTGTTCTCGACCGCGCCTTCGCCTTCCAGTTCCGTGAGAATCTCGCGCTGCCGCTTGTTCAGCTTTGTCGGCGTTTGCACATTGAGCTCAACATAGAGATCGCCGCGTCCGTGGCCGTTGAGGACCGGCACACCCTTGTTCTTCAGGCGCAGGATGCTTCCCGTCTGCGTGCCCTCCGGAACCTGCAGCTTATGCTGACCTTCCAGCGTGGGAACGTGCAGCTCGGTCCCGAGTGCAGCCTGGGTAAAGGAAATGGGGATGACGCAATGCAGGTCGCTGCCTTCGCGCTGGAAGAACGCGTGTTCCTTCACGTGAAGCACGACGTAAAGGTCTCCCGGAGGCCCGTCATACAATCCTGCCTCGCCTTCGCCGGAGTAGAGAATGCGCGCGCCTTCTTCCACGCCTGCGGGAACTTTAACGGTCACCGTGCGTTCGCGCCGGACACGTGCCTGGCCTTTGCACTTCTTGCAGGGATCGACGATCAGCTTGCCCATGCCGCCGCAGGTGCTGCAAGTACGCGCCACAGCGAAAAAGCCCTGCTGATAACGGACCTGTCCACGGCCACCGCATGTGGTGCAGTTGATGGGGGCTTTACCCGGAGCGGCGCCGCTTCCCTGGCACCCTTCGCAGGTCTCGAGACGGCGGATCTGCACCTGTTTGGTGACGCCGAATACCGCCTCTTCAAATTGCAGGGTGATGTCCTCACGCATGTCGCCGCCGCGCTGGGCGCGCGAACGGCGCCGTCCACCTTGCCCGAACAGGTCGCCGAATCCAAACAGGTCGCCGAAAATGTCCTGGAAGTCGTTGAAGACTGCCGGATCGAATCCGCCGCTTGGGCCGTTCCCCGGGACACCGGCATGACCGAAGCGGTCGTAGCGCGCGCGTTTCTCCGCGTCCGCCAGCACGGCGTAGGCCTCGCTGCACTCCTTGAACTTTTCTTCCGCCTCGGGATTGCCGGGATTGCGGTCAGGATGGTATTGCAGCGCCAGCTTGCGATAGGAGCTCTTGATCTCCGGCTCGGTGGCAGTGCGGGAGACGCCTAATACTTCGTAGAAATCGCGTTTAACGTTTGTGGCCAATTATGTACCGTATCCACTTCAACAAGTCTTTGATTTGTCATTCCGAGCCACGTTTTTGGCGAGGAACCTGCTTTTTGCCAGCAGCGAGAGCAGGTCCCTCGACGGCTGAAGCCGTCTCGGGATGACATGACATGAAAGTAGCTCTCGGCACGGCTGAAGCCGTGCCCTTTCAAACCTCACTTGCTGTTGTTCCTCGCGACCCGCACCATGGCGGGACGCAGCAGCCGGTCTTTCAGCCGATATCCGCGCTGCAGTTCGCCAATCACCTCGTTGTCCTTGGCATCCGAGGTATCCACCATCTGAACCGCCTGGTGAAGGTTGGGATCAAATGGCTGGCCTTCCGCCTCGATCGGCTCAACTCCCAGCTTGGCCAGCGCGTCATGAAACTGCTTGTCGATGAGCTCGATGCCCGGGCGAAAGTCTTCCAGCGACGCGGCGTTTGTCTTGAGGGCGCGATCGAGGCTGTCGAGAATCGGCAGCAGCGCCTTGATCGCATCCGCAACCGCATACTCGCGAAATTCCTGCTGCTCGCGCGCGCTGCGCTTGCGGTAATTCTCGAATTCCGCCTGGATGCGTGCCGCGCGGTCGAGGTACGCCGCCCGCTCCGCCTTCACTCGATCGAGTTCCGACTCCGCCTGTCCCGGCGCGGCTGCGCCGGCCTGCGCAGAGGCGCTCTGTGGCGAGTCGCCGTCCTCACCCGCAGGCAGTTCGTGATCTAACTCCAGCTCGACGGAGTTTCTTGAATTCTTGTCTGCCATGAAACCTCTAGGTTGATTCGTTCCAA
>Ga0335077_10008378_pt1 | contig 12825 bp, 6 predicted proteins | sample Lox_Sample_31_FD_207151 | JGI IMG/M metagenome (GOLD analysis project Ga0335077, IMG submission 207151) | Soil microbial communities from Loxahatchee National Wildlife Refuge, Florida, United States - Lox_Sample_3.1 | ecosystem: Environmental > Terrestrial > Soil > Wetlands | place: USA: Florida... | reverse complement strand
GCTTGCCCTTCATCACCCAGAGCGTGGCGCCGCCGATGATGGACGTCGCCTTGTGATAGGGCGGCCCCCAGAAGGGCAGCTCGCCCGTGCCCCACGCGAACTTCACGCCCTTCGTGAAGCCGCCGATCAGCGCCGATGACTGGATGTACATAGCGCACTCGCCGCTCACGAACTTGGGATCGGCCGTCCCCTGCCGCCCGCCGTAGGAGTAGATGTTGTCCTTCTGCCAGGCGGCGAGCTGGCCGAGGTGCATGACGCCGAACTCCTTGTTGATCAGCAGCTGCACGTCGAGGCCGTCGAAGCCGTTGTGCTTGGTGGCGAACGGTTGGTCGTGCCAGGCGTGCATGTTCTCCACCATGGTCCAGGAGGGCCAGCCCGTGGAGAAGCCGCACTTGGCCGCGCCCGAGGCGATGAGCTTCTTGCTGTACGCCTCCACCTGCTTCCAGGTCTGCGGCGGCTTCGTGGGATCGAGCCCCGCCTTGGCGAACGCGTCCTTGTTGTAATAGAGGATCGGCGTCGACGAGTTGAAGGGCATGGAGTAGAGGTTGCCGTCCTTGCTGTAGTACCCGACCACCGGCGCGATGAAATCCTTCCAGTCGACCTTGATCTCCTGCTCCTTCATGAGCTGGTAGACGGGCACGACCGCGCCCGACAGCAGCATCGTCTGCGTCCCGACCTCGAACACCTGCACGATGTGGGGCGCGCTCTTCTGACGGTAGGCGGCGATCGCGGCCGTCAGGGTCTCGGGATAGGTCCCCTTCCGCAGCGCCTTCACCTCGTATTCCGATTGGCTGTCGTTGAACTGCTTGACCAGCTCGTTCACCGCGTCGTTGAGCTGGCCGGTCATGGCGTGCCAGAAGTGGATCTCGGTCTTGGCGAAGGCGGGCGCCGGTCCGAGGAGCGTGAGTGCTGCCAGCAGCGCGAGCGCCGGGAAGGACGGGGTCCGGGAATCGCGTATCCGTCGCATGAGGTACACCTCCAATCCCTACCTTGGAATTCGACAGGCCGCGCGCGCCGCGCGACGAAGGGGCGTCGTGACAGCATAACGGTTCGGCGTCTCGCCCGTGTTGCGTCCCGGTGACGTCTTGGTGTCACCCGATCGGACTGGCCGCGAGCCTCACCCTCGAGCCGGAGCGGTCACCGAGATGACACCGGTCGAAAACGTGGAGCACCATACCTCGGACCTCGCCGGGACGCAACCGGAATCGGGCACCGGACGGGCGTCCGTCGCGGTCCGTGCGACGGACCATCTCGGATCGGCGCGGCCACAGAAAGAAATAGGCGATCGGGACTATGATAGGGCGCCCGTGACTACCATCGAGGAGCGAGCGCCATGAAGCAAAGCACGGATCGCATCCTGACCACGCACGTCGGGAGCCTGGCCCGGCCCGAGGCTCTGATCCCGCTCCTCCGCCTGAAGGAGCGCGGCCAGCCCTACGACCAGAATGCGTTCGCGCGGCTCGTCCGCGAAGCGGTGGCGCGCGCCGTTCGTAAGCAGGTCGAGGCGGGGATCGACGTGCTCGCCGACGGGGAGCAGGGCAAGGCGAGCTTCTTCGGCTACGTCGTCGAGCGATTCGCCGGATTCGAACGCAAGCCGCCGACCCCGGGTCAGGAGCGCAACCCCCGCGCCACGGGCCGTGAATACCTCGCCTTCCCCGAGTACTACGCGTGGTCCGAGCGCATCGCCGAATGGGCCGGGGGCCGAGGCGGCGACCGACGGTACGGGATCGACACGTGCACCGGCCCGATCCGGTACACCGGGCACGCCTTCGTGCAGGCGGACATCGAGAATCTCAAGGCGGCGCTCCACGGCCTGCCGCACCAGGACGTCTTCATGCCGGCCATCGCGCCTTCCTACATCGCCTCCACCCTGCCGAACGAGCATTACCCGAGCGAGACGGCGTACGAGACGGCCATCGCGGACGCGCTCCGAGAGGAGTATCGGGCCATCGTCGACGCGGGGTTCATCTTGCAAGTCGACGATCCGCGGCTCGTCACCTACTACATGATGAACCCGGACAAGAGCGTCGACGAATGCCGGACGTGGGCGGCGCGGCGAGTCGAGGCGATCAATCACGCCATCCGAGGCATCCCGAGCGAGAAGATCCGCTTCCACACGTGCTACAGCATCGACGTCGGCCCTCGCGTCCACGAGATGGAGCTCCAGGACATCGTCGACATCATGCTGAAGATCAATGCCGGGGCCTATTCCTTCGAGGCCGCCAACCCGCGGCACGAGCACGAGTACCACGTCTTCGAGCGCGTCACCGTGCCCGACGGGAAGATCCTCATTCCGGGTGTCATCAGCCATACCACCAACCTGGTGGAGCATCCCGAGCTGATCGCCGAGCGGATCGTGCGGTTCGCGAGACTGGTCGGGCGGGAGCGCGTCATCGCCGGCGCCGACTGCGGGTTCGCCGCGTCCGCGGTACGGTTCAACGACACGCACGAGAGCGTCGCCTGGCTGAAGTTCGCCGCGCTGGCCGAAGGCGCCCGCCTGGCCACACGGCAGCTCTGGAACCGCTAGCTTCAGCAGATGGCCGGGGGGCGAGGTTCTACCTGACGCGGAACCGCACGCTCCGCTCGACCTGCTGGTGATACGCGTCCAGCTCTGCGTCCAGCCGGCGCGACGACCAGCCGCACAGCGCCGCCATGCGCGCGCCGATGGAGGCCGCGCAGTCCAGCCCCTGGCACCAGCTCTGGCCGATCCCCGTGCGCCTGAGCAGCACGTCCTGGAGCGAGACGGCCAGCTCCTCGGTCACGGCGTGATTGAGCTGCGCCACGATCTCGGGATTCTGAGGGCAGAGCCGCTCCGTCCCGTCCGAGAGCTTCTTCGCGAGATCGAGCACGCGCGTGTAGCCGCGGCCGTAGGTCTCGATGAGCATGGCCAGCGTCTCCCGTCCGAGCCCGCTCGCGGCCATCTCGCCCGACACATCCATCCACACCCTGGCCTCGACCGTGCCGGCTTCCTCGTCCATGCCGTCGAGCGTACGGCGCGAAGTCAGCGAGGGTTCCCGCCGGCCGAGGGCGCGCATCACCCGGTCACCGACCTCCTGGGCCAGGCTCCGGAAGCACGTGAGCTTGGTGCCCGTGACCGACAGGAAACGCCGCTCGGGCCCCTCCGGGACCACCTTGTGCTGGCGCGACACCTTCGACGCCGAGCCGCCCGCCTCGAACGAGAGCGGTCGGACGCCACTGTAGGTGTAGACGACGTTGGCGAGGGCCACCCGGGGATCCGGCAGCACCTTGGCCACCGCGGCGAGCAGATACGTCACCTCGTCGCGCGTGGCCCACAGGCGGTCGGGATCGCCATCGAAGTCGGTATCGGTGGTCCCCACCAGCGAGAAGTCTCGCCACGGGATCACGAAGATCATCCGATCGTCGGCGGTGGGAAGGTACACCGCGCGATCCGTCATGCGCGGCAGCAGGCAGTGGATCCCCTTCGTCGTTCTTAAGATATGGGGCCGCTCGGCGGCGAGTCCCGCCATCGCGCGGAGCCGGTCCACCCACGGGCCCGCGCAGTTCACGATGACCCGCGCGGTGACGGCGTGCACGCCGCCCGTGAGCAGGTCACGCACGCGCACACCCTCGACACCGGCCGCGCCGCGATCGAGGGCTTCGACCTCGCAGTAGTTGTGGGCTCGCGCCCCGTGGCGGACGGCGGAGAGCACGTTCTCCAAGCACAGGCGCTCGGGGAACACGAGCAGGTCATCGACGTAGTAACCCGCGCCGCGGAGACCATCGGCCCGGATGGCGGGCTCGAGCGACAGGGCCTCCCCGGGGCGCATGACGCGGAAGCGATCGGTGACCTTGCCCGGCGTGAGCATGTCGTAGAGCAGGAGCCCGATGCGGACCGTGATCAGGCCCCGCCGCGATCCTCGGTAGACGGGGACCAGGAACGGCAGCGACTGCACCAGGTGGGGCGCCAGCCGCTCGAGGGTCTTCTTCTCGCGCAGCGACTCGCGCACCAGCGCGAAGTCCATCAGCTCCAGGTAGCGCAGCCCGCCGTGGATCAGCTTCGAGGACTTGGACGACGTGCCGGAGGCGAAGTCGCCTTTCTCGAAGAGCGCTACGGAGAGTCCGCGCAGCGCCAGATCACGCGCCACGCCCGCGCCGGCCATGCCGCCGCCGATCACGACGGCATCGACGGTCGTCCCGTCCAGTTGAGCGAGCCGGCGTCCCGCGCTCAATGCTCGATGAGTTCCTCGATCGATCCTAGCACGTGATCCGGAGCGAGCGCGGCGATTCGAGGATCGCCCGCCCGCGTGACGCCGGTCAGCACCAGGATCGTCGAGAGTCCGCGCCGCTTCCCCATGGTGACGTCCGTCTCGAGGCGGTCCCCCACGATCACCGACTCCTCCGCGCCCGCGCCGAGCGCAGCCAGCGCGACCTCCAGGATGATCGGTGACGGCTTGCCGACGATCGCCTCCGCCATCTTGCCGGTCACCGCCTCGACGGCCGCGATCATCCCGGCACAGTCCGGGATCTCGCCCCCTTCCACCGGGCAGGTGCGATCGGGATTCGTGGCGATGAGCCTCGCTCCCGCCCTGATCGCCTGCAATGCGGTATTGAGCTTGCCGTAGGTGAAGGTGCGATCGAAGGCGACCACGACCCAGCGCACGTGCTCGTCATCGCGCACCTCGAAGCCGTGCGCGCGCATCTCGGCGAGCATGGGCGGCTCACCGATCACGTAGACGGGCGCGCCTGGATCGATGCCGTGGAGATGGCGGGCCAGCACCAGCGAGGAGTTGATCACGTCGTCCGGCTCGGCGGGAATCCCGAGCCGCGAGAGCTTCCGGGCGTAGTCGGCACGGGTCTGGAGCGGCTTGTTGGAGAGGAAGGCCACTCGTCGCCCGGCGTCCCTCAGCGCTCGGATCGCCTCGTCGGCCCCTCGGATCAGGCGCTCGCCCAGATAGACGGTGCCGTCGAGGTCGAGGAGCCAGCCCCGGTAGGGAAATCGGATCCGCGACATTCAGGAACCGGCCGGAGCCTCGGAAGACCTGCGGGCCCACCCCCGCGCGGCGATGCTCGAACGCCGCCCAGGTCCCGTGCGCGCAGAAGGTCCGACGCGCCAGCAACGCCGCAGGGGCTTGCTCAGCGGCCGCCGGCGAGGAGCGGCGCGACCGCCGCCTGAGCCAGATTGAGGAACGGGGCGGGTAACACACCCAGCTGGACGACTCCCCAGAGGGCCACGACGAGAGCCAGTCGCCCCGCGAAGGAGGGGATCGCCACGGTGGCGCTCCCCGTCTCCGGCTCCCGCATGTACATGTACACGATGAGGCGAAGGTAGTAGTAGGCGGCCGCGGCGGAGTTGAGGGCGCCGATCACCGCGAGCCAGATGTACCCGGCGCGCACCGCGGAGCCGAAGAGATAGAACTTGCCGACGAAGCCCGCGGTCGGCGGGATGCCGATCAGCGACAGGAGAAAGATGGACAGGGCCAGGGCCATCAGCGGATGTCGAGCGGCGAGACCGCCATAGTCCGAGAGCGCCACGGCCTCGCGGCCATCGCGCTCCAGGAGGAGGACGACGCCGAAGGCGCCGGCGGTGGTGAACGTGTACACGAACAGGTAGAAGAGCACGCTGCCGTTGCCGAGCGCCCCTCCCGCAACCACGCCGATCAGCATGTACCCCACGTGCGCGATGGATGAATAGGCCAGCATCCGCTTCACGTTCTGCTGCGCGATCGCGATCACGTTGCCGACCGTCATGCTGAGCACCGCCAGCACCCAGAGGAGCGGGGCCCAGTCGAGCTGGGTCGTCGAAGCGGACGCGTTGAGCACGCGGAGGAGAGCGGCGAAGGCTGCCGCCTTGGAACCAGTCGCGATGAAAGCCGTGATCGCCGTGGGAGCGCCCTCGTAGACATCGGCAGTCCACAGGTGGAAGGGCACCGACGAGATCTTGAACCCGAATCCGACCACGAGGAGTCCCGCTCCGATCGCGAGCAGTGGATCGCGGCTCGCTCCTCCGGCGATCGCGGTCGCGATCCGGGCCAGGTTCGTGGACCCGGTGGCTCCGAAGACAAGGGCGATGCCGTACAGGAAAAAGCCCGACGCGAAGGCGCCCAGCAGGAAGTACTTCATGGACGCCTCGCCCGCCTCGATTCGGACGCGGAAGAACCCGGCCAGCACGTAGAGGGCCAGCGACATCGTCTCCAGCGCCAGGAAGATGACGATCAGGTCGGTGGCCGACGCCATCAGCATCATTCCCACCGCCGCCAGCAGCACGAGGATGTACGCCCTGCCGGCGGATGTAGTCCATCGAGAGCAGGAGCACGAGCCCCACGGCATAGCCGATGACCAGGTTGAAGAAGAGGACGAAGCCGTCGATCGCCACCATGCCCCGGAACGCTCGGGCATCGGTGCCCCACATGCGCAGGGTCAGGATCAACGACACCACGACTCCCGCCAGCCCGACGAAGCCGAGATGGTCCTTCCGGTCGCGCGGAGGGAACAGGTCCAGGACCATCACGATCCCAGCGGTGACGAACAGGACGAGCGGCGCTCCGATTGCGCGCAGGTCGATGGAGGGGAAGACCAGAGAACCAGTCATCGCTGGGCCAGGAGGGGAATGACGGCGGACGGGGCGGCCACCTTCGTCTGCACCTGGGTGATCAGGGCCTGGACGCTCGCCTCCGTCAAGCTCGTGAACGACACGGGGTACACGCCGATCCAGACGATGATGGCCAGGATCGGCAGCACGATGGCCCACTCGCGCGCGGACAGATCATGCAGCCGACGGTTGGCCTCCTTCGTGATCACCCCGAAGATGACGCGCTGATACATCCACAAGAGGTACACGGCGGCGAAGATGATGCCGCTGGTTGCGAGCACGGCCGCGAGGCGGTCGACCTGGAAGGCGCCGAGCAGGATCAGGAACTCGCCGACGAAGCCGTTCAGGCCGGGCAGGCCGACCGACGACAGACAGACGACGAGAAAGAGCACGCTGAGGGCGGGCATCACCTTCCACAAACCGCCGAAGTCGGCGATCAGCCGCGTGTGTCGCCGCTCGTAGAGCATCCCCACCACGAGGAAGAGGGCGCCCGTGCTGAGCCCGTGATTGACCATCTGGACGATGCCGCCGACCAGACCCTGCGGCGTGAGGGTGAACAGGCCGAGCATCACGAAGCCGAGGTGACTCACGCTCGAGTAGGCAACGAGCTTCTTGATGTCGGGCTGCACGGTCGAGACCCAGGCGCCGTAGATGATGCCGATGACGGCCAGGGCTACGATCCACGGCGTGAACTGGAGGCTCGCGTGGGGAAAGAGGGGCAAGCAAAAGCGCAGGAACCCGTAGGTCCCCATTTTCAGGAGCACGCCGGCCAAGATCACGCTCCCGGCCGTCGGCGCCTCCACGTGGGCGTCGGGAAGCCAGGTATGGAACGGGAACATCGGCACCTTGATGGCGAAGGCGAGCGCGAACGCGAGGAAGAGCAGGTTCTGAGCCAGACCGGCAGGCTGGATGAACTGCGCCAGGACGGGCAAGTCGAAGGTGTAGTTCGAGGTGGCGGCCCCGTGCCGGAAGTAGAGGGCCAGGATGGCCACCAGCATGAGGAGCGAGCCGAACAGGGTGTAAAGGACGAACTTGATGGCGGCGTACACGCGGTTGGGCCCGCCCCAGATCCCGATGATCAGGTACATCGGGATCAGCATCGCCTCCCAGAAGACGTAGAAGAGGAAGAGATCGAGCGCCACGAAGACGCCGATCATCCCGGTCTCCAGGAGCAGCATGGTGACGACGAATTCCTTCCACCGCGACTCGATGGCGTGCCAGGCCGAGAGCAGGGTCAGCGGGGTGAGGAAGGTCGTGAGCAGCACGAGGAGGACGCTCAAGCCGTCGACGCCGATGTGGTAGGAGATGCCGAGTGACGGCATCCAGGCGCGGTGCTCGGCGAACTGATACCCGGCGCTCGCCGCGTCGAATCGGAAATAGAGCGGCAGCGAGGCGAGGAACGTCGCCACCGTCACGACGAAGCCGGTCGTCTTGGCCAGATCGACCCGGTCACGGGGCAGGAGAGCGACCAGCAGGGCCCCGACTGCGGGCAGGAACGTGACGACGGTGAGCAGCATCTCAGCCGCGCACCAGGAAGTACGCGACCGCCGCCACGGCCCCGATCAGGATTCCCAGGGCGTAGTTCATCACGAAGCCGGTCTGGATACGGCGCATCCCGAGCGCCCATGCCGTCACCACGCTCGCGACGCCGTTGACGATCCCGTCGATCACGGCATGGTCGAACGCGCGCGCGCACCATTCGCACACGCGGAACAGCGGCCGGACGATGACGGCGTCGTACAGCTCGTCGACGTAGTACTTGTTGAGGAGCAGGCGGTGGACGGGATTCGTCGCGACGCCGATGGTCTCGGCGCGCACCGGACGGCGTCCGTACATGAGCCACGCGAGCACGACCCCGGCCACCGCCACCAGCGCGGAGAAGACCATGAGGGTGAGGGCAGTCGTCCCGACGCCCTCGGATCCGTGGCCCGGCAGCACGGGCACGAGGAACCGAGCGAAGGCTGTTCCTTCATCTGACGGCAGGCCGATCACCCCCGCCACCACGGTCAGCCCGGCGAGCACGATGAGCGGCACGGTCATGACACCCGGCGACTCGTGGACGTGATGGGCAGTCTCGGCGGACACGCGGGAAGCGCCGAAGAACGCCAGGAAGACGAGCCGGAAGGTATAGAACGCGGTCATGAACGCGCCGACCACGAGCAAGAGCCACAAGACGTGGTGCCCCTCGTGGAACGTCGCCCCGAGGATCTCGTCCTTGGACCAGAAGCCGGCCAACGGCGGGATTCCCGAGAGCCCGAGCGCGCCGATGACGAAGGTCCAGGTCGTGATCAGCATGTGGGACTTGAGCCCGCCCATCTTCCGGAGATCCTGCTCGCCCGAGAGACCATGGATGACGCTGCCCGCGCCGAGGAACAGCAGCGCCTTGAAAAAGGCATGCGTCACGAGGTGGAAGATGCCGGCCGCGTAGGCGCCGACCCCCAGGGCCGTGAACATGTAGCCGAGCTGGCTGATGGTCGAGTAGGCGAGCACGCGCTTGATGTCGGTCTGCGCGAGGGCAATGCTCGCGGCGAAGATCGCGGTGAGCGTCCCCACCCACGCGACGACCTCCAGACTGATCGGCGCCATCTCGAAGAGCTTGTGGCACCGGGCGACCATGTACGCGCCGGCCGTCACCATGGTCGCCGCGTGGATCAGCGCCGAGACCGGCGTCGGACCTTCCATCGCGTCGGGCAGCCACGTGTACAGCGGCAACTGGGCCGACTTGCCGCACGCGCCCATGAAGAGCAAGAGCGCGATCGCGGTGTACGTGCCGGCGCCAACGCTGGCATCGGCCTTGCCGAACACCTCGCCGTAGTTGACCGTCCCGAACGTGACCCAGATCAGCATGATCCCGAGACCGAAGCCGAAGTCCCCCACGCGGTTGACGATGAACGCCTTCTTCCCGGCGTCCGTCGCCGACTGTCGCTCGTACCAGAACCCGATCAAGAGGTACGAGCACAGACCGACGGCCTCCCAGAAGACGTAGAGGACGAGGAAATTCCCGGCGAGCACCAGCATCACCATCGAGAACACGAACAGATTCAGGTAGGTGAAGAAGCGGGCGTAGCCGGGGTCGTCGTGCATGTAGCCGACGGAGTAGAGATGGATGAGGAAGCTCACCCCGGTCACCATGACGAGCATGACCGCGGACAGATGATCCACCTGGGCGTTGACGGCCGTCCTGAAGCTGCCGGCGCTGATCCAGGGGAACAGGTCGCCCGTCCACGTCTGACCGTGCCAGACGTGAGAGAAGACGACGCATGCGGCCAGGAACGACAGCAGTACGGCCGGCACACCGACCCAGTGCGCGCGGCGTCCGGTGGCGCGGCCGAACACGGCGTTGACGGCGGCGCCGAGGAGGGGAAAGACCGGAATCAGCCACACGAAGAGCGACATGGTTGTGCTTTCTGGTACAAAGCCCGGATCACTCTATCGGAAGGCAGTCAAAGGTGTCAAGGACGCGATCCACCTCGGAGCCACTCCGCGATCGTTCGAATGTCGAGCGCGCTCCTGCCACGACGAATGCGCCCACACTGGGATCGTCCAAATGGACGCGCGAGCCAATTTCCGCATTGACAGTCGGATGCCCCCAACGTAGCATGAGGCTCCCTCCGATACGTGGCGTGGCTGTCGACAGGAGCACGGCGTGCTCCCGTGCCGTGGTTGGTGCGGAGTAATCTTCCCACGTTCCTCGGCTGGCTCGGCGAGGAACGACGAGCATCATGGGGCCGGCCTGACGGACCCCGTCCAGTGCAGCGCGTGAGGTAACCAGGATGCAATGTCCCCGTTGCCGGACGAACAACCGCGAAGAGGCGCAATTTTGCCGGGAATGTGGCGCGCGCCTCGAGGCAGTGTGCCCGGTGTGCGGGGCCCATCTCGACCCCGGAACCAAGTTCTGCGACGCCTGTGGCACCTCGCTTCAGGACCCCTTCACCGCGACGAAGGCGTCGTCTCGCTTCCAGTCTCCGGGGAATTACACGCCTCAGCACCTGGCTGCCAAGATCCTGACGTCGCGTAGCGCGCTCGAAGGCGAGCGCAAGCAAGTGACGGTGCTCTTCGCCGATGTCTCCGGGTTCACGTCGCTCGCGGCCCGCCTGGACCCTGAAGACGTGCACCAGATCATGGCTCGCACCTTCGACCTGATGCTGGCCGAGGTCCATCGCTACGAGGGCACGGTGAACCAGTTCCTGGGCGACGGCATCATGGCCCTGTTCGGCGCGCCGATCGCCCACGAAGACCACGCCCAGCGCGCCGTTCACGCCGCCCTGGGGATCCGGCGGGCGGTCGAGGGATACCGCGACGAGCTGCGGCAAGAGCGCGGGATCGAATTTCAGGTCCGCCAGGGTCTCAACACCGGCCTCGTCGTGGTGGGCAGCATCGGCAGCGATCTTCGGATGGATTACACCGCCGTGGGCGACACCACCAACGTGGCGGCCCGTTTGCAGCAAGCCGCCGATCCAGGCCGCGTCGTGATCGCCGAGAGCACCCATCGGTTCGTCGAGGGCTACTTTCACATGCGGCCTCTGGGCGAATTGCCGCTCAAAGGCAAGGCCGAGCCGGTCAGCGCCTGGGAAGTGCTCGCCGCCAGATCCTCTCGCAGCCGCCTGGAGGTGGAAGCCGAACGCGGGCTGACGCCGTTCGTGGGACGCGATCAGGAGCTTCGGACGCTCTCCGACGCCTTCGAGGAGGCCAAGGCCGGCCGCGGGCAGGTCGTGGCCCTCGTCGGAGAGGCGGGTATCGGAAAGTCACGCCTGCTCCTCGAGTTCCGGCGCCGGCTGGGTGAGGAGGCGACATGGCTCGAGGGCCACTGTCTGAGCTTCGGTCACTCCATCGCGTTGCACCCATTGCATGACCTGCTGAAGCGCAACTTCCGGATCGAGGAGGGAGACAGCGAGGCGACCATCCTGGAGAAGATCGAGCGCTACGTTCTCCGCTTCGGCGAAGACCTCCGCAGACGACTCCCGTACTTCCGCCTGCTCCTCTCCGTGGACCCCGGGGATCCGAGCGTCACCACGATGGACCCGCGAAAGCGCCGCACCGAGATCTTCGAAGCCATTCGGCACCTCATGCTGCGGGTCGCCGAAGTCCGGCCGCAGGTCATCGTGTGCGAGGATGCCCATTCGCTGGACCCGGCGACCGAGGAATATCTGGCGTACATCGCCGACATCCTCGCGACCAGCCGCATTCTGCTGGTTCTCGTCTACCGTACCGGCTACCGGCACCCCTTCGGGGATGGGACCTCCCAGCGCCGGATCGTGCTCACCGCGCTCTCGGCAGAAGAGGCCATGCGGATGGCCTGCGCGACGCTTCAGACCGATGACCTGCCGGAGGAGGTGAACGAGCTCATCGCGAGAAAGGCCGACGGCAATCCCTTCTTCGTCGAGGAGATCCTCCGGGCCCTCGTGGAAGACGGGGCGCTACGCTGGTCCGACGGCCGCTACGTCCTGACGGGTCGGTCGCCCGATATCACGATCCCCGACACGATCCAGGACCTGATCATGGCGCGCATCGACCGACTGGAGGAGTCTGCGAAGCAGACGCTGCAGTACGCCGCCGTGATCGGACGGGAATTCAGTCGTCGGCTGCTCGACCACATTCCGGATCTCCGGGGTCGGACCGGCGGCGCTCTCGCGCGGCTCAAGGCGGTCGAGTTCATCTACGAGAAGACTCCCCTCCCCGAGCCGTCGTACACGTTCAAGCACGCCCTCACCCAGGAGGTCGCGTACAGCTCCCTCCTGGTCCATCGCCGCAAACAGCTGCATCATCTGATCGGCGCGGCGATCGAGGAGCAGTACGCGGACCGGCTCGCCGAGCAGTACGAGGTGCTCGCGTACCACTTCTCACGGGCGGAAGAACGCGCGAAGGCCGTCGAGTACCTCTTCAAGGCGGCCGACAAGGCCGCGCAAGCCTTTGCAAATCGGGAGGCGCTGGCGCTCTTTCAGCAGGTGCTCGGACTCCTGGCGGACGACGAGCTGACCCAGCGGGCCCAGGCGCTGAAGCAGCTGGCCACGGTGACCAACTACCTCGGGGACGCGGACGCGAGCCTCCACTACGCGGAGTCGGGCGCCGAGCTGTGCGAACAGCTCGGCGACAAGCGCAACGCGGTGGCGCTGCACTTGCACATCACGATGCTCTACTCGCAGCAGTGGGACGGCGCCCGCGAGGACATGGGCCTGAAGCATCTCGAGGCGGCGGCGGCGCTCGTCGAGGACGGTCCGGACAGCGTGGAGAAGGCCCTGGTCCATCAGCGCACCGGACATCTGTACCTTCACCGG